>WNGJ01013424.1_pt1 | contig 11654 bp, 8 predicted proteins | sample 5400611 | NCBI WGS metagenome assembly WNGJ01 (sample SAMN13153375, study PRJNA577476) | soil metagenome | isolation source: 40 cm soil or saprolite under Garry oak tree replicate 1 | place: USA:California | collected 2016-06-15 | reverse complement strand
CGCTCGATCACCTCGGCCGCAAGATGGGCGGGCTGCCGGTCGAAGTGATCTACGAGGACGACCAGCAGAAGCCCGAGGTCGGCAAGCAGAAGACCGAGAAGGTCATCCAATCCGACCACGTCAATTTCATCACCGGCTACATCTGGTCGAACGTGCTGCTCGCCTCGCTCAAGCCGGCGGTGGATTCGCAGACGTTCATCATCAGCGCCAACGCCGGGCCCTCGCGAATCGCCGGGGAATTGTGCTCGCCGTTCTTCTTCTCGACGTCGTGGCAGAACGACCAAACGCCGCACGCCATGGGCATCTACCTCGAGCAGAAGGGCGTGAAGACGCTCTACCTGCTCGGCCCGAACTACGCCGCCGGCAAGGACATGCTGGCCGGCGTCAAGGCCACCTACAGGGGCCAGGTGATCGGCGAGGAATACACCAAGTGGCCCGACCAGCTCGATTTCTCCGCGGAGCTCTCCAAGGCGCGCGCCGCCAAGCCGGAGGCGATCTTCGTGTTCTATCCCGGCGCCGCCGGCGTGCAATTCCTCAGCCAATATGCCCAGGCCGGGCTCAGGGATCAGATCCCGCTTTACACCGCGTTCACCATCGACGAGACCACGCTGCCGCTGCAGAAGGATGTCGCGCTCGGCGTGCCGGGCGCCCAGGAATGGGTCAACGACCTGCCGAACCCCGCCAACCAGAAATTCGTCGCCGATTTCCGCGCCAAATACGGGCACGGGCCGTCGTTCTACGGCGCGCAGGCCTACGACGCCGCGAACCTGATCAACAGCGCGGTGGTGGCGGTCAAGGGCGACCTTACGCAGAAGGACGCCATCCGCGACGAGATGCGCAAGGCGAACTATGCCTCGGTGCGCGGGCCCTACAAATACGGCAACAATCACTTCCCGATCCAGAATTTCTACCTGCAGGAGACGGTGAAGAACGCCGACGGCACGTTCGGGCTCAAGACGGTTGCCACCATCCTCAAGGACAGCCAGGATCTGTTCCACGCCACGTGCCCGATGAAATGGTGATGCCAGGGGTCAGGAGTCGGAAGTCAGGGTCCGGGATCTGACGCCTGGCTTCTGACGCCCGACTCCTGACGGACCATTGATGCTGCTCCTGGTCGAACAATGCTTGAACGGCCTGCAGTTCGGCCTGCTGCTGTTCCTGCTCGCCGCCGGGCTGACGCTGGTCTTCGGCATCATGGACCTCGTCAACCTCGCGCACGGCTCGCTCTACATGATGGGCGCGTATTTCGCCGCGACCTTCGTCGCGTGGACCGGCAATTTCTTCGCCGGCGCGTTCTTGGCGCTCGCCGCGACCTTGCTGCTCGGCATCGTGCTGGAGATGCTCGCTCTGCGACCCCTCTACGGCCGCGATCATCTCGATCACGTGCTCGGCACGTTCGGCCTCATCCTGTTCTTCAACGAGCTGGTGCGGCTGGTCTGGGGGCCGGCCGGCCTGAGCCTGCCGGTTCCTTCCGCGCTCAACACCGCCGTCGATATCTTCGGCATCTATTATCCGGCCTACCGGCTGCTGATCATCCTGGTGTCGCTGCTGGTCGCGCTGTTCCTCTATGTCGTGGTGATGCGGACGCGGCTCGGCATGCTGATCCGCGCCGGCGCCTCCAACCGCGAGATGGCCGGCGCGCTCGGCGTCGACATCAAGCTGCTGTTCACCCTGGTATTCGCGCTCGGCGCGGCGTTGGCCGGTCTCGCCGGCCTGATGCACGCCCCGATCCTGACCGTGCAGATCGGCATGGGCGAGAACATCCTGATCCTCGCCTTTGTCGTCATCGTCATCGGCGGCATCGGCTCGATCCGCGGCGCCTTTGTCGCCGCGGTGTTCGTCGGCGTGGTCGACACGCTCGGCCGCGCGTTCCTGCCCGATCTGCTCCGCCTCGCGTTGAGCTCGACGGCGGCCTCGACGCTCGCGCCCGCGCTGTCCTCGATGCTGATCTACCTGCTGATGGCGATCGTGCTGGCGCTGCGCCCGCAAGGCCTGTTTCCGGTCGCCGGCCGATGAGAGCCGCGCTCGACGTCCGCGCCCCCTTCGTCGTCATCGTCGTCGCCGGCCTCGCGCTGCTGCCGGTCTATACGGCGGCGAGCGGCGACCAGTTCGTGCTGACTCTGTTCACCCGCATCGTCATCCTGGCGATCGCCGCGACGAGCCTCAATTTGATCCTCGGCTACGGCGGCATGGTGAGCTTCGGCCATGCCGCCTATCTGGGCATCGGCGGCTACGCGGTCGGCATCCTCGCCGCCGAGGGCGTGGGATCCGGCTTCGTGCAATGGCCGGTCGCGCTGGCGGTCTCCGGGCTGTTCGCGCTCGTCGTCGGCGCGCTGTCGCTGCGCACCCGCGGGGTCTATTTCATCATGATCACGCTGGCGTTCGCCCAGATGGTCTATTACGTCGCGGCCGGGCTCGACCGCTACGGCGGCGACGACGGGCTCACCATCTATTCGCGCAGCCGCTTCGCCGGCCTGATCAATCTCTCCGACCACACGCAGTTCTATTATTTGTGCCTGGCGCTGCTGCTGGCGAGCATCGCGTTCACCTGGCGGCTGATCAACTCGCGGTTCGGCATGGTCATCTGCGGGTCGCGCTCGAACGACCGGCGCATGCAGGCGATCGGCTTTCCCACCTTCCGCTATCGCCTCGCCGCGTTCGTGATCGCCGGCACGTGGTGCGGGCTCGCCGGCGCGCTGCTCGCCAACCACACCGAGTTCGTCAGTCCGGCCATGATGTACTGGACGCGTTCGGGCGACCTGATCGTCATGGTCGTGTTCGGGGGCATGGGCTCGCTGTTCGGGCCGCTGTTCGGCGCCATCTCGCTCCTGGTGCTCGAAGAGGGTCTCTCGCGGGTGACGGAGTATTGGCAGATCATCCTCGGCCCGATGCTGCTGCTGATCGTGCTGTTCGCCCGCGGCGGCATCGACGGCCTGATCGGGAGGCTGCGGCATGGCTGACGCAAACCTCCTCGAGCTCGACCGCGTCGAGACGTTTTACGGACTTAGCCAGGTGCTGTTCGGCATCTCGTTGTCGATCGGGCGGAGCGAGGTGGTGACGCTGATGGGGCGCAACGGCATGGGCAAGACCACGACGGTGCGCTCGGTCCTGGGGCTCACGCGGGCGCGCGCCGGCACGATCCGCTTCGAGGGTCTGGAGATCTGCGCATTGCCGGCCTATCGCGTTGCCAAGCTCGGCATCGGGCTCGTGCCCGAGGGGCGGCAGATTTTCCCGAACCTCACCGTGCGTGAAAATCTGGTGGCGACCGCCGCCAACCGCGCCGGCGCCGGGAACCCATGGACGCTTGACCGGGTGTTCCGGCTCTTCCCTCTACTAGCCGAGCGCGGTGAGAGCATGGGCACGCAGCTCTCCGGCGGCGAGCAGCAGATGCTCGCCGTCGGCCGGGCGCTGATGACCAACCCGAAACTGCTCATTCTCGACGAGGCGACCGAGGGGCTGGCGCCGCTGATGCGCGCGGAGATCTGGCGGTGCCTGGCCGGCCTGAAGGCCGCCGGCCTCTCCATTCTGCTGATCGACAAGAACGTCGAGGCGCTCACCCGCATCGCCGACCGGCACTACATCATCGAGAAGGGTCAGGTGGTGTGGACCGGCACCTCGCCGCAGCTCGCGGCCGCGAGCGACATCCGGCACCGGTATCTGAGCATCTGAGCGCCCGACGGCGATGGGGAAATCCGCTGAAAATCCGCCACACTTGCGCTGCCATGTGCTAGCAACGAGCCGCTTAAATCTCTGAGTCGTCATTCCGGGTCGCCGCGAAAGCGGCGAACCGGGAACCCATGAACTCCGATCCATCCGGTATTGGCCCTGTTCATGGATCCCGGGCTCCTTCGCGGAGCCTGCCCCGGACGCCGATCCGGGGCTCGGCCCCGGCATGACGAGCCCGTGGGGACTTCCATTGACGTGCCACACCCGCCGCCGTGCTGGGACCGATTTCCAGCCCGACTCCGCTGAGCCCGAATGCTGATCCTCGCGCTTTCGTGCGCGGCAGCGCTGCTCGCCATCGCCGCGCTCGCGGTGGCGCTCGGGCGCGCGGCGAGCGCGTCGCCGATCGTCTATGCGGCAAGCCTCGCCGCCTCGCTCATGCTGCTCGCGGGCGCGCTCGTGCGGCTCGTAGCGGACCCGGGGCAGGTGTCGACCCTGACCTTGCCGATCGGCCTGCCGGGGCTCGGCGCGCATTTTCGCCTCGACGCGCTCTCGGCGTTCTTCCTGGTCGTGGCCGATCTGGGCGGCTCGGCCGCGAGCCTCTACGCGCTCGGCTATGGCCGGCACGAAACGGCGCCGCGGCGGGTGCTGCCGTTCTTTGCCGCCTATTTGGCCGCCATGAACCTCGTCGTGCTGGCCGACGACGCCTTCACGTTTCTTTTGACGTGGGAGTTCATGTCGCTCACCTCCTGGGCGCTCGTCGTCGCCCACCACGATGAGCCCGGCAACGCCCGCGCCGGCTATATCTACCTCGTCATGGCGAGCTTCGGCACGCTGGCGCTGCTGCTCGCGTTCGGTCTCCTCGCCGGCCCCGCCGGCGCCTATGCGTTCGATGCGATGCGAACCGCGCATCCGGAGCCCGCCGTCGCGGCGATCGCGTTGATGCTGGTGCTCATCGGCGCCGGCTCGAAGGCCGGTGTCGTGCCCCTGCACGTCTGGCTGCCGCTCGCGCATCCCGCCGCGCCCAGTCATGTCTCGGCGCTGATGAGCGGGGTCATGACCAAAGTCGCCGTCTACGGCTTCGTGCGGATCGTATTCGATCTGATCGGCACGCCGCCGTGGTGGACCAGCATCATCGTGCTGGCCTTTGCCGGGCTGACCACGGTGCTCGGCGTGCTCTATGCGCTGATGCAGCACGATCTCAAGCGCCTGCTCGCCTATCACACGGTGGAGAACATCGGCATCATCTTCATCGGGCTCGGCTTGGCAATCGCGTTCCAGCAGAACGGCATCGCCTGGGCGGCGGCGCTGGCGCTCACGGCCGCGCTGTTCCACGTGCTCAATCATTCGCTGTTCAAGAGCCTGCTGTTCTTCGGCGCCGGCGCGGTGCTCAGCGCGACGCACGAGCGCGACATGGAGCGCCTCGGCGGCCTCATTCACCGCATGCCGCACACCGCCGTCGCTTTCCTGATCGGCTGCGCGGCGATCTCCGCGCTGCCGCCGCTCAACGGCTTCGTCTCCGAATGGCTGACGTTCCAGGCGATCCTGGTGAGCCCGCAGCTGCCGCAATGGGGGCTGAAACTGATGGTGCCGGCCGTCGGCGCGCTGCTGGCCCTGTCGGCGGCGCTCGCCGCGACCTGCTTCGTCAAGGCGTTCGGCATCACGTTTCTGGGCCGGCCGCGCACCGGCGCGGCGGAGGCCGCCCAGGAGGTCGACCGCATCTCGGTCGCCGTCATGTTTGCCTTCGCGCTGCTGTGCTTCCTGGCCGGCATTCTCCCCGGCCTCATCATCGATCGGCTCGGGCCGGTCGTGCACGGCCTCGTCGGCGAGATGCTGCCGCCGCAATCGGGTCTGGCCTGGCTGTCGATCGTGCCGATCGCGGCGGGCCGCAGCTCGTACAACGGCATGATCCTCCTGATCTTCCTGGCGAGCTCGGCGACGCTGACTGCGATCTTCATCCACCGCTTCGCGACGCGCGCGACGCGCCGGAGCGCGATCTGGGATTGCGGCTATCCGCAGTCGAGCCCCGCGACCGAATACACCAGCTCGAGCTTCGCCATGCCGATCCGGCGCGTATTCGGATCGACCGTGTTCGCGGTCCGGGAAAAGCTCGACATGCCGGCGCCGGGCGAGACCCGCGCGGCGCATTTCCAGGTAAAAGTGTTCGACCCCGCCTGGCGCTACGGCTACGGCCCGCTGGTGCGCGCGGCGATGAAAACCGCAGACCGGCTCAATCCGCTGCAATTCCTCACGATCCGCCGCTATCTCACGCTCACGTTCTCGGCGCTGATCTTGCTCTTGATCGTGGTGGCGGCATGGCGCTGATTCTCGATCTCCTCGGGCAAGCCGTGCAGATGCTGCTCGTCGTCGCGGTGGCGCCGCTGCTGCTCGGCGTCACCCGCAAGGTGAAGGCGCGGCTGATGCGCCGGCGCGGTCCGCCGCTGCTGCAGCCCTATTCCGACCTGGGGAAGCTGCTGCACAAGGAGGCCGTGCTCGCGACCAATGCGTCCTGGCTCTATCGGACGGCGCCCTACGTCATCTTCGCGGCGACCTGGGTCGCCGCGGCCCTGGTCCCGACCTATGCCACGGGATTGCTGTTCTCCTGGTCGGCCGACCTGATCGCCATCGTGGCGCTGATCGGCACCGGGCGCTTTGCGCTGGCGCTCGCCGGGATGGACGTCGGCACCTCGTTCGGCGGCATCGGCTCGTCCCGCGAGATGCTGATCGCCTCGCTGGCCGAGCCCGTCATGCTGCTCGTGGTGTTCACCGTTGCCCTGCTGGCGGGGACGACGCAGCTCTCGACCATCGCCGCGCAAATGATCGACGCGCCGGTCGGCCTGCGGGTGTCGCTGGCGCTCGCGCTGTTCGCCTTCGTGTTCGTCGCCATCGCCGAGAACGGCCGCATCCCGATCGACAATCCGGCCACCCACCTCGAGCTGACCATGGTGCACGAAGCCATGGTGCTCGAATATTCCGGCCGGCATCTGGCCATGATCGAGGCGGCGGCGGCGGTCAGGCTCGTGCTGTATTTCTCGCTGCTCGCCTGCCTGTTCTTTCCGTTCGGCATGGCGACCCAAGACAAGAGCCTGGCCGCGGTGAGCCTCGGACTGTCGAGCTATCTGGCGAAAATTCTGCTGTTTGCCGTCCTGCTGCCGATCGGCGAGACGCTGGTCGCCAAGATGCGGGTGTTTCGCTACCCGGTATTCTTGGGCGGTGCCTTCGCGGCGGCGGCACTCGCCGTGTTCCTCCAATTCGTGTCGCGAGGGTTCTGATGTCGCTGTTCACCGACATCGCCCACCTGCTTGCCGCCGGGATGCTGATCCTGAGCTTTCTGCTGCTCTATCAGGACCGCATCACCGCGACCCTGAACGTGTTCGCCGCGCAGGCGATCGCGCTGGGTCTTGCGGTCGCCTGGCAGGCGCAGCTGCAGGACGCTCCGCATCTCTTCGTCACCGCTGCGATCGCGCTCGTGGTCAAGGGCGGAATCATCCCGATGGCGCTGCACCGCATCGTGCGCCGGCTCGAGATTCACCGCGAGATCGAGCAGGTGATCGGCGGCGGCCCGGTGATGCTGGTCGGCCTCGGCCTCGTCGCGCTGTCGATCATGCTGGTGTTCCCGGTCGCCGGCTCGGTCGATCCGCTGGCGCGCGAGGACCTCGCGTTCGCGCTCGCGGTCATCCTGCTCGGCCTCTTGATGATGATCACGCGGCGCAACGCGGTCACGCAGATCATCGGCTTCATGTCGCTCGAGAACGGTCTGGTGCTGGCCGCGACCGGCGCCAAGGGCATGCCGCTCGTCGTCGAGTTCTCGGTGGCGTTCTCGATCCTGATCGCCTTCATCGTGTTCGGGGTGTTCGTGTTCCGCATCCGCGAGCGCTTCGACACGGTCGACGTCGGCGCGCTCGACCGGTTCCGCGGCGACCGCGGAGACGACTCGTGATCGCGCCGGTGTACGCGGTCTTGCTGATCCCATTCGTCGCCGCGCTGGTGCTGGCGCTGGTCACGAACTATCGCTGGGGCGCCGCGCTCAACGTCCTCGCCTGCGGCCTGACGTTCGCGGCCGGCGTGTCGCTGCTGTTCGTCGACCGCGTGCGCACCGACGTGCTGCTCATCGACGATTTCAACATCTATCTGGTCACGCTGACGACCTTCATCGGCTTCACCACCAGCATCTTCAGCGCGAGCTACATCGGCCACGAGCTCGAGACCGGCCGGCTCACTCCGAATTTCCTGCGGTTCTACCATGCGCTCTATCAGGCGATGATGGGCGCCATGAACCTGGCGCTGGTCGCCAACAACATCGGCGTGCTCTGGGTCGGCGTCGAGGTGGCGACCCTCTCGACCGTGATGATGGTCGGCATCTACCGCACCACCGCGGCGGTCGAGGCGGCGTGGAAATATTTCATCCTCGGCAGCGTCGGCATCGCGCTCGCGTTCTTCGGCACCATCCTGGTCTACCTCGTGGCCCAGGAGGTGCTCGGCCAGGGCCTGCCGGCGATGGCGTGGGACCGCCTGCTGCATGAGGCCGCGCGCTTCGATCCGCGGCTGCTCTCCCTCGCCTTCGTGTTCCTGCTCGTCGGCTACGGCACCAAGGTCGGGCTGGCGCCGTTTCACGCCTGGCTGCCGGACGCGCACGCCGAAGGACCCACCCCGATCTCGGCGGTGCTCTCCGGCCTGCTGCTCAACGTCGCGCTCTACGCGCTGTTGCGCTTCAAGATGCTGCTTGCCGCCAATCCGGAGACGCTCGACGTCGGCCGCATCATGATCGCGCTCGGGCTGATCAGCCTGGTGTTCGCGGCGTTCATGCTCTACCGCCGCCGCGATATCAAACGGCTGTTCGCCTATTCCTCGATCGAGCACATGGGCATCATCACCTTCGCATTCGGCATCGGCGGCCCGCTGGCGAATTTCGCCGGGCTCCTGCACATGACCATGCATTCGCTGACCAAGTCCGCGATCTTCTTCGCGGTCGGCCACGTCGCGCAGGTCAAGGGCACGCAGCGCATGGCGGACATCCGCGGCCTCTCGGTGAGCCATCCGGCGCTCGCGGTGGGCCTTGCGCTCGGTGTCGTCGCCATCGCCGGCCTGCCGCCGTTCGGCGTGTTCACCAGCGAGTTCCTGCTGATCTCTTCGACCTTCTCGCGGCAGCCGCTGCTCGCCCTCGTTTTGGTGCTCGGCCTGCTGGTCGCGTTCGGCGCGCTCCTGCTGCGGCTCCAGCAGGTGATCTTCGGCCAGCCGATCGGCCCGACCGGCCGCGTGAAGGCGTCCTACGTGCCGCTGTTCCTGCACATCGGCTTCGTGCTCGCCGCCGGCCTGTGGCTGCCCGAGCCGATGGTGCGCTGGTTCAAGATCGTCGCCGCGCAATTGGGATGAGGCGATGAGCGCCATTCTTTCCGAGCTTGCAGGACGTGCGCCGGTTGCCGGGCATCGTCCGTGGCCGCGCCACGTGGTGGATGCGCAGGCCTGGACCGCGATCGCCCGGGCGCTCGGCGAAGGCGAGGCCGATCTGCTCTCGCTGTGGGCGGACGAAGATCATGTGCATCTCGCGCTGCGCTCCGGCGCGCACCCCACCCCGCTGGTCGTCTCGGTCGGCGTGAAGAACGGGACCTACCCTTGCGTCGGCCGGCATCATCCGGCGGCGTTGCGGCTCGAACGGGCGATCCGCGATCTGCACGGCATCGAGCCCGCGGAATTGCCCGATGTGCGGCCGTGGCTCGATCATGGCGCCTGGGGATTTGGAGCGCCGCTCGGCGCGCGTGCCCCATCCGAGCTCCGCGATCCCGCCGATTATCCGTTTCTGCCCGTGCACGGCGAGGGCTTGCACGAGATTCCGGTCGGCCCGGTGCACGCCGGCATCATCGAACCCGGCCATTTCCGCTTCACCGCCAACGGCGAGATCGTCGTTCGCCTCGAGGAGCGGCTCGGCTACGTGCACAAGGGCATCGACGGGCTCCTTGCCGGCGCCGATCTCGAACGCGCGGGCCGCATCGTCGCAAGAATCTCCGGCGATTCCACCGTCGCCTACAGCTTCGCCTTCGCGCGCGGTGCCGGCGCGTGCTGCGATGCTGCGCGGGGTGATGGCCGAGCTCGAGCGCATCGCCAATCACCTCGGCGACATCGGCGCGATCTGCAACGACGCGGCGTTCACGCTCAACCACGCCCATTGCGGCATTTTGCGCGAGCGGGTGCTCGCCGTTTCCGGCCGGGCGTTCGGCCATCGCCTGATGATGGACCGCGTGGTGCCGGGCGGCGTCGCCGCCGATCTGACGAGGGAGGACGCCCGCACCATCCTCGACGTGCTCAACGAGATCATGCCGTGGTTCGCCGACGTGGTGCGGGTCTACGACGGCACGCCCTCGCTGCAGGACCGCACCTGCGGCACCGGAATTCTCTCACCCGCGCTCGCCGCGCGCTGGGCGGCGGGCGGTTTCGTCGGCCGTGCCTCGGGCCGCGCATTCGATGCGCGGCGCGATCTCGCCTATCCGCCCTATGACGCCGCCGCTCCCGACGTGCCGCTCTATCGGGCCGGCGACGTCGACGCGCGCGTGTGGGTGCGCATCCGCGAGGTCGAGGCCAGCACTCAACTGCTGCGCGGCTGGCTCGCGGCGCTCCCCGAGGGTCCCATCCGCACCGCGCTGCCGGCGGTCGAAGGCGCCCGCGAGGGCATTGCGATCGTGGAAGGATTCCGCGGCGACGTGCTCCTCTGGCTGCGGCTCGCGCCGGACGGCCGGATCGCGCGATGCCATGCGCGCGATCCGTCGTGGTTGCAATGGCCGCTGTTGGAGGCGGCGATCGACGGCAACATCGTCGCCGATTTCCCGCTCTGCAACAAATCCTTCAACTGCTCTTATTCCGGGCACGACCTTTAGATGCGCACGCTGCTCCTCCGCTCGCTGCTGGCCCCCTTGGCCACGACCGCGGCACCGGCTCCCGGCGACGCCGCGCTCGAGGAGCTCGGCCGCTCGCTCGGCGAACGCGCGCGGCGCCTCTACGGCCGCTCACTCGCCATCCGCGAGGTCGACGCCGGCTCGTGCAATGCTTGCGAGCTCGAGATCCACGCGATCAACAATCCGGTCTACGACGTCGAGCGCTTCGGCATCCGTTTCGTCGCCTCGCCGCGCCACGCCGATGTGCTGCTCGTGACCGGCCCGGTCACGCGCAACATGAAGGTCGCGCTCGAGCGCACCTATGCGGCGACGCCGGATCCCAAATGGGTGGTCGCGGTCGGCGATTGCGGCTGCGGCTGCGGCGTGTTCGAGGGCAGCTACGCGGTGATCGGCGCAGTCGACAAGGTGATCCCCGTGGACCTGCATATCCGCGGCTGCCCTCCGACGCCGACGGCGCTGCTCGAAGGCTTGATCGCGCTGGTGGACAAAGTGGCGGCGGCACCGCGAGATTAGGTCGCCTTCCATGGCGGACATGCGTCGGTTTGCATTTGCCGCAATGCGGCATTAGCGTCTCGAAGTTATTTTGGCCGACAACGGCACCGCCGGGATGCAGCATTTGGACGACTTCGACGTGGTGATCGTGGGCGCCGGGTTCGCCGGGCTCTACATGCTGCATCGGCTGCGCACGCTGGGATTATCCGTACGGGTTTGCGAGGCCGGCAGCGGCGTCGGCGGCACCTGGTTCTGGAATCGCTATCCGGGCGCGCGCTGCGACGTCGAGAGCATGGAATATTCCTATCAGTTCTCCGAGGAGCTGCAGCAGCAGTGGGAATGGACGGAACGCTACGCCGCCCAGCCGGAGATCCTGCGGTACGCCAACCACGTCGCGGAAAAATTCGATCTGCGCCGCGACATTCAATTCGACACGCGGGTGACGGCGGCGAGCTTCGACGAGGCGGCGGGACGCTGGCGCATGCGGACCGGCGATAGTGCCGAGCTCACGGCGCGTTATTGCATCATGGCGACCGGCTGTCTGTCCTCCGCCAACCTGCCCAAGCTCGCAGGGCTCGATACGTTCGAGGGCCGCTGGTACCACACCGGCCA
>WNGJ01020185.1_pt1 | contig 11655 bp, 10 predicted proteins | sample 5400611 | NCBI WGS metagenome assembly WNGJ01 (sample SAMN13153375, study PRJNA577476) | soil metagenome | isolation source: 40 cm soil or saprolite under Garry oak tree replicate 1 | place: USA:California | collected 2016-06-15 | reverse complement strand
GGCGGCTGTGCCGCGCCTGGCCAGCTGACGCGCGAGCCTCGACTTGCGGCGCGCGGCATTGTTGGGGTGCAGGATGCGCTTGGCGGCGGCGCGATCCAATCCCCGCACAGCCTCGACTGTCGATTCGGTTCGGTCCGCAGCCTCGGCCTGGGTGTCCCCCAGCGAGCGCCGCGCCTTGACGATCAGCGTCTTGACCTCAGATCGAACCGCGCGGTTGCGCGTGGCGCGCCGAGCGCCCGCGCGGGCCTGCTTCTTCGCGGAAGCGGTTCGCTTAGCCATGCGTCATCACCAAGGGGAGAGCCATCACGAATTTAGGATTATAGGGGCCGATGGAATTCGAGCTTGCCGGGCGGCGCCCCAGGGTCCATCCCGACGCCTACATCGCACCGACCGCCGTCCTGATCGGCGACGTAGAGATCGCGGCCGGCGCCAGCGTCTGGTTTGGCGCGGTGCTTCGGGGCGATGAGGCGACCATCAAGGTGGGCGAGGGTGCCAACATCCAGGACAACGCGGTCGTTCACTGCGCCGAGGGCCTCCCGACCCTGATCGAGAAGAACGCGAGCGTCGGTCACTCGGCTCAGCTGGAGGGATGCGTGGTGGAGCAAGGCGCCTTGGTCGGCATGGGCGCGACCATGCTCCAACGCAGCCGCCTCGGCGCGGGCTCGATGCTCGCGGCGGGCGCCGTGCTGCAGGAAGGCAGCGAGATCCCGGCCGGGCACATGGCGGCCGGCGTGCCTGCCACCGTGAAAAAGCAGCTCGACGGCTCGTCGGACCGCTGGGTCGGCATTACCGCGCGGCACTACCAGGAGCGTGCAGTCAAGTACCGCGCGGGTTTGAAGCCGATCCCCGATTGATCGCCGCGCTTCCCGCGCGCGCCAAGCTCAACCTCGACCTCGAGGTCATCGGGCGCGACGCGGACGGATTCCACGAGCTGCGCACGACCTTCCAGGCAATCGCCCTGCACGACCTCCTCGTGTTCGAGACCGCGCAGGAAACCACCATCACCACGTCGGGGCTGCGAGTCAGCGAGGAGAACAACTCAGTGCTGAAGGCGCAAAAGGCCCTCGAGCACGCCGCCGATCGCTCGCTGCCGGCGCGCATCCACCTGCACAAGCGGATCCCACCCGGCTCGGGCATGGGCGGGGCCAGCTCGGACGCGGCCGCCACTCTGCGTGCGCTCAAGGCGATGCACGCGCTCGACATCGACCTCCGCCCGATCGCGCGAGAGCTCGGCTCCGATGTCCCGTTTTTCTTGCACGGCGGTCGCGCGCACGCAAGTGGGCGCGGTGAACGCCTCACCCAGTTGTCCGATGAACCTGCGTGGTTTGCCCTTGCCTGGCCGGGAATCGAGCTCTCGACCTCCGACGTGTACCGTGCGTGGGACGAGGTCGGCGGCGACGGGCCAAACCAGCTGTGGCGGGCGGCCGAACACGTGGAGCCAGGCCTGAAACAATTTGCGGCGAGCCTCGGCCCGGGCTGGCAGATGACCGGCAGCGGCTCCGCGTTCTACAGGCGCATCAACACGGAAGAAGAAGGAAGGCAAGCCATCGGGAAGCTGGATTGCTGGACCGCGGTCACGCGCGCGTCCGGTTCCTGGGAGTGATCAGAAAAACCGTCGCGGTCTGGGCGGGCCAGGCCACCGGGACTCTCAGCCGCATCACCGGTCGAGGTGGCGGCACCACGCTGCCGGGCGACGTCGCGCGCGCGATCGATCCGCGCATCCTGACCCGGCTGACGCAGGACCTGACGCAAGGCTCGATCGTGGTCACGGGCACCAACGGGAAGACAACGACCGCGCGTTTGATCAGCTGGCTGCTCGAGGGCGCGGGCCATCGCGTGGTCTCGAATCGGGCCGGCGCCAACCTGATCTATGGCGTGACCGCCGCGGCACTCAACCGGGCGGGCACCGACGGCAAGCTCAAGGCCGATTGGGGAGTGTTCGAGATCGACGAGGCGAGCCTGCCGCGCGCGGTCGTGGAGATCCAGCCTCAAGCCACCATCGTGCTGAACCTCTTCCGCGATCAGCTCGACCGTTACGGTGAGCTCGAATCGATCGCCAGGAAGATCGAGGGCGCGCTGAATGCTGCACCTGAGGCCGCGCATATCGTCCTCAACGCCGACGACCCACGCGTCGCTGAGATCGGACTCGGACTTTCCCGCCCACCGCTCTGGTACGGCCTCGAGGACACCTCGGTCGCCACCAAAACGCTGCCCCATGCAGCCGACGCTCGGACGTGCCCCATATGTGGAGCGAGCCTGATCTTCGATGCGGTCTACGTGGGCCACGACGGTATCTACCACTGTCCCAACGGACACTTCGAGCGCCCGCAACCGGAGATCGCTGCGACGAGCATCAAGCTCGAGGGATTCGACAGCCTCGCGATGAGCGTCGAGGGCACCAGGATCGAGATGCCCCTCGGCGGTCTCTACAACTGCTACAACGTCCTCGCCGCGTACGCCGTCGCTCGCAGCGTCGGGCTCGAGGCCGTGTACGTCGCCGAGCGGCTGCGCACCTTCAAAGCGGCCTTCGGCCGCCAGGAACGGGTCGAGTTTCGCGGCCGCCACCTGATCCTGGTCCTGTCCAAGAACCCGGCCGGCTTCAACGAAACAGTGCGCACGGCCGTGCAGCTCGCCGGAGGCGAGAACTTTATCGTGGGCCTCAACGATCGCAAGGCGGACGGCACCGACGTCTCCTGGATCTGGGACGTCGACTTCGAGATGCTCAAGGGCCGCGCCAAGGTGGTCATCCCCGCGGGCGTCCGGGCGCACGACCTGGCGGTGCGCCTGAAGTACGCGGGGATCGGCGCGGAGAAGCCGCAAACCGAACCCGGCAAAGCGCTCGACCTGCTGATCAAGAACACAAGCGAGGGCGACACCGCTTACCTGCTGTGCACCTACACGTCGATGCTCGACCTGAGGGCCGAGCTCGTGAGGCGCGGCTGGGCGTCGCCATACTGGGAAACGTGATGCGGACCTTCACGGTCGGCTGGCTCTACCCCGACCTCATGAACATCTACGGCGACCGCGGCAACATCCTCACGCTGGTCAAGCGCGCGGAATGGCGCGGCCTGGAGGCGAACGTGCTCGAGCTCGGGCGCGGCGCCACCGACCAGATGGACGATGCCGACGTCTTCTTCTTCGGCGGCGGCCAGGACCGCGAGCAAGCGCTGATCTACGACGACCTCCGCGAGTTCAAGCAGGACTCGCTGCAGCGGGCGGTCGGAAACGGCGCGCAGGTCCTGGCGGTGTGCGGCGGCTACCAGCTGCTGGGCCACTACTACCAGACCGCGGACGGCGAGCGCTACGACGGCATCGGCCTCCTCGACGTGAGGACCGAGGCAGGCAAAAAGCGATTTATCGGCGACGTCGTGGTGCGCACGGAGATCGAGGGTCTGACGCCAAGCACGCTGGTCGGTTTCGAGAACCACAGCGGCCGCACGTTCCTCGGCTCAGGCGCGAAACCGCTGGGCAAGGTCATCGAAGGCAAGGGCAACAACGGCTCTGATCGGACCGAAGGCTGCGTGCAGGGCGGCATCATCGGCACCTACATGCACGGGTCGCTATTACCGAAGAATCCGCACCTCGCGGACCACCTGATCGCGGGGGCGCTCAGGCGACGGGGCGACGGCGCCCTTTCGCACCTCGACGACTCGGCGGAGCTGGCCGCGCACGGCTGGATCCTGCAGCGCGCGCAACGACAGTAGTCCGGGCCCCGTTTCCGCCGTTCAAAGCGTGCGGCCGCAGCGGCACCAGGGCTTCGCGCAGCACCTGATCGATCGACTCGATCATCACGAACTGCATCTCCTTGCGCAGATCGGCGGGGATATCGTCGAGATCGGCCTCGTTGTGCGAGGGCATCAGGACACGCCGCAGCCCGGCGCGGTGCGCGCCGAGCACCTTCTCCTTGATCCCACCAATCGGCAGGACCTTGCCGCGCAGCGTGATCTCACCCGTCATCGCCACATCGTCGCGGACCGGACGGCCGGTGAGGATGGAGGCCATGGCGGTCAGCACGGTGACGCCGGCTGAGGGACCTTCCTTCGGCTGGGCGCCGGCGGGCACGTGCACGTGGATATCGCTCTTGTCGAACAGCGCGGGGTCGATCCCGATCTCGGTCGCGCGCGACTTCAGGTAGGAAAGCGAGGCCGCGGCCGACTCCTTCATGACCTCGCCGAGCTGTCCCGTGAGCTTCAGCTCGCCCTTGCCCGGCGTGATCGTTGCCTCGACGAAGATGATCTCGCCTCCGGTGGGCGTCCACACCAGGCCGGTCGCGATGCCGGGCCGGTCGATGCGCTCTGCGACGTCGTCGTAGAAGCGGCGCTTGCCGAGCGCGGTGCGCACCCTCTTGGTGTCGTCCATCTTCTTGAGGCGTTTGCCGGTGGCGATGTCCGCGACGTCGCGGCGGAGCAACGAGGCGATCTCGCGCTCGAGGTTGCGAACGCCGGCCTCGCGCGTGTACTCCCGGATGATCAGGTGGAGATCCTCCGAGATCGTCACCTCGCCGGCGTGTAAGCCATGCGCCAGCACCTGCTTGGGGATCAGGAAGCGCTCCGCGATCTGGACTTTCTCCTCTTCGGTGTAGCCGGAGAGGTGCAGAACTTCCATGCGGTCGCGCAGCGCGGGCGGGATCGTCTCCAGGCTGTTCGCGGTCGTAATGAACATGACCTTCGACAGGTCGAAGGGGACATCCAGGTAGTTGTCGCGAAAGTCCTTGTTCTGCTCGGGGTCGAGAACTTCGAGCAGCGCCGAGGACGGGTCGCCGCGCCAGTCGGCGCCGATCTTGTCGACCTCGTCGAGCATGAACACGGGGTCGTTGGACTCGGCGCGCCGGATGGCCTGGAGGATGCGTCCGGGCATGGCTCCGATGTAGGTGCGGCGGTGGCCGCGGATCTCGGCCTCGTCGTGCACGCCGCCGAGCGACGCCCGGGCGAACTTGCGCCCCATCGCGCGTGCGATCGACTGGCCCAGCGAGGTCTTGCCGACGCCGGGCGGCCCGACGAAACAGAGGATGGGCTCGCGGCCGCGGTCGGTCGACCCGCGCTGCTGCTTCAGCCGGCGCACGGCGAGGTGCTCGACGATGCGCTGCTTCACCTTGTCGAGGTCGTAGTGGTCGGCATCGAGGATGCCGCGCGACTTCTTCACGTCGACCTCGCCGCCGGTGGAGACGTTCCACGGCAGCGAGACGATGAGCTCGAGGTAGGTGCGGATCACCGACGACTCGGGCGAGGCCGACGGGATGCGCTCGAGCCGCGCGATCTCGCGGTCCGCCTCGCGCTTGGCCTCTGGCGGAAGTCCCGCTTTCTCGATCCGCTCGCGAAGCTCACCGAGCTCCGCGTGCTCGGTGTCCAGCTCTCCCAGCTCGCGCTGGATCGCCTTCAGCTGCTCGCGCAGGAAGTACTCGCGCTGGGCCTTGCCCATCTGCTCTTCGGCCTGCGTCTGGATCTTGCGGCCGAGCTCCAGCACCTCCAGCTCATGCGACATGTGGCCGAGCAGCCTCTCCAGCTTGGCCTTCGACGAGTCGAGCTCGAGGATCTCCTGACGCTGCTCGGTCGTGAGCCGGATGTGGTTGGCGACGTAGTACGCGAGGTGGAGTGGGTCGTCGATCGCGCCGGCCGCCCCGGCCAGCTCGGCCGGCAGGTGGGGGGCGAGCGAGACCAGCTGCTGGAACGACGCGATCACGCGCCGCATCAAAGCCTCGCGCTCGATCGTGAGGATGTCCTCCTGGACCTCGGGCAGCATCTCCACCGCGCACGTGAGGTAGGGGTCCTCAGACTCGACCTCGGTCAGACGGATGCGGCGCAGGCCGAGCACCGCAAGCTGCACCGTGCCGTCAGGGAGCTTCAGCAGGTGCTGGACGCGGACCATCGTGCCGACGTGGTGAAGATCTTTGAACTCGACCTCTTCGGCGGTCTCGTCGAGCTGCGTCGCCACGGCGATGTGGCGCTCGACGCCGGCGAGGTCCTCGAGCAGGTGCAGCGATTTCTTGCGGCCGACCGAGAGCGGGATGAAGATGCGCGGAAACACCACCGTCGACTTCAACGGCAGCACGGGCAGATGAGAGGGCACCGCTCCTTCGAGATTGGTGGCCGGGACTTCGCTCACAAACAGGTGATGCTACGCCCTGCCGTCAGGACTTCGGCCAGAACTCGCCAGGACCCACCCGAAGTCCGGCACGAAAGGGCTTTGCCCGCTCGCGAACACCACCGGAGTCTCGGGAGCCACCCCGCCTAACGTCCGGCTCCAATCGACCGTTACGTGCATAATCGGGTCAAGCTGAGCGCCTCACTGATCGCTGTAATTCTCGCCGCCGGCCACGGCACCCGGATGCGCTCGCGGATTCCCAAAGTCCTCCATCCCATCTGCGGGCGCCCGATGATCGATTGGGTCCTGGCCGCGGTCGAGGAGGCCGGGGCGAAGGACGTCAAGGTGATCGCCAACCCGCATCACGCCGAGGTCGCCGCCCACCTCTCCCCCCATGAGGGGGGAGAACTTCAAAAGGTCGGTCGGGTGGAGCTCGTCTACCAGCGCGATCCGAAGGGGACGGCGCACGCGCTGCAGCAGATTCCTGCCGGCGAGCTGCGTGGACGCACAGTCCTCGTCGTCAACGGCGACTCACCGCTGCTGACCGCGGCCAGCATCCGCAGGGTGATCGACGCGCACGAGCAACAGAAGGCGCCGGCAACGATCGCCAGCGTCGTCGACCCCACGCGAGATGACGGCCGCATCATCCGCGGCACGGACGGATCGCTAGAGCGCATCATCGAACGCAAAGACGCGACGCCCGAGATTCGGGCCGCCTTTCACGAGTTCAACGTCGGCGTCTACTGCTTCAACGGCAGCAGGCTCGCGGACGAGCTCGGCAAGGTCGGCGACGACAACAAAGCCGGCGAGTACTACCTGACCGACGTGTTCCTGCACCTCAAGCCCGTGACGGTGGTGACCCTCGACGACCCGCGGGAGGCGATGGGCGTGAAGGATCGCGTCCGCCTCGCCGCAGCGACCGAAATCCTGCGCCGGCGCATGCTCGAGAACCTGATGCTCGGCGGGGTCACGATCGTGGATCCCGACAGCACGTTCATCGACGCCGACGTCGTGATCGGACAGGACACGGTGATCGAGCCCTTCACGGTGCTGAAGGGCAGCACGAGCATCGGCGCCCAATGCCACATCGGCCCGCATGTCTATATAGAGGACGCGAGATTGGGCGACCGCTCCGACTGCGGCCCGTTCGCCAAGCTCCGCCCGGGTACCGAGATCGCGGAAGACGTGCACATCGGCAGCTTCGCCGAGCTCGTGCGCAGCAAGGTGGGCCGCGGCAGCAGGGTGCCGCACGTCTCCTACCTGGGCGACACCGACCTCGGAACGGACGCCAACATCGGCGCGGGTACGATAACGGCCAACTTTGACGGCACGAACAAGAACCGGACCGAGATCGGCGACGGGGCTTTCATCGGCGTGGACACCATGCTGGTGGCGCCGGTCAAGGTGGGCAAGGGAGCCCGCACGGGAGCCGGTTCCGTGGTGACGAAGGATGTGCCCGACGGCGCGACAGCCGTCGGAGTTCCCGCTAGGGTGGTACGCACAAAACAGGTGAATTCGCCAGATTCGAGCTCAGAAACGAGTTGATCGGGAGGCTGCAGACCGCGGTGGAGTTCACCGGGACCGATACCTCGCCCTGGGGTGAGCTGAAGCTCATCTCCGGAGGCGCGAATCCGATGCTTGCCGGCCGGATCGCCGAGATCCTGGACGTCCACCTCACCGATCCCCGCCTACGCCGCTTCCCCGATGGCGAGATCAACGTCAAGATCGAGGACTCGATGCGCGGTCACGACGTGTTCGTGATCCAGCCGACGAGCCCACCCGTGAACGAGCACCTGATGGAGCTGGTCATCATCCTCGACGCGCTGCGCCGCGCCTCGGCCGGCCGCGTTACGGCGGTGATTCCCTACTACGGCTACGCGCGCAAGGAGCGCAAAACCCAGCCTCGGGAGCCGATCTCGGCCAAGCTGGTCGCGAACTTCATCACGCTCGCGGGCGCCGACCGACTGCTCCTGTTCGATCTGCACGCCGAAGCCATCGAGGGATTCTTCGACGTGCCGACCGACCACCTGTCGCCGCACCGCATCTTTTCCGAGTACCTCAAGACCCTCGGCTTGAAGCAGATCACGATCGTGGCGCCCGACGCCGGCGGCGGCCGCCGCGCGGAGGCTGTCGCCAACGACCTCGGCGCGCCGATCGCGTTCGGCTACAAGCGGCGACCGGATGAGCAGTCGGTCGAGGTGATCGCGGTCTCAGGTGACGTGAAAGGCCGCGACTGCGTCGTGATCGAAGACATCATCACCACGGGCAGCACCGTCTCGAAGCTGGCCGCCGCGCTCCGGCAGCAGGGTGCCAACCGGGTTCTCATCGTGGCCACGCATCCCGTCCTCTCGGGCGACGCGATGGATCGGCTGAAGAAAGCTGATGTGGAAGAGCTGATCGTGACCGACACGATTCCGATCCCGGCCGACAAGCTCGGCTCGTCGTTGAAGGTCTTGTCGGTCGCGCCCCTCCTCGCTGAAGCGATCATCCGGGTGCACGAGAACCGGAGTGTCAGCGAGCTCTTTCGTTAGGTAGTCCGATCCCATGACGTTCCAGGAATGGATGGAAGTCATCGTCATGCTGCTGTGCTTTGTGCTGGCCGCGCTGGCCAGCGGCACGGAGACGGCGCTGACTTCTGTAGGGCGTTTGCGAGTCCGCTATCTCGCGGAGCAGGGAAGCAAGGCCGCGGCGACGCTGCAGCGTCTGCGAGCGGACCCCAACCGATTCCTCTCCACGGTTTTATTCACGAACACGCTGGCGTTGATCGTGGCCTCGACCGCGACGGCCCTGCTCAGTGAGTCGCTGTACACGCGTTCGGGCGTCCCGTCGGAATGGCGATTGTGGCTGACGCTGGCCGACTCGGTCGCGCTGTCGATCGTCTTGCTGATCCTGGCGGAGGTCACGCCCAAGACTCTGGCCCTGGCCAACGCAGAGCGTGTGGCGCTCGCCGCGGCGTTGCCCGTGGATCGGCTGGCGACCTTTCTCGGCCCGATCCTCTGGGCGGTCACGCTCATCTCTCGTGCCCTGACCGGCGGCCGCGCCGCGCGTGCTCCGTACCTGACTGAGGAGGAGCTGATCACCGCCCTCCATGTTTCGGAAGAGGCGGGCGTCATCGAAGAGCAAGAGCACCAGATGATCCACGGCATCATCGAGATCGGCGACAAGACGGTGCGCGAGATCATGATCCCGCGGACGGACATCGTCGCCGTCGAGAAGGAGGCGGGGCTGCGCGAGATCGTGAAGCTGTTCAAGCAGCATCGCCACACCCGGATGCCGGTCTACGAAGAAAACATCGACCACGTCCTCGGTCTCATCCACACCAAAGACCTGCTGCTGTTCTACACGCTGTCCAGCTCGCAGAAGTTCGACATGGAGAAGGTGCTGCGGCCGATCCTGTTTACGCCCGAGCAGAAGAAGGTGGACGAGCTGCTGAACGAGATGCGCACCAAGAAGCAGCACATGGTGATCGTGGTCGACGAGTACGGCGGGACCGCCGGCATGGTGACGCTGGAGGACCTGCTGGAGGAGATCGTCGGCGAGATTCGCGACGAGTACGACACCGCCGAGCAGGATCAGCTGCAGATCATCAACGACCACGAGGTCCGCGTCGACGCCGGGTTCCCGCTCGAGGAGCTGAACGAGCGACTGCGCCTCGGCATCGAAGAATCGGGTGACTACGATTCCGTCGGAGGCTATGTGCACGCGATGCTCGGCAAGATCGCCGAGGAAGGCGACTCGTTTCAGTCCGGCCGCGCGAAGTGGATCGTGGAGAAGGTCAAGGGCCGCCGCATCGAGATGGTCCGCCTGATCTCCGAAGACCAGTGGCCGACCGAATCGATGGACGGTGCGGCTCACGCGACCGTGGAGGAAGGCACTGGGCACATATCGTGACCGCGCCGTCGTCCTGCGCAAGCTCGACTACGGCGAAGCGGATCGCATCTTCACGCTGTTGACCCGCGACCACGGCAAGGTGGGCGCGATCGCCAAGGGCGTGCGACGGCAGGAATCGAAGCTCGGCCCATCGCTCGAGCTGTACGGCCATATCGATGTGCTGCTGGCCAAAGGACGCGGCGAGCTGGACGTCGTGGCCCAGGTGCAGCGCGTCCCCGGATACCGGATCGAAGGCGATGTGGAGCGGATGGCGCACGCCGCCCTGATCGCGGAGCTGGCGGAGCGCGTGTGCGAGGACCGGCATCCCATCGACGGCGTGTACGAGCTGGCCGTGATGGCGCTGGCCGAGCTGGCGCACGAGTCCGATCCGCGCCGGGCTTCGGCGTGGTTCCTGATGACGGCCCTTGATTTGCTCGGCTACGCGCCCCAGCTGATGTCGTGCACGTCGTGCGAGCGGCCGCTGGCGGCGAAGCCGGCGGCGTTCAGCGCCGAGGCGGGTGGATTTCTGTGCGACAAGTGCGCGCTGCCCGCGATGGACGTGGTGCCGCTGGCCGTGATCAAGGTGCTGCGCCTGATGGCATCGGGCGACATCGAGACGTACCGCCGCGTGAAGCTGGACGGGGCGGTGATGGCCTCGATCGAAGGCGTGCTGCAGTCGCAGCTCGAGTACCACATGGACCGCAGACTGAAGTCGTTGGCGTTTTTGAACTCGATGAGGGTGTGAGAGTGATCCACAAAGACAAGGCGTTCAGCGGCTTCTCAGTGAAGGACCTCACCAGGGCGGAGCGCTTCTACGAAGAGGTCCTCGGCATCGAGGTAGAGGAGATCCCAGGGGGACTCCGACTCAAGATCGGGAACGGAATCCTGGTCTACCCGAAGGAGAACCACGAGGCTGCGACCTACACGATGCTCAACTTCCCGGTGGATGACATTGACGATGCGGTCGCGGACCTCAAGAGCAAGGGCGTCAAGTTCGAGCTCTACCCCGGCGTGACCGACCACCTGGGAGTCGCAAGAGGCATCGCTTCCGGCCGCGGCCCCGACATCGCGTGGTTCAAGGACCCGGCCGGCAACATCCTGTCCGTCCTCCACCAGCCCTGACCATGCCCGTCCCGCGCGACCAGGTGATGGACAAGGTGGTGGCGCTTGCCAAGCGCCGCGGGTTCATCTTTCCGTCGAGCGAGATCTACGGCGGCCTGTCGGGCTTCTATGACTACGGCCCCTACGGCGTCGCGCTGAAGCGCGCGATCCGCGACCTGTGGTGGCGGCACATGGTCGACCTGCGCGACGACGTGGTCGGCCTGGAGTCGACCCTGATCATGCCCTCGGCGGTGTGGGAGGCCTCCGGCCACCTGACGAACTTCGTGGATCCGCTGCGGCAGTGCCTGGGCGAGTGCAAGAAGCGGTGGCGCGCCGATCACGTGACGGGGGAGAAGTGCCCGGAGTGCGGCGGACCGCTGGACGATGCGCGGCTGTTCAACCTGATGTTCAAGACCTTCGTCGGCCCTCTCGAGGACCGCACTTCGGAGGTGTATCTGCGCCCGGAGACCGCGCAGGGCATGTTCGTGGACTTCAAGAACGTGATCAGCTCCACGCGAGTGCGGGTGCCCTTCGGTATCGCGCAGCAAGGCAAGGCGTTCCGCAACGAGATCACGCCGGGCAACTTTGTTTTTCGGGTGCGAG
>WNGJ01029868.1_pt1 | contig 11656 bp, 9 predicted proteins | sample 5400611 | NCBI WGS metagenome assembly WNGJ01 (sample SAMN13153375, study PRJNA577476) | soil metagenome | isolation source: 40 cm soil or saprolite under Garry oak tree replicate 1 | place: USA:California | collected 2016-06-15 | reverse complement strand
AGCGCCGTGGAGAGCCCCTGGTCCGGGTTGGCCAGCGGGGAGCTGAAGTACACGAGGAGATCGCGCCCCACCCGGAGGTAGTCGGTGCCGAAGGGCATGGTGGTCAGGCACTCGAGGAAGCCGGGCTCGGGCAGCTCGGCGGGTGCCGCCCCCGACTCGCGCAGCGCCATGTAGAGGCTGTTGGCGTAGCCGTACGCGCCGTTGCCGGTGTAGCGGATGGTCACGGCGAGCCGACCCGGTGGGCCGCGCAGTGCACGGCCGCGACCGGCACCCCGGCGTGGGTGGTGACTAGGACGTCGCAGAAGCCGGCCCGGCGGCCGTGCCGGCGCTCGCGGGCCTCCGCCACGAGGCGCGCGCCGGGCGGCGCCGGGGCCAGGAAGCTGATCATCATCGAGAGCGCCACCCAGGTCCCGCCGCCGCGGGCGTTGCAGGCCGCCCCGAAGGCCACGTCGGCGAGCGAGAAGATCACCCCGCCGTGGCCGGGGCCGAGCTCGAGGTACTCGACCCCCAGCTCCCGCGCCCACGGCTCGCGCCGCAGCGCGGCCGCCACCCCGTCTGGCACGTCCTCCCGTCGCGCCTCGGCGGTCACCGCGCGCCTACTGGATCGTGGCCGTGACCGTCAGGGCGGTATCCTGCGACGATTGCTCGGCGCGGTAGCCCAGCACCTGTCGCGTGACCGCGTGCAGCCTGCCGGTGCTCCCGCCGAACTGCATGCGCCCACCGTTGGGCACGATGAGCTGGGTCGCCGCCTCCACGACCTCGATCGTGCCGCCGCCGGCGGGCGTGAAGTAGCTGATCACCGGAGTGAGCGTGACCCGGATCTGGTTGCCGGGCAGGATCACCGGGCGCACCGCGAGCGCGGTTCCCACCCGCTGCCACGCGACCCCCTGGGCCACGTAGCCCTTGCCGGTCGCGTAGTCGTAGTAATAGGCCAGCTGCGGGGTCGGCACGTCGTCCGCCATCATGATCGAGCCGGCGCCCCCGTCCTGCACCACCGTGAAGAGGCCGGACGAGCGCGTGATCCGGGTGGTGGTGTCCTCCACCGCGAGGCCCCCGCGGCCGCGCACCCGCGGGTCGCCGCTCCGACGCTGCTCGACGATCACGTTCCCCTGCCCCTGCGCGCCCTGCCGGCTGCCCTGCGCCTGCTGCTGGAACTCGAGCAGCACCTTGACCTGCCGGTTGCTCTGGGCCCGCGCGGCCGGCGCCCCGCCGTCCGACGCGACGAGCCCGGTCTGGGCCAGGACCAGGAGCCCGAGGATGCTCGCGAGGCGCACGCGCGCTACCCGGGAATCTGCGCCTCTTCGGGCAGGCGGTCCCAGACCGGCGTCCACTCCGGCAGGGTGAGCCCGACCGCGCCCGCCTTCTCGGCGACCTCGCGCGCGAAGGTCTGGCGCACCTCGTCGTTGTCGCGGAGCTTGAGCCGGTACTTGCGATAGAGCACGTTCTTGGCCGAGCCGGGTCGCCCGAAGATGTTCATGGTGCGGATGTACCAGCGGTTGAGCGTCTCCTGCGCCTCGTCGTGGGTCTTCGGATCCTCCGCGAGCCGCTTCACCCAGAACTCGCCGTGGCGGATGTGGAACTTCTCCTCCTTGAAGATGCCCTCGATGGCGCGCACCCAGGGCCCGTAGGAGCAGGTCCGCACGTCCTCCAGCTGGTGGCCCGCGCCCCGGTCCATGCAGAAGTTGAAGAAGATGAAGTCGGCCCACGTATCAATCGGATAGTAGAAAATGTTGACTCGCTTGTCCGCGGTGATTCGCGATGTCCCGATGTCCGCGTCGGCCGCGATCCGCATCGTGAGCACCTCGTCGTGGGCCCGCACGTGGGCGTCCACGTCGACCCCCAGGTCGGCCAGGAGCCCGTACATGACGGTGGCGTGGCGCAGCTCGTCCTTCACGATCTGGGCCACCACGTGCTTCTCCTCCACCCCGGGCGCCTTCGCGATCCACGGCACGTAGCCGTAGCCGCCGGCCAGCTCGGAGTCGGCCTGCATGGTCATGAGGTGGATCAGGTTCGGGCTTCGTCGCGCTCGGCCATGACTATCTCCTTTCCACGACCCGCACCGCCTTGCCTTCGCTGCGCGGGATGCTCTTCGGGGCGACCACCGACACCTCCGGGTTGAGCCCGAGGTGGCCGCGGAGCCGCTCCGCCACGTGCGCCCCGAGCGCCACCACCTCGGGACGCGTCGGCTCGAAGCCGCCCCACTCCTGCACGAGCCGCTCCACCGGCTCCACGTGCACCGCGAGCGCCGGGAACGCGCCGCGGCGGTCCACCAGGAGCTGGTAGTGCGGGGCGAGCTCCGGGACGGTGAGCAGCGCCGCCTCCAGCTGGGACGGGTAGACGTTCACGCCCTTGATGATCAGCATGTCGTCGGTGCGTCCCTTGACCCGGGCCATGCGCACCGTGGTGCGCCCGCAGCGGCACGGCGCGGGGTCGAGCCGGGTCACGTCGCCGGTCCGGTAGCGGATCATCGGCAGCGCCTCCCGGGTGAGCGAGGTCAGCACCAGCTCGCCCTCGCGGCCCGCCGGCAGGGCCGCGCCGGTCTGTGGGTCGACGATCTCGGGCAGGAAGTGGTCCTCGTTCAGATGGAGGCCGTCGCGCGCCTCGACGCACTCGGTGGCGACCCCGGGGCCGATCATCTCGCTGAGCCCGTAGAAGTCCACCGCCGCGCAACCCCACAGGGTCTGCAGCTGCGCGCGCATCGCCTCGGTCCACGGCTCGGCTCCGAAGAGGCCGTAGGTGAGCCCGACGTCGCGCGGGTCCACCCCCTGCTCGAGCATGCTCTCCCCGATGTGCAGCGCGAAGGAGGGCGTGCAGGCGAGACCGTGGGGGCGAAAATCCTGGAGGAGCAGGATCTGGCGCAGGGTGTTGCCGGAGGACACCGGCACCACCGTGAGCCCCATGTGCTCGGCGCCGTCGTGGAAGCCGAAGCCGCCGGTGAAGAGGCCGTAGCCGTAGGCGATCTGCACGAGCTGGCCGGGCTCTGCGCCGGCGGCGGACAGCGCACGCGCCATCACCTCGCGCCACACCTCGAGGTCGCCCCGGGTGTAGCCGACCACGGTGGGCTTGCCGCGCGTGCCCGAGGAGGCGTGGATGCGCACCAGGTCCTCGCGGGGGACCGCGAAGAGCCCGAACGGGTAGTGATCGCGCAGGTGCTCCTTGCGGGTGAACGGCAGCTCCCCGAGCCGCTCGAGGTCGACCTCCCCGTCGCTCACGCCGGCCTCCGCGAAGGCGTCCTTGTAGAAGGGCACCCGCGCCCGCGCCCGGGCCACGGTGGCGCGCAGCCGCTCGGCCTGCAGCGCGCGCAGGGCGGCGCGCGGCGCGGTCTCGATGTCGCGGTTCCAGATCACGCGCGGTCCCCGCTCATGGCGCTCAGGTCACCGCCACCCGGCGCACGAGCCAGCTCTGCCGCTCGAGGAAGCGCGCCATGGTCTCGAGGGTGCGCGGGTCGGCGGAGGCGTCGAGACTGATCCGGTCCGGCAAGATGTAGCGCACCTCCGGGTAGGACACCAGCACGCGCAGCAGGGTGCGGACCCGGTGGTCCCAGGCCAGCAGCCCCTGGTGACCGGGGCCGGCGGTGTGCGGGTCCCAGTCGGTCTGGAGCCCCACCCGCAGCGTGCGTCCGAGCGTCGGGCCCGGCATCACCGCCGCCCGGCGATCAGGGCCTCGTAGTGCCCGACCATCGCGTCGATCTGCCGCTCGGTGGAGAAGCGCGCCTCCGCGAGCCGGCGGGCCGCCTGCCCCATCGCCACCCGGCGGTCCGCGTCGAGGAGGAGGCCGATCGCCGCGTCGGCCATCTCGCCGGTCTCGCCCTTGGTGAGGAACCCGGTCTCGCCGTCCGTCACCACCTCGTCCACGCCGGACGCGCGGACCGCCACCGCGGGCAGCGCGCAGGCGTGCGCCTCGGCCAGCACCAGACCCTGGGTCTCGGTCTCCGAAGCGAAGAGAAACAGGTCGGCCGCGCGATAGTAGTCGGGCAGCGCTTCCCGCGCGAGGCCCCCGTGGAAGACGACGCGGCTTCCCGCGCGGCCCAACGCCGCGCGCGCCTCGAGCGCCGCCCCGTGGCTCCCCTTCCCGACCAGGTGCAGGGTCGCGCCGGACAGCGCGGCCGCCACCGACTCGAAGGCGTCGAGCACGCGCTCGAGGCTCTTCTCGCGATCGAGCCGGCCGGTGTAGAGGCAGATGAGCCCCTCGGCGGGCAGGCCGAGCCGGCGGCGCGCCCGCTCCCGGCTGCCCGGGCTGAACAGCGCGAGGTCGACGCCGGTGGGGATCACGGTGACCGCCGCGCGGACGCCGCGGCGGCGGAGCGTGTCCGCGACGTGATCGGAGGGCGCGACGACCAGGTCCGCCGAGTCCGCGAAGCGGCAGGCCAGGCGCACCGCCAGGCTCCGGACGAGGCGCGGCGGCAGCGGGACGTAGTGGGCGTACTTCTCGTAGCGCGTGTGGTAGGTGAAGACGAGTGGCCGCCGCTGGCCGCGGGCGAGCCGCCGGCCGGTCACCCCGAGCAGGAACGGGTGGTGGACGTGGACGACGTCGAGGTCCAGCGCGCGCGCGAGGCGGCCCAGGCGCCGCGAGACCGGCAGCGGCAGGGAGAAGCCGGGGTAGGTCGGCGCGGGGATCGACGGGTAGCGGAAGACGACCGGAGGATCGGGATGCGGATGCTGGGCCGCCGGCGCGAAGACCCAGGCCCGGTGGCCGAGGGCCTCAAGCCCGAGCCGCAGGGTCTCGACCGCGGTCGTGACCCCGCCGCGGAACGGCAGGTAGTTGTTGGTGAACAGCCCGACGCGCATCCACCTATTCGTCCGGGCTCTTCGGGTCCTTGCCGCGCTCGATCCGGTCGAAGTCGCCCGGCTTCAGCGACTCGAGCCACTCCTTGATCTTGGCCTGGTCGTCGCCCTTGCCGGTGCCGATCTCGGTCTCCTTGGCGACCTCGACGCTGCGGGCCTTGTCCACGACGTCCTCCTCCACGAAGATCGGCGCCCCGACGCGCAGGGCGAGCGCGATGGCGTCCGAGGGGCGCGAGTCGACCGTGATGTCGGCGTTGCCGAGCCGGAGGTAGAGCACCGCGTAGAAGGTGTTGTCCCGCAGGTCGTTGACCACCACCTTCTGCACGCGCGCGTCGAGCGACTCCAGGATGTTCTTGATGAGGTCGTGGGTCATCGGCCGCGGCGTGGAGATCTTCTCCAGCTCCAGCGCGATGGCGTTGGCCTCGAAGAGGCCCACCCAGATCGGCAGGGAGCGCTTCTCCTCCTCGTCGCGGAGGATGATCATGGGCATGTTGGAGAGCGGATCCAGCGCGAGGCCCTTCACTTTCATCTCCAGCACCATGGTGCGCCTCCTCCTAGGCCGGTAACGCGGGCTCGGCCAGGCCCACCGGGAGCCGGTCCAAGTCCTCGGGCGAATCGGCCAGCTCACCACGGAGGCTGTGCGGGAGGGCCCGGGTGATGCGCACCTCCACCACCCGGCCCAGCAGGTCGCGGCCTCCGGTATCGAAGTTCACCACTCGGTTGCAGCGGGTCCGGCCCGCGGCCTCCCCCGCGCTCTTGCGCGAGACGCCGTCGACCAGCACCGCCCGCGTCCGGCCCTCAAGCCGCAGGCTACGCGCCGCGGCCACGCGGGTCGTCACCTCGAGGAGTCGCGTGTTGCGTAGAGCCTTCACCTCGTCCGGCACCTGGTCCGCCATGTCGGCGGCGGGCGTGCCGGGCCGCCGCGAGTAGCGGAACACGAACACGTTGTCGTACCGCACGCGCTCCACCATCTCCACCGTGCGGGCGAAGTCGTCCTCGGTCTCGCCCGGGAAGCCCACGATCAGGTCGGTGGAGAGGGCCAGGTCCGGCACCGTCTCCTGCAGCTCCGCGATCAGCTCGAGGTAGCGGGCACGGGTGTAGCCGCGGTTCATCCGCTCGAGCACGCGATCGGATCCGGACTGCAGCGGCAGGTGCAGATACTCGCAGACCTTGGGCACGTCCCGCAGGGCGCGGATCAGACGCGGGGTCAGGTTGTACGGGTTCGAGGTCGTGAAGCGGATGCGCTCGATCCCGTCGATGTCGTTCACGCGCTCGAGCAGGGCGGCCAGGTCGGTGGCCGGGTGGAGGTCCCGCCCGTAGGCGTTGACGGTCTGGCCGAGCAGGGTGACTTCCCGGCAACCCGCCGTGGCGAGGCCGCGGATCTCCTCGACGATGACCTCGGGGGCGTGGCTGCGCTCCCGGCCCCGGGTGGTCGGCACGACGCAGAAGGTGCAGAACTTCTCGCAACCCTCCATGACGGTGACGAACGCCTTGAGCCGCCGGCCGCCGTCGGGCCGCGCGGTGATCTTGACGAGCGGGCTCTCCCCGGTCTCGAGGATCGGGCCCCGTCCCTCGCGCGCGCGCTCGACCAGCTCGGCGACCCGCGCGATCGCGGGAGAGCCGAAGACCAGGTCCACGTAGGGCGCGCGCTCCTGGATGCGGCCCTTCTGCAGCTGGGCCATGCAGCCCATGACCCCGATCGTGAGGTCGGGCCGCCGACGCTTGAGCAGCCGCAGCGCGCCCAGCTGGGAGAACACCTTGTCCTCCGCCTTCTCGCGGATCGAGCAGGTGTTGAGCAGGATCAGGTCCGCCTCTTCCGCGGAATCGGTCAGCTCGTAGCGCTCCTCCTTGAGCAGACCCGCCACGCGCTCGGAGTCGTACTCGTTCATCTGGCAGCCGTAGGTGATCAGGTGGAGCTTCCGAGGCGACGACGGAGGATTTTTCTGCATAATTGGTCGGGACTTACGGTAGCATCCACCCCCGGGCATGTCAAACTCCGGGCGGACCGGATCGCTCAGACGGTCTCCTCGAAGACGCCGATCCGCCGGAATTTCTCCTGGCGCTCCTCGATCAGCTCCGCCTCCGACTTCGACCGGAGCTGCCAGAGCTGCTCGCGCAGCGCCTCCCGCAGGCTGGCCGCGGTCGCGTCCCAGTTGCGGTGGGCGCCGCCCACCGGCTCGGGGACGATGGCGTCGATGACCCCCAGCTTGAGCAGGTCCGGCGCGGTCACCCGCATCAGCTCCGCCGCCTCGGGGGCCTTCGCGGCCTCGCCCCAGAGGATGGCCGCGCAGCCCTCCGGGGAGATCACCGAGTAGATCGCGTACTCGAGCATCAGCACCCGGTTGCCGACGCCGAGGGCGAGCGCGCCACCGCTGCCGCCTTCCCCGGTGACCACGCAGATCACCGGCGTGGGCAGCCCGGCCATCTCGCGCAGGTTGCGCGCGATGGCCTCGGCCTGCCCGCGCTCCTCGGCGGCCAGGCCCGGATAGGCCCCCGGGGTGTCGATGAGCGTGATGATCGGCTTGCCGAACTTGCCGGCCAGCTGCATCAGCCGGAGCGCCTTGCGGTAGCCCTCGGGATGGGGCATGCCGAAGTTGCGGGCGATGTTCTCCCGGGTGTCCCGCCCCTTCTGATGGCCGATCACCACCACCGGCTCGCCGTCGAAGGTGGCGATGCCGCCCACGATCGCCTTGTCGTCGCCGAAGACCCGGTCGCCGTGCAGCTCGACCCAGTCCTCCAGGAGCAGATCGACGAGGTCGAGGGTGTGGGGCCGCTTGGGGTGCCGCGCGATCTGGGTGCGCTGCCAGGCGGTCAGGCCCGAGTAGACGCGCTGCTGCTGCCGGGCGAGGCGCTCCTCGAGCTTCGCGATCTCGTCGCGCGCGGCGAGCGAATCCTCGGAGGCTCAAGGAGCGGCTTCTCGAACTCAAGCTCGTCCGGCATACTCGACGAGTATACTGCCCGGCCCCAGGAGGCCTTCGACTTTCGCGACGAGGGCGGGCGCGGGCTCCACGCCCAGCTCCTTGATCCGCAGCACCACCTCCTGCTCGGGAAGCAGCACGTGCACGAAGAGCGGGGTCTGCCCCTCGTGCTCGTGGCAGGCCGCCTTCAGCGACGCGAACAGGGCGGTGAGCGACTCCGCCGCCGCGCTCACCCGGATGCGGCAGGCGTGCGCGACCTCCGCCTCGGCGCGGAAGCCGCTCCCGTTTCCGTTCCCGTTTCCCACCGCTTCCTCCAGGGGCTTGATCTCCTCCGCGAGCACCACCCGGCCCTTGTCGCTGTCGTCCGCCCGTCCCTTCACGATAACCGGCCCCTTGTGGCGCAGCGCGGTCGCGCAGCTCCGATAGGGCTCGGGGAAGATCGTGAGCGGCACGCTGCCGTCGACCAGCTCCAGGGTGGCGAAGGCCATGCGATTGCCGCTCTTGGTCGCGCTCTCGGTGAACGCGCTCACCTGCCCCAGCAGCAGCACGCGCGAGCCGGTCGCGCGGGCGGCCAAGTCCGCCGCGTTGAGGGCCCCGATCCGCCGGACCACCTCCCGGTACTGCTCGAGCGGGTGGCCGGAGAGATAGAAGCCCAGCACCTCGCGCTCGAAGGCCAGCATCTCCTCCTGGGGCCACTCCGGCACCCGCGCCGCGGGGGAGACCACCGCCGCCTTGGGCGCGTCGCCGCCGCCGAGCGCGTCGAAGAGGGAGACCTGTCCTTCCTCCCGGTCGCGCTGCCGCCGCTGCCCGCCGTCCATCGCCTGATCGAGCGAGGCGAGGAGGCCCGCGCGCGTGCTGCGGAGGGAGTCGAACGCGCCCGCCTTGATGAGGGACTCGATGACGCGCCGGTTGACCAGGCGCAGGTCCACGCGGGCGCAGAAGTCGTCGAGGGCGGCGAACGCCCCGTCGGTCTCGCGCACCTTCACGATCGAGTCGATCGCGGTCGCGCCCACGTTCTTGATCGCGGCGAGCCCGAAGTGGATCGCGTCGCCCGACACCGTGAACTGGGCGCGCGAGACGTTGACGTCGGGCGGCTCGACCCGCAGCCCCATCGCCCGCGTCTCCTCCACGTACTGGACGATCTTGTCCGTCTTCTCCATTTCGGAGGTGAGCAGGGCGGCCATGAACTCGGTCGGGTAGTTGGCCTTGAGAAACGCGGTCTGGTAGGCCACCACCCCGTAGCACGCGGCGTGCGAGTTGTGGACCGCGATGCCGTTGGCGATGAAGCTCGCCGCCCCCGGCACCTCGAAGTCGTAGGTCGCCTCCTCCCCTTCCCGCGTGAAGCCGCGCGGGCGGGACCATCCGATCGGCGATTCGGCCAGCGCGTGGAGGGCCGGCGAGTCGAAGCGCGCGGCCAGACGGGCCAGCGTGCCCCGCCGCATCGCCCGCTTCCACGGGATGCGCAGGGCTCGGCCGCCCGCCTCGACGGTCGCGTAGGCCTTCGTCAGGCTCTCGCCGAGGGCCTCCTCGTAGACCTCGATCGGCACCAGGTCCTCGCTCTCGCGCGGGGCGAGCCGGCGCAGGACTGCGACGAGATCGTGGTCGGCCAGGTCTCCCGCGTTCACCCACCCGCGCTGGGTGAAGATCGGGTGATCGGGGGTGCAGCGGACCGACATGCCGTTGCCGAGGTGGAGTCGCCCCACCGGCCGCACCCCGCTCGGGCGCACCGCGCGCGCGCGGTAGGGGCCGTCCTTGGTGAGCACCAGGTCCCCGGCCCGGATCGTGGTGATGGCCTTGTGGCTGCCGTCGGCCATCTCGATCCGCGTGTCGGCGGTCAGACACTTGTTGAAGCCATAGCCCGCGAACTTCTCGATGAGGTCCCAGATGCGCTCGGCCTTCCTGACGTCGATCTTGTTGGCCTTGCAGCCCGAGACGAACTTCTCGCGCTGCTGGGCCATCAGCTCGCGGTCCTTCTTCCCCATCGCCTTGCGCAGGGTGTCGGCCTCGCCGAGCGAGAAGCCGGCCAGGTCCGCGGCGAGCTTCATGACCTGCTCCTGGTAGATCATGATCCCGTAGGTCTCCTGGAGGTGGCTCTCCATGAGCGGGTGCTCGTAGGCGATCGCGGCGCGACCGTGCTTACGGTTGACGAAGTCCTCGATGAGGTCCATCGGACCCGGCCGGTAGAGGGCCACCATCGCGATGATGTCCTCGATGCGCTGGGGCTTCAGACGCTTGAGCGCGTCCCGCATCCCGGCCGACTCCAGCTGGAACACCCCGAAGGTGCGGGCCTCGGTCAGGAGCTGATACGTCCCCGCGTCGTCGAGCGGGAGCGCGTCCGCGTCGAGGCTGATCCCGCGCGACTCCTTGATCAGCCGGACCGCGTCGGTGATGACGGTCAGGGTCTTGAGCCCGAGGAAGTCCATCTTGAGCAGGCCCAGCTTCTCGATCGGCCCCATCGCGTAGCCGGTGATCAGCTCGGGCCGCTTGGGGTCCTTGTAGAGCGGCACCCGCTCCATCAGGGGCTCGTCGGAGATGACCACCGCGGAGGCGTGCACCGAGGCGTGGCGGGTGCACCCCTCGAGCGCGCGGGCCACCGCCCACATCTCCCCCATCCGCTGGTCGCGCTTGACCTGCTCCGCGAGCGGCGGGGCCTTCTCGAGCGCCTCGTCGAGCGAGATGTTGAGCGGGAAGCCGGGCACCAGCTTGGCGATGCGGTCCGCCTCGCCGTAGGAGAAGCCCAGCACGCGGGCTACGTCGCGGATGACCGCCTTGGCCCCCATGGTCCCGAACGTGATGATGTGGGCCACCCGGTCGGCCCCGTAGCGGTCCACCACGTAGCGGATGACCTCGTCGCGGCGGTCGTCCGCGAAGTCAATGTCCATGTCCGGCATCGAGATCCGCTCGGGGTTGAGGAAGCGCTCGAAGATGAGCCCGTAGCGGATGGGGTCGACGTTGGTGATGCCGAGGCAGTAGGCCACCAGCGACCCGGCCGAGGAGCCGCGCCCCGGGCCCACCGCGATGCCCTGCCGCCGGGCGTGGCTGATGAAGTCCCACACCACCAGGAAGTAGCCCGAGAAGCCCATCTTGGAGACCACGCCCAGCTCGTAGCGCAGGCGCTCCACGATCGCGTCGCCCGGCGACGATCCGTAGCGGCGCGCGAGCCCCTCGAGGGCCAGGTGCTCGAGGTAGGAGTCGAGGGTGTAGCCCTCCGGCACCTGGTAGTTCGGCAGGTGGAACTGGCCGAACTGGAGATCCACGTTGCAGCGCTCGGCCACCGCGAGGGTGTTGCGATAGGCCTCGGGCAGGTCCTTGAAGACGGCCCGCATCTCGTCGGCCGACTTCACGTAGAACTCGTTGCTGGAGAACTTCCACCGGTTCGGATCGCTCATGGTGGTGCCGGTCTGGATGCAGAGCAGCGCCTCGTGGGCGACCGAGTGCTCGGCCTCGAGATAGTGCGAGTCGTTCGTGCCGCAGAGCGGGGCCCCGATGGCGCGGGCGATCTTCACGGTGCCCTCGGTCACCGCCACCTGCTGGTCGAGCCCGTGCGACTGCACTTCCATGAAGTAGTAGTCCTTGCCGAACACCTCCTGGTACCAGCCCGCGGTCTCCTGCGCCTTGGCCCCGTCGCCGGCCGAGAGCTGGCGGCTCACCTCGGAGTTGAGGCAGCCCGAGAGCACCAGCAGCCCGTCCGCGTGCTGGGCGAGCAGCTCGCGGTCCACCCGGGGCTTGTAGTAGTAGCCCTCGAGGTAGGCCTTTGAGACGAGCTTCATGAGGTTGGCGTAGCCCGTCGCGGTGCGGGCGAGCACCGTGCAGTGGCTCGCGCCCTCGTAGCCGCCGTCCTGGCTCGACCGCTCGAAGCGGCTGCCCGGGGCCACGTAGAGCTCGCAGCCGAGGATCGGCTTCACGCCCGCCTTGCTGCACGCGGTGTAGAAGTCCACCGCGCCGAAGAGGTTG
>WNGJ01007430.1_pt1 | contig 11657 bp, 17 predicted proteins | sample 5400611 | NCBI WGS metagenome assembly WNGJ01 (sample SAMN13153375, study PRJNA577476) | soil metagenome | isolation source: 40 cm soil or saprolite under Garry oak tree replicate 1 | place: USA:California | collected 2016-06-15 | reverse complement strand
ACGCCGGCGCGGACCAGGTTGCGGACGGCCGTGCGGCGGAAGTCGTGCGGCACGCGCCCGAGCAGCTCCGGCCGCTCGATCACCTCGACTGCGCCGCGGCGCCGGACCGCCGCGCGCTTGCAGGCCGAATGCCACGCCGTGTAGAAGTCGCGGATCCGCTCGCCGGTCTCCCGAACGAACACGTGCGGAATGACCCGGCCGAGGCGTCGCTCGAGCGCCGTGACGATCGCGCGTTGCCGCTCGAGCAGCGCGACGAGCGCGGGGAGCACCGCGAACGGAAACGTCCGGCCCGCCTTGTTTTTGGTCGTGCCGACCTCGAGCCGCACGACGCCGGCGTCGAAGTCCACCTGCGACCAGGTTAGCGGCAGCACTTCCGACGGCGTGCGCCAGCCCGTCAGGTAGGCAAACTCGATCGGCGCCCGCAGCGGCTCGGGCAGCTGCGCCAGGACCACGGCGAAGGCGTCCCGCTCGAAGAAGCCGGCGCGCGGGTCCGCGATCTTCACGGTCGGGAACTCGGGTACGTGCGCGACTTTGCCCATACGCTTGGCGAGTCGGAAGGCGCGCTTCAGCGCGTTCGTCTCGTTGCGCACCGTCGCCCCCGCAGCGCCCTCCTCGAGCCGCTGGCGGACGTAAGCCGTGAGGCGGTCGGGCGTGATCGACGTCGCCCGCGCGCCCGCGAACGTCAGCTCGAGGCGATGGAGCTGCGTCTCGAGCGTGGCGGCGCTCTTGCGGCCGTTGACCCGGTAGTCGTCGCGGATGATCTCGGCGAGCTGCTCGAACGTCGTGCGCTTGACGTCGGGCGCGGTGAACATGCCGAGGCCGAGCTCCGCCTCCTTGCGGGCGAGCGCCTTGATCGCCCCGCGCTCGCTCGTCGACTCGGTCGATTCGCGGTAGCGCTTCCCGCCGACCGAGTACCGGATCCAGTAAATCGCGCCCCGCTGGTAGATGTAGCCGAACGTTCGGCGCTCTTGGGGCTCGGAGCTGCTGTTAGTCACGGCGTCCTCCGCGGTTTGGCCTGTCGAATGCCGCGCGCGAGTCTGGCGCACCGGCCGCTCCACGTCTCGAGCGCGCGCGCCACCCTGTCGGCGACGTCGAGCGTCGCCGCCCGCTCACCGGCAACGATGCGCACGAGAGTCGAGTCGGGAACGTCGGCGGCCCGCGCCAGCGCCCGCACGCTGCAGGGAGCTTCCCGAATGGCGCGCGCGACGGCTGCGGACAGGCGGTCTTGAGGCATGGCAGCAGTATGCTGCCGTGTACCGGAGACCGCAAGCGGCGGGGCCGTCACGCTCGCCGTTCCAGGTGGCGCCGCACGGCCACCTCGCTGAACCGCAGGCACCGCCGCGACAGGCGCTTCCCGCCGAATTGTTCGGCGTGGTCGTAGACCCACCGCGCCGACGTCCCGAGCAGGTCGGCCACCTGGGATGCCGATAGCCAGCGGTCGGCCGGCGGCGAGCTGGCCGATCGCGCCGCGCCGTTCTCGCCAGCGAGCGGAGCGAGCTCGGCCACGACCGCCTCGTAGACGCTCGCGAGGGGAGCGGACGCGCCGACGACAGCGGCCTCGGCCGCGCGCCTGCGATAGGCGTCGATCAATTCACGGAGCGTCACGGCTTGCTCTCTTTGAACTTTCCCTGGGTAACCAGCTTTTGACTTTCTCCTCGTTATCCTCGCTCTCCTCGCGTCCCGCAGTCGGTTCTCGCAACCGCATGGAGCGTCGCGCGTTTCGTTGACCTAGTGGCGGCGGGTCAGCCGCCAGAGTGGCGGCAGGCGACTGCCCGTCGCGCACGACTTTCAGCGCATGAGTGGCGGCGTGTGTGCCGCCACCTTGAGCACATTTTGCGCGTATTCGGACATCGAGCGCGTCGGCAATCGCTTGTACTTCGTCGTCAGTGAGCCGCCGGCGCCGCTCCTCGGGCCGACACTCCTTGGGCATCGCGATGAACCAGGCGGCCGAGCGACCTGCGCCGAGGTCCTGCTTCTCAAGCAGGTCGTAGTCGACCAGCGCGCGGCGGGCGCGCTCGATCGTGTCGCGCGAGAGGTGGAGCCGGAGGCCAAGGGGACCAGCTCCCATCGTCGCGCCCCTCCCGCCGCCGAGACCGCGCTCCTCGCTGTAGACGAGCTTCTCGATGGGTGTCACGATGCCGGACGCGAGGACGATGCGAACCCACACCCAGGGCACCCGGGCCCGCAGCCGCGCCGGGCGGCGAGCTCGAGAGGCGCGAGGTTCATCGTCGCGCGCTTTCATGGCGCGGAAGGGTCGAAGTCGGGGGGCGGGACGTCGCGCTCGAGGCCGGGTCCGGCGTCGTTGACGCACGCGGCGGCCTCGGAGGCGGGATCCGGCGTGGCCTCGCCGCTCTCGAAGCGATGGACCCCGTCGACGTGCCGGCAGCGGCCGCGAAACTTGAACCCGCGACAATCGCACAGCAGGGCGCCGGAGCGGAGGTCGAGCTCGACGACGTGCGGCTCGGTGCCGCCGCTCACGCGCCAGCGGCCGTCGCCGAGGTCCTCGACGTCGAGCTGGACCGCGCGTTGTCCCAGAGTCACGCGAGCGCCCGCTGCGCTCGATGGGTCGCGGCCCACGCGAACCAGCGGCATCGCGGGGAGCAAAATCGTTGCGGTGAGCCGCGGCCGCCGCGGACGAATGTCTCGCCGCACCGGGAACACGCGCTGCAACGCTTTGCAAACGCTTTTACGTCGATCGTAGGAGAGCGACGCAACCGCTCGCGAGCGACGAGCTCGAGCGGATCGGCCTGCGGTTGCGCGTCAACGGTTCTCGGTCTTACGATTCCCACGGCGACGTCCTCCCGTCGCTGATGTGAGGCCCTCGCGACTCTCGGTCGCGGGGGCTGCTTTTTCAGGTCCGCACGGTCACTCGTCGTACCCGATCAGGTTCACATACTCGAGCAGGTTTGCGAGCAGCGCGCCGAACTCGAGCGTCATGGCCGTCGCCGGCGAGCCCTTCAAGTTGAGCCCGCTGAGCGAGACGACGATCGGCGCCAGTGTCGCGGCGACCAGGTCGAAGGTCCAGCTCGCCAGCACCGTACCGGCGCCGGTCGCCCCATCCCGGAGGTTCACGGTGACGGTCGAGGCCGCGACGGCAGTCCGCGCGCTGAGGCCGAACGACAGCGCCGTGCAGACATGCTTCACGCCGGCCGCGCCGGCCGCCCGCGATGCGGTCGCCTGTAGGCTCACGGCGGGCGCGTGGTTCGCGATCCATTGCTGCTCCGCCTCCCAGACTGGCATCCGTTACTCCCTTCTCATGAGTTGTGAGTTGGCCGGGCCCCGCGAGGGGGGTGCGGGCTTACGCGGCGAGGCCCAGGCGCTACCCCGGGCGCTCACCAACCCGGCCAGCCGTTGAGCAGCGCGTCGCGGCTTCGGGATCCGCGGACGCGCCATCACCGAGACTCCTTAACCGACCACCGCACGCGCGAACTTCAGCAGCTGTCGACGCGCGAGGTCGGCATCGTTCCAGGGCAGATCGCAGGCCCGCTCCGCAAGCTGCTGCAGAGTGCTGCCGAGCCGCGCGGCCGCATCCCGCACCAGTATCGCGTCGACGCCGACAAGCTCGAGCGTCATCGTCGGCCCGAGCTGTATGCGATCGCGCGCCTCGCCAGGCCCGCGCGCCGTCCCGAATGTTGTCACAGCCGCGACCCGTGCTCGTTGTAGGCCCGACACTGCACCGTCCACGGCCAGCAGCTCCACTCGCTGCGCATCAGCTTCTCGCCATATGCCCGGGCCGCCCGTTCATCCGGGCGGCCGCCGCGCATCGCCTCCGCGACGTGCCAACACTCGTGGCCGATGGTGCTCACCAACGCGGGGCCGCGCCGGTCCGAGCGAACCCAAATCGCGCCGGGCACGAGATGCGAAAAGAATCCCAATCGCTCCGGATCCGTTTTGGCGGAGAAGAATCGGACCCGGAGCCCAGCGGGGAGACCGAGATCGTTGGTGGCTGCGGCGAGCGCGTCCTCGGCGAGCGCGACATTGCTCGGGTCGAGATACGTTGCGTGAACCTCCGTCACGCCCGGCGGCCGGCCGGCTTTGAGGTCGGCCTCGGTTGCGATGTGCGTGGCGATCGCGAGGTCTACCGCGGCGCGCTGCTCGTCCGTCATGCGGGCCGACCCCGCGCGGCATCCGCAGCTCGCGCCCTTTTCGATCGAGCCACCGCATCCCGAGCACTTTGTCGCGACGGTGCGCGTGCCGATCCCGGCGGCGACCAGCACCGGCGAGATCTCGTGCACCAGCAGCTTCTTCAGGACGCGCCGCACGCCCCTCTGCTCGAGCTCCGCGGTGAGCTCGCCCGTCTCCGCGACGTCGTAACCGTAGCTCCACTGCTGCATCGGCCCGAGGTTCTTCACGACCGTGAACAGCTCCTTGCCGGCGAAGCTGTCGACGAAGAACTGGGCGACCAGACGGGCGTCCTGCTCGCTCGACTCGATCACGCCCTTGCCGACCGGCGGCTCGCCGAACCAGGTGCGGTGGCCGTAGGCGCCGATCAGGACCTCGCCGTTGCCGTCAAAGGCCCCGGGCAGCGTCCAGTCGCCCTGCTTGTCCTTGACGTTGAACGTCGAGAAGACGGCCTCGACCAGGCCCTTGCCGGCGTCCTTAACGCTGAACGCGCCGATCTGCTTCGTGTCGGTCGTCACGGGCGCCGCCCGTTTTTCGCCGCGGCCGAGCAGAGGCGCAACTGATCCTCGGCCGCGCGCTCCGCCGCCGCGGCCGCGCCACGCGCGACGCGGATCACGTCTTCGTGATCGGCCTGCGCCTGGGCGGCGGCGTATTGCTCGAGGGCCATGGCGTCGACCTCATCGAACACGGCGCGCTTCAACGCCACCCCTCTCTGACGGTGCGGCTCGAGCGCCTTCCGATCGACGGGCGCTCGCTCGGCGCGGAGGAGTGCAACCTCGGCGTCACCCCACTCGATCGCGAGCCGCACAAGTTCGTCCGTTTCCGGCGCGTCAGCGGGGAGCGAGGCCGGTATCTGCTGCCACACTCGGGACCACGGCTTCGTCCGGCGGGCGAGCTCGCCGCTCGACCGCAGATGCGCAAGGGCGAGGACCGCGGCGTCCGTAATGCGCGGTTCTCGCTCGAGGATCTCCGCTGCAGCGCGCAACACGCTTTCGGGATCGAGCGCGAGAGGCTGAGGAACGCGGCGGCTGATCATGTCGAGACTCCCTGCAGACCCGGCTCGCGGCTGCGCACCGCGTCGATGAACGCGCGGGCGCGCTGCACCGCGGCCAGCCGGAGGAACTCCGAGACGGTCACGCCGGCCTCCCGCGCCGCCGTCGAGATCATCTCCTGCTCTGGCGGCGTCAATCGAACGCTCTGGATTGCGGTCCGTCTATCCACCGAGTCCTCCCGAGCCGAAAAAGAAAAAGCCGGCCGTGTCTGAACAACGACACAGCCGGCAATCATCGACCCACGCGGGTCTAGAATCCGGGTTCCGCCGGGCTCGGCGCGCGGTGGTACAGGGTGGTACTCACCTGCTCACACTCACGCGCGCGTCAGCGCCTACGGCTCGGGGTCAGGATACGTATTACACCGGTAGGACGCAAGGGCCTCTACACTCCGCTAGCCGTGAACCGTCGTGACAGCCAGCGCCGCGGGCGACAGCTTACTCGGCGTGGACAACACGCTAGCCTTCGCCGTCCGGAGGGTCTGGTAGGCCGAGCGCACGGCGCTCGTCGTCCACCTCCTCGTCGCCCGCCCGCGCCTCGGCTCGTGGGTCCATCGCCCTGATCTGCGCAGCCGTCCAGTGCCAGCGCCGTAGCCAGCCCTCATACGTCTCGCCGGCCTTGGTCTCGAGCGCGTCGGGCTCGGCGGCCGCGAGCGCCGCAAACGCCACCCGCGCCTCGGCCGGCCCGCCCCAATAGTCCATCCACCGCGTCCGGTCGTGGCTCGCCAGGACGTTCCACACGTCCAGCGTCAGCTCGTGACGCCGCTTCGATTCACGTCTCCGGCGCGGCATGGACCCTCCGGCGGTAGTAGGGATTCGCGCTGCCCTCGAGGTCGAGCGCGACGATCAGCTTCGCGAACGCGGCCCGCGCCCCCTCCTCGATCGCGATCGCCGGATGCTTCCTCGGCTTGCCGAACCGATCGCGGTAGGTCACACCCTCGCGCGCGAGGATCCGCCGCGCCTGGTCGGCTCGGTCCAACGCCTCGCCGGCGAGCCGCAGCAAGTGCAGGTGGTGCTGCTCGAGCTCGAAGTCGGCCACGACCGAGCGCCACCATTTTTGCGCGACGGCGGACAGGTGCCGCGGAGGCGGCGGCGCCTTCTGCCGCGGGCGCGGCCGCGGGGACGGCTCCGCGACGAGACCGATCGGTGCTCGGCGCGCCGGCTGGCGCTCAGCGCTCAACTCACGGCCCCCCGAAAAACGTTTTGCGTTTGGGACGCGCCGGCAAAAAGTCGACTGGCTTGCGGTCTGCAGACCCCCCCCCTTGAAAGAAATCGATCGCTCGAGCCATCCCTTTACGCGTCAGCTGACGCTCCGCGGCTCGACGCGCACCTTGCGGCCGGACAGATCCTCGAGCGCGCCGGCGAGCGCGTCCTGGTTGCGCGGGTCGGCGAAGATCGCGCTGATGACCGCGTCGCCGTGGAGCTCGAGGATCAGCACGCTCTCCCCGCCGCCACCACCGCCTCCTGTATCGACGCCGGCGCTCGCCGAGACATTCGCGCCCCCTCCACCAGCGGCGGCGTTTGCAACGCCGGCTGTGGCCGCAGCGGAAAGAGCGCTCCCGAGTGCGATCAGCGCGGTCCCGACAGCGAGCGCGAGGTAGGGGTTGAGAGCGAACTTCAGGATCGCGATGCCGGCTGTGCCGAACGCCAGGAGTGCCTCTCCGACCGTCTTAAGCATGGTGCCCAGGACACCCTCGATCGCTTTGCCCAGGCCAGCGAAGCCGTGCGCGGTCCCGGACAGAATGCCGCCGATCGCCTCGCCTAAAGATTTCAACGAATTCACGGCGGCATCTTTCAATGCTGCGGTGATCCTGGCCGCCAGCTCCGCGGCGGCCTCCATCTGGCGGGTCGCGCCCTCGAAGCTCGCCCCGCCCTCGAGCAGGTCCTGCCAATGCTTGAACGCCGCGGCGGCTTGCTCACTCGTCGCCCCAAACGTCGCGACGACGCGTGCGTATTGGTCTGCGGCTTCCTTGGTGGCCAGCAGCTGCGCCGCGAGATCGGCGAGCGTCGTCCCCTGCCGATCGAGAACGGTGTTCAGAGGGACATGCGCGGCCGTGAGCGCATTCACGGCCGTCTCGAGGGCCTGGGCGTTCGCGGCGGCGAAGTTGTAGCGCGGACCCAAGATCTCCATTCGCTCTTTGTTGATGGCGAGCGCGTCGTTCAGCTGCTTCATGATCTGCTCGACCGTCATACTGCCGGTGCCGAGATCGCCCATCCCTTTCGTGAGCCGCTTGAGCTTCTCATTGGCCTCGAAAATCAGCCCGCCGATCTTGCCGAGGGTCTTGTCGGAGAGGGCGTCCAGCTTGCCGCGCAGGAAGTCGCTCACCCCGGTCAGCTCGGTGATGCCGAGCGTCATGATGTCGAGCGCGATCACGGTGCCCTTCGCCGCCAGGAAGAATCCCTGCACGATCGCGCCCAGATCCTCGAGCAGGATCTCTTTCACCTGGTCCCAGTGGGTGGCGACGTAGATGCCGGCGCCGGCGAGCCCCGCGACGGCGAGTGTGGCGAGACCCGCTTCGCTCACCAGCAAGGGCAGGATCTTCATGAGCCCACCGACCGCCGCGATCACCTTGCCGATGACGAGCACCGTCGGACCCAGCGCGGCGAGGAAGGCCAGCGTGTAGATCACCGCTTGACGCACGCCGGCCGGCAGCTCGTGGAATGCCGCGATCCAGCCCCGGAGTGTCGCGATCCCCGAGCGCAGCAGATCAATCACCTGCAGAAACACGGGCTGGAGCTCGTGCCCCAGCGCCAGAAAGAGCCCGTGCACTGCGGCCTTCAATCCGTCGACGGCTTCGAAAAGCGGCCCGAAGGAACGTGCGGAGTCGGCGAGGAGCGTATGGAAGGCGCCGAAGGCTGCGGCGAGCAGCGGCAGCGAGAAGGCGACGCTGATCTCCCGGCCCGCGCGCGCGATCATCCTGCCCGTGCGCTCGACCCGCCGGGCGACGCCCTCCATGTCGGCGTGAAATTTCGCGATGCGGGCCTCGAGGCTCACAACAAGCCGGGCGATGACCATTAGAATTTCTCCTGGCTGAGACCGGGGTTGAGGCGCATCCAGCGTTTCGTCGCCTGTACGACGACCTTCAGCGCGACCGAGGACTCTTTGCCGATGGCGCGATCGTAGGCTTGCATGGCTCGCCCGATCGTTGCCGCCTGAGGCGGGTCGGCCGAGATCGCCGCCGCGAATTCTGTGGCGCTTCGTGTGATCTCGGTGGCGATGGCCGCGACCTTCTCAAGGGCATCGACCAAGTCCTCTTTGGCGGTAGTCATGCTGCCCTCCCATCATGAGTGGCGCGAGGCGATGGATGCCCCACGTATCGTACACGAAACAGACGGTCAAACTCTTACCGCAGCGCCTCGAGCCGCCGGACCTGGGCGCGTAGCTCCGCGAGCTCGCGCGCGGCGAGGCCGAGCAGGCGTTGTGCCCCTTGTGTGCCCCCTCGCACGCGGCACCACCCGCGAACGGCGCGGATAGGCGGGGTCGGAAGTCGAGGTGACGCGGCGCGATTGCGCGCATGGACGCACTTGATGCCGGATGCGCGGGGTAGGGGAGAGACCTTCAAAACTGTTTGGGCCCCGAACGGGGCTCGGTAGGTTCGATTCCTACACGCTCCCGCCACCGCTGCTTGGTGTTGACTTTCCGACTCCCCGGACACCATCGTAGCAACGCTCACCCGAGGAGGAACCATGACTACGGCGCAATGGGCTCGCCTCCTGCCCGCCCAACCTGGCCACCTGCGACGGGGTGCATGGTATCGCGTCGTGCGGCTCACCGCGATGGAAGCGGTGCTCGACGTGAACGGCACGCTCACCGCCCTTCCTCGTCCGTCGCTCGAGATTCTACCCGCCCGTCCGACACGCTGGACTGTCGTGCCACGGCCCTCCCGTGCGGCTCGTCTACCTGCGTCGTGGGGGGCGTGCTATGGTGTGTGTCCCAACTGCCGGGAACGCGCTCGGCTGGAAGAGCGCACCGCCAGCATGCGTTGTCCCAAATGCAACGGCTATTTCGACATCGGCTGGGACCACTCCTGACCCGCCACAGTTTGCGCTGATCACTATATTGTGCCCGCGCCCATCTTCGTCTCCCTAACCAGGAGCCGTGATGGCCATGTTGTTCGCTCGTCTGCAGGCGGACGTTCCCCTCAAGCTCCGCCGCGGTGCGTGGTATCGCGTCATCGATCTCAATGATCTACAAGCTGTTATCGAAGTGAACCGCCGGCCCGTCGGCGTGCTGCGCGCGTGGCTCGAGATCCGCCCGCGCCCACCGCTGCGCTGGAGCGTGGTCAACGGCGCAGCACCGACCCGCAAGACACCGCCGCATCTTCGGGGGATCTACGGCGTTTGCCCGAGCTGCCGCTCGCGCGCGCCGCTGCCCAAGCGCGTCACCGTTCTTACGTGCAAGCGCTGTCAGCAGGAATTCGAAGTCGATTGGGGTGTCGCAGGTGAGTGACTGCGGTCACTCTAGAAACGGTCATATTGCATTGACGTCGCCGCTCGAATAGCGCACTGTTGTCCTCCCTTCAGCCGGCAGCGAGAGTGCACGATGGTGTGGGCGCGTCTTCAAGCCGATTTGAATTGCAACCTCCGTCGTGGCGCCTGGTACCGGTTGATCAAAGCCGATGGCCTAGCCGCCGTGGTAGACGTAAAAGGGACTCCGGTCCCGGTCGTCCGAGCCTTCCTTCAGATGTCGAATACTCCTCCACGCAAGTGGACCGTTGTTGCGCGTCCGCAGAACGTGCCGCGCTCGGTGCAAGTCGGCGAGCATTACGCGGTCTGTCCGTCGTGCCGTGACCGTGTGCCGTTACGCGGTCGGCCCGGCCGGATGCTGTGCGGGCGCTGTGGCGTCGATTTCGCCGTCGATTGGGAAGAGCAGTATCTGGCGAAGTAATTGAGCGGTCATCGGTAAACCCCCTGCAGGTACGCCCGCCCCACCCCCCGGGGCGGGCGACTTGTATCTTTCCCGGTCGTCGTGCTGCACGCTCATGTGATCGTCAATCCAGCTGCGGGACGTGGCGCCGCAAGGCGCGCCGCGGACATCGTCTCGCGGGCGTTTCGGAGTCAGGGCTGGGCGGTCGACATGGCTCACACTGAGCGGCCCGGCCACGGCCAGGAGCTTGCGGCGGAGGCGGCGCGCGCGGGGGCGAGCCATGTCATCGCCGTGGGCGGCGACGGGACCGTGCACGAAGTCGCGAACGGGCTGCTCCGGGCCGACGCTGAAACGGCATTGGGAGTCGTGCCGATCGGTTCGGGCAACGACTTCGCGAAAATGGTGGGGACGTACGGCCATGATCCCGTCCGCGCCGTCGCCCGCCTGGTAACGGCGCGCTCGCGCCGCTTCGACGCCGGTCGCGTGTTGGGCGAGTGGTTCGTGAACAGCGTGGGCTTCGGGTTCGGTCCGGCGGTGGTTCGCATGCGCAACAGCATGCCCAAGCTGCGCGGCTTTCTTTCGTATCTCGTGCCGGTCGTAAAGACATTCTTTCGCTTCGAGCCGCCGCTGTTCGATGTCGCGGCGCCCGGCTTTCGGGAGCGGGGGTACATGATGATGGTCGAGGTGTGCAACGGCACGACGGCGGGCGGCAGCTACCGATTCGCCCCCGATGCGGATCCAAGTGATGGGAAAATGGATGTCTGTCTCATCCGACGCGTCTCGTTGCCCCGCTTTCTGCTTGCCATTCCCCGCGTCATGAGGGGCACACACGTCACGATGCCGGAGGTTGCGCTCATCAAGACCGCCAAACTGATAGTCCGCTCGCCTGAACAGCCGCTCGTGATGCACGTCGATGGCGAGCTGCGTGAGCCCCCCCCTGGCGGGCACGGCGGGCACGGGGGGCACGAATGCACGGTCGAGCTGGAGCGGGGGAGATTGAACGTGCTGGTGGCGAGATGAGGCGGTTGGGCGGTTGGGCGCTTGGGCGGTTTGGCGCCACGGTGGTTCTTCTCCTAACCGCCCAACCGCTCAACCGCCTAACCGCCCAGGACACCTCTCACATCGTCTTCCCCGGCGATACCATGCACCGCGGCGTCCGCCCCATGGGCGCGTTCTGGCGATCCTTCTTATTGCCTGGTTGGGGACAGGCCGTCACCGATCGTCCCGTCACCGGGGCGGCCTTCGTCGCGTGGGAGGGCGTGACGGCGATGATGACGCTGAAGGCGCAACAGGAGGCGAATTACTTGAAGGAGATCCACTCGACGAGTCTCAAGCTCAAACGGCAGGAAGTGCAGGACTGGCTCGTGCTCTGGATTTTCAATCATCTCTTTTCCGGCGCGGAAGCGTACGTCTCCGCGCATCTGCGCGATTTTCCCCCGAACTTGAAGATGCAGGCGCTCCCCAACGGGAGGGGAATCAGCATCAGCATTCCCTTACGGTGAAGGCTCCGCTCGGCGTCTTCGATTCGGGCATCGGCGGCCTCACCGTCGCGCGCGCGCTGTTCGAGCGCTTGCCCAAAGAGTCGGTGATCTACTTCGGTGACACCGCCCGCGTCCCGTA
>WNGJ01007429.1_pt1 | contig 11658 bp, 9 predicted proteins | sample 5400611 | NCBI WGS metagenome assembly WNGJ01 (sample SAMN13153375, study PRJNA577476) | soil metagenome | isolation source: 40 cm soil or saprolite under Garry oak tree replicate 1 | place: USA:California | collected 2016-06-15 | reverse complement strand
CGAGAGTTAGTGGTGCTGCATGACGATGAGGGCCACCCACTGCTGGCTACCACCCATCGAGGCGATCAGCATTTGACGCTGGGTGTCCCTCCGCTGTTGCAGCGGTATGAACAGGCAACTGACATCGCACACCTGGATTGCCTGGTGGTGGATCGAGAAGGCATGGCTGCGGAGTTCCTGTTCCAACTCCACGCGGAGGGACGGCGCGTCGTCACGCTCCTACGCAGTAACCAGTACAAGGATGAAGGGTCATTTACCGATGTCGGGGAGTGGCTTCCCTGGCGCTTGGATCGGGAGGGCTCGGTGGTCTGTGAAGTGGCGCCAGCCCGGTTTCAACTGCCACGCCCTACGCAGCCCGACCAGCCGTTGACGGTACGGGTCGCGCTGATTCGCGATTGGCGGAAGTTGATCGTCTGTGAAGCCGCAACGGAAGCTGAGACGGATGAAGGCGGGCGATGGAAGGCCGATTTAGCCCCGGAGCAGCAACAGTTCTGGGAGCCGGAGTGGCAAGCCACGCCTGCGCTGCCTGCGCCTACCAGACCAAAGCTCATCCCTGTCGTGACGACCGCGGGGGAAGCCAATGCGGTGGAGTTAGCCCAAACGTACTTCCGGCGATGGACTTGTCAGGAGAATGCGATCCGCGATTGGCTCATTCCTCTCAACCTGGATACGAATCACGGCTATGCGAAAGAGGCAGTGGTGAACTCGGAACTGGTCAAACGACGGACGGTCTTGGAGAAGCGCGTCGCTCATTTGCACCGCCTGGCGGCAGAGAGCCGCAAACGGCTCCGCCAGATGCGCGTGTCCGACCAGGTGCGAGAACAGCAAGTCGTGATCTGGGAACAACGGCAGCAGGACTTGTTGGCGCGAGTCACGGCAATGGAGACCATTGGCCAGTCCGGTGAGCCTGGCTTGCTTGCTATCAAAGCCCAGCAACTAGAAGCAGAGTGGGAAGTACATCATCGACGCGTCTTGCTCGCAGCCACCAGCGTCGGTGGAAAACGCGAGCTGAACCACTGTGCACGATCCTGTCGAGCCCTCCGACACGTCCTACGCCAGCAAGAAGACCTCCAGGCGTGCGAACGCGAAATGCGGGAACTAGATAACACCAAAGACCAGATCATGACCCTGTTGAAGGTCGGGCTCGCCAACCTGGGCCTGTGGGTCCGCGATCACTATTTTGGGGAGAGCTATCAGTCGTGTGGGTGGGAACGCCTGCTGCCGTTCTTCCAGTTGAGCGGGTGGGTCACTGCGACCCAAGCCGAGGTGAGGCTCGACTTCTCTCCGTTCAACCATCGGGCAATGGGGCGGGATCTGCAAGAACTGTGTCAACAAGTGAATACCAGTGGAGTCTTCCTTCCAGATGGCAGGCGGTTGGTGCTCACCGTGGGACAACGGCGCAGGGGATGCCTCAACGGCCCACTCGCGAACACGGGGTGAATCCTACTCTAGTTATGCCATTTGGGAAAAAGCTTCACTCCCTGTACCACTTGATGTCGTCCTAGTCTAGGTGCGTCAATTATCGGCAAAGGCAAACTCCCTGTTAGAGCAGCAGCGTTGTTGCATGATTCGTGCGCCAGGGGCGGGGTCTCCTGACTCCCTGACGATGAATGCAGGCCCCGCTCTTCCTGCGCTCCATATCTTGTATGAAGAGGCTCTTCCACGCTATGATTCAATTGAAACGTTCTGTCGTGCTTTGTCAACTTCGGCACAGAGAGGCCTGTTTTGAGCCGAAGGAGTTTCATGCATGTCTCACACGATACCCACCGCACCGGAAACGAGGCGAAGTGCCGGTACCAGGAAACCCCCAGGTCCGCGCAGTTTTTCGCCACTTGGGAGTGCACCTGCGATTGCGCGCGATACCCAGGCATTTGCATTGGATATGTGGCAGCACTACGGCGACATTGTCCGCTTCCGCCTCCTGTTCTGGCCGGCCTATGCGCTCTATCACCCAGATCACCTGAAGTACGTCCTTCAGGACAATCATCGCAACTACAACAAACTGTTTCCCATGATGAAGACAGTCAGACCTTTATTCGGCAACGGGCTCTTCACCAATGATGGAGCGTCGTGGCTGCATCAGCGACGGCTCATGCAGCCCTCCTTCCATCACAAGCGTCTCGCTGGCTTCGCAACGCTCATGACCGAGGCCACGCTGGCCATGCTGGAACGCTGGCAAGGCACAGATTCGCAGCACTTGGATATCCCTGTGGAAATGATGCGCCTGACCCAGCGCATTGTTGGCCTTGCCCTCTTCAACCTTGACCTGAGTAATGAGGTGGATACTGTCGGTCGTACCTTTATGATGTTGCTTCCTCTGCTCTCGAAGTACACCTTTGTTCCCTTCCCGCCGCTCTGGGTTCCCACCCCACGCAACCGGCGCTTACAAGCCGGGCTAGAGACGCTCAACACCGTGGTCTATGGCCTCATCTCTGAGCGGCGAAAACGGGCCACCGATCCCGGCATGGACACGGGGGACCTGCTCTCGATGTTGCTGGCCGCACGAGACGAGGAGACGGGCGAGGGGATGAGTGATCAGCAAGTGCGTGACGAAGTGATGACGCTCCTGCTTGCCGGGTATGAAACGACCTCCCTCGCGCTCACCTGGACCTGGTATCTCCTCTCCCAGTATCTCGAGGTCGAGCAACGTCTGCATGCCGAGCTGGAGACGGTCCTGGGTGGACAGACACCGATCGTTGACCACCTGGTCGACCTTCCCTACACTCGGATGGTGATTCAGGAAACACTGCGACTCTATCCACCAGCTTTTGGCCTCACGCGCCACACCATCGCCGATGACGAGATTGGAGGCTATGCTATCCCTGCTCAGAGCATCATCTTCCTGACCCCGTACTACACCCATCGTCATCCCATGTTTTGGGAAGATCCGGAGCAGTTCGACCCGGAACGCTTCACCCCGGAGCGCTCGGTTGGTCGCCCACGTTTTGCCTATGCTCCTTTCGGGGGCGGGCCACGTCAGTGCATTGGGAATGCGTTTGCCATGATGGAGGCGCAATTAGTGCTGGCAACCGTGGCCCAGCGCTATCTATTGCGCCTGGTCCCCGGCCATCCGGTCGAACCTCAGGTGTTGTTCACCGTGCGACCTCGCTACGGCCTGCCCATGATGCTTCACCCTCGTTAAAAGATGCATACAGAGAGCAGCAGGGAATCATGGTACCGAGCGCCTGGCGCACGAATCATGCACCAGCACCACTGCTCCAACGTGAGGTTCGGGAAGCACGTTGCAGATCAGATGCGCTGTTTTTTCGTGTACCGTGACTCCCTGTTGATGCATCCGGTGCAAGAGCGCGTGACTGCCTGCTTTCAAGAAGCGGGATGGAAGCCTCCGTATGCAGGCAGGGAGACGCGCTCACACCCTCAGTCTGCTCTCCGATGAACAGCCGACCGGAGCCACAGACGTTAGTTGCGTTCGCGCAACACCCCGTCAGGATCGTACACGGCACGGCCCCCAACGACAGTGAAAACCGGCTGCAGGTGGGGCAAGTCGTCCACCGGACAGGTCATCGGATCGGCGCGATACGCGACCAGGTCAGCAAGCCGCCGGGGCTGCAGCGTGCCACGTCGCTGGCTCTCGCCACTCAGTTCAGCGCCTGCCGCCGTGGAGAGCCGCACCGCGGTGTACTGGTCAATCGCGTACGCTGGCCCCTGAATCCCGGCTTGCTGCGTGCCGCGGGTGACCATGCCCCAGATAGCCAGCAACGGTTGGTAGGAACTCACCGGGTAGTCCGTGCCGGCAGCGAGCGATGCGCCTTCCTCCAGCCACGCACGCACGGGCATCACTTCACGCGTGCGCTCCTCACCCCACCCCGCAAGCAGGATCGGCGCAAGCGTATACAACAGGGGGTGCTGCACCGTGATCGGGATCCCCAGCCTGATCGCGCGCGCCCGTTGCTCGGCATTGGCCAGGAAGGCGTGCTCGAGCACCAGCGTCCCTGGACGCAGGCCAGGATTCTCCCGGCTCACCTGCTCGTACACATCCAGGGCGGTGCGCACCGCGCGATCTCCCACGACATGCGTGCCGATGCGCCACCCCTGGCGCACAGCGAAGTTCGTGACCTGGAACAGGTCTTCGGGCGTCCAGAGCAAGTGACCACGAAAGTGCGGGTTGTTGACATAGGGCTGCTCCAGCGCGCCGCCCTCGGCACCCCCATCTAGTCCGAATTTGAGCCCCCAGATCTTGAGCAGGTCGTCGCCAAAGCCGCTGCGCACGGCGAACCCCGCAATCTGCGCGATCTGCTCCTCCACGGTCGCCGGACCGAGCGCCGGCGTTAACAGAATGCGGCTGCGCACCGTCAACTCGCCGCGCTCCCAGAGCGCCTGATAGATGGGCATCTGCTCGCGTGTGACCAGGGGATCACGCACCGTGCCGATTCCGCAGGCGTTGTAATCCTGGCAGGCCTGCTGTAAGCCCGCCACCATCTGCTCAAACGTTGCGGGTGGCACGAGGTTTGAGACAGGCGCGTGCGCCGGACCCTCGATCAGCACGCCAGTTGGGGTCCCATCGGGGAAGCGCACAATGGTCCCTCCCTGCGGATCGGGCGTCTCACGGGTGATGCCGCCCAGGTGCAGCGCCAGAGAATTGGCGACTGCCACATGACCGCCGCGCCTGACCAGCACCGGATGGTCGCGCGTTGCTTCGTCAAGTTCCGGCGCGGTGGGCAAACGCCCCTCGTGCAAATTCACCTCGTGCCAGGCATCCGAGGTCGTGATCCATGCGCCAGCAGGTGTGTGGGCCGCCCGTTGCCGGATCAACTCGAGAAACTCTGCCAGAGTGCGCGCCCGGTCGACCGGCACAAGCAGGCTATTGTGCGCGGCGAGAATCAAATGATTATGGGTATCATCGAACGCCGGCAGAAGCGTCAGCTCTGGATCATCCACAATGCACGTCCCCGAGGTGATAAGCCCAGCCAGACCGTGCGGATCTTCCGAGACCGCCACAATCCATTCCTCGCGAATGGCAATGGCGCGGAAAATGGTGCGGTCCGCTGCCATGGAGTAGATGGCTCGCGCGCGAATCACCAGATCGGCCAGCCTCGGAATGGAAATGCGTTCTCCGGACGACGAGTTCTGTCTCATGGTATACTCCCTTCCCGTCTAGGAAATGATACGACTCCCGCTTCCCTTTCCTTTGTAGTATACGATTATTTCTCCTGCGCAAGCAGCAATTGGCTCTGGTCTTTCGGCCAGATGGTTCCTACTCTCTTGGCCTCGCGATGCGAAACGTCAGCAGGCAGTCACGCGCTCTTTCACCGGATGCATCAACCATGCGACCACCTTGCCGTTCCAGCACCGAGGGAAAAGGAGAGGTTGCAGATCAGATGTGCTGATTTTTCGTTTACCGTGACTCCCTGTTCAAGCATGGTGCATTAATGGATACATGCCCGCATGGCAACAGCATTTCCTCGCGGAAGATGATATCTCTGAGTGACGCGTTTTGGGCCTAGGGAGGCGACCATCCAACTACTTCTATGGAGAAAGATCAGTACAAGATGCATATGCTTGTTGGTGCGCAAGAAGAGGACTACAGCATGGCAGCATATTCTGTCCCGTAGGTAGGCCAAGACGGAGAACGCTGATAGCAGGGCATTCACATCTCTGAGCAGGCTTTCAGGCTGTTCCCACTTTGGCGGATCAAGAACGGGGCTGAGTATGTTCCTGGCAGCACAGAGGAAGAACCGAGAATGGCAAACACAATCTGACTTCAGGGAGTGAAGCTTTTTTAGCGTTGATGCATCTAGTACAGCCACGCAGAAATAGCGCGGGAGGGGAGGGTATGATAGAATACCAAGCAAAACAAAGTGAAGGAGACGTCTTTCATGCCCTCTCCGCAAGCCAAAGCGCTTCATGTGAGCTCCTTGTAACAGGAACTTCTGCAGCAGATGACCCAGCGAACTACGAGTGCCCAGAGACTGGTCAAACGAGCTCACATCATCTTAGAAGCCCTCAAGGGGACCAGTAACAGCAGCATTGCCCAGCGTCTGCAGATCGATTATGAAACGGTGCGGCGGTAGCGTGATCGCTGGAATGGGGCAGAGTCGCGGTTGCAAGTGATCGAGGAGACCGGAAAGCTGAAACTGCTGAAGTAAGCGATCGAAGTTCTGTTGACGGATGAGCAGCGTCCCGGAGCGCCGGCGACCTGCACCTTCGAGCAGTTCATGCAGATCATGGCGCTGGCCTGTGAAAAGCCAGAAGCATCTGGTCGACCAGTGAGCACCTGGACGCCGCGCGAACTGGCGGACGAAGCGGTCAAACGTGACATCGTCAAGCGGATTTCTCCCCGCACGGTGGAACGATTTTTAAAAGGTGAGCGTGTTGCAGCCCCATCGCAAGCGCTGCTGGCTCACTCCGCCTTCCGACAATCCCACTCAACTGGCTGAACAGATCTGTACCGTCTGTGAGGTCTATGAAGCGACTCCTGTACTTGCGGAGCAGGGAACACATGTGCTGAGCACCGATGAGATGACTGGCATCCAGGCCCTCGAGCGGCTTCATCCGTCCTTGCCGATGCTGCCCGGTCATGTCGAGCGGCAGGAATTCGAATACAAGCGGCATGGCACCCTCAGCCTGATCGCCAATCTGGAGGTGGCCACCGGTCAAATCGTCACGCCCAGCCTTGGACCCACCCGCACCGAAGCCGACTTCGCCACTCACGTCGCCCAGACCATCCAAACGGACCCCGAGGCGGCCTGGATCTTCATCACCGATCAACTCAACACGCATCAATCGTAGACCTTGGTGTGCCTGGTAGCGGCGCAGTGTGGCATCCAGGAGGACCTGGGTATCAAAGGCAAAAGCGGCCACCTCGCCAGCATGAGCACGCGTGCTGCTTTTCTCTCCCACACCACCCATCGCATTCGCTTCGTCTACACACCCAAACACAGTTCCTGGCTCAACCAAATTGAGATCTGGTTCAGCATTCTGGTGCGCCGCTTGTTAGCTCGCGCCAGTTGGGTCTCGGTCCTACAGTTGCACCAGGGGATCCTGGCATTCATTGCCCACTCCAATCAAACGTCCAACGAGGCTTTTCACTGGACGTACAGGGGACCTCCTTCTCGTTCCTAAAATACCCCGCGGCTGAGTTGTGTCTTTGGGAAGAGAGATGATAGACTCAAATGAACACTCCCCGAGGTCGGAAAGGAACGTGCCAAAAAAGGAGAAGAAGCATGCAGACCATGGCCCTGCGTCAAGCCCTAGTGACCCGGCTTGGACGCTTCCCTGAACGGGTTCCTCTTACCCCAACAGTTGGCCCGACGATCGATGAAGGAGCGTCTACTCGAGCGCTCATCACCTATGGAGTAGAAGCAGGAGAAAGGGTATCCGCGTGGTTGCTCATGCCTCAAGGAGCGACTCCACCAAGCGGCTGGCCTGCAGTGCTAGCGATCCATCAGTATGCCAATCAATATGACCTGGGGAAAGCTGAGCCGGCTGGTCTGGCTGGAAACTCGATGCACGCGTATGGGCAGGAGTTATGCCGGCGAGGCTATATCGTGCTGTGTCCTGACCTGCTGTGTTTTGAGGACCGGCGGCCGGCGCATGAGGTTCGTCAAGCCAACAGGGCGCTGGATGATGCTGGATATGAACGCTTCGAGTTTACCAGGCGCCTGCTTGCTGGCGCCTGCTTGCAGACGAAGTACCTCCACGATCTCACGTGCGCGGTGGACCTGCTCACCTGCCTGCCAGGAGTCAATCGGGAGCGCCTGGGAGTGATCGGACACTCGTTAGGCGGGCTGGAAGCCCTCTGGCTAACGTGGTATGACGCGCGCATCACCGCGGCTGTCTCTTCCTGTGGCTTCGGGTTACTGCGCACCCTGGTGCGTGATGGCATTAATCATGGTTTCGCGACGTATGTCCCTGGCATGTTAGAGATCTGTGATCTGGACGCGCTGGTGGTGGCGGTGGCCCCGCGTGCCTTTTTGCTGACGGCGGGAGAAATTGATCCCCTCTTCCCCATCGATGGAGTGCGGTCCCTGGTGGAGAAAGCGCAGCGCCACTATACCCAGGAAGGAGTGCCTGAACGCTTCCAGGCCATGCTGTTCCCGGCTGGGCATTGCTTCCCAGATGACGTGAAAGCAGAAGCCTATGGCTTTCTCGACCGCTGGCTCAAATGAGAGTGTTCTGCTCGCTTCTCAGAGCCTCGATGACTCAGAGCTGGTCTCGTCACTCGGCGGGATATGCTTTCGTCGCTTTCAAAAAAGCACATCAGCCTCGGGTCATCAAAACTCCCGGAGAATTTCTGCGAGGCTGTACTAGGGGCAGCGCAACGGTTCGCGCCAGCTGCTTATCAGCAACGAAGCCGCTCCTCCACTGCCACCAAACGCCTTCTGTCTGGCAGTGCCAATCAGCCTTAATCCAATCTAGCTGTGCCGATTGCAAAAAAGCTTCACTCCCTGACTAGTGGTCAGTCCAGTTAGCTTTTGAGATGAGGAAATAAACTCAGTCAACTTGGTCGGACTGACCACTTGCTGAGAAAAGCTACGATACGAATTTGAGCAGTAGCGGAGCAAGTGCTCCTACCGCTTGGGCTACATCCGGGATAGCCTTCAACGTCGCTAGCAGTCCATCTCCCAGCATTTTGAGCTTTGATTTGTTTGGTTTAGGTTTCACTGCCTCCTCACCGATTTCTTCGATAACTTCCAACTGTTCTTGTTTCTTATCATCAGAAAGGTGCTGACTTGCCATGACGGCTTTGGTAAGATCGGTCAACGTATCTGCAAGCTCTTTCTGACCTGTACTATTCAAGCTGTTAACTACATTGTTGAACTTCCCCAAATTTTGGATTCCACCGATATTGGTATTACCACTGAAAATGTCACCCATAATGGTAACCTGCCTTTCAAGAGAGGGGCGATCTATCTCGGTTAGCTCCAGCAAACCGGGCTTACCAGATAACCCCAGAATCTGATCTTTCAAGAACCGGAGATTGATAAGCGACACGCGAATGGCGTTTGCCTTTTCAGTCGCTGTGTGTCTGATTGAACTAAGGGAGGTCTTATCAACACTCCTAAGCATCTGTTCAAGTTCCCAAACCGTTTCATTTACCATGGAAATAATTCGGCCTTCATGTTCATCTAGTAATGCGAAAAGGTTGCGCCATTTGGTGGGATTTTCTAGCTGCTTAACAATTGGCCTGATTTGTCGATGGTATTGCTCACTAAGTCCGTGAAGCTTGCTGCAAATCTGTTCTGCCTCTCGGTAGCGGTCACGAGCATGAAGGAGAGCAAGCTCTTTTGCCAAGTCTTTCAATCGCCCTGAGATGATGTCTTCATCACTTAAAAATTCGAAGTCGATAAGAATTTCATAGACGTCTGCGAAGACTTGATCAACGACTTGCACAACTTTAGTAAGGAATTTGAGAACATCGCGTAGATCTGAGCTGCTAATGCTCCTGTCGGTAACAACTGTTTCGACCATACCTTGAACTTGGCTGATGAGGGATTGAATTTCCTCCTCATTTTTCATCTTCGTTCTCCTTTGCGTAATCAACCAACCTATTTGGGATTGCCGGATGGGCTTTCTCTTTTGCTTACCAGTCACTTTCTGCGGCATCGCACAGCTACTACATCCTTCAGGATGTCGGCCCATAGCCTCCGCTCGTATTCAGAATGAGTATACCATAAGGCGCTTAATCTTATCTCAAAACTTTCATATATAATATGAGCCTAAGTGATCTAAAAAGGGTTACTTTTAAGAACCTGTTCCTTAAACTGCGATAATATCAAAATCTAACTGGACTGACTACTAGGGCACGACGAACGTCCTTACCCTTGCCTTGATACCATCATGGAGGGTGATGGCTTTATTATACTTGGTGAGAAAGTAGTAGCCCCCCTGGGCATGTTCGAATCGCCCTCGTATCCACTGCCCCGCTACTTCTATTTCTGCCCTCCTTCCACTGGTGAAGTGCACCTGTTCATCCCAGGGCAACGGCTTGCTCATGACGTCCAATTCTCGCAGTGAATAGCGTTCTTGAGGGTCTAGGTAGATTGTTCCTTCACGATATCCTGTCATGATTGCGCCTCTTCTGCCTTGGCCGGAATGTCCATGTTCAAGCGCGCTCAGCCCTAGCCCAACTGCCACAATACCAGCCCCCACCACTGCTCCCAACGCAGAACCCAGCGCGGATTGTCCGACACCGTAGCCGATCACCGCCCCTATGATCGCTCCCACTATCACGGCAATTATTCCTTTTCGGCCCATATGTGCCTCCTCATCTGCTTGAAGCATTACTCTTTTTATGCTCCTATACGAGAGGTCACAGTCTTTGTTGCGTATGAGGAGATACTGCGTGATAGAGTCAGAAAAGAAGAATGTTCAGAGTTTGATCGCTTGTGCCACGTTATGGCTCTTGGTCAGATTTGAAACGTCATGCGCCGCCAGCGCACCACTGCACTGCGCATGACGTTTCAAAGTGGCGGAGAGCCGATCTGGAAAACTGACTACGGCAGTGAACGTTTGAAAAACATCCTCATCGTGTTGGCTACATGCGATCCAGCAACCTAGCCAGGACTAACTGGTCTTTTTTGTAGCTCATATTCTGCAATGGCGGAAATTTAATTCCATCCATTGCTCCCTTGCTGATTGAGAAAGTCGGTCAGCGTTGGGGATTGACCCTGATCCCAGTTCCGCACTTCCTCGTTGTTGAAGTAATGGAATCGCCAGCTCTCTTCTAGCCAGGTGAAGACCGCTTGTTGATACTCCCATCGCATGGTAAACCTCATTTCTCATTGTCTCTCAATGCGTCTAGCTCTTCGGTGAACGAAGCTTCCTTCGGCGTAGCACCCAGGATACAGGATTTACTTCCTGAGAGATTAGATTCTAACCGAGCAGTTTTCGGATGTTCAGGAAGGCAGCGTACACCCACTATGTCTCCTATGTCCACAGTGCGGTAGACCTCGCTCTCCACCCCCTCGTCACGGGAATAGGTTGAGCCATTGTAAGAGTAGCGATAGACCAGGGTGTAGCTGGGGGGCCTACTCACTACAAAGCGATAGGTGATGCGGCCTGCTATGCTGACTCCGCGCCGGCGTAACTTGCCTGGCAGGCGTGCATTATGGATCCAAAGTATCACCAGGCAAGCAAGCCCACCAAAAAAGAGAAGAAGAAGCACATCAGCAGAATCCATAGCTTGACTCTCCTTTCCTCAGAGACCTATAGGATTGCAGGCCAGCGTGTTTTGTCCCCATCTCAAGATGGACAGTCATACGGTTTGTGTCAGTGAGAAGATGCGATCTAAGGAGTAAGACGTCAGAAGGAGTAGTTTTTAGCGCACTCGTCCACTTCGCTCTGTTCACTCCAGGTGCGTATGTTTCTAACTGTAGTCGAAGCGAAGGGTAGCTTGTTCGTTCGTCCAGCTCTACTTATGCATCCGAAGCTTTGGCTTGAAACCCTGCTGAGTTACCGTCCCTGCGATCTCTCCCCTGAGTAAGCATTGATATCGAGTTGATCAACACGTTTGGCTAATCCTACAGTTGTAGATAACTCCACCTCTTCTGTCTTCTCCTTTCCGAGAGGATGATCAGGTTTTTGCGTTGCTCCCGTAGTCATGTCTTGCTGGGCACTCGCGAACCTTTTGTAGCTCTCGCTCGTAACAGGGATCAGCACACAACGAAAGGAGTCCGCAAAGCCGCGTCCTATGCA
>WNGJ01037994.1_pt1 | contig 11660 bp, 13 predicted proteins | sample 5400611 | NCBI WGS metagenome assembly WNGJ01 (sample SAMN13153375, study PRJNA577476) | soil metagenome | isolation source: 40 cm soil or saprolite under Garry oak tree replicate 1 | place: USA:California | collected 2016-06-15 | reverse complement strand
CCTCACCGACAAAGACACGATTGTCCTGGCCGACTTCGCCAATACTACCGGCGATTCGGTATTCGATGACACGCTGAAACAAGCACTTTCAGTGGATCTGCAGCAGTCACCTTTTTTGAATGTGCTGTCGGATGAGAAGATGGGTGAGACGCTGAAGCTGATGAGTCGGTCTGCGCATGATCGACAAACGCAGGATGTGGCGCGGGAAATCTGTGTGCGCACTGGAAGCAGGGCTATGCTCGCGGGTTCGATTGCGGCTCTTGGAAGCCACTTCGCGATCACGCTAAAAGCGATCAATTGCCGGAGCGGTGATTCCCTTGGCGCGGCAGAGGCGGAGGCGGATGGCCGGGAGAGAGTACTCGCCGCTCTTGGTCAAGCGGCGACTGAGTTGCGCGGCAAATTGGGCGAGTCACTGGCTTCAATTCAGAAGTTTGATAAGCCCTTGGAACAGGTAACGACCTCGTCTCTTGAAGCGCTAAAAGCTTACACCGACGCGGATAAGATCCAACGCGAGAAGGGCGATACGGAAACCTTGCCGTTTTTGAAGCGAGCGGTGGAACTAGATCCCAGCTTTGCCGCTGCCTACGCTGGTCTCGGAATTTTGTATACCAATCTTGGCCGACGAAGCCTGGCCCAAGAAAACTATAAGAAGGCGTATGAACTGCGTGAACGCGTGAGCGAACCCGAGAAATACAACATTATGACCAACTATTACCAGGATGTAACAGGAGAACTCGATAAAGCGGCCTCGCAATATGAGTTGTGGATTCACGATTACCCGCATTTTCCTGATGCCCACAATAATCTGGGAACCGTTTACCAGGCCTTGGGACAATACGAAAAAACGGCGGAGCTAACCCGCGAAGAATTGCAACTTCAGCCGGATGTTGGGCAATTCTATGCCAGTCTGGCCTTAGCCTACATGGCCTTGAACCGGCTGGACGAAGCAAGGGGAACGCTTGATCAGGCATTGGCACGCAAGCTGGATGTGTATGCTGTCCGAATTGGAATGTATGAACTAGCATTTCTGCAAAATAATCCAGTCGCAATGAACGAGCAGGTGGCCTGGGCCAGGGGTAAGCCGGGTTCGGAGGATTTCCTTTTGTTCCTACAGTCAAATACCGAAGCCTATTACGGCCGACTCCAGAAGGCGCGCGAATTCACTCGGCAGGCTGTGGACTCCGCGATGCACAACGATGCCAAGGAAGTTGCGGCCACCTACAAAGCCTATGCTGCCGTTCGCGAAGCCGAATTTGGCGATAAGGCGCATTCACGTCACGAGGTTCTAGCGGCACTGCAACTATTCCCTGCAGGACATGATGTACGGTTATGGGCCGCGCTGGCGCTGCCTCAAATCGGCGACGCTCCACAAAGTCAGAAGTTAGTCGACCGATTAAATAACGATTTTCCAAATGATACTCTTATACAACAGTATTGGCTTCCCTCTGTTCGTGCGACCCTCGAAGTGGCCCACGGCAATGCCTCCAAAGCGATTGACTTGACCACCCTGGAATTGTGCAGAACTGGCCATTTGGTGCATTGGCACATCTCGAAGTCGGCAGAGCTCACACTCTGACCGGCGATATCGCCAACGCAAAAGCCGCCTACCAGGATTTCCTAGCCCTCTGGAAAGACGCCGACCCCGACATCCCCATCCTGAAGGAAGCCAAGGCGGAGTACGAGAAGCTGCAATAATCGGGATGTCAATGTAGTGATCTACCATGATTAGAAAGGAGGGCATCATGCGTCGAGAACGGGCGCTGAAGATTGTCTTGGTGTTGGTGGGATTGCTGTTTTCGGCTGGCGTTTATCCCTTGATGATGATGGTCAAGCAAGACCCCGCGTTGGCGATGATGATGAGCCTATACGCCACGCTCGGCGTTTTCCTGCTGCTGGCAGCCCGTAACCCATCGGCAAATCGCAGCCTTATCGCCTTCACGGCGTGGTCGAGCTTTGCCCACGCGGCGCTTATGGCTGTGCAGGCATTTCTTAATTTGATCGCACGCAGAGAACTGGTGGGTGTGGTTGTGTTCATTCTCATCGGTGTAGCCCTAATCGTGTTGGCTCCGGGAAGGCAGTCAGGAGAACAGCGATCCGCAGCCAGTGCGTAGGCTCGCACTCCGGCGAAACGCCGACCCCGACACCCCCATCCTGAAAGAGGCCAAGGCGGAGTATGAGAAGCTGAAGTAGCCTGCGCCGGAGTTCGGTCTTTAGCGACCTTCGTTGAAACCGCAGAGATTGTCTTTCTGCTGGCAGGTATCCTCATCGAACTTGTTAATCTTCGCGAAAGCGCCGTCTGACGCGGCATTCACGCCTTCACCGCAATAATTTGCCTTGACACCAGCCGCTTTAGGTGTAGAGTGATCCCGCTCAGCCGTACTCTCCCACCTGTTCCTTCGCGGGTGGTTCGACTGAACAGGCCCTCGTGCTCCCCGCCCGCACACACAGGAGGCAACATGAAATCCAGAATATTGACTCTGATTGCCGCGATGACTTTACTCGCTGCGACTCTGGCTATACCCGTTCGGCTGGCCGCGCAGGAACAGCAAGGGCTAGCGCCGACTTTCACCGTACTCCACGCGTTTATAGCCTCGTCGAGCGGGGTGAATCCCGAGGCAAGTTTGGTCCGAGACAATGCGGGCAACCTCTACGGCACCACCCTCTTCGGCGGCGACTTGGCATGCGGAGGCAACCGGCAAGGAGACCGTGCTGCACAGGTTCACTGGGGGAGCGGACGGGTCATTCCCCCCGGCAGGATTGGTCCGGGACACGGCGGGCAATCTGTACGACACCACCGAGGGCGGTGGCACCCACGGCGATGGAACGGTGTTCAAGCTTGATACGACCGGCAAGGAGACTGTGCTGCACAGCTTCACTGGGGGGGTGGACGGCCGAGATCCCAAGGCGGGTTTGGTCCGGGATAATGCGGGCAACCTCTACGGCACCACCTTCAGCGCCGGCGACTTGGCTTGCGGCGGCGGCTTCGGGTGTGGAGTCGTCTTCAAGCTGGATACGACCGGCAAGGAGACCGTGCTGCACAGCTTCACTGGTGGTGCGAACGGGACAAATCCTGCCGCAGGATTGGTCCGGGACGCGGCGGGCAACCTGTACGGCACCACCTACGCCGGCGGCGACTTGGCGTGTACACCTGTCGGAGGCGGCAGCGGTTGCGGAGTCGTCTTCAAGCTGGACGCGACGCGGAAGGAGACCGTGCTGCACCGGTTTATTGGCGGGAAAGACGGGAATTCCCCCGCTACAGGATTGGTCCGGGGGGGGCAGGATTGGTCCAGGACGCGACGGGCAACCTCTATGGCACCACCTTAGCCGGCGGAGACTTGGCATGCTCAGGCGGCTTCGGGTGTGGAGTCGTCTTCAAACTGGCTGCGACGGGGAAGGAGAACGTGCTGCACAGCTTCACTGGGAGAGCGGATGGGTCATTCCCCCGGGCAGGATTGGTCCGGGACACGGCGGGCAATCTATATGGCACCGCTAGCTCCGGCGGCGACTTGGCTTGCGGCGGCGGCTTCGGGTGTGGAGTCGTCTTCAAGCTCACCCCTTGATCACGATGGCAAGAGAAACAACCACGACAAACACGACCAAAAAGCGGAGAAGGCCTGCTCCCGAAAGCGTTCTCAACAGAACCGGACAGGAGCGGCGCTGCGTGCCATTCCTTACAGCACAGCCTGTCATGGGTCGTGACTGAGAAGCGCCGTCAGATTCCAGATAATCCGGCACTCCGACGCCAGATGCTGCGGGCGTTTGGTAGGCGCTGGATGCCTTGGTATCGCGGCCTCGTAGCCTCGCCACGGGATTAGTTGCTGCGGATTCCTGAATCATGCCGGGGCGGAGGCGTCTAACTCACATCTCGGCTTCCGGTTTGGTTCGGTCTGGAAGCCGGCCTTACGAATCACGTTTGGAGTTTGGAAGAACCGGTGGGATATTGGAGCAGAAGGTGGGGAGGCTGCGGCATGATCCAACGGCACAAATGGAGCATCCTGTCCCTTGCGATCACGATAGGCATGGGGGCTACTATTGGCAGCTATACCACAGTACCAATATCGTATTCACCACATCACAAGCTTCAGCGGTGTGCCCACCACCCTAGGCGGTCTCTCGGTGTTTGCGTCTGTCGTAACTGGCGGAATAGCGGCTAAGAAGGAAAGTGCCTCCATGGTCTCGCTGATTGCTATTGTTCTTGGAGCATTGAGCATTGCCTTTTATACCGTGTGAAATTCAAAACAGCCCACGACCTGCCTCCACGCTCTTGACATCAGTTCATTGAACCGCTTAAATCCAACGGTGTCTCTGCTGACCATTGCCGATTCCTTCTACATCGGAGTGATGGACGTTGCGGCTGCAACCTCTTGGTACATCGAAAAGTTGGTGCTTCAAAATGTTCCAGTGGAAATGGACGACCCGGAGGACTGTGTCGCGTTGGGATTCTCGAAGAAGGATCAGACCTGTATCGCCCTCGGGCCTCGCGGCAAACCAACTGATGGGACGACGCCGATGCTCTACGCTTCCAACATCAGGAAGGCGAGAGAGGTCTTGGGTTCTCGGGGTGTGAATGTTGGAGATGTTCAGGAGGATCGACAAGGAACGCACTACTTTGAAATGCGGGACTTGGAAGGCAACGTGATTGAGGTGTCTGAGGAACCTTAGCCATCACCGCCCTAACCCAGATCATGGATCGCGTCGGTAGCCAACGCAGCAATCTGTCCGGCCCGTTTATGAAGGCCACGGGAACGGGATTGAGGGCTGGTCGGAACCGGTCACCGGATCGCGGTAAGGCACCTTCGGTGGATTGGGTTTTCCTAAGGGAGCGCCAGGCTTCAAAGGTAATGGTATGGCCTTGGGCGCCGTTGAGCCATGTTTGGGAAAATATTGCTCGTGCCATGGTCCGGCTACCACAGGGTTACCTTTGGGGGCCCCGGCGTGCCTTTCGTCTGAGATTCCGGAAAGCATGCTTACCCCCGAGGTTCGCGCTGCTACGCTTTGAGACACCTTACGGGCACACAACTTGGTGGCAAAGTATTCATTCTAAATTACTTAAATCGGCGTAGAGGTTATTGAGACATCCAGACATGCAACGGCGAACCCCCGGCTTTTCATTTTGGTCGGGACAATTTCTTCCCAGCCTGGAAAACATAACTCGCTGATAATGCAGGTACTTGCGGCCTCGTTTTTTGCCAAAAAAGGCTAGGAAACGGTGGGGAGCAGACGGTACGTGCTAGCACGTTAGTTATTATGTGCTTATATATCAGTATATTAGATAGGACTGCGCGTTCAGGTCGAACCCACTCAAGCCCCGGCATTGGTCCTCGTTGGGACGAATATATTCTTTCGACAGGCATCCGAGGCGCGCGCCATAGGTGAGAGAGGTCTTCCTAACGTTTTAGCATCGTCTCATTGTGAAATCTTCTTCGACCGATGACAGCGCGCGCCTTGGGGCGAACAGACGGAGAAGTGTTATAGGTACTCATCAGTAAATATATCGTTCAGCTTCGTATCCCCAACCCTGGAGCGTGAGGCGACTGAGGCGACTGGCCCGACTTACGCCAATTGACCCCTGGAGAGAGTATTTAGCTAACTACTCGTACTAGCCCCACCACTTCACGCCCCCTCAGCTTCTAGGGCGGTGTGACTGGAAGGCAACCGCCATTCGACTGTTGATGGCGTGCTATTAGTTCTACGCATCTCGACTTTCAGTTTTTGTCGCGCCCTGTCGAGCTTGCCCCCAGAGTATCCCTTCGCTGCCGCATCTGCATTGATATGCTTAGACGGCAACCACTCACCACCCATCATCTCCGCTTTCAACCACTCCACAACCTCATTCGTCTGTTCCATCCTCGAGATGGTGATATCGTCCGCAGACGTCGCCCTTGCCGACTAGGTAGTTAATGCGAGCTACAGAAGTCCAGCCTCTCGCACCAGCAACCCGGTGCATCGCTGCTAGATCGCTCTTTTTGTTGAGGTGATTAGTCCCGCCCGCTGCGAAGTCGATTTCCTGCGCCAAGTCCACAAGCTGATTTAGAACCTCACGAACGTCGGAGTCTCTGTTCTGCTCACCCGAAACGAAGTCAATCAAAGGGTCACAAATCATCAGTTTTATTCCGGCGCCCTTCAGCGCGCTAGTGAGTCTCTCCCTGTCCTCGTCGATCTTGAAGAACGCTGCCCGACCGTTACGGACAATGCGGTGAAGTCGACTAGGATCGCCACCTGCCGCAAGGAATCGCGGCTTGACGGTATCCTCCGCGCCCTCCTCAATAGTGAGCACCATAACATCCGACGGCGGAAACTCGTTACGCTGACCGTCTGGCCAATCTCTTCCGGTGGTCAATCTCGCTGCAGCATCCAGGGCAATCAGACTCTTACCTGAACCGGGCTCCCCAGAGAACGTAGACAACTTCCCCAAGGCAAAGTATCCAGGCCACAGCCACCGCACTGGTTGCGAGGTGATCTGTCCAAAGTTCTGAATCGTCCAGTCTTCTTCTTGCTCCTCGGGGCGCTCAGTAAGGGCTATGCGTGTGAGTTCAAACATCTGGTTGCGGTTGAGCCCGAGCAATGCTCCGGCTTGTTCGAGATTGAGTAGCGGTTCCATTGTGTTCCTCGTTCAAAGGGTTGCCAGCCCCGACCCGACCCGAGGAAGAACCGGGCCGGCGGCTGGTAGAAGGTGGCGTTGCATCCTCCTACCCTTACTGGTGAAGGAATGGCCTAAAAGTCTCAAATAGACAGGGACTTTCGTTTGACCGGGTATACAGAATGGCATGCTAGTCTCCCGACGTGGAAGTCCCTACGCTACCCTCGCGACGAGGCTGCATCGAGGAGGAAATCGAGTCCGACCAGCAGGCCGCTTACGCCTGGTGGAATTCGTACTGGTACGAGATAGACCCAGAGCTTGGATCGGACACCACCGTCCCGTCAGAGATATTCACTGTCCCTGACGGTGGACCGGACCCAACCAAGGCACAGGTGCTCGAATCTTTGTACGAGTGGCGCGGTCAGTGGTGGATGGTGGATGCGCCGTTCATGCTGCTTTGCGTAGCTCTGCGGTGGCAGTTTTCTTTGAAGATAGGCGAAGAGAAACTCCACGGCCCATGGGAAAAGACTCGTCGCATCCCAGCCACTGTTCGCAACATCCCTGCCCGCGCCCCCAGTGATGGTGCACGGAGCTTGAGGCCCCGTAATACCGATGGAACGCGCAAGCATGACCCAGCAGGGTCTGGCTCCGTTAAGATTGAGCATGAATGTCACAATTGGTGCGACTGCTGGAAAGACTACGAGCCGTTTGTCCATTGGCGTCCGTGGAACAACCCGCCCGAAGCGGAACTTCGAAGCTGGGAAGAAAAGTTCATGCCCGTATACAGTACTCCCCCAATGTTGAGCGACTACCTACAAAAGCTACTGTGGGATCATCGGCAAACCGAGCCACAGAAGCCGGGAGAGGTCTATAGGGACTGGCGGTCAGTCTCGTACTTTATCCTTCCTCATCTCGGCGCAACTGTGGACCGTGTCTACATGTATCCGCAAGACGTACTCAACGTGCCGAAGATTGGACCGCGCATACAGCAGGACCGCCGCTATGTCAAGGTATGGTGGCAGTTCTTCCGCAAGGGTGCCGAAACTAAGAAGCCCCCAAAGGGCGCACTCTCAGACGTGATCTGCTCGCCCTCCGGCAAAGCTCCCAAGCGAATTGGAATCGATGTGGAGTACACGATAGTAAAGAGAGATCCGTGCGAGGAAGTCCCGCACTACAAGACGCATGACTCCGCCGAAGAGGTGATGGAGTACTTGGGCTGCTCACGTGCCACAGCGTTTCGGGAAATCAAAAAAGGATTCCGCATTACAAGCTAACGACAGCAGCAGAACTTTTACCGCTCATTGTTGCGGGCGGTGGCGGATACATGAAGCTCACGCCGGGCCCGGTGTACACGGGCTCGGGCTGGTACAGCGAGGGTAATCCTGGCCATCCTGATCTGCCGACCGCGCAACTGCTGCGGCACCGCCGAGCCCAGGCAATCACAACGCGGCGTTCTGAGATACCGATAGACCACTATCAAGTCTGGCTGGATCGGAAGGGATGGCTGGTCTAGTTGTGTATTCCGATTGTGTTCTGCCGCCGCAGTGCCCGAATATCGGCTTGGAAGGAACCACGAAGGACGGCTAACTCGCTGAATCCCTTACTGGGCGCGGCTTCTGGACGATTTTGCAGACCTCTCCCTTACCACTTGGGTACCGCGCCCAAACACTAAAGCTAGCAGCTACGGGCGGAAAAAGTCTAGCCATGAACTCTCGATAATCACGGACAGTGACGCGCTGTCGAAAGGTTCAGCGTAGGGCCAGTATCTGGCATCATTACAGCCTCGCTCTGCCCCGCCAAGATGGTCACATTTCCTGCAAATCCCATAATACACAGGGCCAAGCCGGCGTTCACTGTAGCGCCCGGCACAATGTTGCCGGCACAGATTCCATTACTCGATCCGACACACCAAGCTGCCGTGTTGGTGATATTAACGCTGGTTGGCGCTTGGTTGTAAATACCCGTGGCCGTAAAATGTGTCTTCGACCTGGTAACCGCTGGAGTGATGCTCACCGATTGGAGTGAACGGTTATCGCCACAAGCGAACAGAGAAATCGCTATCAGAAAACAGAGATGCGAAGCGGGCGGAAGTTTCGTCATGAAACCTCTACGCGGGGCATAGATGGAGCGGGAGACGGGGGTCGAACCCGCGACATCGACCTTGGCAAGGTCGCGCTCTACCACTGAGCTACTCCCGCTCAACCTGCAAGATTATAAATGACGCCTTCACGCTGGGGCAACGGCGGAAGCGAAATGGCGGAAGCGAAACGATCGCGGTGGTTCAACCGAAGCAGTCTCGAAATCAATTAGTCTTGCCTGGCCGTGCATGCTCGACTAGCGCACAGCCCACTGCGGATCTTCTTCCGCCGCCACGATGCGACCATCCCGCATATGAATGATGCGGTCGCCATATTTTGCAGCCTTGGGATTGTGGGTGATCATCAGGACGGTTTGCCCTAACTCTTGGTTCGACTGTCGCAACATTCCCAGCACTACATCGGAGTTTTTCGAATCCAGGTTGCCGGTGGGCTCGTCAGCCAGGACAATGGCAGGCTTGTTGATCAGAGCTCGGGCCAGGGCCACGCGCTGCTGCTCGCCGCCCGAAAGCTCGGAAGGCCGATGGTGAAGACGTTTGGTAAGTCCCAACAGATCACAGATGCGCGTGAAATGCTGGGTATCGTCCTGACCATTGCCAGATATTTCCTGTGCGATGGCGATATTGGACCGTGCATCGAGGGTCGGCAACAGGTTGAACTTTTGGAATACGAACCCGATTTTCCGCCGGCGCATGCGAGTGCGCTGAGCATCGGTGAGCAAACTGAAATCATCGCCATCGAGCACGACACTTCCGGAATTGGCCCTAGTCAACCCGCCTAGCAAGTAGAACAATGTCGACTTACCGCTGCCCGACGGGCCGACCACGCTGACGAACTCTCCTTTTTCAACGACGAAGGAAACTCCGTCCAGCGCGAGGACCTCAATCTTTCCCACGCGGTAGGTCTTATGCAGATCTTTCGCTTCGATGAATTTGGTCCCGGTAGATGCAGCCATGCCAAGCACGATCTTACACGAAGGCGAGTTGGGGACACCTGAGACGGCTGGGGAGGACATCGATCTCTCCAAAGACATGTCGTCAAAGGCGTGTCGTCCGCGCTCGTGGTTTCGGAAGGCTACTCGTCGCAGGCAGGATTATGCAATTAGAACGGTTGCATCAGAACGGTTGCTGGCGATTGTCAGGCTGCGCCGATGCGCGGCGGTGGTTGAGTGCGTGGTCGCGGACGCTTCGGTCCGCGCTTGCGCACCAGCAACATGCGAACCCGTTCTAGCAGATCCGCGGGCGCGTACATACCCTTCGAAAGGAAAACATCGGCTTCTGAATCGTGATCGTGGATGCGCACTTTGCTAGAGACCAGGATAGCGGGAGTCTGCGGCGAGAGGTTCTTGATAGCGGCGATCAATCGCGGCCCGTCCAACCCGGGCATGGCCATGTCCGTCAAGACCAGGTCAATTCCGCCCTGCTTGAACCTCTCGAGAGCATCTTCCCCTCGCGTGAAGCTCACAACGCGGTATCCGCGGGTTTCCAGCATGACTTTGCGGTGGGAAAGAGACTGTTCGTTGTCGTCCACACACAGGATGGTGCGCTTTGGTTTCATCTTTCTCTCACAATCCGTTGAATCCCAGCATGCGGCGAAACGCAAATTCAACGAACGCTTTTCTCGATATGAAGATTTTTCTGAGCGAGATGGATGCTAACGGTCAGAGGTCACGACTGTAAAGTACCGCCGATGCTAATGGGAAATTCGGGCCATTGATCGGGAAATTCGGGCCATTGATCTTCTTCCAGGACCTATGGGGCAACTAATTCTTCGGGGGGTTCGTGAATCCTTTCCGAGGAAAACTTCCTCCCGCATCAATTCCACGATGGCCGCGCCACGCCAAGGCTAACTATCCGGTGATTGCGGCCAGACGCCCGCACCGCATGAATTAGGTTGCGGGACACTCGACCACAAGCCTTCGGATTGCGAGCCGCGTCTAACCGTCCGAGCGTTCTAGTACAACTCTTCATGCGGTATCACCTCACTACCCGTGCCCCACACCCGATGAGGAGTGTCATTCATGGCGACCGAAATCGTAACCGTTGCTGTGCCGAGAATTCCCCGCATCCACGATCCCGCACCCGATTTCGAGGCCACGTCTGCGCCTGGGATAATCCGGCTCAGCGATTACACGTCGAAAGGCAAGTGGATCTTGCTATTTTCCCACCCTGCCGACTTCACTCCCGTTTGCACCACGGAATTTGTGGAATTCGCCCGCGCTATCCCGAGTTTGAGAAGCGCAACATACAACTGCTGGGCAACTCAGTGGACAGCTTCTATTCTCACATTGTGGGTGCGTAACATCGAAGAACATTTCAAGTTGAAGGTACCTTTTCCCGTGATCGCTGACCTCGACCAGAAAATCGCCGTGACTTATGGCATGGTGCATGAGGCAGTAAGCGATACGGCGGCGGTACGGGCGGTGTTCTTTATTGATCCCAAGCAGAACATTCGCGCCATCCTCTACTACCCGATGTCGTGCGGGCGCAATATCGACGAGTTGCTGCGGGTGGCTGAGGCTCTGCAAATCGCGGATGAGAGCGAATGCGCGACTCCAGCGAACTGGCGGCCGGGGGATCCCGTGATCGCTCCTGCACCAGTAACTCAGGCCGATGCCGAGAAGCGCGCCGCAGGCGGTGACGACTTGGAAGTCACGGACTGGTATTTCAGCCGCAGGAGGCTAAAGAGCGCCGCTGACTAGAAAAGATTGCGGATCGGAATCACGTGATCAACCGTGAGTTCATACTCAATCCGCATCAATCCGGGAAGATTTGTAGCCGAGTTTTCGTGGTAGCGTTTAGACTGCCTGCGGAAGCGCATGCGGTCCCGCTGATCGTCCCGGTCTTCAAAAGTGGGCTGTGTTGTCAGCGGCATGTGTTTCCCACGACATAACCAGACCCCTGGCCCCCGATTGTCGGGGGTATTTGGGGGTGTACGGGACCCAATGAGGGACACATTGAGGACAGTTTCGTTTATTTGTAAAC
>WNGJ01007426.1_pt1 | contig 11660 bp, 10 predicted proteins | sample 5400611 | NCBI WGS metagenome assembly WNGJ01 (sample SAMN13153375, study PRJNA577476) | soil metagenome | isolation source: 40 cm soil or saprolite under Garry oak tree replicate 1 | place: USA:California | collected 2016-06-15 | reverse complement strand
AAGACGTGGCGCGTCCAGTACGTCACCGCCGCGCGGCCGGGGGACAGCATCCGGCTGACCGCGTCGATCGTCGGCCAGGGCTCGACCACACAGCTCGCGAGGATTCCCGCTCGTGACTCGATCTCTGCGCCCGAGCCGTCGAAGCTCCTTCCGAAGAACGCCTACGGACCCGGCGGACCGCTTGCGATCGCGATCGCTGTGTCGTTGCTCGTGCTCTTCGGGTGTCTCTTCTTCCTTGCCGGCATCCGGGGCTCGTGGGTGCGCAGCCGAATCGTCGCGCATACCGGCGAGGGCAAGGGGCATGCGAAGAAAAATCGCAAAGAGCAGCGCACCAAGATGTTCTCTTCGATCTTCGCCGCCACCGAGAAGGCGCTCGGGGACCTGAAGCATTGGCGAGCAATCAGCCGCATGCTCGAACGCGCCGACGTCCAGCTCCGGACGGTGGAGTTCGTCTGGATCAGCCTCGGCGCCGGCGTGCTCATGGCTCTCTTCGCCCTTCTCTTCGGGGCATCCGCTGTTCTCTTCGTCGCTTTGACGGTGGCCGCAGGAATGGTTCCGTTCGCCTGGGTTTGGCTCAAGATGCGTAAGCGGCTGAAGGCCTTCGAGGACGAGCTGCCCGACCTTCTGATCACGATCGCCGCCTCGCTGAAGGCCGGGCACTCCTTCAAGCAGGGGCTCCAGGCCGTCGTCGACGAGGGCCATCCCCCGGCGAACCAGGAGTTCAAGCGCGTGCTGACCGAAGCGTCACTCGGCCGGCCGATGGACGACGCGCTGCTGGAGATGGCCGAGCGGATGGCCTCGAAGAACTTCGAGTTCGCCATCACGGCGGTCACGATCCAGCGACAGGTCGGCGGTTCGCTCGCGACCCTGTTCGACATGGTCGCCGACACGGTGCGCCAGCGCCAACAGTTCACACGCAAGATCCGCGCGCTCACGGCAATGGGCCGGATGTCGGCCTACACGCTGATCGGCATCCCTTTCTTCCTGGCCGCAGTGCTCACGCTCGTGAACAGGACCTATATGCGCCCGCTCTACTTCTCACACATGGGTCACATCGTCATCCTCATCGGACTGGTGATGATGGGGATCGGCTCTCTCATTCTGAAAAAAATCGTCTCTTTCCGAGGGTGATGACATGTCGATGATCCTGCTTCTTGCAATCGCAGCTATCGGGGGCGCAGTCTTCTTCTTCGCGGAGCTCGCCACCGCGCCGATGCGAAACCGGCGCAATCTCGTGCACCGCGCGGCCAACTACGGCCGGCTACGCACCGTCACCGGGAAGGAGATGCCGCGTTTCCGCGAGCGTGCTCTGGATCCCTTCGTGGCGAAGACAGCCCGGCTCGTGCTCCGCATCAATCCGCGTATGTCGGTGGAGGCCGTTTCGAACAAGCTCATGGCGGCCGGGATGCGCAAAACCTCACCGACGACGATCATCGGTGCCAAGGGCATCCTCGGCGTGGGCGGAGTCGTCTTCGGTCTCGCCCTCGGCAGCGCAGCGGCGCCCAAGTACGTTTTCATGTTCGCGCTTTTCTTCGGCCTGATCGGAGCCCTGGTTCCCGGCTTCTATCTCAACAGTCGCGTCAAGTCCCGCCAGGTGGCCGTGTCGGCCGAACTGCCGGACGCACTCGATCTGCTCTCGGTGAGCGTCGAGGCCGGGCTCGGGTTCGACGGCGCGGTGCAGAAGCTGACCGAGCACATGGATGGGCCGCTGATCGAGGAGTTCGAGCTCGCGCTGGGCGGTATCCGCATCGGCGAGGGCCGGAGCGAGGCGCTCAAGAAGATGTCCGAGCGCAGCTCCTCACAGGAGATGGCGAGCTTCGTACGGGCGATCATCCAGGCCGACCAACTTGGTATCTCGCTCGGCCGCATCCTCAAGGTTCAGGCCGGCGACACCCGGCTCAAGCGGCAGCTGCTTGCCGAGGAGAAGGCGATGAAGGCACCGATCAAGATGCTCTTCCCGACGGTCATCTTCATCTTCCCGGCGATGTTCCTCGTCGTGCTCGGGCCCGCGTTCCTCAACCTCTCCAAGTTCTTCAAGATCTAGGGAAGAAGGGTGTCAGTGGCCGAACATGGCACTGAAGGCGGTTTCGGCACCGGGCTGAGGGCGAAGCTCCAGGCGCCCGAGGCGCCCGCCGAGCCGCGGTCCCCGGCCGAAGCGATCGCTGCGGTCGCCCCGGTTGCCGGCGAGACCGAGGCCGAAGCTCTCCGCGCCGAGCTGAACGCGTCACTGGCCCGTGAGCAGCAGCTGCGTTCGTCCCTGAACGACCAGATGGACACCTCGGCTAGCGAGGTTCGACTCGAGCAGCAGCTCGCGGAGCAGTCGGCCGGGCTCGATCGCCGCGCTGCGGCTCTGGCGGACACCCAGGCCGAGCTCGACGAGCGCGAGCGCCGAATGACCGAGCGGCTGGCCGAGCTGGATGGCTTGCTCGAGGCGAAAGAGGAGCTCACGAAGTTGGAGGCCCGCCTCGCCGAGCGCGAGCAGGTCGTCGAGCTGAAGGTGCACGAGCTCAAGGTCGGCGACGACGAGCGCGCGGCTGCGGCTACCGGGCTGAAGGAGAAGCTGGCCGAGATCACCAAACGTGAGAAGGACCTCGCGCGCGCGGAAGCGCGTGTGTCGACCGCGGGCGAGGAAACCGAGGTGCGCCAGGCGAAGCTCATGCGCGCACTCGAGGAGCGCGAGGCGAAGGCCAAGCAAAAGGACGAGCAGGCGCGGACGCTCGAAAAGGCCGTCGCGGAACGCGAGGCCAAGCTCGCCGCGACAGAACGAGACCTGACGCACGCGCGAGTTCAGCTCGACGCGCGAGAGAAGGTGGTGGGGAAGCGTGAAACAGAGATCGAGTCCGAAAGCGTAAGCACCGAAGAACGACTTGTCGCCCGGGCGCGTGAGCTGGACGAGCGGGAGCTCGACTTGTCGAAGAAGGCAGGCGACATCACCGCGCGGATCGAGCAACTGGAGCAGCAAACCGTTTCGGACATGGCCGCCGTTCGGGACGCTCGCGCGAAGCTCGAGGAGGCGCAGGAGCTCGGGCAGGTCCTCGCGGACCGCGAGGCGAAGCTCGCATCCGCGGAAGCCGAGCTCACGCACGCGCGAGCACAGCTCGAGGCGCGCGAGAGCGTCGTCACGAAGCACGAATCGCAGCTCGCCGCCGGAGCGGGGCGGACCGAGGAACAGCTGGCGGGTCGCGCGCGCGAGCTCGACGAGCGTGAACTCGAGCTCTCGAGCCAGGCCAGCGAGCTCAAGACCCGTGTCCAGCAGCTCGAACGTGAGGCGGCGGATCGGGCAGCAGCCGCCGAGCGGGCAAAAGCCAGGGAAGAGGAGCTGCGGGCCGAGCAGGAGTCGCTTGCCGCCGAGGCCCGTGAGTTTGCGCAGGTACGCGCGCAGCTCGAGGCACGGGAGAAACAGATGGAAAAGCGCGAGGCGGACGTTGCCGCCGCCGGTGGCCGTGACGAGCGCCTAATCGCTCGAGCCCGGGAGCTGGACCAAAAGGAGCTCGAGCTTTCCGCCCGGGCCGGCGAGCTGACCGCGCGCATGCAGGACCTCGAGCGCCAGGCCGCGGAACGCGACGCGGTTGCCAAGGACGCACTCGCCAAGCTCGACAGCATCGAGCACCGCGAGACCGAGTTGATTGCGCGTGAGGCCGAGCTCCATCGCCTGGAGGCAGCTGCCCGGCGAGCAGCCGAGCAGGCACGCAACCCGGAGGTCGATGAGCTCGCGGAGCGACGCCTGAAGCAGCGAGACGATGACCTTTCGGCGCGTGAGTCCGCCCTCAACAAGGCGGAGCAGGCGATCCTCGCCTCGCGCAGTCGCTACGAGGGCAAGGAGAAGGGGCTCGACGAGCGCGAGAAGGTACTCGCCGGCCGTGCCAAGGAGCTCGAGGAGCGCGACGCCGCCCTGAACCTGCGCGAGGCTCAGATGGAAGCCGAGCTCGAGGTCCGGGAGCAGCGGCTCGAGCAGCGCGAGAGGGCCGGCGCCGAGCTGGAGGAGGCTCTTTCGACACGCGAGAGCGACCTCTCGATGTACGTGGCGCAGCTGCAGGACAACTTCGACCGCCGCGAATCTGAATGGTGGTCGAAGCAGCTTGGCAAGGACGCCGGGCAGCAGCCCGCCGCCTGACGGCGCAGCGACCCGTCAGAATCCTTGGCATGGCCCAGACGCTGAGTGACAGCGAGCTCGTCGCGCGCTGCCGGTCGGGTGACCAGCAGGCGTGGGCCGAGCTGGTCGACCGCTTCTCCCGCTACGTGTACGCGATCTCGGTCCAGGCGTTCCGGTTGCCGGAAGCCGACGCGGAAGACGTCTTCCAGGAAGTGTTCGCGCGCGCGTTTGAACATCTCGACGGGCTTCGGGACGATGCCGCCGTCAGACCCTGGCTCGGTCAGCTCACGCGGCGGTTGTGCATCGACCGCTTGCGCGCCACCTCGCGCGAGCGTCCGACCGCAGACGAGGAGCTCGACCTCGCCGGGTCGGAGGAGACCCTGACCATGCTGGAAGACGCGCTCACCGTCCACGAGGCCCTCGCCGCAACGCCCGAGCATTGCCGTGAGATTCTCGACCGCTTCTTCGCGCGTGACGAGAGCTACCGGACGATCGGCGAGGCGCTCGACCTCCCGGCCGGAACGATCGCCAGCCGCATCTCCCGGTGCCTGCGGCGACTCCGTGAGCTTCTCGAGGGAAGAACTCAGCCCGATACCCCGTCTAGTTCTCGATGATCGCCTTCGACGAAGAGCGCCTTGCACGCCTGATCCGGGCTCTCCCCCCGGCCCCCGAGGCGTGGGTGCGTGCTGCCCAGGAGCTGCCGCTGGCCAAGGCCGGGCTCGACGAGATCGTCGCCCGGGCCGAGGCGGACGCGGAATTCCGGGCCAGGCTCGTCGCCGATCTCGAGGCAGCGCTGGCAGCCGAGGGCTACGAGCGCGATCCCGCGGTCATCGAAGCGCTGAAGGTTCGCTTCAAGTCCAAGTAGCGCTTCGAGGACAATCCCCGCATGGCCTTGCTCGACCTGCCACTGCGGGAATTCCTCGACGAGGTCGGGGCGGACGGGAGGACGCCGGGCGCGGGATCCGCAGCGGCGCTCGTCACAGCGATCGCGGCCGGGCTTCTAGCGAAGGTGGCCCGTGCGTCGGGGGCGGCCTGGCCGGATGCGGCGGGAATCGTGGCGCAGGCCGAGAGCCTCCGCTCCCGCTCCGCTCCGCTGGTCCAGGCGGTCGCCGACCAGTACGAAGCCGCACTCCAAGCGCGCGGGCAGAGCGGCGAGGGTCAGGGCGCGCGGCTGGACTTCGAGCTCGGGCAGGCCTATGCGAAGGCCGCCGAGCCGCCCCTGGAGATCGCTCGGACGGCGAGTGACGTTGCAATGCTCGCGCTGACGGTTGCGGAGAACGGCGATCCGGCCCTGCGCGCCGACGCTGTCACGGCCGCCCTATTCGCGGCAGCCGCGGCAAAAGTTGGGGCAGAGCTGGTGGCGGTGAACCTGACCGTCTCCCCAGACGACCCGCGGATTCTCGAGGCGGCGAAAGTGGCGGAGGAGGCCGCCCGCGCCGCAGAAGCGGCGCGGGCGGTTCGGGAGTAGATCAGGCGGTGTGAACCGCCGGCCGCCGCGCCGCGAGGCCCCTCAGGGCGGCGGTCCATCGAAGAGCCCGCGTTCTCGCAGCCGCCGCGCGCTCCGAATCCCCTTCACGGATGCTCGCGGCCAGTCGCTCTTGAGTCGCCTCGCGGAGCAGGTCGGCGTGGCGGTTTCGGGCGATCTCTTGATGCGAGTACGAAGACACTCGGCCACTAGACGGCCATGACTCCTCTTGTCTTCCCGGACCCGCGCCTCGTACGCTGCAAGGATGTCCGAGGAACTCCCAGCCTGGAGCCTGTCCGCAGAGGCCGCCGAATCGATCGCCCTGCCGGAGGAATGGCCCGGGGAGGTCACGCGCGAGTGGGCCTGGGGCGGAGCCACCGGAGGCGGCGCCCGCGTCTGCGTGCTCGACAGCGGCGTCGAAACGGACCATCCCCTGGTCGGCCAGGTACAGAGGTCGGTGGCGCTCTCGATCGAGGGTGACGAGGTCATCGTCGAGGACAACGACACCGCCGGAGACCTCTGCGGACACGGCACCGCCTGCGCCGGGGTGATTCGCTCGCTGGCGCCGGACTGCGAGCTCGTGAGTGTGCGCGTGCTCGGGGCCGGCTACACGGGCAGCGGCGCCGTTCTGCTGGAGGGCTTACGCTGGGCGATCGAGCAGGGCTATGACGTCATCAACATGAGCCTCTCGACGACCAAGCAGAAGTTCGCGTCGCTCTTGCACGAGCTCGCGGACACCGCATACTTCCGTCGCACGATGCTCGTCGCCTCCGCTCACAACATGCCCGTCGAGAGCTATCCCTGGCGCTTCTCGAGCGTGATCTCGGTCGGGAGCCACGAGCAGGAAGACCCGTACGCCTACTACTACAACCCCGCCCCTCCGGTCGAGTTCTTCGCCCGGGGAGTCGACGTCGAGGTCGCCTGGAACGGCGGTGGGCGCCTCGTCTGCACCGGCAACAGCTTTGCGACCCCGCACATCGCCGGGATCGCCGCCCTCGTCCTCTCGAAGCACCCCGAGCTGACGCCGTTCCAGCTCAAGAGCCTTCTGTACCTCACCGCGACGAACGTGGGGGGTGGAAAGTGAGCGACGAGCTCCGGGCGGCGGTCGCCGCAGGTGTCTTGGGCTCGGAGGACCAATATCGGGCGCTGCTTCAATCGATCGTCGACGTCGCGCGCGCGATCTTCAAGGCGAAGGCCTCCTCGATCCTGCTCCTGGACGAGGAAACGGACGAGCTCGTCTTCGAGGCGGCGGCGGACGAGGCATCCGAGGCGCTGATCGGTAAGCGGTTCCCGTCGAGCACCGGGATCGCGGGCTTCGTGCTCGTGAGCCGCCAGCCGCTCGTGATCGAAGACGTCCTCACCGATCCGCGCTTCTCGCGCGAGACGGCGGAAAGCACTGGGTTCGTCCCGAAAGGCCTGATGGCCGTGCCGCTGCTTCACGAGGAACGGGTGCTGGGAGTCCTCGAGGTGCTCGATCGGCCTTCCGACACGAGGTTCACGCTCGCGGAGATGGAGCTGCTCGGGCTCTTCGCGAACCAGGCCGCAATCGCGCTTGACCTCCTCCAACGGGCGAGGCGGGCGCACGAGGCGTTGCGCGGAGACGGAGAGCTCGAAGTGATCTCCCGGCTGGCGGAGAAACTCGAAGGGCGCCGGGAGGAAGGCGCCGAGGGCGCCCTGCGCTTGCTCGCCGAGCTCGAACGGCTCCTCTAAAACGACAAAAGCCCGGGGGCCCCGGGCATTTGTCGACTCGATCGAGAGCTGTGTCTAGCGCGTCAACTTTCGATGCGCCTCGACATCGTCTGAATCATCGTCGGAGCCGGGCTCGTCGGTGCCCTTGAAGTGATGCTTGTGGGCCTCGACGTCCTCCGTCTCGAGAAGCTCGTCGTTGAGGAGCTCGTCGTTGCCCTTGAAGTGATGCTTGTGGGCCTCGACGTCCTCTGACTCGTCCGTGCTGCCTTCGTCTTTGCCCTTGAAGTGATGCTTATGGGCGTCGACGTCCTCGTCCTTTGCCTCTTCCTGCTCGAAGCGATCGTCGGACACGGTTCCTCCTTCTAGAAGGGACACGGCTGGTCGCCGGTTTTCAGTTACTAGACGGGTTGGTCAACCGGAATCTTCCCTGCTCCCCTTCAATTACACAAGCCGGGATGCGATTGTGCCCCCCGTGCGGGGATTGCTGGGGCAGTTGGCCGAGTCGGGCCGGGCGTTTCGGGAGGTTTTCCGGAACGATGGGCTGCGTCGAGTCGAGCTCGCCTGGGCGGCCTCGATCGTCGGCACCTGGGCGTACGGGATCGCGGTCATCGTCTACGCCTACGAACAGGGGGGCGCGACCGCCGTGGGCGTGGTCGGGTTGGCCCGGTGGCTGGCCGCAGCTGTTGCGTCCCCGTTCGCCGCGATCCTCGGGGATCGCTACGACCGTCGTTGGGTCATGGCCTGCTCGGACCTCGCAAGGGCAGCCCTGATTGCAGGTGCTTCGTTGGCCGTGTTCGCCGGGTCGCCGCCGATCGTGATCTATGTCCTCGCCGGCCTCGTCAGCGTTGCGTCGACGGCGTTTCGCCCGGCCGAGGCCGCCCTGATCCCTTCCCTGGCCCGGACGCCCGAAGAGCTCACCGCCGCAAATGTCGCGGCGAGCACCATCGAGAGCGTCGGGATCTTCGCCGGTCCGGCGATCGGAGGGCTACTGCTGGCGGCAGCCGGGACTGGAGTCGTCTTTCTCGTCACGGGGGGCGCGATGCTCTGGTCGGCGCTCCTCATTGCTCGCGTTCGTCCCCCCGCCGACGTGAAGGAGGCGGAACGCGAGGCGGTCTCGGTGCTCGACGAGCTCCTCGCCGGTTTCCGGACGATTGCCCGCGAGCGGCGGATGCGCCTGCTGGTGGGCCTCTTCTCGGCGCAGACCTTCGTGGACGGAATGCTGAGCGTGCTCATCGTCGTCATCGCACTCAAGTTGCTCGACACCGGCAAGGCGGGTGTCGGGTTCCTCAACTCGGCAGTGGGCATCGGCGGTTTGCTCGGTGCGCTCGCCGCGGCCGCGCTCGTAGGCCGAGGGCGGCAAGCCGCGGACTTCGGGCTGGGGATCTTCATCTGGGGCATTCCGATCGCCCTCGTCGCAATCTGGCCGAATCAGGCCTTTGTGCTCGTCCTGCTCGCGGTCGTGGGCATCGGCAACACCATCGTCGATGTGTCGGGGATGACCCTGTTGCAGCGCTCGGCGCCGGACGAAGTGCTGGCCCGGGTCTTCGGCGTGCTGGAAAGTCTCCTGCTTCTGACCGTCGCTCTCGGCGCGATTGCTGCGCCCTTACTGCTCAACTGGCTCGGTACGCGCGGCGCGCTCATCGTCGCCGGCGCACTGTTGCCCTTGGTGGTGGTTCCGGCGTGGCCGCGCTTGAATGCGATCGACCGGGCTGCGGAGATCCCGGTCGAGCGGCTCGACCTTCTGCGCGCCAATCCGATCTTCGCACCATTGCCCGGGTCGACGCTGGAGCAGCTTGCTCATGCACTCGAGGACGTGCGTGTTGCGGCCGGGGAGGAGATCGTGCGGCAAGGGGAGTCCGGCGACCGCTTCTATCTGGTCAAGGATGGGGCTCTCGACGTTTACGTCGATGGTGAGCCCGTGCAATCGCTCGAGCCAGGCGATTCGTTCGGGGAGATCGCCCTGCTGCGCGACGTTCCGCGGACGGCGAGCGTCAGGGCCCGCACCGATGTCGTGCTCTACGCGCTCGACCGGCGGCACTTCCTCGCCGCGGTCACCGGGTTCGGGCCGAGCCTCTCGGCCGCAGAGGGCGTCATCGGGATGCGGCTGGGGACGGGTCGCGGCGGGATCGTTCGCGCGTAGTCCTGAGAGCGTCTCGAAAGGCTGGGGTCAGACTCTGGCACTCCGAGCCGTGACTACTACGGCCGGGGTCTGACCCCAGCGGTTCGAGACGTGGCTTCCTACATCTAGTCGAGTTTCGCCATCACGTGCTTGATCTGCGTGTAGTCCTCCAGCGAGTACGCGGACAGGTCTTTGCCGTAGCCGGACTGCTTGAAGCCGCCGTGCGGCATCTCGCTCACCAGCGGGATGTGGTCGTTGATCCACACGGTCCCGAACTGGAGCTTCCGCGCGGCATTCAGCGCCCGACCGATGTCACGTGTCCAGACCGAGGCCGCTAGCCCGTAATTGACGTCGTTGGCCCAGGCGAGTGCCTGGTCGTCGTCGGCAAACCGTTGCACCGTTACGACGGGGCCGAACACCTCGCGCTGCACGATCTCGTCTTCCTGGCCGACGTCGACCACGACGGTCGGCTTGACGAAGAAGCCGCGGTCGCCGTTCGTTCCCCCGCCCGTGAGGACGGTCGCCTTCTTGGCGCGGTCCAGGAATCCGAGCACGCGCTCCTGTTGGGACTTCGAGATCACGGGACCCATCTCGATCTCGTCGCCCTCCGCGGGGTCGCCGACATGAAGCGACTCGACTGCGGGGACGAGCTGCTCGAGCAGCCGGTCGTAGATCTTCGGGCCGGCAACGACACGCGAAGCGGCCGTGCAGTCCTGGCCGGAGTTCCAGAAGCCGCCGATCTTGATCCCGGCGGCGACGGCCTCGGGATCCGCGTCGTCGAAGACGATGACGGGCGCCTTGCCGCCGAGCTCGAGATGCACGCGCTTGAGACTGTCCGCGGCAGTTCGGGCGATGATCTTGCCCGTCTCGACGTCGCCGGTCAGGGACACGAGCCGGACGTCCGGATGCTTGACGATCGCCTCGCCAGCGGGCACGCCGTCTCCTGTCACGACGTTGAACACGCCGGCCGGCAGGATGTCGGCCGCGAGCTGCGCGAATCGCAATGTCGTCAAAGGCGTCTGCTCGGACGGCTTCAGCACCTGGACGTTGCCAGCCGCCAGAGCAGGAGCGAGCTTCCACACGGCCATCATCAGCGGGTAGTTCCAGGGCGCGATGCCGCCGACGATGCCGATCGGCTCGCGGCGCAGCCACGAGCTGTACCCGCGCATGTACTCACCGGCGGACTTCCCCTCGAGTACCCGCGCCGCCCCGGCGAAGAAGCGGATGTTGTCCGAGGCAACCGGCATCTCGTCCCTCGCATAGGACAGCGGCTTCCCCACGTTCTGCGACTCGAGCTCAGCCAGCTCTTCCGCATGCTGGTCGAGCGCGTCCGCGAGCTTCAGCAGCATCTCGGCGCGCTCGCCCGGTGTCGTCTCGAGCCATTCCGGCAGGGCCCTCTTCGCGGCCTGCACGGCGCGGTCGACATCTTCGGCGCTCGAGCGCGGCACCTCGGCGATCGTCTCGCCCGTTGCCGGATTCAGAACTTCCATGGTCTCGCCGCCGGCCGCGTCGACCCATTCGCCGCCGACGAGATTCTGATGCTTCGAAACGGTGGTGCTCACTGTCTACCTCCTTCGCAGGATCCCCGTGTCGCGCGTGAGGCGCTGCGCGATCGTCACGGGAAGCACGGTCATCACTATGACGAAAAAGACGACGACGTTCACCTGAGGCAGCTGCTGGCCGAGCCTGAGATTGCCGAGGATCCAGATCGGCAGGGTGTTCTGCGCCCCGGCGGTGAACGTGGTCACGATCACCTCGTCGAACGAGAGCGCGAACGCCAGCAGCGCGCCGGCGACCAACGCCGTCGAGATGACGGGAAAGGTGACGAAGCGGAAGGTCTGCCAGCCGTCCGCACCGAGATCCATCGAGGCTTCCGCCAGCGAAGTCTGCGTCCTGCGCAGCCGGGCGACGACGTTGTTGTAGACGACGACGATGCAGAAGGTCGAGTGGCCAATCACGATCGTCCAGAGGGACGGGCTGAGCCCGTGTACCGGGTTGCTCGTGAAGAAGGAGTTCAAGGCGATCCCCGTGACGACGCCGGGCAGCGCAATCGGCAGGACGAGTAGGAACGTGATCGCGTCCCGGCCGAAGAAGCGGAACCGGCTGACCGCGGTTGCGGCCGCCGTCCCGAGGACGAGCGCGATTGCAGTGGCCAGGCCGGCGGCCCTCAGGGAAAGGACAAGGGCGCTTCGGGCATCCTCGTTGTGCCACGCCGTGTGAAACCACTTCGTGCTGAATCCCGCAATGGGCCAGCTCTGGATGTTCGAGGAGTTGAAGGCGTAGACGCAGATCAA
>WNGJ01007425.1_pt1 | contig 11663 bp, 10 predicted proteins | sample 5400611 | NCBI WGS metagenome assembly WNGJ01 (sample SAMN13153375, study PRJNA577476) | soil metagenome | isolation source: 40 cm soil or saprolite under Garry oak tree replicate 1 | place: USA:California | collected 2016-06-15 | reverse complement strand
GCCATCACCAAAGCCATCAGGGCAGAAATCCATCATGGGCGTAGCTCAGTACTGGCCGAGGAAGCAAAACTCCAGTTGAAGGAGGGGGAAACCATCATCCGTTCCGGATTGCTTGCGAATGCCGTCAATCAAGGTGACGCCCTGGTCACCGAGATTGTCACCGAGGCGGCTGACTACCTGGGATATGGCCTGGCGTCGGTGATGAACTTCTATAATCCTGAGTGCATTATATTAGGTGGGGGAGTCATCGAAGCCATTGGCCTGCTCTTTGAGCGTGCAGTTCATCGCGCTCGCATCACTGCATTGGCAGATCCAGGCCGCAAAACCAAGATCATCCGAGCAAAGTTGGGAGATTTTTCCGGTGTCGTCGGCGCAGCTTGTCTTGGGGCACAGGCAGCAGGCTTTACATTTCCCCTTTAGTACGAAGGATCAGGGGTGTAGGCGGCAAGTCCCTTAGGAACCCGGCAAGAAAAGAACCTGGAAATAGTCCTGGGAGTGTGGGAAGATTATGGATGGAACATTGCCCGCAATTGATGTACGATCTGTTGCCATCACGGATGCGCCTGCTCTGCACAAACTAGATTACAGTTTTGAGACAGATCGAATCTACAGCTTACGCGTGAATGGAGAGTTGGCTCAATACGACGATACCGCACATTCGCTTGATAGACCTGCATTAGCCTTTGAACTTTGGGAAATGCTTGTCGACCTACCCCTGTATAAGAGCTATCGCGAATACGAGCACACACTGGAGGAAGTCGAAGCCAGGCTAAATAGCGTCGATGGTGGTTACGTTGCCCTTGCTGATGGGCAGGTAGCAGGCGTAGTTTTGCTCAACGTCGAGGAATGGCGTTCGGTAGCGCGAATTGAAGATATTATCGTCGGTCGCCAGTTCCGGCGCTATGGTATCGGTTCACTGTTGCTCAATTGCGCCTCGGACTGGGCACGTAAGCGTGGCTGCTGGGCCATCGTGTTAGAGACCCAGAACGTCAATTACCCGGCTATACAGTTTTATCTGCGCAATGGTCTGGAAGTGTGGAGCATCAATCAACACTTCTACCCTCCTGGCTCGGTTGAGCACGAGGTGGCAATTTTTATGGGAAAAAAACTGAGATGAAGTAGCAAACATCCTGTCATACATACTATAATTAGAACCTGGAAACAGGTGCGCTTCTTTTCGGTAGAATTATTTGATATGAGCCTGTGTTATTTCCTGTGTAGGCTATCTCATACATGCCTGCGACGAACCGTTGACATACACGTATCGGGGGTTTAGATGGAGTTGTCCATAAAAATTCTTGCCATCATCATCGGCGTTATCTTAATCTTTCTTGTCATTCAAGACAGTTTCGAGTCGATCGTCCTCCCGCGCAGGGTATCACGACGCTTCAGACTGTCACGTTTTTTCTATACATCGACCTGGATGTTTTGGTCGTCGGTAGCACGTAAGATGCGTCCAGGGAATCGACGCGAGTTTTATCTGAGTTACTATGGTCCGGCTTCGCTCATCTTCATGCTTGTTGCGTGGGCATTAGTCCTCGTCCTCTCCTTCGCACTTATCGAATGGGGGCTAAGTTCACCTCTGAATGCGCCGGAGAAGGATGTGACTTTTGGAACCTATCTCTACATGAGTGGGACGACATTCGTCACCCTCGGGTTAGGCGATGTCACACCAATGTCAGGGCTGGCACGATTCCTTGTCTTTGCGGAGGCTGGCTTTGGCTTTGGCTTACTCGCCCTGATTATTGGCTATATCCCGGTGATTTACCAGGCGTTTTCGCGCCGGGAGATCAATATCTCCCTTCTCGATGCGCGTGCTGGCTCACCATCAAGCGCGACCGAATTATTGCGCAGGAGTTATCGAGACCGGAAAATAGACGAACTTATCCAGTTCATACGTGAATGGGAACGATGGTGTGCCGAATTGCTGGAGAGTCATCTCTCCTATCCGGTTCTGACATACTATCGCTCCCAGCATGAACGACAGTCCTGGCTGGCAGCGCTTACTACAATCCTGGATACCTGTGCATTGCTTATCATTGGTTTCGAGGACATTTCAGCTCCAACTATACGATTCACCTTCGCTATCGCGCGTCACGCGGCAGTCGACCTTGCACAGGTCTACGGGACGCCGCCGATGAATCCTAAACTCGGACGCCTCTCAACGGCTGAGTTTGCAAGGGTGCGCGATGCTCTTGCTGATGTGGGGTTAGTATTACGCCAGGGGGAGGATGCTGAACAGCGCCTTTATGACATACGACGGATGTACGAGCCGTTTGTTAATGCACTAGCTGAGCACTTGCTGCTGAACCTTCCTCCCTGGATGTCGGCCACAAAGACAGTCGATGACTGGCAGACAAGTGCCTGGGATCATTTTGCTGAATGGTCCCCTGAAAAGCTCGATGAGATTACGCACATCATCGTCGATCATAAAAAGAAAACGCCTGTACGCCATAGTCATGAGCATGCACATAGCGAGCAAGCTAAACAGCACTCCCAGGCTGACGGTGGGTCAGAAGCGTCGTGAAGGTGGGTGAGATTCTCTACTCGACAACCGCCAACTCTTCCAACTTGGGGAACAGCGGCGCAGGCACAGGCAACCTGGTACCTTCTGGAACCCTGGCAGGCCGCCAACTTACAGCGCTCGCGTCGCCTTCAAACCCCAGGAAATGGTGCAACTTCTGCGATGAGAATGGCACGTACGGACAGAAGAGCACTCGCAAGCCGCTAAGTACTTGCAGCATCACATACATCGTCGTCCCGGCCGCCTCGCGATCCACTTTTATCTGTTTCCACGGCGCCTGCTCATCCAGGTAACGGTTTGCCGCGTGCGCAACCGCCATCGCAGCATGAATGCCATCTTTAAAATGGCAATTGGCTATGTTATGTCCTACCACCATGAAGCCTCGCTCCACCTCTTGCAGTATCTCGCGGTCTGCCTCCCGCAGGGTTTGTGGGTGCGGCACAATGCCGCCAAACTTGCTCTGTAGAAAAGTCAGGGTACGATGTACCGCGTTTCCATAGGTAGCTACCAGCTCATCATTATTTCGCCGGATCAGTTCCTCATACGTAAAGTTGGTATCGCGTCCTTCGGGAGCAGTTACCGAGAGGTAGTAGCGTAGTGTATCGACGTCATAGCGATCTAATACATCTCGTGTCCAGATTACATTGCCTCGACTGCTCGAAGCCTTTGTCCCGCTCATCGTCATAAACTCGTTCGCCGGCACATCATAAGGCAAATTGCGGTTGCCATAGCCCATCAGCATCGCAGGCCAGATAATGGCGTGGAACGGGATATTGTCTTTCCCGATAAAGTAGTAGGACTTTACCGGGGGATCAACCTGGCCTGGTACCCACCAGGTCTTCCATGCTTCAGGCGTACCACGTCTTTCTGCCCATTCAACTGAGGCAGAGAAGTAGCCTATGACGGCGTCAAACCACACATAAATGCGTTTATCCTCGTAACCATCAATCGGAATAGGAACACCCCAATCCAGATCGCGCGTAATCGCTCGTGGTCGAAGTCCTTCTTTGAGCCAGTTCATGGCAAATCCCAGGGTATTGGTACGCCAGTAATCCTTACCATCTGAGAGCCATGCCATCAACGCCTCTTGCAACCTGGGCAAATCCAGGAAAAAGTGCTCCGTTGAGCGAATTTCCAGGCTGGCTTGCTTACTTCCACACAGACGGCAGCGGGGAGCTATCAAATCGACAGGATCGAGCGTTCGACCGCAGTTGTCGCATTGATCACCGCGAGCAGACGTATAACCACAATGCGGGCAAGTGCCCTCAACATAGCGATCAGGCAAAAAACGGCGATCCGTCGGGCAATAGGGAGACTCCATAGAATCTTTGAAGATATAACCCTTATCGTGGAGCGTTAAAAAGAAATCTTGCGTAATGCGATAGTGGTTCTCTGTTCCTGTCTCAGTATATAAATCCCAGGACATGCCCAATCTATCCCATACTTCACAGATTTGCCGGTGATAACGTGCCACGAATTCACGCGGATTGACGCCTTCTCGTTCAGCATCTACGAGAATGGGTGTACCATGTTCATCGCTGCCGGAGACCATCAGGACATGGTTCCCTGCCATACGATGATAGCGTGCAAAAGTGTCGGCAGGCAAATAGGCGCCGACGATTTGACCAACATGAGTAGAGCTTTTCGCATACGGCCACGCCACGCATACAAGAATATGTTCATTCATATAGTCACGAAACTCCCTAAATGCAAGAGGTGAAGGAAGGCTTAAGCTAGCCTTGCGTATTATAACATAGGTTATGGGGAGTACAAGGCCCCATCTCAACTCGGGTGTGCGGAGGATTTTTGCACGAAGTGCCCGTAGGGGGGCGATTTATCGCGCCCACGCGGTGGAGAGGGGTAAACATCCGCAGGAGCCTCCCCCCACCCCCTGGGCGCGATAAATCGGGCCCCTACAACTTGCCATCGCTTCGCTCAGCTGCATGTCTCTGCAAAAATCGTACGCTTACCCTCTCAACTCACGTTCCAATGTACCGAGCGTATACTGACTTCGCAACCTGCTCATCGTCAGTCCCTTTGATAAACGCGCGCGCATCGGGGAAAATGGTCAGTTCATACCCATCGACGAGGAAGCGCAGGAGAAACTCGTTGAAAGAGACCTGCCCGACAGGGCGCAGCCGTTCAGCCAGGTCCGGTAGATGAATCTTGTCTCCCTTTCTTCCACCTCGCACTTGCACTGCATTGCGTCCACAGAGGCTTGTGCTACTCGTCCCGCCGGGTGAGTCGAGGAATTCATACTGATGCTGCCCGCAAGTTGGACAATCGGGCTGGCGTGGCAACTCGATGCGCTCGCTGGTGTTCTCCCATACATCCATCCAGAACATGGCGCGGCTCACCTTATCACTTTTCAGCAACAGCTTGAGAGCCTCGGTAGCCGCGACACCAGCAATCGCCCCTACAATGCCATTCAGCACGCCAGCAGTATCACAGGTAGGGGTAGTGCCGGGTAGTGGCATTTCTGGAAAAATACAGCGCAAGCAGGGCGTGTCTCCTGGTACAATGTTCATTGTTACCCCATACGACGCAATTACGCCGCTGTAGATCCACGGGCGCGCGTATTTAACACATACGTCATTGAGCAGGTAGCGGGTCTCAAAATTGTCTGTAGCATCAAGTACCAGGTCCACATCTTGTACCAGTGATTCTATGCCGTCGACGTTGATATCTTCTACCAGTGCCTCTATCTTCGTAGTGCTATTCACGCGATGCAGCTTTTCGGCGGCGGCGATAGCTTTCGGCAGCCGCCGCGCAATATCGGTTTCATCGAAAAGAATCTGCCGCTGCAGATTATTCAATTCGATATAGTCGCGGTCAGCAATCACCAGGCGTCCAATACCGGCACGGCAGAGGTTATTGGCGAGCACAGTCCCCAAAGCGCCACAGCCAATAATGGCCACTGATGAGTCACCCAGGCGCTCTTGCCCACTTTTGCCGATTGGTGTGAACAGTGTTTGCCGTGAATAACGGTCGAGTGTAGGCGTCCCAGACATCAAACTAGCTCCTAAATATCCTTTTTTTCTACGCTTTTCTTGTACCATTCTAGCACATAATACTCCTAGTAAGGTTGGCAGTTACCTGTTACTGTGCTACAATGCAAAAAGGCGACCGAAGTTATCTGGAAAGTTGTACGTTGGACAATACAGTCTTCCAGTGCAGGGGTACAATGAAAAAAGTATTGATTATCGATGACAATCCCACAATTGTAGAACTGATAAAATATGCTGTGAACCTGCAGAGCACATTTCAGGTGATCGTCGCCTATGACGGTGAACAGGGGTTAAAGTACGTCTATAGCGACAATCCTGATTGCGTTATTATCGACGTGAAGATGCCTCGCATGGATGGATATAAACTTGTACGTTGCCTGCGTGGTGATACTCGTACTGCGAATATCCCCCTGATCATCTTAAGTGCAATGACTCGTGAGGAAGATCAGATGACAGGCTTGCTCTCTGGCGTCGATGAGTATCTCACGAAGCCATTTAAACCAGGTGCGCTTAACGCAGCCATAGAACGAGTTTTACTCCTGACCCCGGCGGATCGGCAACGCCGCATGGATTATTTACTCCAGACCCATACCGAACGAGAATAATGTGCATGAACTACAAAGACTGCGTAGATTACACATTCTTTTGGTAGACGACGATCCAGGCGCTTGCGAAAGGATTCAGCAGGCTTTAGGAAGCGGCTTTCTTCTACAGAATGCACACACTCTATTCGAAGCCAGGCAGCAGCTTATAGAGCATGTCCCCGACATTATCATCAGCGAAGTCCTACTTGATAAGGAAAGCGGACTGGAACTTTGCCGCTTTATTCGCAACACTCCTTCGCTTCGTCGTCTCCCTATCATGCTTCTTACCTCACTGACGACCCTACAGGACAAAATTGCGGGATTCGACGCGGGCACCGACGATTACGTGGTAAAACCATTTGATGCGCGCCATTTAAAGGCGCGCATCCGGTTGCTTGCACGTATGAAGGATCTTGAACGAGACTATGATTGAGCAGCCATCTTAACCAGGGAAGTGACAGGCTGCCCAGTGATTCGGCTGTTTTTCTTCAAATGGAGGAATGACCTCGCGGCAGATCTGCTGCGCCTTCCAGCAGCGTGGATGGAAATTACAGCCGGGGGGCGGATTCACCGGGCTTGGCACATCGCCTTCAAGGATGATGCGTTTGCGCCGCAACTCTTTCTCGGGATCGGGTACTGGAATGGCCGAAAGCAGCGCCTGGGTGTATGGATGCAAAGGCAGCTCGTATAACTCTTCGCTATCGCATAGTTCTGCTACCCTACCAAGGTACATTACTGCTATTCTATCGCTGATATGCTTCACCACCGAGAGGTTGTGCGCCACAAACAGGTAGGTCAGGCCAAACTGTTCCTGCAAATCCTCCATCAGGTTTAGAACCTGGGCCTGGATCGATACATCGAGCGCTGACACAGGTTCATCAGCTACGATGAACGAGGGTCGCAGAGCCAGGGCACGCGCGATGCCAATACGCTGGCGTTGACCTCCACTGAACTCATGAGCGAAACGGTTGACAAAGAACGGGTTGAGGCCTACCACTTCCAACAGATGGGCTACTTCATCCTGGATTTCTTTGGCATTGCCTTTTTTGAAGTTCTCCAGTGGCTCTGCGATAGTCTGCCCAATAGTGAAGCGCGGGCTGAGCGAGCCGTATGGATCCTGGAACACCATCTGCATTTCCGAGCGCTTTTTACGTATCTCATCTGGTGGAAGCGTCGTCAGTTCGGTTCCGTTTAGTTTCACGCTGCCTGCCGTCGGTTTAATCAACTGCAAAATTGCGCGTCCGGTTGTCGATTTGCCGCAGCCGCTTTCTCCCACCAGGCCCAATGTCTCGCCGCGACGGACGAACAGGTCAACGCCATCCACAGCTTTGACATGCGCGACAGTGCGACTCAAAATGCCCCCTTTTATGGGGAAATAAACTTTTAAACCCTTAACATCAACGAGGGTGGTTCCTGTCGCCTCGGGTGTTTGCACTTCTTGCGCCATACTTTTTCTTACCCCTCCCTTTAGTCTGGATAGAAACAGGCTGCTACTTGATCGCCACGACCTACCGGCATGAGTTCCGGACGTTCCTCACGACAACGACTTTGGACCTTGGGACAACGCGGAGCGTATGGACAGCCAGGAGGCGGATTGGTTAAGTCTGGCGGTTGTCCCCCGATCGGGGTGAGTTTGATGCCTCGTTGATCATCAAGACGAGGGATAGAGTGCAACAGACCCACGGTATAGGGGTGTGCCGGCGTCTCGAACAGTTGCTTCACCGGTGCAGACTCCACTACATGTCCGGCGTACATCACGTTGACGTTCTCGGCGGTGCCAGCCACTACTCCCAGGTCGTGGGTAATCAGCATGACCGAGGTGTTGAATTCTTTTGATAGGCCCTTCATCAGTTCAAGTATCTGCGCCTGGATCGTTACATCCAGCGCCGTTGTTGGCTCATCTGCAATCAGCAGTTGCGGATTGCATGCCAGGGCTATGGCAATCATGACGCGCTGGCGCATTCCACCGCTAAACTCATGCGGGTAGTTCTTGATACGCCGTTTGACATCCGGAATACGCACCAGGTCCAGCATTTCGCTGGCGCGTTTCCAGGCCTGGTCCTTGCTCACATCTTTGCTGTGCCGTCTGACCGTCTCAGCAATCTGCGAGCCAACGGTAAACACAGGGTTAAGCGAAGTCATCGGGTCCTGGAAGATCATCGAGATTTTGCTGCCGCGTAAATCAGTCATCTCTTCTGTGTTCTTCTCGAGTATATTCTCGCCGTTGAAGTTGATTTCGCCCCCGACGATCTTACCCGGGGGATTTGCCACCAGGCGCATCACGGAAAGCGCGGTGACGCTCTTGCCGCAACCGCTTTCACCCACCACACCCAGAGTCTCACCCGGCATGATTGCGAAAGACACATCATCGACTGCCTTCACCACTCCCGCGCGTGTAAAAAAATAGGTCTTGAGGTTATTGACCTCGAGCAGATGCTCTGCCATGTTCGTTTCTCCGCTTCCTAATCTTTTGATCTTGGGTCAAAGGCATCGCGCAAACCATCGCCGAAGAAAGAGAAGCACAGTACAATGATTGCCAGCATAACCGATGGAACGATCACTTCCCACGGATGAGTGTCTATCAGGTCCGCGGCGTTTGAAATCATGAGGCCGATACTGGAGCCCGGCGGTTGCACACCGAGACCAAGCAAACTGATACCTGCTTCGGCGACAATTGTGTTTGATATGTTCAAGGTTGCAGCAACCACCACGATACTGAACAGGTTAGGAATGATATGGCGAAGGATAATGCGGTTATTGGTTGTGCCTGATGTGCGCGCTGCCTCGACAAACTGCTGCTCTTTCAGTTGCAGTGTTTGACCTCGTACATAGCGAGCCATGAGCGGCCAGATCGTGAATGCCAGCGCAAATGAGACGAGTATCAAACGCTCATTCCCATTTGCGCCAATGATTGGAATATTGCTTAGCTTTTCGTCGACCGAAGGGCCAAAGATACCAAGGATCAGAATGACGAAAAGTAGCCCAGGGAAAGCAAACATAACATCTGTGAAACGCGCCAGGAATTGGTCGATCCAACCACCGTGAAAGCCGGCCAGTACACCAACCGTGATACCTAATGAGATATCCACTATCTCAACCAGAAGAGCCACCGACAACGAAATGAGCAAACCCTGCATGAGGCGGGCGAACATGTCGCGCCCGAGGCTGTCCGTACCCAGCCAGTACATCGCTGATGGCAGTTCATCCTGGTGAGTTAGCTCCTCGTGATAGAACGTGTGGTACACATCTGGACCTATTACTCCGTTCAGTGGACTAAGATATGGGCCACCGATATGCTGGTAGATGGGGGGGCCGAAGATAGCGAGCAACACGAAGAACACAATAACAGATATGCTGACCATCGCACGTTTATCGCGCCGCAGCCGCCTCAATGACTCTTGAAGGGGGGTTGGTGATTTTTCTCGTTTCTCTACCTCCAACACATCCGGCATCGCTACCCCCAGTACATGCCCTTGCAGCATATCTGACATCTCGGGTGGCGCTGGGATCATGGTGTTATCAGGGGCCATCGCATTGTCGGCGGGATTGGAGGTATATCTTGGAAACTGATCTCTCGTATCCATGTGTACTCGCCTCCTATTGAACCTTGATACGCGGATCAAAAACGGTGTAGAGGATATCCGACAATAAGTTCCCTAACACCACTGCGACTGCTAACAAGATCGTTGTTGCCTGAATTACTGGATAATCCCGGTAACCAATGGATGTTATCGTAATATATGCGATGCCGGGGATATTGAAAATCGTCTCGACAAAAAAGGCGCCTGTGACAAGGAAGCCGATCAAGAGTCCAATGACAGTCACGAGCGGGATCATGGCATTGCGAAACGCGTGACGATAATTGACTGTACGCTCGCGCATGCCTTTAGCGCGGGCGGTGCGTACATAATCCTGGCGCAGGACCTCGAGCATACTGGTTCGGGTGAGGCGAGCAAAATAAGCAAGACCTACTGCTGCATACACCAGAATTGGTACAATCTTATACTGAATATCAGACCAGCTGTATTGCCAGGGATTTCCCCAACCAGAAACCGGCCACGACGCACCTGTGTTCTTATCAATCGACACGATGAAGACCTGTGCCAATACCGCTAAAACAAAAACGGGAATGGCATAAATTACCAGCATGATGGTCATGTTGGTAGTATCGATCCAGGTGTTCGCCTTGAGCGCTGAGAGAATCCCGAGTGGTACGCCCACGAGCACTTGGAGCGTCAATGCCCAGAAACCCAGCTCAACTGAGATCGGCACACCCTCCTTGAGAATATCCCATACCGAGCGGCTTTTGAATTCATACGAATATCCAAAATTGAAGGTGGCCAGATTCTTCAAAAAGTTAAAATACTGCTGGTACCAGGGTAAATCCAATCCATAGGCATGTTTTAGTCGGATGTACTCTAATGGATCGGGGTGTTGACCCAACATGACGCGAATCGGGTCTCCCGGGGCAAAGTATCCCATGATGAACGTAATGAAGGTTACAGCGATAATGACAAAAATAAGGCCAATCAATCTCTTGACCAAAAACTGAACCATGTCATGCCCCTTACTTTCTTACTCGTTCGAGGTTACAATGGCTTGTGAAATAACTCCAAAATTGCTTCTGTACGATGTGGCGTATGTTTACTGGTTCCGTCTTTTTGTAAGAAATATCCATGGAATGGCACCTTGTCGCGGACACACATCGATAGAAACTATCGACAGGAGCTGCAGTAGTTCATTGTACTAATTTTAAGTGAGACTGGTGCGGTTGTCAAGCAAACAGAACGCAGCATAGTTCTTACCTCAACTAGTGAACTGCAATGTAGACACCGGCCCAGTCACCGGGTGGCCGCAGATCGGCAGCATTGAATGTGAGGCCAACTACATATGGCTTCACTAACCGGCTTGCAGATTCCTGGTCGATCGATAGCCAGGCGACATCGTTGACTAACTGCTGCTCTGCTTGATTGTACATCTGCAAGCGCTGGGTCTGGTTGGAGGTGACATCGGCCTGCTCCAGTTGCCGCTGTACCTGCTGCTGCTGCGCCGCGTTGGTAGTGCTGTTCTGCCCATAGTTCATGGTGTTGTTAGGCGACCCCTTATCGAATTGCAGCGTCGTCCAGTCCTGTGGGTCAGGATAGTCCGCACCCCAAACAATGGTCCACATCTGCAATCCCTGGGGATTGTTGACCGTGCCGCTCAGGTCGGTAATCAACTGGTTGAAGTCGATGGCCTGTGCCTTGACATCTATGCCCAGGGCTGTCTTCCACATCTGGCGCGCGGTCGTAATTTCATTGTCCGTATCCAGTTCACCGTTTGGGTAGGTCACGGTGACGGTTGGGAACGTGGCCAGCGTATAGCCCGCCTCCTGCATGCCCTGGTCGAACAACTGCTTGGCTTTGGTTGCATCACCCGCGGTTGTGACTCCGCCAGGGCATTGGAGGTTGGGGTTGTAGCCTGGCATACCCTGAGGCACGATGTGGCAGGTAGGTATATAGCGCCCCTTAAAGATAGCCTGCAAAAGGAGATCTTTGTTGATAGCCA
>WNGJ01017340.1_pt1 | contig 11664 bp, 14 predicted proteins | sample 5400611 | NCBI WGS metagenome assembly WNGJ01 (sample SAMN13153375, study PRJNA577476) | soil metagenome | isolation source: 40 cm soil or saprolite under Garry oak tree replicate 1 | place: USA:California | collected 2016-06-15 | reverse complement strand
CCGGTCTGGGGCACGGGCGGGCTCACCGTGGTCACGCGCGGCGCGCAGACCGACGGGGGGACGTCGACCCAGGCCAACGGCTTCTTCGGCGCCAACCTCAAGTACTCGGGCTACGACGCCATCGTGATCCAGGGCCAGGCCAAGAAGCTGTCGTATCTCTACATCAACGACGACACGGTGGAGATCCGCGACGCCGCGCACCTCAAGGGCAAGGACACCTGGGAGACGCAGGAAGCGCTCGAGGCCGAGCACGGGCTCTCCGGCCACCGGCTCTCCGTCTACTCGATCGGCCCCGCCGGCGAGAACCTCGTCCGCTTCGCGGCCATCCAGGGTGACTACGGCCACGTCGCCTCCAAGAACGGCTGCGGCACCGTCATGGGCAAGAAGAAGCTCAAGGCCGTGTGCATCGTGCGCGGCACCAAGGCGCTCAAGCCGCACGATCCGCGCGGGCTCGTCCAGGCGGCGGACGATATCGCGCACGACCTCAAGACCGATCCGGGGGCCTCGACGCTCTACCGCTGGGGCACGCTTCCCGGAGTCTCCAACCTGTACAAGCTGGGCGTGCTGCCGATCAAGAACTACACGACGAACCTGACCACGGTGGACATGACGACGTGGGAGCCGGCCAAGCTCCGCGCGGGCTTCGACCACCGTGGGCACCAGTGCAACGCGTGCGGCATGCACCACTGCCACATTCAGGTCATCGGCAAGGGGCCCAAGGCCGGCGAGTTGGTCGACGAGCCGGAATACGAAGGATGGTCGGGCGCCGGCTGGCAGATCGGTCTCACCGACAAGGAAGCCATCACCTGGCTCAACACGCGACTCGACCGCGCGTGCGTGGACGTGAACGAGTTCGGCTGGGTCTGCGGCTGGGTCATGGAGTGCATGGAAAAAGGGTATCTCACCGAAAAGCAGGTCGGCTTCAAGCTGGCGTGGGGCGACGTGGACGGTGCGTACCGGCTCCTCCAGATGATCAGCCACCGCGAGGGCTTCGGCGACCTGCTGGCCGAGGGGGTCAAGCGCGCCTCGGAGAAGATCGGCGGTGAGGCCGCCAAGTGCGCCGTCTATACGAAGAAGGGCGCGTCTCCACGTGGCCATGATCATCGCGGGCGGTGGGAGGAGATGCTGGACACCTGCACCTCCTCCAACGGAACCATGGAGAGCGCGAACGCGACCCACCAGACCGAGATCGGCCTGCCCGGCCGCATCAACCCCTTCAACGGCGAAGAGGTCGCCAGGATGGTCGGCGGCATCCTCGGCCGGAAGCACTTCGAGGACTCGCTGGGCGGCTGCATCTTCACGTTCCGCACGCGCGTCGAGATGTTGGCCCGCGCGCTCTCGGCCGCCACGGGCTGGACGTACACGCTGGCGGACGCGATGCTCATGGGCCGCCGGACGGCCGCGATCTTCCGCGCCTTCAACCTGCGCTGTGGCATCGGCACGGATGTCGAGTACCCGTCGGCGCGCTACGGCTCCCGGCCCGTGGACGGGCCCGCGAAGGACCACAACGTCATGGACCAGTGGGAGCGCATGGTCGACGTCTGGTACGAGACGGTCGGCTACGACCGCAAGACCGGCAAGCCCACGCGCGAGACGCTCAAGAAGCTCGGTCTCGACTGGCTCGCCAAGGACCTGTGGCGCAAGTAGGCTCGACGCCCGGGCTCGCCATCCCCATCGAGGTCACCACGTGGGTGACCAGGCACGTGGGCGGTGACGGCTCGGGCAGCAAGCTCTTCACCGAGCCCTTCGCCCCGGGGGAGACGGTGCGGGAGGTCCTTCGGCGCTGGTCCGCGCGCCTCCCCGAGCTCGACGCGGCGCTCTGGAGTTCCGACCACGCCCAGCTCGGCGAGCACATCGAGGTCGTGATCAACGATGCCGTGCTGGGCGTCACGCACGAGCTCGACTCTCCGCTGAAGCCGGGCGACCGCATCACGCTGCTCGGGCAGTTCATGGGCGGCTAGTGCCGGGCCGCACCGCGCGCTGGCCGCTGCCCGCGGCCTCGCTTCTGCTCGTCCTGCTCGTCGCCTGGTACTACCTGATAGGTACCCCGCAGTACTCCGTCTATCGCCTGACCAGAACCCTCCACGACCGCGACGCGACAGGGGCCGAGCGCTTCATCGACGTCACTCGCGTCGCGCAATCGGCGAGTGACGTGATCGTGGTGGACTACCTGACCCGCGAGCCGAGGGCGGCGAAGGCCCTCGAGGCCCTCGGGCAGGGCGGGGCGCGTGCCACCGCCGCGCGGGCCCTCGAACCGCTTGTGGCCTCGCGCGTGCGCGCCGAGATCAAGAAGATGGCGGACCGAGGCGGCTCGGGGCCGGGCAGGTTCGTGTTACCTGCCGGCTTCGTTGCGGCCCTCTGGGAGCCCCAAGTCGCGCGCGACGGCTCAGACGTTTGGATCACGTACACCGACCACCGCGGAGGCCAGACCAGATTCAAGGCGAGCCAGCAACCCGACCGCTCCTGGATGATCACGGAGTTCGACCGCGAGTGGGTCCGACGTCATTTAAGGGACGCTCCAGCCGGCTAAATCCTCTGTTGGGGCTCGGTTTTTCGGGGGTTTGGGCAGTTCTGGCTTGACTCCCTGCGGCGCCTTGTGTTACTTGACCTTGCGGGCTCGGCGCAGTTCCCCCACTCTTTTGTCCCGCGCGAGGGTCGACCATGGCGCAAACCGTTGGAATGATTGGGCTTGGAATCATGGGCCGCCCCATGGCCAAGAATATCCTCAAAGCCGGCTATCCCCTGTTTGTCCACAGCCGCAGCGAGGGGCCCGTGCAGGAACTGGTCGGCGCGGGCGCCAAGGCGGCCGCCTCTCCGAGGGACGTCGCGGGGCAGGTGGAGGTTCTCATCACCATGCTGCCGAATTCTCCCGAGGTCGAGCTGGTGGCGCTCGGCCGTGACGGCATCATCGAAGGGGCCAAGAAAGGCTTGCTCTATCTCGACATGTCGACGATTTCTCCTCTCGTGTCGCAGAAGGTCGGCAAGGCTCTCGGCGTCAAGGGCGTGCGGATGCTCGACGCGCCCGTGTCGGGCGGGGAAAAGGGCGCCATTGACGCCGCGCTGAGCATCATGGTGGGCGGAGAGAAGGCCGACTTCGACGCCGCGCTCCCCATCTTCCAGGTGCTGGGCAAGACCATCACGCATCTGGGGCCGCTGGGCGCGGGTGGCTTCACCAAGCTCGCCAACCAGATCATCGTCGCGATCAACCTGACGGCGCTCGGCGAAGCGCTGACCCTCGCAAAGAAGGCGGGCCTCGATCGGGCGCTCACCCTCAAGGCGCTCGGCGGCGGCCTGGCCGGCTCGAAGTGCCTCGACCAGAAGAGCCCGAACTATGTCGCGGGCACGTATAACCCCGGCTTCAAGATCGACCTGCACTTCAAGGACCTGGGTCTCATCATGGAATCCGGGAGGGCGCTTGGCGTTCCACTGCCGTGCACGGCCGTCGTCCAGGAGCTCTTCAACGCGATGCGGGTCAAGGGCAAGGGCGGGCTCGATCACTCGGGAGTGATCACCCTTCTCGAAGAGCTGGCGGGGCTCTCGACCCAGTCATGAGGGCGACGGTGGACCGGCCGGGGCTCGACAACCAGGGACGCACGCCGCTCATCAAGATCCGCCGCGTGCGCAAGGGCGACCTCGCCAAGGTCCGCGACGTCATCGAGCAGGCCTTCGGCGACTTCTTCGAGCGGCAGATGGGCACGCGGCCGCGCCAGGTATTCGGCGGAGCCCAGTACGTCCATCACCGCTGGCTCATGGAGCCGTGGGGGTGCTTCGTCGCCGAGGAGGGTGACGGCAAGATCGTCGGGGCGGCGCTCGCGGTCATGTGGGGCACCATGGGGCTCGTGGGACCGATCGCCGTGCTGAGCAACTACCAGAACCAGGACATCGGCCAGCAGCTGCTCACGGCCTGCCAGGGCTTCTTCGCCGAAAACAAGGCGACGCTCGAGGGCGTCTCGACGTATCCATACAGCCCGAAGCACATCACCATGTACCAGAAATTCGGCTACAAGCCCAAGGGGCTCGTGGTGGTTGCCGCCAAGCCCATGGACCGCCGTGAGATCGTCCAGGCCACGCGACCCCCCCGGCCCGGCTTGGGCGTGCGGCGCTATTCGTCGCTCGAGGAGGCCAGGAAGAAGGCCGCCATGCTCCGGGTGCGGCGCATCACCAACGGTATCTGGCGCGGGATGGACCTCGGCAAGGAGATCGAGATCGTCGCCGGCCTGGCGCTCGGCGACACCCTCCTGCTCGAAAAGGGGCGGGAGGTCATCGGCTTCGCCATCGTCCACATGCCCGGCGTCAGCGAGGCTCCGCACGGCAGCGTCTACGTCAAGTTCCTCGCGGTGGACTCCCGGCAGCGCAAGCCCGAGAACCTGCACGCCCTGCTCGCGGCCGTCGAGGAGATGGCGCACGCCGCCCAGCTCCAGCGCGTGGTGGTGCCCGTCTATACGTACTACTGGACTGCGTACCAAACACTCCTCGAACGCGGCTACCACCCGGACTTCACCATGGTTCGCATGAAGCGCGGCAAGCAGGAAGACTACGAGCACGCGGACGATCTCGTGCTCGACGACTGGCGCTAGGGGTTGGAGCGGATGATCCGCAGACGGCGCGCGAGCCTGCGGGCGTGGGCGCTCATCACCGCGCTGCTCGCGTGCGGTCCGGCCACCGCGGCGGCCCATGCCATCATCCTCGAGTCCGAGCCCGCGGCGGGGGCGAAGCTCGGCGAGCCGCCCGCGCGCATCTACCTCCGCTTCAACAGCAAGCTCGAGAAGCGTCTCAGCCGAGTCACCCTCGCCTCGGCCGACGGGCGGCCCGTGCCGCTGCCCGCGGTGGCCGAGGGCGGCGAGATGCCTGACCGGATCGTGCTCCCGCTCGGGAAGCTCCGCGCCGGCGCCTACGTGATCCGCTACAAGGTTCTGGCCGCCGACGGTCACATCACGGAGGGCGCCCTGCGCTTTGCCGTGCTCGAGCCGAAGTAACGCCGGACCTCGCGGATGCTCAAGGGGTCGGCGACCTCCGAGGGCACCGCGGCCTACCGCGCCGCCCAGGGCGCGGGGACGGCCAACGGCCACTTCCGCGAGTGGCGCGGGTTGTCGATCTCCTCGCTTGGCATCGGGACCTACCTGGGCCCTGACGACGACACGACCGACACCCTGTACGAGGCCGCCGTCGAGCGCGCCATCGTGTCGGGGATCAACGTCGTGGACTCCGCCATCAACTATCGCGGCCAGCGCAGCGAGCGCGCCGTGGGCCGGGCGCTCGGCCGCCTCGTGGGCGCGGGCGGCGTGGCGCGCGCGGCGGTCGTGGTCGCGACCAAGGGCGGCTTCCTTCCTTTCGACGGGCCCGCGCCGCCGGGGCTGCTGCGATCCGGCGATGTCGTGGCCGGAAGCCACTGCATGACGCCGCGCTATCTGGAGGACCAGATCGAGCGCAGCCGCGTCAACCTCGGCGTCGCGACCATCGACATCTACTATTTGCACAATCCCGAGACCCAGCTGGGCGAGGTGTCGCGGCCGGCCTTCATGCGCCGTCTCCGGGCGGCCTTCGAGTTCCTTGAGAGCGCGGCGAGGGATCGGAGGATCGGGCTCTACGGCACGTCGACCTGGAGCGGCTTCCGCCAGCCGCAGGCCGCCCGCGATTTCCTCTCGTTGCCGGATCTCATCGCGCTGGCCGAAGAGGTCGGGGGACCCGAGCACCGCTTCCGCGTGGTCCAGCTGCCGTACAACCTTGCCATGCCCGAAGCCTTCACCCTGCCGAACCAGGGCGCGGGCCGCGCGGTGGTCCCGCTGCTCGAGGCGGCGCGCCAGCTCGGCGTCTACGTCATGAGCTCGGCATCGATCTACCAGGGGCAGCTCGCGAAGAATCTCCCGCCGGTGATCGCGCGGTTCCTGCCCGGCCTCGGCACCGACGCCCAACGGGCGCTGCAGTTCGCGCGCTCAACGCCCGGAGTGGGCACGGCGCTCGTCGGCATGAAGACGGCCGACCACGTCGCCGAGGCCGCGCGCCTGGGCGCGGTGTCGCCGGTGCCCTGGGAACAATTCCAGAAGCTCTTCGCGCCCGCCTGAACGGCTCCGGGGGGAAAACGCTTGAAATTCCCCCGGGGCTCGGCTAGCTTGGTACGTCGCATGATCAAGAAGATCCATCACGTCGGCATCGTAGTCGAGAGCCTGGCGCGCGCCTGCCGCTTCTGGCGAGACGCTCTGGGGCTTCCCCTCGCCAGAGAAGCCGACATCGCCGACCAGGGTGTGCGTGCCGCGCTCCTGGCGGCGGGCGACAGCGAGATCGAGCTCCTCGAGCCCACGAAAGCTGACACAGGGGTGGCGCGCTTCCTTGCCAGGCACGGCGAGGGGCTGCACCACGTCTGCTTCGAGACGCCGGACGTGGGCGCCGACTTGGGCGCCCTCAAGGCCCAGAACGTGGCGCTGCTCGACCAGACCCCGCGGCAGGGGCTGGCCGGGCGCATCGCCTTTCTCCACCCGAGCGCCTGCGGAAGCGTGCTCGTGGAGCTGGCGACGCCGCCGCACGGCGAGGCGTCCGCCGACTCCCCCGTCCGATTCAAGCGACTCGTCATTGGCTGTCGGGATCCCCAGGACATGACCAAGACCTACCAGCAGCTCTTCGGGCTGCCCGAGGTGGCCGTGAACGACGGCCCGCGCAGCCTGCTCGGCTGGTCGGGCGGCGGCACGCTCCTGATGGTGCCGGCCGTGGAAGTCGGCGGCACGCTCGGGATGGCGGCGCTCTCCATGGTCGCGCCGGAGATGGCGCCCCTCGTCCAGCGGCTGCAGAAGGTGGACGCCGTGATGTTCTCCGGCGCGAGCGAGATCACGCTCAAGCCCGAAGCGGCGAACAACGTCCACGTGCACATCTCGCGCTACCACTTCCCGTAGCCCGCGATCGCGCCCGTGAGCGAGCACGGCACGGTGCCGCGGCCGCGCGATCTCGGCGACACCCTCTGGCTCGTCGGCCTGTGCGCCGCCCGCGCTTTCGGCTCGACCATGGCCATGGCCTATCCGGCCGTGCTCTCCGTCGTCCAGGAGGAGTGGGGGCTTTCGGCGACGGCCGCAGGCTCCATCTCGTCCGCCTATCAGATCGGCACGGCCGTCTCGCTGGTCGTGGTCTCCGCCCTCGCGGACTACATGAATCCCCGCGTGGTCTTCATCGTTTCGGCCGGCCTGACCGCGGCCGTGTCGCTTCTGATCCCCGTTCTCGCCCACGGGCACGTCTCGGCGCTGCTCCTCTTCGGCGCCGTCGCGGTCGCGGTGGCCGGCATCTATACGCCGGGCATCATGCTGCTGGCCGAGCGCTTCGAGCCGGCGCGGCGGGGCCGAGCCGTGGGCTGGTTCCTCGCGGCCTCCTCGATGGGCTACGTGCTGGCTCTCCTGACCGGCGGCGTGGTGGTGGCGCGCGCCGGCTGGCGGACCGCGCTCTTCGTGCTCGGCCTGGGCCCGGTGCTCTGCTTTTTCCTCTCGCTCGTCCTCTTCCATGGCGACCGGCCGCGCCCCGCGGCGCCTGCCGGACCGCGGCGCTTCTCCCTCGACGCGGATCTGTCCGGCAACCGTCCGGCTCAGCTCATGATCGCCGGCTATGTCTTTCATTCGTGGGAGCTGCTCGGCATGTGGGCGTGGACGCCCGCCTTCATCACGGCCGCCCTCGCCGTCCAGGGGACCGCGATTAGCGCGCGGCGGGCCGCCTCCGCGACGGGCGGGGCGCTGTCCGATCGCTGGGGCCGCACCGCCGTCATCGCGGGGATGATGCTGGTGAGCTCCGCGTGCTCTTTCGGCTTCGGCTGGATGCTGGCGGCGCCCCTCCTCCTCATCGTGATCGTGGGCAGCGTCTACGGTTTCTCCGCGCTGGGCGATTCGTCGGTATACTCCACGGGGATCACCGAGACCGTGAAGCCGGACCGCCTGGGCTCGGCCCTTGCGGTGCGCTCTCTGCTCGGCTTCGGGGCGGGCGCCATCGCGCCGCTCGTCTTCGGCTGGGTGCTCGACCTCTACGGCGGGCGGAGCGCGTCGGTGACCGGCTGGGGCTGGGCCTTCGCGACCCTGGGCGTGGGCGGTGTGCTCGGCCTTCTCTCGATGCTCTGGCTCCGCACGATGCCCGAGGCGCGACGACTGGCGGGCGGGAAACGCTAGTCCCTGATGCGAGAGCGGTGAGGCGAGGGCTGAATAGGAGGCTTCATGGCTACCGTGCTCTTCATCGTGAAGGCGACCATCCCCCGGAAGAGAGAAGCCGCGTTCAACCGCTGGTACAACTACAAGCACTGCCCGCAGTTCCTGCGTTACCCCGGAGCGGTGAGCGCGCGCCGCTACAAGGCCATCCTGGGCGAGGACAAGTACCGCTACATGGCCGTCTACGAGGTCCAGGACGAGAAGACTTTCCGCGCGCTCATGAAGTCGGGCCACATGAAGGCGCTCAGGCGCGACTACGACCGCTGGTTCGGCAAGGTGTCGGAGCGGGCCCGCTTCGCTTACACCAAGGTGTGGCCATAGCGTCTCCACGGAGAGTGCGCGGCCTCGGGGCGGGGCGACGCACCCGGCGCAGCCTCGAGAAAGGCGGCACGGGGACGGCCGGCGCGCTCAACGAGATCCTTGGCGCCTGGTCGGGCGTGAAGATCACGCCCATGTTCGGGCGCTGGGGTTACTTCGTGGGCCCTCGCCTCTTCGCGTGCTTCCCGCTTCGCGCCAAGGACACGGATCTCTGGATTCGCCTCACGCGGGAGGACCAGCGGCGGGCGCTGGACTCGGGCGCCTTCATGCCGCACCCGAGGCTGGGCGGGAAGGGATGGGTCATCCGGCACGTCGAGGGGCTGCGGGAGGCCGGAGCCACGCTGTCGTGGCTCAAGAAGAGCTACGAGACCGCCAGGCAGATCGTCGAGCGAGAGAACCGGGAGGAGCCATGATACTCGTCACCGGATTCGAGCCCTTCGGCGGGCATCCCTCCAATCCTTCGGAGGAAATCGCCAAGTCGGTGGACGGCCGCGTCATCGGTGGCCTGACCGTGCGGGCCGCCATCCTGCCCGTGCATCACGTCGAGGCGGGGCGGGCTGCCGCGCGCCTCCTCGGCGAGCACGATCCGCTCGCGGTGCTGCACCTGGGCCTGGCCGCCGGGCGCGCGCGCCTCGCGCTCGAGCGCGTCGCCGTGAACGTGATGGACTACGAATGCGCCGACAACGCAGGCTACCAGGCGCGCGGCGAGCCGTGTGAGCCGGGCGGGCCCGTCGCCTATTTCTCGACGCTGCCGCTGCCGGCCATGCTCGAGGCGCTCACACGCGAAGGCGTGCCCGCCTATCTCTCCAACACCGCCGGCACCTACCTCTGCAACCAGACGCTCTATGCGACCCTCCACGCCATCTCCACGGAAAAAAGGCGAGCCCTCGCCGGTTTCATGCACGTTCCGCTATCGCCCCCCATGGTCGCGGCCTCCGGCCTCGACCAGCCGAGCATGGATCCCGGCATCGGCGTGCGCGCGGTGGACACGGCGCTGCGAGTCATCGCCGAGCGCCTCGGCGGGTAGTCCCTCAGATCTCCTTCGCGTACTCCTCCCGCTGCCGGCGCCAACTCTCCATCTGGTGGCCGAGGTACGCGTCGGCAAGCGCTTCCGTGTGGCCCGCCTCGGCTTGCCGGCCCAGCGGCCGCAGCTCGGCGGCGTACGTCTTCAGGACGTCGTGTGGAGCGAAGTCGAGGATCGTGCTCTCCGGTGGGATGGTATAGAGGGTGGCGCGAAAGCGGTCAGCCCATCCGGCGACCTGGGCCGCGTCGGCCTCGCGCCTGGCTCCGGCAAGAAACGCCGCGTAGCTCGCGAGCCGCGACGTGACCTCGACCCCCTGCATGAGCTCCTCGATGGCAACCTTCCTGGTCGGGTCGTCGTCATAGCGCTTGGCCCTTTGCAAGTCGGCCCACGCCTCCAGCAGCCGGTCCTGGGCGATGCCCGCCATGGCGCGCCCGACGTAGGCGTCGACGTAGAGCGGGTACAGCTCCAGAGCCTCCGTGAATTCCCGGACGGCGCCGCCAAAGTCACCAGAGCCCAGCGCGCGAAAACCGTACGCGGCATAGGTTCTCGCGAGGGGTCCCTGCGCGGCAACCGGAGTCGCAGCGAGGACGAGTCCGATCAGGGCGAGGATGCGAACGGTCCTACACATCGCGCGATGGCGCCTGGTACTCAGGCACGCTTCGCCAGGAGGGCAGCGATCGCGCGTACCGCGCCGCCTCTCACGACTGCGGCACCGACTTCAAGAACTCGATCACCGCCTTGTTCACGTCGTCGGGTCGCTCCTGCTGAACCCAGTGGCCGACGCCTGGATAGAGGGTGACGCCCCGCAAGTCCCGCACGAACTGGCCCATCATGGCGGTCAGCTGCTCGGCGGTGGCGCCGCGGATGACGACGTCCTTTTCGCCCGCGAGAAAGAGCACCGGCTGCGCAACGTGCGCGCTGGCCAGTTGCGGCGTCGTCTCCCAATTCCGATGAATGTTGCGGTAGTAGTTGATGCCGCCCCTGAAGCCTGCTTGTTTGAATTCGTCGACGAAGTAGTCAAGGTCGGCCTGGGTAAGCCATGACTGCGCGCCCTTGGGCGCGCCCAGGCGTGGAATCCAGCCGCCTGCGGCACGCTTGGGATCGGTCACGGCCGGCGTCTCGCGCGGGGCGTTTGGCGAAACATAGAGCCGGCTCAGGATGCCGCGCGGGTCCGCGTCGAACTCCCTCTCGGCGACGCCCGGCTCCTGGAAATAGAGCATGTAGAAGAAGTTGTCGCCGTAGGCCTTCCTCAGGATCTCGATCGGCGACTCGGACGGGCGCCCGCGGTAGGGCACGCTCATCGCCACCAATCCGCGGAACCGATCGGGGTAGAGCAGCAGACAGTGCCACGCGACGACGGCGCCCCAGTCGTGCCCCACGACTACCGCGGACTTCTCGGACCGCCTTGGGCGCATCGGTCTTTCCAAAGCCGCGCATGTCCGGCGCGACCACGTGAAAGCCCGCATACGCCAGCGCCGGCAACTGGTGCCGCCACGAGTACCACGACTCCGGCCAGCCGTGGAGCAACACGACCAGAGGCCCCGAACCCATCTCGGCGATCCGCATGCTGATGCCGTTCGTCTGGATGAATCGCATGTTGGGCTTGACTGCCCCGGGTTGCGACACCTGCGCAGGTGATGCCGCGAAGCCCTTGACGCCGAGGCTCAGAATCATCGCCAGCGCTCCGGCCATACCCACGCGCATCTGGGCTGTCATGAGCGGCTCTCCTTGTATGGATCGATGCTGTGGCGCCTCGCGTTGCATGGGGCGCATACGTTCGCCCCTGATACAGCGGGGAGGACGGGACTGTCAAGCCCGAGGTTAGCCCCAGCTTACTCGTTCCACATCGTGCTCCAGCCGCACTGAGGACAGGGCGCGGGAGGGGCATCCGCCCGCTCGGCGTCCTCGGGCTTGGGCGTCCTTCTCTGACCAGATGGATCGGCGTTCTCCGGTTCGCTGGCTTTGCCATGGGCCGTAGGTGGGATCTCGCGCTTGCATGCCGGGCAAATCATGAGATGGGTCCTCCTTGTTCACAAGAGAGAGCAATGGTCATGCCAAGGAGGGCGAGAGCCCCGTCCGGCGTGCGACTCGTGTATCGGCCGACGAATGTTCTTCCCACACTTATTTACCGGGGTAGCCTTTCCGCTCGCAAGA
>WNGJ01007423.1_pt1 | contig 11664 bp, 5 predicted proteins | sample 5400611 | NCBI WGS metagenome assembly WNGJ01 (sample SAMN13153375, study PRJNA577476) | soil metagenome | isolation source: 40 cm soil or saprolite under Garry oak tree replicate 1 | place: USA:California | collected 2016-06-15 | reverse complement strand
CGGTCGGCACGTACTCGCTGCGCGCGCAGTTCATCGGCTACGCGCCGTCGGAAGTGCGCGCGGTGCGCGTGCTCGGCGGGCAGACGCTGACGGTGCCGATCAAGATGCAGTCGTCGGCCGTCGTGCTGACGGGCATCACGGTCACCGCGGCCGCGAATCCGCTGGTGCCGCGCGACCAGGTGACCTCGAAGGCGATCGTCTCCGGCGATCTCGTCGATCACCTTCCGGTGGACGATGTGCGCTCGGTGATCGCGCTCACGCCCGGCGTGGTCGAGTCGGGTGATGCCGCGGGCGTGTCGATTCGCGGCGGTCGCCCCGGCGAAGCCAACGTCTACATCGACGGCGCGCCGGTGCGCGGCACCAACAGCGGCTCGGCGCGCGTCAATCTCGGCACCAACGCGATCGAAGAAGCATCCGTCACGACGGGCGCGCTGGGCGTCGAATTCTCCGACGCGCAGTCCGGTGTGATTTCGTACACGACGCGAGCCGGCGGCAGCAGACCCGAAGGCTCCTTCTCGTACGAGACCGATGAACCCTTCAGCGACGCGGTCAGTCTCGGACTGAACCGCTTCGAGGGATCGCTCGGCGGTCCGGTGCCGAGCATTCAGAACCTGCGCTTCTTCGGTTCCGCCGTCGTGCAGGGCCAGGTCGCGCAGAGCCGCGGCATGGATGTCGAGAAGCAGCCGTACTTCATGCGCGCCGGTGTTGATACGGTGGTGACGACCACGGACGCCTCGGGCAGCCTCAGCAGCATCGCCTTGCCGCGCTATGCGCAGTTCAGCGGCACGTGCGGTAACTTCGGCTCCGCGGCCAATCCTGTCGCACAGGCGATCAAGAATAACTACGGCTTCGCGTGCCAGGGGCTCCGGCGACCGATGGATTGGTCCACCAGCATCCAGACGCAAGCGAAGCTGCTGTATACCTACGGCAGCGGTTCCAGCTTGTCGCTGACAGGGATCGGGAACGGCGACCAGAGCCGGAATACGCCCAATCGCGCCTTGAACGATCCCTCGATTTATAGCGGCACGCACACCTGGCAGCGGATGGGGATCTTGAACTTGAACCACCAGGTCAGCCGCAGTGCCGAGCGCTCGCTCGCGATCAACGCGAACCTGTCGTGGGCACGCGATCGTGCGATCAATGGACCGCTGGATCCGACGTCCGAGCAGGACACCCGCAATCCCTCATTGGGTGTGGAGCTGAGTTCGCTGAAGTTTGCAGGCATGGACAACTTCCCGTTCCCGATCACGGACAAGATCATCCGCGACCTGCGCACCAACTCCGGGACGCGCGGCGTGCCGTTGTTCGATGCGGTGCCCGACGTCACACAGAGCGGACGGCTCAATCCTTACGGGATGTCGACGGGGAACCTGTGGCCGACGGACGGCTTCGCCACGGGGGCCACCACGTTGCAGGAAACGCGGCTGACGGGACGCCTCGTTGTGGACTGGCAGGCGAACCGGTATCACCGCTTCACGCTGGGCGGAGATTACAAGCACACCGACCTGGCGTATTGGAGCAGCAACGTCGCCCGCCAGATCTTCATGGACGCCTACGTCGTGCATCCGATTCAGTCCGGTCTGTTTGCCGCTGACCGGCTCGACCTGGGCGACGTCGTGCTCGAGGTCGGCGCGCGGTACGATTACTACGACAGCCACGCGCTGTTCTCGAATACGCCGCTGTACATCTCCTCGGCGGGGCCGAAGTACTGGAACCCGCTGAGCGCGACGAGCGACACGGCGTACGCGAACTCGATCGCGCGGACGTTCACGCCGGCGGTCGGGCATCACGCCATTTCCCCGCGGCTGCGCGTGTCGTTCCCGATTACGGAACAGACCGCGTTCCGCCTCTCGTACTCGCATCAGGTGCAGTCGCCCGAGTTCACGACGCTGATGACCGCCATCAATAACGACCTGTCGTTCACGAACACGAACGATGTCGCCGGGCGGGATCTGAACTTCGGCAAGTCCATCCTGTTCGAGTTCGGGGTGCGGCATTCGTTCAGCCAGGACTTGGTGCTGGACGTGTCAGCGTACAACAAGGACAAAGTGTCCGACTTCGCCGCCCGGATCCTGCCATACGCGGACCCGCGCGATTCCACGAAGATCGGCAGTATCAACGTCCTGACGAACCGCGACTTCGGCAACGCGCGCGGCATCGACACGAAGTTCGACTGGCGCGCCGGTCAGTACCTCAACACCTCGATCTCCTACACCTTCCAGGTGTCGAAGAACACGGGCTCCGATCCGTTCTCGTACCTGAACACGTTCGCGCGTCAGGTCTCGGGGCAGGGCGACCGGACGCCTCCGCCGGAAGCCGCGCAGCGGACCAACGACGACCGCACGCACAACCTCGTCGGCTCGGTGGCGCTGCAGCTCCCGAACGACTTCCGCAAGGGCACGACCGTCGGCTCAATTTTCCGGGACCTCGGGGTCTTTGCGACGTTCCGCGTGCAAAGCGGCCTGCCGTACACCCGGCTGGTCAACAACGGCGACGGGCAGACTGCTTCTCACTTGAGCTTCGGGCTGGGTGGGCGCACCGCGCCGGGGGAGAATCTGAACTCCTTTGAGATGCCGTGGACCAAGAACGTCGATCTCCGGCTCAATAAGGGTCTGCGCGTCGGCCGGCTCGACGCGACGGTCTTCGCGGATGTGCGCAATCTGTTCAACTTCCGCAATGTGGTGAACCTCTTCGCCGAGACGGGTGACATACGCAACGACTTGAACCGCGAAAAGGTGATCGGTTCTCCGGAGAAGGCGTCGGGCGAGTATGGCCCGCTCTGGGACGAGGCCGGGAATGCCGGCGCGTTCAACAAGGCCGATAAGTCGGTCGACCTGACGAGCTGCGCCGCCTGGGCGAACCAGCTCAACTGCGTGTCGCTGCAGCGTGTGGAAGCGCGTTTCGGCGACGGCGACGGCATCTACACGTTGAATGAGCAGGAGCGGGCCTTGAACACCTTCTACGAGTCGTTCAACGGCTCGTGGCGCTTCTACGCGGCCCCGCGCCAGGTTCGCGTTGGGTTCGAATTCAAGTTCTAGCGGTTTTCGAGGCGGTGCCGGCGTATCGAGCCGGCACCGCCTGATAGTCTCTGACTTGACGACTTAAGGGGTGATCATGAGTTCAACTGTGTGGAATCGCTTCGTGCGCACGAGCGCGCTGCTCTCGCTGGCGGCCTTTGCGCTGGCTTCGGTCGCAACCGCAAAGCCCGCGCCCAGGCCGGGGCGGCCGCGCGCGCTCAATCTCTTTGCGACGTCCGGACTGCTGCTCGAGGCCAATCGCATCGCGTGCGGCATCGACAACATCGGGCAGGTCTGCGTCGCGTTCTCCGGCTCGCCGGTCGGCGGCGGCGGCTTCTGGCCGAAGGGCACGCCGGATCAGTACATCTTCAACTCCGGCCTGCAGCTGGCGGGGGTCGTCGATCCGTCGGCCGGGTTCACGTGGGCCGGTGATACCGCGGGCGCGTTCTTCTTCGATCCCCGCGGCGATCAAATCGCCGGCGATCCGCTGGGCCAGATCTACAACTCGCTCGATCCGTCCGACCTCGCCAACTGGCCGGCCGGCGCCATCATCCGAGACGCCAAGATTTACGATCCCAACCTGGTGGGGCAGAAGCGCATCTCGGACGGCGACTCGTGGGTGCGTTATTGGGAAGGCAATCCGGTGAACCTGGGCGGCCGCGTGCACCCCATGGGCGTCATGGTCGAGCAGCGGTCGATGTCGTGGAACTTCCCGGCCGGCAACGAAGACATTGTGTACTTCGTCTTCACCTTTTACAACGTGACGGCGCGTAACCCGGCTGCATACGCGGCACTCGATCCGGCTATTCAGGCGGACGTCGCCGCCGTCGGGGCGCAGTTCCAGGACCAGAACGAGACGAAGTTCGGCGTCCAGATTCCGGACGATGGGTACACGCTGAAGAACCTGTATGCCGCGTTCGGTATGGACGCCGACGTCGCCGTCTTCTCGCAGAACTATGCGACGGCGTTCCTGCCGTTCAACATCGGCTCGGAGTATTCGGGAACGTTCCTGCCGGAAGTCGGCTGGCGCTTCCCGGGCGACATTTTCGGCACTCCGTTTTTCGCGGCCCCGGGCTTTATCGGCGTCAAGTACCTCAAGTCGCCCGAGTCGTCGCCCGGCGTCCAAGTCGGCTTGACGCTGTTCTCGAACACGACCAACGGCGGAACATTCCCGGACGCGGTCGGCGACCACCTGCTCTATCGGCGGTTGTCCGGCTTCCTGGGACCGGGGGACATCCAGTGCACGCCGTTCACGAATCCCGCGGTGGCACGTGCCCGGCACCTTTGCGCGCTCGTACAAACGCAGGCCGATGCGCGCTTCTATCAGGCGTCGGGCCCGTTCGATCTTCCGCCCGGCAGCTCCGCGACAATCGTGGTTGCTTACATCCAGGCCGCGCCGGTGAAGGTGACCGGCGTCAACCCCGGCGGTGACTATCCACCGGGCATTCCGTTTACGGGTGACTCGATCTTCAAGGACACGACCAAGGTCCGGCAGATCGACCGCGTGGCGGGATGGGTGACGCAACAGGATCTCAACAACGATTCGATCATCGAGCAGAACGAGGTCGTGACCGTGCCGCGCTCGCTCCTCAATAAGGCGTTGGTGGCGCAGGCCGTGTTCGACGCGAAGTTCCTACTGCCCAACGCGCCCACGGCGCCGCAATTCTTCCTCGTGCCCGGCAACAATCAGGTCACGCTCGTCTGGCAGAAGAGCGAGTCGGAGAACACGGGTGATTTGTACTTCAACATCGCCAGTCAGCCATTCGATTCGGTCGGCGGCCGGAACGCGCTGTACGATCCCAACTTCCGGAAGTTCGACGTCGAGGGCTATCGCATCTATCGCGGCCGCACCGCGAGCGAGCTGACGCTGCTCGCTCAGTTCGACTATTCCGGCACGACGTTCATCGATTACACGGGCGCGATCCAGTACGGCGACCTGAACGGGGACGGCAAAATCCAATGCGCTCCCGAGCTCGGGTTGCAGGCGGACTGCCCGGTCACGTTCGATACCTCGTACGTAAAAACCGTCAACGTCCCGACGGAGCTGATCGGTCAGATCATCCAGGTGAAGGTAGGTGATCGCCTGCAGCTCGCGAACGGGGACGTCATCAACCTCAAAGCCGACACGGCTGTCATCGGATCGCAGACGCTTGCCTCTAACCAATGCGGCGGCGTGCAGTGTCCCGGGATGGTCAATAATGGCGTCGCGTTTGCGTACCTCGACAACACGGTCCGGAACGGCTTCACCTATGCCTATGCGGTCACGGCATTCGACTTGAACTCGGTGAAGTCGGGTCCGAGCTCGCTCGAATCCACGCGCATCACCAAGAACGTGACACCGCGCGCGACCTCGGGCCAGGAAGTGACCGGCGTGTTGTCCCCGCAGGCGTTGCTGGCCGCGAACGGCTCGACACTGAACACGGCCGCCCAGGAACCAAAGGTCGATGCAGCGACCGGCGAGTTTACGGCGACGATGGCACCCACCAACGGTATTCAAGTGGGCTTGGCGGCGTTCATCCCTGAGGTACTGGGGAATGGCAGCCTCACGGTCAAGATCGACTCCGAGAAGATCGGAATGGCCGAGCTCGACGTCCTGCCGGGCTTCGGTCGCGATGCGATTTACTACTTGACCGGGCAGGGAGCGGGAGCCCCGGTGCATTTCACGGTGCCCTTGATGGTCGACAAGTTCAGCGGCGACGTGACGAACGCGACGCCGTTCGAGGCGACCGCCGTCGACGCTGCGAAGGCGGCGCGGTTCGGCGGCAACTCGTCTTTCTCCCTCTTCGCCACGGCAACATTGACTACACCAGGAACGTGGCGCCTGACGTCGTACGGACGCGGCGAGGCGAACGGCGATCCCGCCAACTCGTCCTTTAACGGCCCGCGGTGGTGGACCGGCGGGAACCAGGAAAACACGGTGAACCCGAACGGCGGCACGTGCGCGCCGTCCACGGGCGCGTGCGCTAATACCTTCAAGGTGCCGAACATCGCACAGACGGCGGGCGGAATCGCCGGTGTGACGATCGCGAACATCCAGTCGTACAACACCGTGCCGAACTCCCCCGGTCGAATCTGGGAGGGAGCGCTCGCCAGCGTGGTCCGCGCGGCCGATTTCCATATTCTGTGGGGTGCCGCGGGCGCGATCGATACCGTGTTCGATGACACGCACGGTGTCCCGGTAGCGTTCAGCCCAATGGTCGGCCCGACCTGGGGCATCTTGAATCAGGCCTCGTTCGCCGCGGTTCCAGTGGCCGCGCCACGCGATGGGAAACCCGCGCTGTTGACGTGGTCGGACGTCGCCTGCGTCGCTCCGCTGCCGCGCTATACGACACAATGCGGTAGCATCGCCGACAGCCTCGGCGCCGTGCTCCAGAATACGGCGGCGCTGAGTCCGATCGCTATCCGCGACACGGCATCCAGCTACGCGGGAACCGCCGCGGCGGGGTACACCGCGACCGGCAACGGATTCATCTTCTATTTGGACGGCCACTTCTTCCTGATGCAGATGGCCGCGCTGCCGGCTGCGGGGACCGTATGGCACGCCCGCGTCTACGCCGGCTCGGTGACCGGAACGCCGGGAAGCTTCGATTTCACATCCTCGGTCCGGCCGCCCAACGTGCCGGGGCTCCGCGTCCAGGTCGCCTACACGGGCTCTACGCTCAATGCCGGGACCACGACCGTAGCCAATCTGGCCAGGGTCCATACCGTCCCGGATCCCTATTACGTCACCAACGCGCTCGAGACGACCGCGAACAACAAGGTTCTGAACTTCGTGAACCTGCCCGCGCAGTGCATCGTGCGGATCTATTCGGTGAGCGGCGTGCTCGTGAACGTGTTGACGCACAATGATCCGACCGGCGGAGGCTTGCTGTCGTGGAACCTCCGCAATCGCAACAACCAGTTCGTCGCATCGGGCGTGTACTTCTATCACGTCGAGGCGCCGGACGGGAAGACCAAGGTCGGCCGGTTCACCGTCGTCAACTTCGCGCCTTGAGGAGATACAACATGACCAAACACTTGTGGCGGGCCTGCGGCGCGATGGTGCTCGCGGCATCATTGACGATGAGCGGCGAGGTATTCGCGCAGGGGACGCAAGACAACACGGCCTACGGCGGCGCGTCGGGAGAATTCCTGCTCCTCGGCGCGGGTGCCCGCGGTCAGGCGCTGGGCGGCGCGTATGCCGCCCTCGCCACCGACGTCACCGCGATGTACTACAACGCCGCCGGCCTGGCGCAGCTCGCCCGGCCGGGGGTGCAGGTGACGAGCAATTCCTACATCGCCGGCACGAAGTACACGTGGGCGGGCATCGCCTTCCCGATGTCGGGCGGCGTGCGCGCCATTGGGCTCAGTCTCGGCTCGTTCGGATTCGGCGATCAGCCGGTGTATACGGTCGCCGATCCTGAGGGCGACGGGCGGACGTACTCGGTTCGTCAGACGTTCATCTCGGGGACGTACGCCCAGAATTTCTCCGATCGGTTCGCCGCGGGCTTCTCGCTGAAGTTCATTAGCGATCGCCTCGGGACGGCGAAGGGCAATGCCTTCGCACTGGACTTCGGCACGAACTTCCATGCCTCGGTAGGGCCACGGCCCATCCGCGCGTCATTCGTGATTCAGAACCTGGGGTCGAACCTGAAGCATTCAGGACAGGACCTCATCGTCGGCGTCACGCGGCAGCCGCCGCTCGGCACGGTCGACGTGCCACAGGAGCCGCAGTCCGCCCAGTTGTCGACGACTTCGTGGACGCTGCCGATCGTGTTCCGCGTGGGCGTGGCGCTGGACCTCGTGACGCGGGGCTCGAATCGGGTGACCGTGTTGTCGGAATTCACTCAGCCGAACAACACCAAGCCGACTGCGGGGGCGGGGCTCGAGTTCGGGATGCAGAACATCGGCCAGCGGGGCTTCTCGATCGCCGGCCGGGCGAGTTACACGATTCACACGGACCTTCAGACCAACGACATCACGCTCGGTATGCCGACCAAGGAGAGCAGCGGCAACTTCACATCCGCCGGTCTGGCGCTGGGCGGCGGCATCGAGTATGCGCGCGGCTCGACGCGGCTGGGCTTTGATTACGCCTGGCGCAGCCTCGGCACGCTCGGCTCCGTGAACTACTTGAGCTTCAGCCTTGGCTGGTAGCGAGACGCGCGAAAATCGCCGTACATGAAGGAGATGCTGGTACAGTCGATGGGGATGGCGGCGCTGGTGATGTGTTGCGTCGCACGCGCCGCCGCCCAGGCTCCGCAGCAGGCCACCGCGTCGCTCGAGCTGGACGCGGTTCGGTTCTACCGGAGTGCGAGTACGCAGACGGTCGTGGACGGATTTGGGCGCGTGCCATTCACGCTGCTCGATCCGCTCACGCGCGGTCCGGACGGCATGGCAGCGTACCGGGTGACGATCTCCGTCCGGGACAGCGCGAATCTCGAGCTGGTCAACCAGTCGTGGACGCGCACGGTGCCGGCGCGGATGCTGTCGATGGCGCGGGGGTCGACACTCGAGCACTTCACGTTCGCGGCGAAGCCCGGAACGTATGCGGTGGAGTTGACGGTTCGGGATTCGGCGAGCGAACGGGTGGCGCGACAGCGCGTGAGCGTGACGACGTATGCGGCGGCTCCGCCCGTGTCGGACCTGCTGCTGGCGACCGGGATGCGAGCGGCTGGTTCGGGCGCCGACACGGCAATGTCCGGGGGGGAGCTGCGCAAAGGGGGCGTCATCATCGACGCGGCGGATCGCCCGCTGCTGACGCCGCAGCAAGCGCAGCTCGGATACTACGTCGAGCGGTATTCGCAGACGCCCGAGACGGCCGCGGTGAGCGTGCGCATCGTGCGCGGCGATACGGCCACGGTCGTGAAGACCGCACCCCAGTTGGTGCCGTTCGGCGCCGGCGGCGGCATCACGCGCGGCATGGTGGATTTGGCGGGACTGCCGCCCGGCGGGTATGGGTTCGAGGTGATCGTGAAGGGCCACGACACCACCGTCACGCGGCGGGCGCCGTTCCGGATGGGTGGAATGGAGACGGTGGCGCTGACCGCGCCGGAGGCGCCACCCGACCTCTTCGCGCAGTTGTCGGAAGCCCAGCTCGACACGTTGTACGGGCCGCTCGTGTATCTGATGGCGTCGGACGAGATGGGGATCTACAGCACGCTGACGGTCCAGGGCAAACGTGATTTCCTGCGCCGGTTCTGGGCCAAGCGCGATCCCACGCGGGGCACGGTCGTCAACGAGTTGCAGACTGATTTCTACTCGCGGATCAAGGAGGCCAACCGGCGCTTCCGCGAGGGGGGAGCGGCGGAGATCCCCGGCTGGCGGACCGATCGCGGTCGGATCTTCATCAAGTACGGGCCGCCGCAGGAAGTGATGCAGCGGCCGCAGGCGGGCAACACGCTGCCCTATGAAGTCTGGAAGTACACGCGCAACCGGGCGCTGAAGTACGTGTTTTTGGATCAGACGCAGTTCGGCAATTACGCGTTGATATGGACCGACGACCGCCGCGAGCCCAGCCGGCCCAACTGGCAGTCGCTGCTGGGGCCCGAAGCGGTCCTGGACGTCGAGCGGTTCTAAGAAACCGTGGTATTCCTCAAGTGAGGTCAGAATGAATCGTCGTCTTTTCGGAGCCCTCGGCGTCGTGGCGGTCTTCACGCTCACCGTCGGCAGCTGCAAGAGTGATCCGTTTTCCGACGTGCACGGCACTCCGGCAGCAGTGGTGACCAATTTCTCTTACCTGCAACTGTCGATCGGCGGATCGGCGAACGTGCAGGCGAGTATCGTGGACGCTACCGCGACGCCGCTCGAGATTCCGATCACGTTCACACCGTGTACCGGCGACGTCACTGTGACGATCGACACGAGCTATCACCCGGTACCCAGGACGTCAGCGCAGGCCATCGTCACAGCGGTGACGCCGGCTCCATCGTGCGTTGTGGTCGCCGGCGGCGGCGTGAAGGACACCGTCCAGGTCGCGGTGCTGCCGCAAGCCTTCGGGGGTGCATTCTCGAGCGCCACGCCCAAAGGCGGCGATACGCTCACGATCAGCTCGACGACGCTCCTCAAGTTCGACCCGTCCAAGGTCGCCGTCACGTTTACGGGCGCCGGCACGGCCAACGCCGGCACCATCGTCTCGAAGACCGCCGACGCAGTGAAGGTGCTGGTGCCATTCGGCGCGGCGGGTCCTCTGACGATCGCCGGCATCAGCGTCACCTACGTCTCCGGTCTGGTCGTGACGTTGCCCACGTCGAATACCGTCACGCAGACGGGCGACCTCTGGGCCCCCGGCGACACAGGTTATGCGACGGCGCCAAGCATTCCACTTCCGGCTGCAACCGGTCAGACGGTGTATTTCTTGAGCCAGGTGCCGACGGTATCGAACGATCCGGACTGCGGCGAGGGTACGGGCGCCGGTGGAGTGGGGCAATGCACGATCTTCACGTACACCGCCACCGGCACCGATTCGCTGAAATTCACGGTGAGCTGGACGCCGGCCACCACTCCTGCTGATGTGTCGGACATCGACTTCTACAGCTGCGGCAGCGCGGGGGTTGCCGCCTGCTTTGAAGACGGCGGCGCGGGCGCGACCGGCAAAACCCCGGAATCGTTCAGCTTCAAGCCCGCCGCTGGCGTGCACTACCTTCTTATCGAGCAGTACAGCGCGGGAGAGGACCCAAACATCCTCGTGTCAATCACGAAGTTGAACTGACCCGCTTCTCGCGCGAATCCGCACGGGGCCCCGGGGACGTCAATCCCGGGGCCTCGTTGCTTTGGGGGGGTAAAGAGAAAAGCGATGCGAGCACGACGCTCGCCCATACCGCCGCGCCGACGGCGACGTGCACCGCCTGGAGCACTCGCGGCAAGCCGTTCAGTACCATGGTCGCCCCGACGATGATCTGTAGCAGGACCATGAGGAGTACGACTGCGGGGCCCGTCCGGCGCGATCGCGCTGCCCCAATCGCCGCGACAATCGTCAACGAGTATGCGAGCAGCCGGTGCGTCCAGTGAATAACGGCGAGTTGGCCGGCCGTGGTCCACACCTGTCCGTTGCACAGCGGGAATCCGCCACACGCAGCCGCCGCGCCGAGATTTGCGGTGAGCGCGCCGAACAGCACGGTGACGAAGGCAAGGAGCAGGAGCGTGGCTGACCCCGGGCGCAAGCCCGGGGATGATCCGGTGGAGATGGTGAGCAGTGTCGCCAGCAACAGCATCGCCGTGCCCAGATGCAGCACAACAGTCCACGCCGGCAACGCGAGCTTCACCGTGATTGCGCCGAGTAGCACCTGCACGATGAGCAAGCCGAGAGCAACGAACCGGGCGTTCGACTTTCTGACCCCGGGCGCAAGCCCGGGGACTGCGAGCGCTACAACCAGTATCGTCACCAAGCCCGCCACCAGCCGATGACTCCACTCGATCACCGTGCCGATGTCGTTGAGCGGTGGAAACAGATGGCCATTGCACAGTGGCCAGTGCTCTCCGCAGCCGAGGCCCGAACCCGTGATGCGCACGACGGCGCCGAGGACGATGAGTAGATAGGTACAGACGGCGGCTGCCCAGGCGAGTGTCGTTAAGCGTCGCGTCATAGGTCGCGAAATGTATATTCCCGAACCTCATGTCTGTACCTCTGATGACGGCCGACCGCTGGGGCGAGCGGTTGATCCGGCGGCTC
>WNGJ01016848.1_pt1 | contig 11665 bp, 10 predicted proteins | sample 5400611 | NCBI WGS metagenome assembly WNGJ01 (sample SAMN13153375, study PRJNA577476) | soil metagenome | isolation source: 40 cm soil or saprolite under Garry oak tree replicate 1 | place: USA:California | collected 2016-06-15 | reverse complement strand
ACCGTCACCTGTTTGAGCTCGACGGTGAAGGTGCCCCCGGGATCCGTGCCGCTGGCCGGCAGCGTGTTGTTGGCGAGGTTCATCGCACGGTACACGGCGGGGTCGCAGGCGCCCGCGCAGGTCGGCCGGTTCGGGCCGTCCACCCAGCTCTCGCTGCCATAAGGATCGGCGAGAAATGCGTTGCTCAGCTCGCGGATGACCCGCTCCATCCCCGCCTGCGCCACCTCGAAGGCCCGGGCGTCACCGAGGCTCGCCCCGGAGTGCTGGCCCTCGATCTGGCCCAGCTCGAACAGCGCCAGGCCCAGGATGGTGATGACCACGATCAGCACCATGGAGATCAGCAAGGCGCTACCGCGCTGGTCTCTGAGCGGCCACCCCATTCGGATCATGACGGCTCCTCAGTTCCTCGAGGTGATGCCGAAGCCGAACCGCATGCCGACGTAGGTCCCCAGCTGCGGATTCGGGATCGTATTATCCGTGAGATCGAAGCTCACGGCCACGAGGCTGCTCGTGACGGACAGCGCGACCGCGCCCGACCCGCATGGGCCGGGATCGATGCACGTCATGGCAGTGAACGTCGTGTTCCGTACCCGCAAGGGCGCCCCGAGCCCGACCGACACCTCACTGGGCGTCACGTTGAGCATGTTGTAATTCGTGCCGCCGGTGCACGCCGCGTTCCAGCTGATGACCTGGCACACGAAGAGATCGGCGTCGGTATCGTCCGCCTCGGGGCTCTGGTAGATGCAGCGTATCGTCCCGTTGGCGTCCGCGATGGCCAGCGAGCGACCGGCGGTCGTGTTGCCCCCGCAGAGCACCCGTTGCACCGTCACGGAATTCTTGGCCCAGCGCGCGATCTGCTCCTGGATCAGGGTGCCCTGGCGCTGGACATAGGCCTGGCTCGAGCCATAGTCGAAGGCCTTCTTGCTGGTCAGATACAGGGAGCCGGCGGCGCTCAGGACGATCACGGAGATGAGCGACGTGATCAGCATTTCTACCATGCTGAAGCCTCTGGCATTGCCGAGCGGGCGCCCCATCCGGAACAACCTCACCGCCGCACCAGCACCGTCTGCATGACGGCAGGGGTGGTCTGCGGGTTGGTCAGGGGGGCGTTGTTGTTCAAGGCGCGCACGGTCACGACCACGATCCTGGTCTGCGCCTCGGTGGTCGCCGGGAGGCAACCCCCATCGTTCCAGGTGATGTTGAAATTGGTGGAACAGACATCCGTGATGATCGTCATCCGCTCGTACCCAGGATTGCCTGGAACCGCGGTCCAGCTCGTTTCCGCGCGGGGATCAGGGGGGAACTTCGTCCCGTAGCCCGTCGCTCGCACCTGTTCGATCCGCTGCTGCGCGAGCTGCGCCGCGATCCGCTCCGTGCCGCTCGCCTGGACGAAGGTCTGGCCGGTGGAGAACATCAGCAGGACCCCCATGCCGGCGATCCCGACGACCAATGCCGCGATTATCGCTTCGAGAAGGGTGAAGCCGGCCGTGGACGCGAGGATGCGGGCTCCGCGCGCCATCCCGACCATCCTACAAAAAGCGGCAGTGACCCTCTCAATTTTGGTAGTGATCGAAGCCACTCGCCGGCACCTCTCCGTTGGGTCGTTTGCCCCTTGAACCCGAGTATCGAGAATATCCGGAAAGGCCTTATACACCAACCAATTGGCCGCACCGGAGACTAACCGGATTCCCCTGCCTCCGTCAATGGCATTGGGCAATCCTGAGCCCGTGTTGACCGCCATTATTCCTTCCAGAATTAGATTGTTACAAGGTCCGTGCCAGCACCATAGCAGTGACTGGGGCTTCCCCGGGCCACCGGGCCCCGCCGAAGCGCCCGGCTCGCCTACGCTATAGTGGCCGCATGCGCACTGATGGCCACAAGGTTGCGTCCGGAGCCGGCATCATCGTTCTCTGCTTCTTTCTCTCGGGCGCCACCGGGCTCGTCTACCAGGTAGTGTGGCTTCGCCTCCTCGGCCTCGTGTTCGGCCACACGGTATACGCGACGACGACCGTCCTGGCGGCGTTCATGGGCGGACTTGCTCTGGGCTCTCTGCTGGCTGCGCGCGCGATGCCGAGGCTCAGGAGCCTCATTGCCATCTATGGGTGGCTCGAGGTTGGTATCGGCATCTGCTGCGCCCTCCTTCCCGTCGCGCTCGACCGCGCGGCGCCCCTCTGGGTGGGTCTCTCGAGCGTGCTCGGCCTGCACTACCAGGGTCTCCTGCTCGTAGAATTCGCGCTGGTCTTTGCGCTGCTCGTCGTTCCAACCACGCTCATGGGGGCGACGCTGCCCCTGCTCAGCCAGGCTCTCGTCGGCGACGGTGGCGGGGCGCGACGCGACGTCGGAGCGCTGTACGCCATCAACACCTTCGGCGCGGTACTGGGCGTCGCGCTCGCGGGCTATGTCCTGCTGCCGGCGTTGGGCAACCGTGCCACCACGATGCTGGCGGCCTCGGGGAACATCGTGGCCGGGGCTATCGCCCTCACATACAGCCGGCTCGCTTCGCGACGCGCCGGCCGCCTCGCCGTCCCGCCCGTCGCTGCCTCACCACTTGAAGAGGCGCCCCCGGACGGGCCCGGTGCCAGCGTGACGGGCGCGGAGAGCAGGATCGAGCCGACGCCGGTCGCCGCACTGACCACCGTGGCGCTCGCCGTCTCCGGCGCGGTGTCAATGCTCTACGAGGTCGGGTGGACCCGAGCACTCGCGCTCGCCATAGGCAGCTCGACCTATGCATTCACCTCGATGCTCCTGGCCTTCCTGGTCGGCATCGCGGGGGGCAGCGCGCTCTACTCACGACTGCCTCCGGAGCGAAAGATCTCCCCCGCGGCCTTCGCGCTCCTTCAGGCCGGGATCGGAGTGGCGACCGGCGCGACCATTCTCCTGTTCGAACGGGCTCCCGAGATGTTCCTCGTCGCCCTGCGGTGGTCGGCCGCTCCCGAATTCGTCCAGCTCGCGCAATTCGCCATCAGCGCGGGCGCCCTCCTCTTCTCGTCTCTTCTCATCGGCGCGACATTCCCCTGCGCCGTGGCCGTGGTCGCGCGGACCCGGAGGGACATCGGGCGGCAAGTCGGGCGCCTCTACGGAGCCAACACCGTGGGAGCCATCGTCGGGAGCATCGTAGCCGGCTTCGTCCTCATGCCGGTGCTCGGCACCCAGGCCATGCTCGAGACAGGCGCCGCCGTCAATCTCGTGCTGGCATCGGCGCTGTTCGCCGCGAGCGCCCGCGCGATGCCACGGTGGCGATGGCCGGCCGCTGCCGCCTGTCTCGTGGCGGCGGCCGCCGTGCTCGTCCTGCCGCACTGGGACCAGCGGGTCATGTCGAGCGGCGCCGCCATCTATGCGCGCTTTTACGTCAACGCCTCCCGCGGCCAGGCTTTAGCATCCCTCTTGCGGGGCCAGCGGATCGTCTACTACCGCGACGGACTCTCGGCCACCGTCGCCGTCAGCCAGACCGGCGAGCACCTCTTCCTGCGCGTCAACGGCAAGCTCGACGCCGGGACCGCGGGAGACATGCCGACCCAGCTCATGTCCGGCCATCTCCCCCTGCTGCTCCACGCGGACCCGAAGCGGGTGCTGGTGATAGGACTGGGCAGCGGCATCACGGCCGGGGCAGTCGCCCGCTACCCGATCGAGCGGCTCGACGTGGTCGAGATCGAGCCCGCGGTGGTCGAGGCCTCGCGATTCTTCGGCCAGCTCCATGGTGGCGTCCTCGAAGATCCCCGGGTCCGGACGGTCATCGCCGACGGCCGCAACTTCTTGCTCACGACCCCGGAACGCTACGACGTGATCATCTCGGAGCCGTCGAACCCCTGGATGAGCGGGCTCGCATCCATGTTCTCGGAGGAATTCTTCCGGCTCGCCAGCGAGCGGCTGCGCCCGGGCGGGATCATGCTTCAGTGGATCCAGGCCTACAATCTGAGGCCGGAAGACCTCCGCATGGTGGTCAACACGTTCCGGACGGCATTCCCCGCCGCGAGCATCTGGAATCCCGTCCGGGGCGATTTCCTCCTCGTCGGGCGGCGCGACCGCTCACCCATCGACCTCGACCAGCTGCGAACCCGCTTCGACGGAACACCGCCGGTGCGGCACGACCTCGAGCGGATCGGCGTCCGCGCGTGGCCGGGCGTTCTCGGCTTCTTCATGCTCGGGGAGTCGGACACGGCACGCTTCGCGCGTGGCGGCGGTGTCAACACCGACGACCGGCTGCCGCTCGAGTTCTCCGCGCCGCGCGCGCTCTACCTGGATACGGGCGAAACGAACTGGAGCCTCATCCACCAGTTCCGGCAGGCGCCCCTGCCCGACGTGACCGCCTCGAGCCGGCCCGCGCTCGAACACGCGGATGTCCGGTCGTGGATCGGCCGCATCGACCTGACGCGCCTGGCCTACGCCGACGCGCAGCTGCAGTTCCAGCGCGCCCTCGAGCTCGACCCGCGGAGCCTCCCCGCGCAGCTCGGCATGAGCATCGTGATGCTCCAGGGAGACCGCACTGCGGAGGCTTTCCACCTGGCCGGGCAGGTGGCGGAGCGGGAGCCCGAGAACGCCACCGCGCTCTTCGTGGCGGGCATAGCCGCGGGCCGGCTGCGAAAGCCCGAGGAGGCGCTGACGCTGCTTCGCCGCGCCGTCGCGCTCGAGCCCGAGAACGCTCAATTCCAGGTGGCCCTCAAACATCTCGAGCGGGCGGCCGTGAAGCCGTGAGCCCTCGCCGGCGCAGCGGCCGAGCCTAGCCGAACACCAGTCTGTAGGTCGCCTCGTCGAAGCCCACCAGGAGAGTCCGCCCCTTCCTGAGCGTGGGCGCCCGAAGGTTGCCCGTGGGGCCCAGCAAGAGCTCGAGGAGCGCGCCCCGGGCCGGCCGGCCCTTCTTGAGATCCACGTGGACGACGCGCTTGCCCTTTGTGGCGTAGAGCTCGTCGACGCCGGCGAGCACGGCCAGAGCGCGGTCGCCCTTGACGGTCTGTTTCTTTGCATCCACCTCGGTGGCCGCGCTGATCCCGCGCTTCGCAAGAAACTCTTGCGTCCTGGCGCAGGTCTGTCAGCCTTTGCGGTGATAGCTCCAGTCGATCTTCTTCATGGCTCGAACCTCCGTTTGAGACGCAGCATGGGCCGCTCGACCCACCGGAACGACGCGATCGCCGCCACGAAGGTCAGGCCGATGGCCAGCGCGGCGCGGGGGAGATCGGGCCGAGTGCCGTCGATGATGAGCGCGCCGCAACTGTACACGATGGGAAAGTGCCAGAGATAGAGGCCGTAGGATATGCGCCCGATGCCGACGAGAGGCTGCCGGCCCAGGGCCTGCGCCAGCCAGCCGGCCGGCCTCGCGACTATGTCCGCGATCAGCACGCCCGCCGAACCGGCGGCCACGGTGAGGCCTCCCTGCAACATCGCGGAGTCTTTCGAGCTCGCCTTCCACAGCAAAACAGCCAGGGTCGCCGCCCCGGCCACGGCGCCGGCAGCCACGAGAAGCTGAGAGCGCCGGGACGTCGCGAGCAGGCCCCACGAGGCCAGGACCCCGACCATACAGCCGATGAGCAGCTCGTCGAACCGGGTGTCGAGTCCGACGAAGACCCGGGTCACCGGCGCATGCGCCCGCACGAGGGCGATCCTGAGGATCAGCGAGGCCGCGATCCCGAGAGTCAGGAATGAGAGGATGAGGCCGCGGTGGCGAATCCACTTCAAGAGTGCCAGGAGGCAGAGCGGCCACAGCATGTAGAATTGCTCTTCGATCGACAATGACCAGGTGTGGCCGAGGATCCACAGCGTCTGTCCGCTGATCATCACCCAGTTCGTCACGTAGAAGAGCGCAACCAGGGACGCGTAGGCCATACCGAACACCACCGGCACGAACGCCTCCGGCGGCCAATACAGGCGCGCGAAAATCACTGTCGCGAAGTCACACGTGATCGCGAGCACGACCAAGGCGGGCAGAAGGCGCAGCGCGCGCCGCATGTAGAACTTCCTGAAGCTGATGCTTCCCGAGCGGATCCACTCGTCCGTCAGGAGGGTGGTGATCAGGAAGCCGCTGAGGACGAAGAAGATGTCGACCCCGAGGAAACCGCCCCGGATGAGGCCGAGATGGTACGACATGACGGCGAGGATCGACACGCCGCGCAGCCCGTCGAGCGAAGGCCGGTAGCCGAGCGAGAACGGCACAACGGGAGGCGCAGGCTGCCCTGGCGCCTCGGGGCTAGGGGCGGAGGTCAAACGTCCGGTCCATCCAGAGGGGAACCGCGAGAACCACCTCGTCCGCCACGGTCAACACCACGCACGACCAATGCAGCGACACCCGGAGGCGATCTCTCTCCGGCTTGACGTCGACCTTCGTGACGCCAACAGGAAGGTTCGCCCGCCGCGCGATGAGCAGGATGGCGTCCCTGACATCCACCGCCTGATCCTGGGGCGGGGCGGTCGGTCGACCCGTGGCCAGTGCGGCCTTCTGGCGCTGGACGGAGTCGGCGACCGCCTGCTCCACCGTCTCCTTGACTTGCAGGTAGCTCGATACGCCCAGCAGCGCCGCATACCCGAGAAAGGCGATCACGACGAGCCAGACGAGGCGGTTGATCAGCGTCCGCAGTCTCATGGCCACCCTTCGGGCTAGCAGGAATATGATGCGTTTCGTGGAGCTTAAGGCCAAGTGGGAGGCTGAGCAAGGGTGCTACAAGCGTGTCCTCGCGATGTTGAGGGGCACGCCCTCTGCGTGCTAGGGTGACCCCGCCGTGACCTTCGCCACTCTGCCCTGGCGCGCGATCCTCGCGGGAAGCCTCATCGGGCTGGCCGCTGCCCTGGCCGACGCCTACGATATCTCCGGCTTCCTCGCCAACAACGAGCTCAAGGCGATCAACGAGCAGTTCTCGCTTCGAGGCCCGCGCACCCCGCACGCGCCGGTCGTGATCGTCACGATCGACGAGGACTCTTTCGTCGAGCTCAACATGCCCTGGCCCTGGCCGCGGGCGCTCCACGCGAAGTTTCTCGACATCGTGAGCCGCGGCAATCCGGCCGTGATCGCCCTCGACATCCTGTTCATCGAGCCGTCGTCGCGGGGGCCCGCCGACGACCTCGCGTTGGCCAAGGCCATCGCGCGATCCGGCAAGGTCGTCCTCGCCGCCGGGCTGGGCGAGGTCAGGGACTCCGGCTGGATCCAGAAGTTGGAAAAGATCCAGACGCCGCTCCCGGAGCTCCGTGCCGGCGCGGCCGCGTGGGGTCCGGTCAATATCCTCACCGACCGTGACGCCTTTGTCCGCCGCGGCCGGCTCTCGGTGGACTTTCAGGACCGCGAGTATCCGGGGTTCGATCTGCAGATCTATCGACTCGCGAAGGCCGCCGGCATCAGGGCGGCGCCCCTGCCCGCCAACCCGGAGTTCTGGATCAATTACGCGGGCCCGCCGGACGCCTTTCCGCGCGTCGCCTACTCCCGCGTCGTCAGCGGAGAGGTACCCCCGGAGGTATTCGAGGGGCAGATCGTCATGGTCGGAGCGACCACGCAGCTCCTCCAGGATGTGTTTCCGACTCCTTTCGCTCCGTTTCGCAACATGCCCGGGGTGATGATCCACGCGAATATCCTCGACACGCTGCTCTCCGGCATTCCGATCCGGAGGGCGCCGGCCTGGGTCGACATAGGGCTGGCGATGGTGGCGGGCGGCGCGGCAGGATGGGCCGCGACGGTATTCCGCCCGTTCGCCGCCTTTCTCGTGGTCTCGGGCGCGGCCCTTACCTACCTCGCCGGCACGCAGGCGGCCTTCCGCTGGCAGCGGCTCTGGATCACGTTCGGTGAGAAGAAGCGGCGGCTCTCGCGGTTCTTCTCACCGAACGTGGTCAAGGAGATCGTGCGCCAGAAAACCGACGCGGGCCTCGGGGCCAGCCGTCGTCGCATGACCGTGCTCTTCTCCGACATTCGCGGCTTCACGTCGATGTCGGAGAAGATGGAGCCGGAAGAGGTGGTGACGTTCCTGCGCGAGTACCTGACCGAGATGACCGAGGCCGTCTTCCGGCACGGGGGTACCGTGGACAAGTACATCGGCGACGCCATCATGGCGCTGTACAACGTGCCGTTCGAGGCGGCCGACCATCCGGCGCAGGCCGTCCGCACCGCGCTCGAGTTCCAGCAGCGTCTGGAGCCGCTCGCCGAGCGGTTCGCGGCGAAATACGGCGGCAGTCTCCGCTGCGGCGTCGGCATCAACACCGGCGACGCCGTCGTCGGCACGATCGGTTCGCGGCAGCGCCTCGAGTACACCGCGATCGGCGATACCATCAACCTGGGTTCGCGGCTCGAGAGCATCACCAAGGACTTCAACGTGCCCGTCATCATCAGCGAGGCGACCTGGCTCGAGGTCAAGGACCTCTTCGAGACGCGTTACCTCGGCGAGGTGACGGTGAAGGGCAAGGAGATTCCCGTCAAGATCTACACCGTCGCGGAGCGCGCCCCCGCCTGACCGGCCGCACAAAAAGGTCGAGATACGAGTCGGCGGCCTGCGCTAGTTGCCCCGGCCGAGCTGGATGCTGATGGCCTGGTCGAGATAGTCGAGGTCGAAGGGCTTCGGCACGTAGTCGGCCGCGCCCAGCTGGAGTACCTTCGAGGTGATCTCGATGTCGGCGTTGGCCGTGACCATGATCACGGGCATGTTCGGGTGGGCGGAGACGATGCGCTTGAGGGTCTCCATGCCGTCCATGTCCGGCATGGCGACGTCGAGCAGCACGACGTCGGCAGGAGAGGCGGCGAGCAGCCTGAGCGCCTCGCGTCCACCCTCCGCCACCGCGACCTCGTACCCCTTGCTCGATAGAAAATCGCGGGTGGCCATGCGGACCTCGGGGTCGTCGTCAATGACCAGGATCTTGCCAGGACGCATCGCCCCTCCTCGGGTGGCATTGACCGCCGTCGCATCGGCGCGGCGCGCAGCACCAAGAATACTCGCTCTCCCCGACAAACAGGGCAAACAAAACCGCGCGCGCCCGGCGCGCCCGAGGGCAGAATGAGACGCATGGAGAGCGCGGCGGATCGGGGTCCCGGCGCGATGTCCGGAAATCCCGGTGAGGTTGCGCCCGCCTCGGCGACCGGGCGGCTCGCCGGTTACGCCCTCGGGGCGAGCCGATGGTTGCCGCCCGCCGCCGTCATCACGCTCACCCTCGTGGCCTTCCTGCCGCTGCTGGGTAACGGCTTCATCCGCAATTGGGATGACAGTCTCAATTTCCTCGACAATCCCCACTACCGGGGCCTCGGCCCCACTCAGCTCCGCTGGATGTTCACCACCTTCCACGCGGGCCACTACATGCCCTTGACCTGGCTCACCGTCGGCCTCGACTATTGCCTCTGGGGCCTACACCCCGCCGGCTACCACTTCACCAGCCTCCTCCTCCACACCGCCACCGCGCTCGCCTTCTACTTCCTCGCCCTCCGCCTGCTCCAGGTGGCCCTGCCCCCGGCCACCACCCCCGTCGCCCTCCGCTGGGGCGCCGCCCTCGCCGCGCTCGTCTTCGCCGTCCATCCCTTGCGCGTCGAATCCGTCGCCTGGGCGACCGAGCGCCGCGACGTTCTCTCCGGCCTCTTCTACGTCCTGGCTCTGCTCTGTTACGTCAAGGCCGCCACGACCACGCCACCTGGCCCGGCCACGCGCCTCCACCCCCGCTGGTATGGCCTGTCTCTGGCGTGCTTCGCCGCCGGGCTCCTCTCCAAGTCCATCGTGGTCACCTTGCCCGTCACGCTTCTCGTTCTCGACGTCTACCCGCTTCGCCGCCTCGGCGGCCCCGCCGGCTGGCGCACCCCGCGCCCCTGGCTCGAGAAGCTCCCCTTCTTCGCGCTGGGCGCCGCCGCCGTCGTCGTCGCCTTTCTCGCCCTTCTCACCCTCGACAACATGCGGTCACTTGCCGACCTGGGCATCGGGCCCCGCATTTTCCTCTCCGTGTACGGGCTCGCGTTCTATCTCTCCAAGACGGTCGTGCCCATCGGCCTCTCCCCCCTCTATCCGCTGTCCGTCACCATCACCTGGTGGGATTTCGCCGTCGTTATTTTGGCCACCCTTCTTGCCGTGCTGATGCGCCGCCAATGGCCCGCCTTTACCGCCGTCTGGCTGGTGTACGCGATCACGGTCGCCCCTGTTCTCGGGATCTTTCACAACGGCCCCCAGGCCGCCGCGGACCGGTACAGCTATCTGGCCTGCTTGGGCTGGGCGCTGCTGATCGGCGCGGCGGGTGCACGAACGTGGGCGTGGGCACGAGTGCTGCGGACAGCCCTGTGCGTCGCCATCATCGCGCTCGCCGTCCTGACATGGCAGCAGGCCTCGGTTTGGCGGAGCGCGGTGACCCTCTGGAGCCATGCGGCGTCTCTGGGCTCTGGAGGGCGCGCCGCCCACGCAAACCTGGCCGCGGCCCTCGAAGCGGACGGCCGCTCAGGCGAGGCCATCCCGCACCTTCTCGAAGCGATGCGGCTATCGGCGAAGAAGGCCCCGTGGCACGTCCGTCTTGGCCGACTCTACGCGCGCTCGGGAGATGATTCGGCGGCGGCCCGGCACTTCGCAGAGGCGCTCGCCGAAGAGCCGGGATTTGCGGAGGCGTGCGAGGCCGTGCGGGATCTCGCGACGCGATCCACGCCGGCCGCGCGCCTGCTCACGGCGTGTCCCGGGCCGCGCTGAGGTGGGTGATCTGAGCCGCGGGCCCTGGAGCCTTCGCGGGCTCGGGTCGATCGCACCCGCGCTGGTCGGGCTCGCGACGCTCCTCGTGTTTCTGCCGGCCCTCGGCAACCAGTTCGTCAACTGGGACGACGAGGTCAACCTGGTGTCCAACCCCCAGTTCCGTGGGCTCGGCTGGGATCAGCTGCGCTGGATGTTCAGCAACAGCCTCGGCGGACACTATATTCCAGTGACGTGGCTGAGCTTCGCCCTCGACTATGTCCTCTGGGGCATGCGCCCGGCCGGCTACCACGCCACGTCCGTTGTCCTCCATACGGCCAATGCGATCCTGTTCTACTTCGTGGCGCGGCGCCTCCTGCATGCCGCAGTCCAGGCCGACGGGCGCTCGGTGATTCTCGGCGCAACCGTGGCCGCCCTGCTCTTCTCCCTTCATCCCCTGCGCGTGGAATCGGTGGCCTGGGCCACGGAGCGACGGGACGTGCTCATGGGCTTCTTCACGCTTCTCTGTGTGCTCGCGTACCTGAGGGCCGTGGTCCTGCTCGACGTCTATCCGCTTCGCCGATCGCGAGGCCGGTCGGAGGCCGGGCCCGGAACGTCCGGAGAGCGGAGTCTGCTCCGACTGGCGATCGAGAAGACGCCCTTCGTCGCGCTCGCGGCCGCCGTGGCCGCCGTCACGTTGACGGTGGGCGCGGGACACCGCCTCATGACGTCGCTCGAGGCGCTCGGCGTCTTGCAACGCCTGGCCATCAGCGCGTACGCGCTGACGTTTTATCTTTGGAAAACGGTAGCCCCGTGGCCGTTGTCCCCGCTTTACACGCTGTTTCATCCCGTCCTTCCCTGGAGCTTGACGTACGTCATCCCCGCAGCTTTCGTCGTCCTCGTCACCCTCGCCGCCATACTGGGGTACCGACGATGGCCCGCGGGCTTGATCGCGTGGGCAACGTACATCGTTCTCCTGGCGCCGGTCGTCGGAGTTCTTCACAACGGAGCGCAGATCGCGGCCGACCGGTACACGTACCTGTCGTGTGCCCCGTGGGCAATCCTGGGAGGCGCCG
>WNGJ01013207.1_pt1 | contig 11665 bp, 7 predicted proteins | sample 5400611 | NCBI WGS metagenome assembly WNGJ01 (sample SAMN13153375, study PRJNA577476) | soil metagenome | isolation source: 40 cm soil or saprolite under Garry oak tree replicate 1 | place: USA:California | collected 2016-06-15 | reverse complement strand
AAGAACTGCACAAGAAGAAAATGACCAGTGTCCCTCACAACCACGGGCGCCAGCGTTCCACCATGCCGCCCAAGGATTCCAGTTCGTCCGAGCGCAAAGCCACTAAGGGCGGACGCACCGGGCCGCCCGTAAGACCGATCATGTCCATCATCGCTTTCATCACGGAGACTTCGTAGCCCTTGCGCCGGGCGCGGAGAGCGTAGAGCGGAATGACCAGGTCGTTCATCAACTTCGCCAACTCCTCTGACTTCGAGGCCGAGGCAAGCTCATGCAGGCGCAGGGAAAGGCGCGGGGCCACGTTGGCAATGCTCGAAGTATAAGTGCGAATGCCCATCGCATAATAACCGGGCACCATATCATCGCCGGCGCCGCCGATCCAATGCAGCCTCTGACCCACTCGCTGCCGGATTAGCTGGAAGCGGCGGAGGTCTGCCTGCCCATCCTTCCATCCGATGAGGTTCGGCATCTGCGCCAGCCGTTCCACCAACGCCGGACCAGGATTGAACCAATCCCGAGTGTAAACCAGCATGCCCTGCGACGTCACCTGAGCGATGCCCTGGTAATAGGCAACCAGGCCGTCCTCATCGGGATTCGGGTAATAGGGCGGAAAGGCCAGAATCCCGCTCGCCCCGGCCACCGCAGCCTGACGGGCCAGCTCCGCGGCGATTGGCACATTGAACCCGGCGCCGGCCAGCACTGGCACGCGACCGCCGGCCTCCTCCGCGGCCGCTTTGACCACTGCCAGATGTTCTGCCGGAGATAGTGAGTAAAGCTCTCCTGTGCCCGCGGGAGCCACCACCGCGGAGATGGAATGGTCGAAGAGCGAGCGAAGGTTACGGCGGAGGCCCTCCAAATCGAGCGAGAGATCTGCCTTAAACGGCGTGACCGGAAAAGCAATGACACCGTGCAATCGCTGGCGAAGTTCATCAGGTCGCATGAAGTAGTAATTTCACAAGAAGTCGGCGGACTCAAGTGTGGTTTGATCGGCCTATGTCCACCGAAACGCCTTAGAGCACGGCCTTGTACGGGTGGCCAACCAGTTTCCGTGGTGCTCGGCGGCTTGGTTCGAGCGAAGGGCCTCCCCGGTGCAGGTGAGAACAATCTACCGCTTCAAGGTTGAGCGAGTGAAAGTGGAGGATGATTTTTGACTCGATGCCGCGAGGTCGCGAAGCGTTTGGAGTGCCTCCAGCTTGCTCGTCCTCGGGCGCAGCAATGTCGGAACGCGAGCGAGCCCCAATGGAATCGGACGCATCGGAACAACCGGTGCTCGCTGCGCCCGAGGACGGGCGCACTCCGATAACGTTGTAGTCCGCCGTCACTGAGAAGGTGTGAAAAAATTGAAAACGGCCAAAATTCGCCGTCGTAAACCGTTGATGGCCAATGGGTCCACTTTGTGTTTTGGCGCTTTCTGCCAATTATTTCACAGCTTCTGACCCATTACGTTTAACCATTTTCTGTACATTGCTTTTCAACGGCTTTGTGTTACCTAGGTCATTTGTAAGACTATGCCATTCCAACATTGCGACCTTGCAACCTCCCCAGGTCCGAGCCATTCCGCCAAACAGGCCAAGCGCCAGCGGCCCCGGCGTTGGAGCGCCGCGTCAACTTTTGTCCGCTGCTGCTTGATCCCCTGTGCGTTGTACAGCGCGATGCCTTTTCACTCGCTGGCTCAAGTCAATGTGCTCACCTACCACAACGACAATGCGCGCAGCGGCCAGAACCTCAACGAGACCATCCTCACCCATGCGAATGCCAACACCAATACCTTCGGCAAACTCTTTTCCTACGCCGTTGATGGGCAGGTCTATCCGCAACCGCTCTACGTGGCCAATGTGGCCATCACCAACAAAGGCATTCACAACCTGGTGTTCGTCGCCACCACTCATGACAGCGTTTATGCGCTCGACGCGGACGACAATACCGGGAGCAACGCGGCCCCCCTTTGGCAAATCAGTTTCATCAACCCGGCCGCCGGGGTGACCACTGTGCCCAGCGCCGACGTCAGTTCAGGAAACGTCTCGCCGGAGATTGGAATCACCAGCACGCCGGTGATTGATCCCGTTACGGCCACCATTTATGTCGAGGCCAAGACCAAAGAAATTGTTGGCCTCAACACCAATTATGTTCATCGGTTGCACGCGCTGGACCTGGGTTCGGGGGCGGAGAAATTCGGCGGACCTGTTGTAATTGAAGCGACTGTCCGTGGGACGGGCGAGGGCAATGACGGAGCCGGAAACGTCAGTTTTAATGGGCTGCGCCACATGAATCGTCCCGGTCTGCTGCTGCTCAACTCGGTAGTCTATCTGGCTTACGGGTCGCACGGAGACACCACCCCTTATCACGGTTGGGTCATCGGCTACCAGGCCCAAACTTTGAAACGGCAGGGGATTTTTAACACCACTCCCAATGGCGGCCTGGGCGGCATCTGGCAAGGCGGAGGCGCTCCAGCCGCCGATCTCTCGACCAATATCTTCTTCATCAGCGGCAACGGTGTCTTTGACGCTAACAACGATTATGGTGACAGTTTCATCAGGCTCGCCGCCAATGGGACAAATTTGAACCTGATAGATTTCTTTGCCCCCTACAATCAACAGAACCTGGCCGACACCGACGCGGATCTGGGTTCCGGAGGGGCAATGGTGTTGCCCGACGAGGCCGGCAACGTGACTCATCGGCATTTGGTGGTCGGAGCGGGCAAGGAAGGCACCATTTATCTGTTGGACCGCGATAATCTCGGGCACTTCAACGCGGCCAACAACAGTCAAGTGGTCCAGACCATTCCACAGGGCATTGGCGGTTGCTTCGCCACGCCGGCCTATTTCAATAAGACCCTCTATTACGTGGGCACGGGCGACGCGCTCAAAGCGTTTCGCTTTTCAGGGGGCCTCATCGTAACGCCGCCTGCGGCACAAAGCGTTACCACCTTCGGATTTCCGGGCGCAACGCCGAGCATTTCCGCCAACGGCACCAACGACGCCATTGTCTGGGTCCTGCAGACCGGCTCCGGTGAGGTGCTCCACGCCTACGCTGCCACCAATGTGGCGGTGGAACTCTACAACAGCCTGCAGGCGGGCACACGCGACAATCCCGGGACCGCAGTCGAATTTATCGTTCCGACCATCGCCAATGGCAAGGTCTATGTCGGCGCGGCTGGGCGCTTGTCGGTCTATGGCAATGCAAACTGGATCGCCGCGCCGGTCATCGCCCCAAACGGCGGTATTTTCACTAGTTCAGTGACGGTGACACTGACTGGCACGACACCGGGTGTCGAGATTCACTATACTCTGGATGGCACTACACCGACGACCAACTCGACTCTGTTTAGTTCGCCTTTCACGCTGACCAATTCGGCCATCGTCAAGGCGGTGGCGTTCAGGACCAATTCACCGGACAGCGCGTTAGCCAGCGCCCTGTTTCTGCGCTCTCCGCCAGCGCTGGAAATTGCCGGGTTCGGCGGCAACGGCGCCGGTTGGACGCTCAACGGCGGCGCGACGGTGGCCAACGAGGTGCTGACGTTGACCGACGGCTTGCTTGGCGAAGCGCGGAGCGCCTTTTACAATGTCCGCCAGCCCATCACCAATTTCGTTGTTCGCTTCATTTATCAAGGCCTCGGCGCGGCCGATGGCGTTGCTTTTGTGATGCAGAATTCCGCCAGTGGAGCCAGCGCCGTTGGCGGCTTGGGCGGGTGCCTGGGGTATTGCGGCATCACTCCCAGCGCCGCGATTGAGTTGAACATTTACAGCGGCCAGGGCGGCAGCGGCACCCGCTATGCCCCAAGCGGGCTTACCGGAAATTATATCTCCACGCTTCCTCTGGACCTGGCCAGTGGCGATCCTGTACTGGTCACCATCACTTACAACGGCTCGGTTCTGGACGACCGTCTGCTTGATCTGATCACCGGCCAAACGTTCAACGCTGTTTATACCGTCAACCTGCCTATAACGGCTGGCGCAAACACTGCCTACGTGGGTTTCACCGGGGCCACCGGCGGATTGGCTTCCCAGCAAACTATCAACAGCTTCTTGCTGGCCCTCAACACCCCGCCGGCGATCAGTTTGCTCAGCCCAGCCGATGGCGCAGCCTTCGCTGCTCCGACCGACATCCCGATCAGTGCCGCCGCTTGGGACTATGAGACCAGCGTCTCCAAAGTCGAATTTTTTCAAGGCGCCACCAAGTTGAGCCAGACCGGCGCTGCCCCGTATCAACTGACCTGGTCGAACGTCGTGGCCGGGGCCTACAGCTTGAGCGCGACGGCCACCGATGACATGGGCGCCACTAACAAATCGAGCGTCGTTCATATCACTGTCGAAACACCTCCAGCCTTGACCGCCACTCTCTCAAGCAATCGGGTCGTTATTGCCTGGCCCACCTCACCACTCAACTACCTGCTGGAAGTCACAGCGGATCTGGCTCCACCGGTCGTCTGGACTCAAGCGCCTGAGACTAACGTCGTCGCCGGCCAGCAGACGACCGTGGCTACCACCGTTGGTCCTGGAGCTAAATACTACCGTCTGCGCGGCCCGTGACCGGACGCGACGAGCCAAAGCAGGTAGGGCGCGTCACTCCGTGCGCGCCGTTGTGCCCTCCCATCAGTCGGCGCGCACGGAGTGACGCGCCCTACCCGCCACGAGCAAAGCATTTATAAAACTGTCACAGAAGCAATTGCATCGAGTAGAGTCCCAGGCTAATTTCCATGATGTGAGCGGCTTTGGCATAACGATTCGTTTCCTTCCCAGCGCCCCCACCAAGCCGCGCTCCCCGCCGCAACTGGGCCGGGCCTTTACACTGATCGAACTGCTGGTGGTCATCGCTATCATTGCTATTCTTGCCGCCATGCTGCTTCCCGCGCTCAGCTCGGCCAAAGAGAAGGGCAAACGCATAGCCTGCCTCAGCAACCTGAAACAAATCGGCCTGGGGCTCATCTTATACACCGACACCCAGGAAAACAAAATGCCCACCGCCCTCAATTATGGCGCTAAGCCCAATCAACCGGGAACCGATGCGCCCGCGACCGTCCAATACACCGATCTGTACGGCGGCGTGCCCAAGGACCTCAACGTAGGCAATTGGCACCTCTTCTGGTGTCCCAGCGACAAGTTCAATGCTCCGGTCTATAAGCCCGATGGCAACTTAGACCCCACCAGGAGTTACAGTTCCTACCGCTACCGCTTTGTGATTTGGGATAATACAGTCCGTTTTCCAGGATTGAAAACTACTGACTTCTTCAAACCCGTCGCGCAAATCGTCTATCATGAGAACCAGGACCTGCACTACAAGCGGCTGCCCAGTTCTTACATGTCCACCCAACCCACGCTCAACGTCATCTATGGCGATTTTCACGCCTCTCTGTGGAAAGTGCGCTTCCGGCAGAACAAGCCCGGCAATTATTACGACCCCAATTGGTTCACCTACGGACCACCCAGCGGCTCGTTCAACACTGATAATCCCAATAACGGCTACGACGTGCATACCGGTTGGGACCTGAATTAGGCCGGTATATTTCTTAGCAAATTTCTGTTGCAGCCGGCGATGGTCGTGCCAGAATTGAAGGCATACGACCACGGCTGGAAGCGGGCGTTCGCTTTCGCGCTCGGAAACTTGCCTGCGTTGGCGCTTTGCTCGATTCCACCGGAACAACAAAACCACTAGAAACCAGATATTATGAAAACCCTCAGGCAGTGTTTGCAAACCGGCCTGCTCCTGGCGGCAACAACGCTGTCGGCTCGAGCGGGATCTTTTTTCAGCGATTTCAACAGCGGCGTTCTCCCTCCGGGCACGCACACCAATTCCAACATCGGCGGCGGCGGCAGCGGTGGCGCTTATCTCGAGCTCACAGGCGGTGTCGGTGACTCGGGCTGCCTCAAATTGACAAAGAATAGCAACAGCCAAAATGGCTCGTTTATTCTGGACGACCTCGATTCAGGCAACCAGATTTATGGCTTCGATGTCACCTACAAGGTGCGGATCGGCGGGGGCACTTTGAGACCCGCCGACGGAATAAGTCTCTCGGTCGCGCCCGACCTCACCGACACGAGCCTCTTTGGCGAGGGCGGGGCCGGCAGCGGCCTGCGGTTCGACTGGGACATTTACGACAACCCTGATACGCCACCGTCGCCCCAGATTAACGTAAGGGTTGGGCCAGGTGGAACAATCGTCGCCTGGAAAGGATACACGATCGGCGGGATCACCACCAGCGGCGACGTCACCACCTGGTGGACGGACGTCCACATACACCTTAACCCCGATGGCTCCTTGAACCTGGACTACCAGGGCGCCAATGTCTTTACCAACTTTTTCATTCCCGGGTATCAGGACCTGGTCAATGCCGCGTCGCCTGTGCGTTTCGGCCTGGGCGCCCGCACCGGGGGGGCCAACGCCAACCAGTGGATAGATAATCTTCAGATCACCACCTACACCACCCCGATGGTTGGCATCAGCCAGCAGCCTTTCTCGCAGAAGGTGCTGGCCGGCGACGACGCGACCTTCGACGTGCGGGTCGCCAACACCAACGGCGTCACCTACCAATGGTACAGCAACACCGTTTCCATAGCCGGCGCCACCTCTCAAACCTTAGTACTTACCAACGTCCAGGCTTCGGCTTCCGGGAGCACCTACAAGGTGACTGCCTTCGGGCCGAACAATAACGTCACCAGCACAGTCGTAACACTGACTGTCATTAACCTTACACTGCCTTCGACGCCGCAACTGGCGTTCAATTTTAACGATGGCGCGGTGCCGCCAAACACCACGAACCTGGGCGCCGCTTTGGTGGACACAACGGGCGGCGTCACCAACTCCGGCTGCCTCAAATTGACCACCAGTGTCAACACCCAAAACGGAGCTTTCCTCATTTCTGACCCGGACGCCGGCGCTCCGGTTTATGGTTTTACCGCGCGGTTCAAAGCACTCCTGGGCGGCGGCTCCGTTCCGCCGGCCGACGGCTTCGCTTTTGCCTTTGGCAGCGACATACCCAGTGACCCGACTACCAACGCCCCCAACCGGTACGAGGAAGGCGAAGGATTGGGCACCGGACTGCGCGTGACCTTCGACATCTTCAACAACGACGGTATCGTCGGCTACGTTAATGCCGAATCGCAGCCCGCCCCTTCCGTTGACGTGCGTTATGGCGGCCAGGTCCTGGCGACGACTCAGCTTCCAGTCTCCTTTATGGAAAGCGGCCTTAACGACGATGGCACTCCGGCCTATACAGATGTCATCATTCAGTTGAACACCGATGGCACCCTCAACGTCCTCTACCACGGCGCTCTCTTGTTCGATCAGCTTCCTATTCCTTTTGGCTCGCTCTCAGGCGGCAGTTTTGCCCTCGCGGCGCGCACCGGGGGGCTCAACGAAAACATCTGGATGGATAATATTGAACTGACCACCGTCACTACTCCGGGCGCGCTTCGAATCACCAGCCAACCCGCCAATCAATTGGTCCTGGTCGGCCATGCGGCCACGTTCTCGTTGGGCCTGAATAACACCAACACCGTGACTTACCAGTGGTTTCGCAATACAGCGCTCATTTCGGGCGCGACCGGCAGTTCTTACACCATCCCCTCGGTCGCCCTGGCCGATGATGGAGCCGTCTTTAAGGTGCAGGCCACGCAAAACGCCACGATGCTTACCAGCACCCAGGCCACGCTGACGGTCGTGAATCTAACGCCTCCCACCAGCCCGCAATTCTCCTTTAATTTCGACAATGGCCTGCTCCCGGGCGGCACGGGTATTTATGGCAATTCGTCCATTAGCCCCAATGGCGGAGTCGGCGATTCCGGGGTCCTGCACCTGACCGATGCCATCAACGCCCAAAACGGCGCTTTTGTGGTTAGCAATCTGGTTTTCAATGGGGCCCAGGTCAGCGCTATCTCCGTTGCCTTCGACCTTCGCGAAGGCGGCGGCAGCAGCACTCCCGCCGATGGCTTCAGCTTTAACTGGGCCGCAGGCCTGACCGATGGCACCGTCGCCGGCGCTGAAGCGGGCACAGGCAATGGCCTTTCGATTGCTTTCCGCATTTTTATCGGCAACGGCAACGCCGACAACCCGCCCTCGCCCTACATTGGTGTCAAATATAAAGGCAGCTTCGTGGCCACCACTCAAATCCCCGCCGCGCAACTCGATACCGGCTCTGGTTACCGCACGATGCTGCTTCGGGTTGACTCGAATGGGAAGCTCTATTTGGCCTATGGAGATCTGGTGCTCTACAACGGCCTCCAGTTGCCCAATTACACCTTCATCGCCAACAGCAAGTTCGGTTTCTACGGACGCACCGGCGGGTTGAATGAGAACCAGTGGTTGGACAATATCCTCATCCAGGCGACCCAAAGCAGCGGTCCGCTGACCATTGTCACGCAGCCAGCCAATTTTACCGCCATCGCCGGCAGCAACGCCACCTTCACGGTCGCCTTGAGCAACCCCAACAGCGCCACCTACCAATGGCAAAAGAACGGCGCCGACATCTCCGGCGCAACCGCCGCCTCTTACATCACGCCGCCCACCACAACCGGTGACAGTGGCGCCCTCTTCCGGGTTAAGGCCAGCGGCCCGAGCGGAAACGCCACCAGCAGCAATGCCGTCCTGACCGTCGTGGCGCCCATCACCATCAGCAATCCAATCATCTCCTATGACTTCAACGACGGGCTGGTGCCGCCTGGGACCACGCTCAATGGGACCGCCTCTATTACCCCGTCAACAGTCAGGGCGGAACCTTTATCATTCCTGACCTGAACACCAACGCGCCGGTCAAGGCCTTCACGGCTTACTTCGCCCTTAGGATGGGTGGAACCACGACCGTCACGCCGGCTGACGGCGTGAGCTTTTCCTGGGCCAGCTCGAACGACGTTCCTGCCAACCTGGTCGTCAGCGAGGCCGGCGTCGGCAACGACCTGCGCGTGATCTTCGATCTCTATAACGGCGCCAACCCCTATTTCGGCATCACTTGGCGCAATACACCGCTGGTCACCACCTATGTTCCTTACACGGCAATGGAGACCGGCGATAATTTTGGCGATACCTATATCCGGGTCAACGCCAATGGAACTGTGGATGTCCAATACAATGGCATGGCGCTCTTCAACCAGGTGCCGCTGCCAGGATATGCCGCGATTGCCGGAGACGAGTTCGTCTTTGGTTCGCGCACAGGCGGGCTTAACGAGAACCAGTGGGTTGACAATATCGAAATCGCCACCACGACGGGTCTGGCTCCCGTGACGATTAGCTTCACGCTCACGGGCAACTCGCTGCGCCTGACCTGGCCGGGCACCGGTTTAAAGCTGCAATCCACCAGCAGCCTTAACCAGCCCGTCACCTGGACTGATGTGCCGGGCGCTTCCTCGCCTTACACGGTGCCTGCCACTAACGCCGCGCAGTTTTATCTCCTGGCGCCAGCGCCTTGACTGAGTTGACGATGAAACACCCGAACCGTGACGCTCACGGGGGCCGAAAGACCGTCTGTGTATAGCGTGGCGCAGGCGTCCCGCCGGCGAGTTGACCGGGTCCTGCCCGCTTCTCCCTCTCTCCATCGGATGGAGAGAAGGCTGGGGTGAGAGGCCGCGCGCGACCCTGCTGCCAGTGCGCCTTCCCCCTCTCCCATCCGATGGGAGAGGGCCGGGGTGAGGGGCCGTCCTTTCTCCGACCGGTGGTACTAACAAGATGGTCCCCACCGGCCCGAACCCCCAAGTTCTCCATTGCACTTTGCCGCTTGGTTGCCCATAACTCCTGCATGTTGGCCAAGGTCTGTTCCGCAGCGGTCAATGGCATCGAAGCTTACCCGGTTGAAGTCGAAGTCAATGCCGGATTCGGAGACACGATTATTGTGATCGTGGGTCTGCCCGACGCGGCGGTAAAAGAATCACGCGACCGGGTTATGACCGCACTGCTGAATTCCGGTTACAAGTTTACCCTTGGCCGCACGACGATCAACCTGGCGCCGGCCGATGTAAAAAAAGAGGGGCCCAGCTTTGACTTGCCCATCGCCGTTGGCATGATCGCCGCCAGCGAGCAACTTGAAACTGATCAACTGGACAATTTCGTGATGGTGGGCGAACTGGCTCTGACCGGGGCCGTCCGTCCGGTCAAAGGCGTGCTGCCCATCGCTCTGCGCGCCCGCGCCGAGGGAAGGGTTGGCATTTTGGTCCCGCCGGAAAACGCGGCCGAGGCCGCCGTCGTCGCCGGCCTGCAGGTCATTCCGATCCGGAACCTGCGCGAAGCCACCGGCTTCCTGGAGGGCGAACTCAAGATTACGCCCACCTACGTTGATGTGACCAAAATCTTCGACGAACCCCAGGATGAAGAGCTCGATTTCGCCGAGGTCAAGGGCCAGGAAAACGTCAAACGTGCGCTGGAAATCGCCGCTGCCGGCGGCCACAACCTCCTGCTCATCGGCCCGCCCGGCACCGGCAAATCCATGCTGGCCAAACGGCTGGCCACCATCCTTCCCCCGCTGACACTCGAGGAGTCACTGGAGACCACCAAGATTCACAGTATCGTGGGCCTGCTGGCGCCGGGCCAGGCGCTGGTCACCCGACGTCCCTTCCGCGCGCCGCATCATACCGCCAGCGACGCTGGGTTGTTGGGCGGCAACATCAACCCGACCCCCGGCGAAATCTCGCTGGCGCACCACGGGGTTTTGTTTCTGGACGAGTTGCCGGAGTTCAAGCGTAGCGTCCTGGAAACCATGCGCCAGCCGCTCGAAGAAGGCCACGTCACCATCTCCCGCGCCGCAGGCACGATGACGTTCCCCGCCCAATTCATGCTGGTGGCCGCGATGAACCCAACCCCGGACGGCAAAATGCCCGGTGAATCGCGCAGCAGCCCGCGCGAGATTCAGAATTATTTGGGTCGCATCTCCGGCCCGCTGTTGGACCGCATTGACCTGCACATCGAGGTGCCGCCGGTCAAGTTCCGCGAGATCAGCAGCGAACGCACCGGCGAGATGTCCGCGCAGATTCGGCAGCGCGTCGTGGCCGCGCGCCGGCGCCAGCAGGACCGCTTCAAGGACAAACCCAGGATCACCTGCAACGCCCGCATGGGCAGCCGCGAGCTCAAAGCTTACTGCGCGCTGGATGAAGCGACGATGGAGCTGCTTAAATTCGCCATGGCCGATTTGAACCTGAGCGCCCGGGCCTACGACCGCATCTTGAAAGTAGCGCGCACGATTGCCGATCTGGCCGGAGCAGAAAAGATCGCCGGCGACCACGTGTCCGAAGCCATTCAATACCGCTCGCTGGACCGGCAGTTGTGGACGTGACGGCGCGAGCAAGCAGCGCTCGACTTTTGTCTAAAGTTACCGTCAAGAGCGGCTTTTGGGGAATCGACAGAAAACTGGTTTCATGGTTAGTTGTCACGCATGGCTTGGGAAATGGAGATCCAAGACGAGGCCAAGGCAAAGTTGCGGTTCTTGCCGGAAGACATTCGGCGAGAGATCCGCTACCGACTCCATCTCTTGCAGAGAAATTTCAGCGGCGATGTCAAGAAACTCAAGGGCAGCAAAAACGAATACCGGCTGCGCGTCGGTGATTACCGTGTGTTGTTTGAATCGGTTGGCAAACGCATCGTGGTCTATACGCTCGGCCTCAGAAAGGACATTTACCGATGAGCACGGCAACAATGAAAACAAAAGATGGCCCGAGTGGACGGACCAAGCTGGACCGCCAGGTGGCTCAGG
>WNGJ01025240.1_pt1 | contig 11666 bp, 12 predicted proteins | sample 5400611 | NCBI WGS metagenome assembly WNGJ01 (sample SAMN13153375, study PRJNA577476) | soil metagenome | isolation source: 40 cm soil or saprolite under Garry oak tree replicate 1 | place: USA:California | collected 2016-06-15 | reverse complement strand
GCGCCGACATGCTGCTGGGTGAGGCTCGTGATGAAAGGCACCTGTGCAGCGGCGTTGGCCGAGGACGGGCCGACCTGTTTGAATTGTCCACTTAGAGCCATAGCAGCCTCCTTGCCCCCCGAGGCCGCGGTGTCGAAATACGGGTTGTTGATCTGCTTGGGCACAAATACGATGTTGAGGTTACCCCCTGTACCAGTCGTAGGAGTAGCTCCTGTGGTGCCGCTAGTGCCCCCGCAGGCCGCCAGCAGCAGCATTACAAAAACCAGAGAACCGAGTCCGAGTGTTTGGAACAGCTTCTTCACTGCCTTCTCCTTTACACTTGCATTGAACTTCCCGCGGCAAGTCGCCGGCGGGCTAGAACGACCTGAATGCGCCGGGCAAGGTTGGGACCCAGCACAGAGAGCACCAGCAATAAGCCAATGGCGAGACTCTGAATATCCCCACTGATATTCAGCAGGTTTAACACGTCCTGTAAAACAGCGACAATGAAAATGGCCAGCACCACGCCCAACAACGAGCCACGACCCCCAAAGATGTTGACGCCGCCCAGCAAGACAACCGTCACCACAGCCAGTTCAAACCCCAGCGCATTGTCTGGTCGCGCGCTGGAAAAGCGCGCGGTAAAAATCACTCCGGCCAGCGCCGCGATCACACCGGAGAGAATGAACAGCACGAGTTTCACCCGGCTCACGTTGATCCCGGAAAACCGCGCTGCCTCTTTGTTATTGCCCATGGCGTAGAGTTGCCTGCCCAACCGGCTAAAATGCAACACTACCACAAAAATTACCACCAGAATGGCAAAGATCAGACCCGACCAGGGAATCTCTGTGCCTGGGATAGTGCCAAATCCCAGATTGGTAAAAGAGGAAGGAAAGTCGCTGACCGCCTGATCACCCAGGACGACATAGGCCAGACCGCGATAGAGGGCTAGAGCGCCAATCGTTACTACCAGCGAGGGCAAAGCGAGCTTTGTGACGAGTAAGCCGTTGAGACAGCCCGCAACAAGTCCAACCAGCAGTGCCACTCCTATGGCAAGCCATATAGGATGTCCGCTCTCCCAGAAAAGGCCCAGAACGACGCTGGCCAGACCCAGCACCGAAGCCACCGACAGGTCAATCTCGCCAGCGATGATAATCAGTGTCATCGGTAGAGCCATGATGGCTATTTCCATGATGTTACTGGTGAGCGCATAGAAGTTAAAGCCGCTCAGGAAATAGGGTGAGAGAACACTGCCGACCACAACACCGATCAGGAGCAGCAGCACAAGCAGAGCCTCCCAGGAAATCAGGAGCGATTTGAATCTTTTCATGCTTACTTCCTCCTGGAGAGCAAGGTTCGCTGCACCCAGCGGGTAATAAAGGCATCAAGTACCACAGCAACGATAATAGCCGCGCCATAGAGCGCCTGCAGCCAGAACTGGGAAATGTTCAGGATGTTTAACGCATTTTGCAACGTGCCCAGCACAATCGCACCCAGCACCGCACCCAGAATGGTGCCCGAGCCACCAAAGATATTGACTCCACCTACAACGACCGCGGCAATGACCTGCAATTCCAGACCTGTGGCATCGGTCGCGTCCACGGTGGCAAAGCGCGCGCCCCAGAGCACTCCTGCTAGCCCGCAGAGCAATCCAGACGCTGCGAAAGCCGCGAAAACAAGCCAATCCCGGCGAATACCAATTATGCTAGCCGCTTCGGGATTGCTGCCTACTGCGTAAAGCTGGCGTCCGCTCTGTGAGGCATGCAGAAAATAACCGACGATGACTGCTATGACCGCGGCAATGAGAATCAGGGCCGGAATACCAAAGATCCGGGTCGTTGCCAGTGCCAGGTAGCTGGCCGGCACATCAGAGGCATTGACCTGAGAGGTAGTATTGGCCGCGACAATAAAAACCAGGGCCCGGTAAACGTAAAGGGTACCCAGCGTGGCCACAATCGCCGGGACACGCCCGAACGAGACGATCAGTCCATTGACAATTCCCAGAACCAGCCCCAGAGCACAGCCCAGTAGAATGCCCAGCAGCAGATTGCTATCGGGCAGCTGCTTGAAGAAATAAGCCGTGACGAAGGCGGTGATACCTACCATTGAACCCACTGACAGATCCACGTTGCGCGTCAACACCACCAGTGTCTCTCCCACAGCAACGATCGCAAGAATGGCGACTGAGAGCAAAATCTGCTCGAAATTGTCGATGCGCAGAAAGCGCGGTGCCTGAATGCCGACGATGAGAACAATGAAAAGCAAGACAATCAGAAGACCCAGTTCACGTACCCGGCTGACCTGGCCAGGCAGACGCGCCTGGCTCACCCGGCTGCGCTGCTTCGCGGGCTCCACTTCTTGACCCGTGGTGGTCATACCATCACCTTTCCTGTCCTGTGGCGGCGAACATTACCCGCTCCTGAGTCGCTTCGGAGCGCGCGAATGTGCCGGTAACATGTCCCTCGTGCAGAACAATAACCTGGTCGGCCATGGCGAGCACCTCTGGGAGCTCGCTGGAGATCAAAATAATCGCCAGGCCCCTGGCGGCCAGATCCGAAATAATGCGGTGAACTTCGGCCTTGGCCCCAACATCGATACCGCGCGTTGGCTCATCCAGGATCAGCACCGACGGGTTGGTCGCCAGCCATTTGCTCAGGACCACTTTCTGCTGATTCCCGCCAGAAAGGGCATTGACTAACTGCTCCACGCCCTCGGAACGGATGTGCAGCTGGCTGGAATACTCACCCGCGATCTTCTGTTCCCGGCGCGGATCAAGCAGTCCCAGGCGCGAAACCTGTTGCAGGATAGGCAGGGTGATGTTGGCGGCAATACTGAAGTTCATGACCAGCCCATACTGGTGGCGATCTTCAGGCACATAGGCAATGCCGTTATCCATCGCGTGCTGTGGCGAGCGGATATGCACCTTCTTGCCTTTGAGCCAGATCTCTCCACTCTCCGCCCGGTCAATACCAAAGAGCACCCGCGCCACCTCTGTGCGTCCGGCCCCTACCAGGCCCGCGAAACCGAGAATCTCGCCGCGGCGAAGCTGGAAGCCCACATCGGCAAAAACTCCAGGCCGCGTGAGATGGCGTACCTCCAGCACCACTTCCTCGATCACAGCCTCACTCTTGGGGAAAAGGTTGGAGAGTTCACGTCCAACCATGTGCTTGATGATCTCTTCGGTATTCATCCCGCTGACCGGGGCAGTAATGATATGTTTGCCATCGCGGAAGACCGTCAGGCGATCGGCGATCCTAAAAACTTCTTCCAGGCGGTGGCTGACGAAGAGCACAGCTACGCCGCGCTCACGCAGTTGCTTCACAATGGCGAATAATTCTTCGACCTCGTGCGCCGAGAGGGCCGCAGTCGGCTCATCCAGCACCAGAACGCGCGCTTGCAAGGAGAGAGCTTTGGCGATCTCTACCAGTTGTTGTTCAGCAACGGCGAGTCCTAGTACCGGTGTATGGGAACTGAGTGAAACATCCAGGGATGCGAGCAGTTGATCGACCTCGCGATACATGCGCTTCCAATCAACGCGCCCGAAGCGATCACGAGGGTGACGGCCCATGAAGACATTCTCAGCAACATCCAGGTCGGGGAAAAGCATCGGTTCCTGGTAGACAACAGCGATGCCCAGGGTCTGGGCCTGTGTAGGCGAGCGTAGTTCTACCACCTCGCTGCCAACCCTTACTACCCCCGCGTCCGGCCGGTGGATCCCTGCCAGGATTTTTACCAGCGTGCTTTTGCCCGCGCCATTCTCGCCTACCAATGCATGCACTTCGCCAGGGAACAGACTAAAGTCCACTCCCCGCAGGGCCTGCACACCGCCAAAATGTTTGGCAATCCCACTGAGTTCAACGATGGGTTCAGGAGGATTCGTCACTTGCTTTGCCCTCCTCGTGGAGAAACTTGACGGGCTGGATCCTGTACAGTACAATTACTGATGAATTGAATCGTTTCAATTGTTATAGAAAAAAATATGCTGCGTTGCCAGGAGGGAAACGATCAAAAATAGGCCTCGTATTCGAGTAGTATATCCGACTTCCTCCTGACATGCGCAAAGATAATTGCGAATTGAAACGTTTCAATAAGTGCAAGTATAAATACAAATTATCACATTGTCAAGAGGTATGCCCAAACCTCAATTGAGGAGATGAGGAAGCTTGCGCGAATGAGTCCAATATCAGGTATCCGAGAAGTGGCGAAGCGTGCGGGCGTTTCGCTTGGAACCGTGTCGAACGTGCTCAACCGGCCCGAAATCGTTGCACTGGAGACGCGGCAAAGGGTGCAGCAGGCCATCGATGAAATCGGCTTCGTACGCAACGGGTCAGCGCGCCAGTTACGCGCCGGCACCAGTCAGCACATCGGCCTGGTCGTGCTCGATGTGGCCAATCCTTTTTTCACCGAGGTCGCGCGCGGCGTTGAGGACCTGGCCAACCAGGCCGGCTACGTCGTTATTCTGTGTAACTCCGACGACTCCGTAGAAAAGGAAAGCCACTACCTGCACGTCCTCGAGGAGCAGCGTACTCAAGGGGTCCTGATTACTCCGGTGCAGAGCGATGCCAGTTACCTGCAGCGATTTCGACAGCGTGGTATCGCTGTCGTTTTACTGGATCGACCGAGCAGGATCAAGGAACTTTGCTCGGTCGCTGTAGATGATGTGCGAGGGGGCGAACTTGCCGCCGCTCATCTTCTTGAAAAGGGACACGAGCGCATCGGGTTTGTGCATGGTCCACCCAGTATCCGCCAGATTGCCGACCGGCGGCGCGGAGTGATACGGGCGGTGAAAACGGCTGGCCTTGATCCGAATCGCACTATTGTTGATATCACCACTCATGCGCAAAGTGCCAGAGCAGGTGAGGAGTGCATCGAGAAACTACTAAGCGCCAGGACAAGGCCGACCGCTGTTTTTTGTGCGAATGATCTCCTGGCGCTTGGGCTGATGCGCGCTTTACTCAAGCGCGGGATCTCCATCCCTGGAGATATGGCTCTGGTAGGCTACGACGATGTCGAGTTCGCGAGTGTCCTTGCGACGCCGCTCACATCAATTCGGCAACCAAAATACGAACTCGGCCGCGCAGCCGCTGAGCTTCTTTTCGACGAGGCAAATAATCCCACCGCTCACCAGCACAAGCACGTTATGTACCAGCCTGAACTGATCGTGAGAGAATCAAGCCGCCCTTAGCTGAGTGACACTCCAAGGAGATCTCCATGCAACATACTCTCCCGCTGCCGCCAGGGGAATTGCGATCTGCTTCTCATCTGCTTGACTTGCCGAAAGTGGATCTGCACATCCACTGCAAGGAAGATGAGGTCCCTTCAAAGACCAGTGAAGTCCGGCAGTTCGTAACGTTTGCTGTAACGCTTACGAGACGCTCATAAGGTAAGATGCCAGACAGGAAAGCTGTGTCTGCATGATGCGGGCAGTTCTTCATGCAGAAAGGATCTCGCGATGGCCCATCGAAAGACCTCACCAGTGAAGATCAACCGAACACCAGAATCTGTTACAGTCGAACAACGCTGGCTCAGGCTTGCACAGGTGGGAGGGATTGTGCTGGCGACCTGCTCCATTGGGCTTTTTCTTGCCAGCATGCCCTTTGTGGTTCAGCATTTGCACCAACTCTGCACCAGCAGCGGCTGTGCCGTCGATCAACTTACCCCGGAGTACACGCTCTCGTAAATCTTCTGAATAAGCTTTCATCAACTCTCGCTTCTTTCTCCTCTTGCTTCTGGCTAAGAGATATGTTCCCGATAGCTGGTTCTCAACTCAATTGAAGATATGCATTCTTCAGGTATTCGACTCGATCTCTTGGCGCTTCGCTGTCATTCCAAAATGGACAGGTATGGAAGGTCACTATCGCCTCCAGATCTTTGGCTTCAACCGTGGCAAATGTGCGCATGACGAGATCATGTAAAGATGTGTTCATACAACATTCCTTCCTTTGTGTTGCAATAAGCTGTGTCATGATAGATCGTTACCGTTCATCGAACTATATACGATCTATCGCATTGTGTTAAACCCTTTTTGTGGTGAGTTCAGGGTCGTTGCAAAGTTTCTTTTGCCCCAGAGGAATACAGCAGCCTCAACCGTGAAACATCCCTTTCATGAATGGAGGCTGCTTTCTCACCGGTCAATGAACGGCCAGCTTGAGTGCCACAGCAGTCAAGAAGAACGCAAATGCCAGGACCGCCGCCCAGACCCCAACACTATGGAAGCGCTCCGCGCGATTGACTAACTCCTTCCAATTCTTGGGTGGCGCGCTGAGCTGCCAGTCAGCGGTGGCACTGTTGATAGGGACGGTGCCGACAACCCTGATCATGATCCAGATGCACACGGCGAGCACTGCCGCACACCGAAACCAAAAGCCGGGTGTGCCACCATTCAAAGAAGGCGGGCACCAGCACTTTCAACCTCATTATCAGCGCTTGACGAAGCTGGAGCTGCGAATGTTCGTCCAGCACCTCGGAGGGCCCACGCAAACCGTAGTGGATCACGAACTCGATGCCAGCCAACATGCCGGCGAAGAATAGATTCACGAAGTCAAGGATAGTAGCGGGTGTCATGTTTCTTTTTCCTTTCATTGCTCAGTTACTTGCGTGCCAATGACGCTGGAAGGGGGCAATATCCCGGCCTTCTTTCGTTCCTTGTCAGATCCGCTCTTCACCTTCATTCCCAGGAGGAAAAGAGAGAAAAGCAGGTGATGCTCAGATTGACCGCATTTGAGAACGTGAACTCGGGAGGTAGTAGCCAGGGAGATATGTTATGAAAGCTCCCATAAACACGAGTACCAGCACATCGCGCCCGAACTGATCTGATGAGCGAGAGGGTACGGCCTACTCCACCGCGTGGTCAGCTTTAGGATTGTAGGCGCATTCGCCAGCACGTCAACACCCCTCTTGTACGCCAGTACAAACAACCTGTCCTCCGCTCATGTAGTCCTCCCTTTTCAGCATTGCTTGCCTCTTGCGAGGAGGTGAAAACTTACTCCTTCGTGCCTTCGCCGCTACACACTCCATCGTTTGACAGCAGACGGAAGCGATCGCCCAGCCCTGGCCCGACCTCGGCGGCGTTGGTAATGAGCTGTTGGAGTTGGAGCAGGAAACGATCCAGCTCGCTCTCAGAGAAGCCACGTTTCAGGCTTTGCTCGAAGTGCTCCACCGAGGAAACCAGCGTGTGTGAGATGTCTCTGCCCTCATCGGTGAGATAGACTTTGACCACACGGCGGTCCTCACGATCATGTCGCCGCTCCACCAGCCCACTCTGCTCCAGCCGTGTAATAATACCCGTCGCCGCCGGAGCATCCACGCCACGCTTTTGACTCATGGTCCCGATGGTCATGCCATCCTGCACGAGCAGGAGCGATAAGGCGCCCCACTGTGGCGGTGTGATGACATACGGCTTTCCACGCTCTTCGCAGTGCGCACGCAGCACTTCGGCGTAGGCATACACAACACAGCGTTCTGTGTAGAAGAGCAAGTAACTGAGACGACCGCGATTATCAGCAAGAGGTAAATCCATACATCTCCTTTTCGTGTTAATATCTTACATTGCCAAATGTTTACATGTTAAGTATCGGCATGTGTGAAGCATAAACGATATATCGTCTTGTGTCAAGGCTTTGGCAGGCGAATTTTTGTAGGCGTGCTCAAAAGCAGGGAAATAGCTCCTTATCACTATCAAATGAGCACTCAAGTGCAAACTTCCCCCAGTTCTAAGGCATAGAAACAAAGAGCTTTTTCGATTATACTGGTGCGCAACGATGCAGCAAGAGTACGAGGAGAAGGAATTATGCCCAGATCAGTGAAAGTTTCTGCTTTGCTTACCTTTGGGTTGGCCATCCTGCTCTTTCCTTTCTTCGAGGTCTGTAAACACGCTCCAGCTTTGTCGCTGGTGAATGCTTTTGCAGAAGATCCCTATGATGCCGTGGGGTCCTTTGGGGTACAACTTGCACCGTTTCTCTCACTGCTCGCAGTGCTCCGCGCTTTTCGCCCCTACCCATCTGAGAAGACGCGAGACCGCCAGCAGGCGCTGTTTGCACGAGCAGCATATTGCTCGTGTTTAGCCGTAGCGGTGACGTTGGTTGCGGATACGATCGCCATGATCCGTCATCCTTCGCTCTGGCTAGGAGTAGCGGAGGGATATGTGTTGGCGGCATTGCTCGGGGGAATGGTTCTCCTCACGGCGCTGGTGCTCTGGTCTATTTCCCGCGTCACTCGCCCGTTCCCTTTGCGCTCTCCCTTGCAGAGATGGACCAAAGCAAGCGCTTTTTCTCTCGCGGGTATCCTCATCCTTGCTCTCTATCCAGAGGAGTTGCGTCAGAGTATACCGGGAGCACTCTTGACGATTGCTGTGGGTGCACTCTTCTTGTTTGGCCTGGTTTGGGCAGTGGGCACGGCCATTGCGCCAGATCTGGACACGCCTTTCGAGGATGTTATAGATGATCTGGTGGCAGCCTATCAGTGGGAAAAAGTGCACACCGACCCCTCGGACCCCTCGCTTGCGCTTGATAGCGTGTTGGAAAAGCTGCTTACTCTGTCCCTGGTGCGCTCAGTCTTCCGCTGGCTTAATCCACGAAAGCATCCCTGGAATATAGCTATTTTGCTCGGGGTTTTCATGGGCATCGCCCTGCTTCGCTTAGAAATGAGCGGTGAGGGAGGCTCACCTCAGATCGGGAAATTGGCTATGGTTGCTGCCGTTTTCATCGGTGCAGAGTGCGGGGGAGTGTTGCTGGGGTATGCGTTGTTGGCGAAGCCTTTAGGGCTTTTTCGACCAGATGCTTGCCCCTGACTAGCAGCAGGTGAGGACGTGGTTTCTGCTGCGCGCCTGGAATAAAGATGGACAGTGGGCGTAATGCTCTTTCACCTCTTCATCTTCCCTCAGAGGAACCAGGAGGATCGACTCTCCAGGGAGCCCTATGTTTTCCGCCGCGTTCAGATGGACGCAGCCAGAGCGAGACATGTGCAGGCTGCATCGTCTCCTGCACCACGCCAACCAGCCGCTCGCTCAGTTCTGGCAGGTTGATCTCACTGCGTAGGCCGGCGCTGAAACGCGCAATGACGCGACCAGCGTTGTACTTCTGACGATAGAAACGCCGGTCAATCGTGTGCTGGAGACCACGGCGCAAGGGATGGAAGAGCGCGGCGATGACCAGGGTCGAACCGACGAGGACTAACTGAGACCCGGCCACCTGCGCGCTGAACATCGCGAGCACAAACTGCGAGCCAAATACCAGCCCCGCGTAGACCAGGGCCAGGATAGCAGTGAGCGATGTATAGACCAGCGTGCGCCTGATGAAAATATCGATATCGAAAGCGTTGGCATACACGACCGCCATCAAGAAGCCGGTGATATTGATGCCACAGCCAAAGAAGCCGCCGAAAGTGACCAGGACGAGGACGAACGAGCCCGCCGGGATGACAGCTAAGACAAGATTGAACAGGATTAAAGCTGAGATGAAGATGCTCCAGCTTACAATTAACCACTTAGTCGCGGCTCGCTCCTTGGCGTTCAAGAGACGGCGATAACGATAGATCAAGACACCCAGAATAATGGGAAAGCTGGTAATGCCGACCACATTGTTGAAGACAATGAAGATGGGATTGGTGATGAAGAAAGCAATCCCTCCCTCAACAACCTGGAAAATGAAATACCCCAGCACCCAACGAGAGCCAAATTGGCCATTGGGAAACGTTAAGAGCGCGTACATGCCCAGGATACCCATCCCTAGACCGATCAAAAGTTGCGATGGTATATACAGAACAGGATAGACGGTGGCAAGGGCTGGATAGTCCACACCCTCATAGGCGGAAAAGCCGATGAGAAAACAGCTCACCCCCAGCGGCACCCACTGGCCAGGCTTCTTGAAAACAATGAGCAACGCTATTCCCACACAGACAAGGATGTAGATCGCCTGAATCGTCATGAAAAGATAGGCATAGAAAGCGATGGAGAAGCCATGACGCTCAAGGGCATGCACATTCTGCAGCGTGAGGCCGCACATATTGACATCGGAACAGACTTTATGCAAATATGCGTAGCCCAACGGGAAACCCATGATATGACCAAGCAGGAGGAGCAGCGTATAGACGAGAAAGCCAAACAGCATGAGCCGTGCTGCACGCGAAGGTGAAGGCCTGTTCGATGCTTCCTGCACGGGGGCATCGAGAGCAACCGTCATACTTATCTCCTATTGAACGCCAGGTAGCTGACAATCGTGTTCTGAGAGCCGGCCAGATTGTGGCCGAGTCTACCTGAGTCTCATTTTAGCATATCAACGAATACTGCCATTGGATATGGTGGATAATTTGATCAGCTCCCTGCGAAGTCATTTTCGGCTATTTTGCAACACAACCAAAATCAGAGCGTTTGTGCTATCATTGGGAGACGAGTGAGGCCGGGACACAGCAGAGGCGGCGTGTTTGCCGAACCGCTGCGTATCAACGAAAGCGGAGTATGAAAATGATTATCTTTGACCAGGACAGAGCATCCGACTCGCCTTTTGTCGAACGGGTCTGGCGCTGCCATAGTGAGGGCGCGGCCCCTTTTCTCTCTATTGCCGCGAGCCGCTGCGAGCTGGTCGTAAGCAGACTTGGGGGCAAGGTCACCATGACGGTGCGCGGGCCAGAGACCAGAGCCACACCGCAGGGAGACTGTCCTGGGGACGGGGAGTGGCTTGGCATCCTCTTGAAGCTGGGCACGTTTCTGCCGCAGCTACCCACCCGAACGCTGGTGGATGCAGACGTGAACCTGCCCGCCGTTTCGAGAAACTCCTTCTGGCTCTTTGGCTCGATCTTCCAACTTCCTGACTATGACAATGCCGACACGTTTGTTGACTGGCTGGTGCGTAAGGACCTGCTGGCGCGTGATCCGGTCGTCGATGCCGCCTTACAGGGTCACCTGCAAGACCGCTCATTGAGCACCATCCAGCGCCGTTTCTTGCGGGCGACCGGGCTAACGCAGAGTTCGGCTCGTCAAATCGAACGCGCCCGCTACGCCACGCACCTCTTACAGCAAGGCGTCTCGATCCTCGACACCGTTGTGGAGGCGGGCTATTTCGATCAAAGCCGGCCCGAGCAGATGCCGTTTTTATACAAGACAACGCCCTTTGAATGAGTCATACTACCTCCATCTGATACACCACAAAAGGAGAAGGAGAACATCATGAGAAAAATCATTGTTACCATGTGGATGACCCTTGATGGCTTCATTGCCGGCCCCAACAATGAAATGGATTGGGTGATCGTCGATGAAGAAATGGGCACCTATGAGGATGATGCGGTGAGCGCGGCGGACACGCTGTTACTAGGACGAGTCACGTATCAAAGTTTTGCTGGTTCCTGGCCTTACGTGCCTGACAACCCCGCAGCCTCGGAGGGCGAGAAAGCCTATGCACGCAAGTTGAATTCGATGCGCAAAATTGTCTTTTCCAGGACGCTCCCCGGTGTAGAGTGGAACAATTCGACCCTGCTGAAAGAGGTTCTACCGGAAGAAATTCAAAAACTGAAACAAGAGCCTGGCCGAGATATGCTGATCTACGGGAGCGCCAGCATCGTACGAACCCTCACCAATCAGGGATTGATCGATGAATATCAACTCTTAGTCCACCCGGTAGTGTTAGGGAGCGGTAAACCCCTCTTTCAAGACATCAAGGACAGGCATCCTCTGAAACTGGTCAAAACGAAGACCT
>WNGJ01013628.1_pt1 | contig 11666 bp, 11 predicted proteins | sample 5400611 | NCBI WGS metagenome assembly WNGJ01 (sample SAMN13153375, study PRJNA577476) | soil metagenome | isolation source: 40 cm soil or saprolite under Garry oak tree replicate 1 | place: USA:California | collected 2016-06-15 | reverse complement strand
CGATTCGCTCCGCAGCAAGCTCACCGAACAGGGCATGATATTCAACGAGACGGACCCCGAGAAATTCCGCGCCACTTTGCGCGCAGCCGGCTTCTATGCCGAATGGAAGGAGAAATACGGACCGGAAGCTTGGGCCGCGCTTGAGAAGCAGGTGGGCGCGTTGAGCTGACCCTTACCGTGCGAGCGGCTGCATAGGAATCCGCGCCGCGGCCGCATTCGATCATCACATGCGACGTGCGGTCCTATCCTGCGCTCTCAGGTCGATGTCCGCATCGAAGGCAAGCTGCCGGTCCTCCAGCATACTTTAGGGTTACTTTCGGGAGGCAGAGTGACCCGGCTCCAGAACGTATGATCTTACCATCGGGGATCCTTAAATCACATTTGATAGCGGCAAAGGGTCTTACACTTTTGTACCCACAACAAATAATCTGCCCGGTTCACGGGATGGGGAGGAGTGAAATGTCCCTGTATCAGATACGCTTCGAGCGGACCCCTTGGGCTCCGTGGTTTGCGATCCTCAAGGCCGAATTTTTGCTGGCAGCCAGAACGCACCTGGTGGTGGACGCACTGTTCACGTTCGCGCTGGTCGTTTTGCCCATGGTTGCGATGATCGCCTTACTGTTTCTGCTCGGCAGCACTGACCCAAGCCCGGCGGTGCCCGACGCGGCGGATGGTACAAACATGCTCATCCTGCCGCCCTGACGCGGGCATAACGGAGTGTACGAGAGAAGGGCCGCCCGAGTCTCCGCGGGGCCTTTTTAATCCGACGCTTGGCTATCCTGCGCGGGGCCCGGCGAGTTGGCGCCGGAGGTCGGGAATTCTGAGCCTGTAAACATGATTCAGGGGCGTTCGGTTCCGCTGCCGATAAGGCCTCGGAGGCCGCTCGCCAGCGGTCGCGGCCTTGTGGCGACGAACGCCCCGTTGGTTGGATCTGGATCTGCGACTAACTAAGGACGGACATCTGCCGCGGGCGGAACCGCCGCTCGCCCGGCGCATTGACCCGGTGCGGCAGCCGCGTACCGAGTATCGCCAGGAATTTACAAGATGGCTTGCCGCATCTCGGCCTTTTTTGAGCATGGGCCGGAGGAAGTAGCTTTGCATAGGCCCGGCGTGCCCACGCACTTCGGGCCAGGATTACAGCCGTCGCCTTCTCGATGCGCTGCTCGACCGCAAGGTATTGTCGGAAGATCAGGCGAACGCGATCGGCCTCGTCTTCGTTGACCACGAGCTTGCGGTCCTTGACGTCGTATCCGAGAACTTCCGCATGGCCATTGGCGGAGAGCACGATGCGCACCGCGATCGGCATCTGCAATGCTTCCCAGATGCCGGTCGCCATGCCCCAGCCAACCAACTCGTTGCCGTCGCGCATCGAGCGCGCCTCGGGGATGCGCTTGTCCCAGCCGAACGCTTCCGCGCCCTGGCGGTAGCAATCGCGCAGGCTCTTGCTGCTGTACGGCCGGGTCTCTCCGCTGGTGCTCGAAATTACATGAGGACGCGCCCACCCGACAGGAGATCACGGCATGATGATCGGCAAGTACAGCCGCTTGGGCTTTTGGCTTCTTCGGTCTAGTATGCTGGGGCTTGTCGGATAAACTCTCCGTGGCCCTTGTGCATTTAAAACTCGGTCTAGACCCGAAAAGGCGGAACCGCAATGCAGCCAATCGCGGAGTGGCTCGCGAAGATTGGCCTGCAACGGTACGCCGCAGCATTCGCTGACAACGACATCGACGTCATGGTGCTCCGGCATTTGACGGATGCTGATCTTGAAAAGATCGGCGTCTCGCTCGGGCATCGACGAAAGCTATTGGCAGCGATTGCGGAGCTTGGCGCCGCCGCACCCGCATCGCCGCAGCCCGCATTGGCGGAGCCAAAGTCCCAAGATGCTGCCGAGCGCCGGCAAGTCACGGTGATGTTCTCGGACCTGGTCGGTTCGACGGCGCTCTCCGCTCGCATGGACCCGGAGGATTTGCGCGAGGTCATTTCGGCCTATCAGAAGTGCGTCGCCGAAACGGTGCGCCGCTTCGGCGGGTTCGTGGCGAAATATCTGGGCGACGGAGTGCTGGTGTATTTCGGCTACCCGCAGGCGCATGAGGACGACGCGGAACGGGCGGTGCGGGCGGGCCTGGAGCTGATCGCGGCGGTGACCGGACTCAAGACGCACGCTTCGCTGCAAAGCCGCGTCGGCATCGCGACCGGGCTGGTCGTGGTCGGCGATATTATCGGATCGGGAGAGGCGCAGGAACGCGGCATCGTCGGTGAGACGCCGAATCTTGCGGCGCGCCTGCAAGGCATCGCCGAACCGAACATGGTGGTCATCGCCGAGGGCACGCGCAAACTTTTCGGCAACCTCTTCGAGCTCAAGGACCTCGGGGCAAAAAACCTCAAGGGCATCGCCGCGCCGACGCAGGCGTGGGCCGCGCTGCGGGCAAGTTCTGTGGAAAGCCGCTTCGAGGCGCTGCACGCGGCCGGCCTGATCGCCCTCGTCGGGCGGGAAGAAGAATCCGAATTGCTGCTGCGGCGCTGGTCGAAGGCAAAGAGCGGTGAAGGCCAGGTGGTGCTGCTTTCCGGCGAGGCAGGGATCGGCAAATCGCGACTCACCGCCGCGATTCTGGAACGCCTCGCCGGCGAGACGCACACGCGCTTGCGCTATTTCTGCTCGCCGCAGCACACCGACAGCGCGCTCTATCCGATCATCGGCCAAATGCAACGTGCCGCGGGACTGGCGCACGACGACACGCCGCAAGCAAAGCTCGACAAGCTCGATGCCGTGCTGGCGAAAAGCTCAACCTCAGCCCAGCATGCGGCACTCTTTGCCGAAATGCTGTCACTTCCCAACGATGGACGCTATCCCGCGCTTGAGCTGACGCCGCAGCAGCGCCGCCAAAGAACGCTGGAAGCCCTTACCGCGCAAATCGAGGCACTCACACGTTTCAGTCCGGTGCTTATGATCTTCGAGGATGCGCATTGGAGCGACCCCACAAGCCTGGAAGCGATCGGTCGGGCGGTGGACCGGATCGCGAGCCTTTGCGTGCTGCTGATCGTGACCTTCCGGCCGGAATTCGAGCCGGCTTGGATCGGACGGCCGCACGTAGCTGTTCTCACCCTCAATCGGCTGGCGATGCGCGACGTCGGCGCCATGATCGACGGCGTCGTCGGCAATAAGTTGCTGGCGGCGGACATCCGGCAGGACATCATCGAGCGCAGCGACGGCATCCCGCTGTTCGTGGAGGAGATGACGAAGGCGGTACTGGAGGCGGAGAGCGAAGGCGACGCGCGACGGACCGCCGCCGCGATTCCGTCGCCGGCCCTGGCGGTCCCCGCGACGTTGCAAGCCTCGTTGATGGCGCGGCTCGATCGGCTTGGTCCGGCCAAGGAGGTGGCGCAAATCGGGGCGGCGATCGGGCGGCAGTTTTCGCATGATCAGCTGGCTGCGGTGATGCGTAAACCGGAGCCGGAGCTGGAATCCACGCTCGAGCGTCTCATTGCCGCCGGTTTGCTATTCCGGCAGGGCGTGCCGCCGCATGCGACTTATTTGTTTAAGCATGCCCTGGTGCAGGACGCGGCTTATGGCACGCTGCTGCGCGAGCCGCGACGCGCGCTTCACGCCCGCATCGCCGAAACGCTCGAAAGTCAATTTGCCGAGATCGCCGAAAGCCAGCCGGAGCTGCTGGCCCGTCACTGCACCAATGCCGGACTGATCGAGAAGGCGGCGCGACTTTGGGGCAAGGCGGGACAGAGGTCGCTGGCGCGTTCGGCACTGGTAGAAGCCGCGGCACAGCTTACCCGCGCACTTGCCCAGATCGCGGCCTTGCCCGCCACGAAGGCGCTGCGCCGCGAAGAGATCAAGCAGCAGATCGGGCTTACAAATGCATTGATGCATACCAAAGGCTATGCGGCGCCCGAGACGAAAGCGTCGCTTGATCGGGCTCGTTCGTTGATTGAGCGGGCGGAGGCGATGGGCGAGCCTGCCGAAGATCCGCTGCTGCTGTTCTCGGTTCTCTATGGCTTCTGGGGTGCTAACTTCATAGCTTTCGACGGCGCCGCGGTGCGCGAGCTTGCGGCGCAGTTCCTCGTCCTCGCCGGCAAGCAAGGGGCGACAGTCCAGCTGATGATCGGGCATCGGCTCATGGGCACGTCCTTGCTTTTTACCGGGGATATTGCCCAAGGCCGAACCCACTGCGATGCGGCGATCGCGCTTTATGATCCCGTGGCTCATCGTCCCCTGGCGACGAGTTTTGGCCAAGACGTCCGCGTGTCGATTTTGTGCTATCGGTCGTGGGCCCTGTGGGTGCTCGGCTACCCCGACGCCGCGCTCGCGGACACCGGGCAGGTGCTCAAAGATGCGCGCGAGATCGACCATGCCCCCACGCTGATGTACGCGCTGCAATTTGCACCGTTCATCAACATGTCATGCGGAAACTACGCGGTAGCAAGCGCGCTCGCCGATGAACTTGTGGCTTTGGCAGACGAAAAAGGCGCCTTGCTCTGGAAGGCTTTCGGAATGATGAACCAAGGTTGCCTTTTCACCCTCGCCGACCGAGCCTCGGACGCGGTCGGCAAGATGACCTCCGGGATCACCGCATTTCGGGCAACAGGAGCAAAAGTGTGGTTGCCCTCGAATTTGTCGTTTCTAGCGAAGGCTTACGCTGATGCCGGCCAACTCGGCGACGCTTGGCGCTGCATCGGCGAAGCGGTGAAGGCGGTGGAAACAACCAAGGAAAAGTGGTTCGAGGCCGAAATCCATCGTATGGCCGGCGAAATCGCGCTATCGGGCGAGCCGGATGCGACGAAAGCGGAAGCGTATTTCGCGCGTGCGCTCGCAATTGCGCGCGGGCAGCAGGCGAAGTCATGGGAGCTGCGCGCGGCGATGAGCTTGGCGCGGCTTTATCGCGATCAGGGCAGGAGGAATGAAGCCCGCGATCTCCTCGCTCCGGTGTACGGCTGGTTCACCGAAGGTCTCGACACGCTCGACCTCAAGGAGGCCAAAACCTTGCTCGACGCGCTGGGATGATGAGGCTATCGAATGACCCGGCGACTTCCGAGTTTGGCATTCTCGGAACTGCTGCATCCCATGGGTAATGGCTGGTTTCGGCTTTAAAGCGGACTTCAGCAGTCCTTGCGGCCGGCGATCTCGCGAAGGCTCCGCTGCGGCTCGTGCCAGCGATCCGAATGACGTGGTGCCGCGCGCGGGCAGATCGGGGCACCGCACGTCGCAGGGGTCGTCGACGTTCCGCGCCCGCTTGCGCGGTATCTTGAGCCGGAGCCCATGGCACCACATCACCCGTGACGTCGTTCGAGGTCGGCGATCCAACGCAGCCCTTCGGCAAGCCCCAGCCATTTTCGTTCCATTCGCAGATAGAAATCTCGATCCACCGCGCGTTTCGCCGACGCTGCTCGCTCGGAATTTTCCACTGCCTTGATGAAACAGTCATCGACCTCCGGTACGTCCGACCACCTATTTGGATCGACAAGTAGGGCGTTTCGCTTGGTCCAAACGTGCTCTTTTCGCCAAAACGGGCATTGGGCGGCTCAGCGCGCCTGTCAGGCTTACCTCTGGGCGCTGCCGATGGTGTCTGCCGGCGAACTGGAGCACGTTTATATGCAAGGTCCGGGCGCGGCGTACGGCGACATCATGTCCTTGGATACTTTCCCGGACCTCTCGCGCTTCCTCACTGCCAATGCCACCACGCCCTACACGCTCGCTTGGTTTAATCTGGCCAAGAGTGGCCCCTACGTGGTCGAACTACCCGCCGGCCCGACTGCCGGCATGGTCGATGATCTCTGGCAGCGGCCCGTTACCGACCTGGGCTTGCCGGGACCGGACAAAGGCCAGGGTGGCAAGGTCCTCGTGCTCGGTCCGGGCCAGACCGCGCCTGGGGGGACGGAGGGATACATCGTCGTGCGGTCGTCCACGTTCAACAATTTCATGTTTCTCCGCCTGCTCGCGACCGATCCGCAGGAACGGCAGGCGATGCTGGGGAAGATCCGCTTGTATCCCGTCAGCCAGCGAGCAAATCCGCCCGCGACCAAGGTGATTCGACTGGACCAAGGTGGACGATCCTTTGCCATCGCCCCGCGCGGCCTGAGTTGCGTGACGCGCCGCTACGGCGGCCGGATTCCGGAATGAAAAGGGCGCTCCGATGAGGGGCGCGTTAGGCCTGCATGATTCCTTACTTCTGCTGTTGCGGAGCTCCGGGCGCGGCCGACTGGTCTTCGTCGGCCATGCATTTCGTGATGAAGGCCTTGCGCGCCTCGCCCGTCAGCTTCTGACTGTTAGCGCCGAAGGTGCACGTCTCGAGTTTCTGCTGTTGAGTGATCGCGAAGGCGGGCATGTTCACCAGTAGGGTGCCCAACGATGCAAGCATGGCGGCAAATCGCAGCATGATCTTGGCTCCCAGTCGGATCGGAACGCCGTCAACCTAGCACGATTTTATCTATTGCAGAGCCGACAAATTCCTGACCAGCCGCCACTCCGGCCCCGATAAGGCGAGAGATCATTGCCCCCAGCGAAGCCCACGCTTGCAGGGGCGCGTCCTCGCTGTCCGACGGTTCACATCCAGGACCCACGGCCTCGTATTTACCTTCCTTAAATCACCTCGCAAGTATGTTCACCAGTCGCGATGCCCGTGCGGAGTTTGCGTTTGCCGTGGCCGACTACTATCCAGTGATGGCTCGCTGCGTAGCGGATGTCGAGCGGAATACCGCTGCCCGGCACGAATTTTACTTACTTGCCCGGACCGAGTTGGAGATCCAACTATGCGGCTTTGATCCAGCCCTTACACCAGCAGATATGATGCGGGAACGCCTCGCATTGGACGAGGCCATTCGAAGAGTCGAAAAAGAGTACTCATCCCCTGCTGCCACGATTGTGCAATCGACACAGGTGCATTTAGAAACTGACAATCGAGGGCAGCAACTTGGCCCTACTCTCGAGCCTGCAAGCATCTGGATCCGGCCGGTGGTCGCACTGCTCCTGGTCATCGGTTTGAGTTCGACGCTGTATTGGCAGCGCGACCAGTTTGCGGCCCTGTTTGCAGGCTCGGTGACATTCCCACACTCGATGAAGTCTTTACCAAAGCTGGACTACTATGTTGGCAAGCTCGGGGAACTGGCCTTAACGGCCCGGAGACAGGTGAAGTAGTCAAAGGGCCGGCTGTGTAGTCGTTGTATTTTATTTCCATCTGGTACATCAAGAGTCCGACCGCTCAGTGCCCCGGGGGTAAACCGCCCCGCCCTTTGGCAGCTGCCGGCCGCCAATCGGCACGCGTGCATCGATTATCGATCACCACACCCGCCCAGCTGACCGTCGTGGCGATACCGTATTCCCGCCTCCCTGACGATCCGCTGAGCGCCGCGTTCGGCCTCGGCCACGTTCGACATCACCGGAGTTCGGCCGTAATGCGTTATAATTACACCTTGGTACCCGCCCGAGACAGAGATCACGGTCCCGATCGAGATGGTGATAATTGAGGGGCCGGCATCAGATTTGTATTTGAAGAGGTTCGAGACGATTTTTGACAATTTAAGCGGCTACAGCTTGGAAGGGGTTAAGTGTCCTAATTGCAACACTTGACGAAATTCGGCCTGAAGCGGCTTCGTAAGCCCAGATCCCCACACAATCGGCTATGATTCGGTCAAAGATCGAGGCGGTTCGGGACTGGGGATCGGACCGAGGAGCGTCACACTCTCATCAGCTTTGGTCAGGTCAGGATTGATGCGCCAGGGGTTAGGGTTAGTTCTACTCTGTTTGGCCGCCTGGGCACTGGGCGGGTGCGTGCAGGGCACGCTCGCGCCGGCTTCGCAGGCAAACTGGACGTCGAGAGACCGGCAATTGCTGGCCAATGTTCCCTATCGGCAGGCGTCGATTCCCGGACAATACCAGCGCCAAATCGTCGATTATGGCCGCAAGGAGGTGCCCGGCACCATCGTGGTCGATACGAATAGCCGGTACCTCTATTATGTCCTGCCACAGGGCAAGGCCATTCGCTACGGCGTCACTGTCGGCGAGGAAGCACTCGCGTGGTCGGGTGTCGCCAGGATCGGGCGCAAGGAAGAATGGCCGGCCTGGGTTCCCACCCCGGAGATCAAGCACCGACTTGCCAATATTCCGGATTACGTAAGCCCGGGCCCCCACAATCCGATGGGCGCGCGAGCGCTGTATCTCTATCAAGGCGACAAGGACACGCTCTATCGGATCCATGGCACCAATCAGCCGGAATATATCGGCCGCGCCATCTCGTCGGGGTGCATCCGAATGACCAACGAGGACGCGATCGATCTCTACAATCAGGCGAAAATCGGCGCGCCCGTTCTGGTATTTCCACCGGGTCAGGGGGTATAGCGCTTACGTTAAGCCACTCAGGACAGGCGTCACAGCTAACGGATCGCGCACCAGCGGCGGCGGAACATGGGGAGCTAAAGAGGGTTGCGGCGCGCCGGAGCACGACGCAGGCGCTCGCGTTGCGGGCGGGGATCGTATCGTGAAAGTCAACGTTCAAACCAAAGCAAAGGTCGAGCGGGTCACCTGCCAGAACGCCGAGAAGGCTTTTGCGTCGTCAGGGTTAAGGCCCGTGGCCACCGCGAGCTGGTCACCTTGGTCGGCCATGCCGCCGCGATCTCGGCCGGCGAGTGGATTACGGCCTCCGGCAACTGCCTCCGGCAACTGGATCAACGACCGTACCCACGGTCAGCAATTCAAAGCCCAGTTCCTGAGGGCTTCTGCGCCCACCTCGGTCGAGGGCATCGAGAAGTACCTCGCCTCGGGAATGATCCGTGGCATTGGCCCGGTCTATGCCAAGAAGCTCCTGCGCGCCTTCGGCGACAAGGTGTTCGACGTGATCGAGGCGACGCCCGACCGACTGCGCGAGGTCGACGGCATCGGGCCGGTTCGCGCTGCCAGGATTCTTGCCGCCTGGGCCGAGCAGAAGGCGGTGCGGGAAATCATGGTCTTCCTGCACGGCCACGGTGTCGGCACGGCGCGAGCGGTACGGATTTTCAAGACCTATGGTGCCGACGCCATCCAGGTCATGTCGGAGAATCCCTATCGACTGGCCCGCGACATCCGTGGCATCGGGTTCAAGACTGCCGATGCCATCGCGATGAGGCTCGGCATCGACAAGACCGCCATGGTCCGCGTGCGCGCCGGCATTTCCTATGCCCTAACCGAGGCGATGAACGAGGGCCATTGACATGGCCGCCGTGCTCGGCACTGTTTTTTAACAGCGCGACCGGTGCCCGGATGACGTATGGGTCGCACCCGGGCCGGTGCGGGAGGCGGCATGAGAGCGAGCACCACGGGTATAGATGTCACGCCGGCACGGGGTCCAGGCCAATGTGAGGGCCTCCTGCTGACCATCCTGCTGACCATCCTGCTGATCGCCGCGATCCACCGCCGCGACTTCTTCACCGGCGAGCGGCTCGAGCCCCTGCCCAGCCGCCCGTCCCGGTATCACGGGCCACTAGTCGTCAAATCGGTGCTCGTCGCCGCCGGCATGATGGCGCTGTTCTTCGCTGGAGCGCCGGTTCCGATCGCGGCCATCGTCGGCGGCGCGCTGCTGCTCCTCACCCGCAGCATCAAGGCCGTCAAGGTCTACCTGCAGATCGGCTGGTCGCTGTTGCTGATGTTCGTCGGCCTGTTCATCGTCATCGCCGGAGTCGAGCGCGCGGTGTTGTCGCCGCAGGCGATCGCCGCGATGGGGCGGATGCATCTTGCTTCCATGCCGGTGCTCGCAACCGTCACCGCCGCGCTCTCGAACCTGGTCAGCAACGTACCGGCCGTGCTACGCAGCTCGACGATCCACAGCGCGCCTGGCTCGTGGTCGCGATGGCCGCCACGCTCGCCGGCAATTTCACCCTGGTCGGATCGGTCGCGAACCACCGACCTGATTGCATCATCAATGTACCGCGCGCATTCGATCTAGCTCTTCTTGAACCATGCGCAGATGGATCCTGAGCCGCTGCAGATCCACTTCGAACCGGCGTGGAACCTTGAGCAACTGCACTGTCGATTCAATTCGGGCGATCCGTGTCTCATACTCGATCAATTGAGAGCTGGCTGCGCTCTGAGCGAGTTCGCGTTCGAGGGTTCCTAAAAGTCGGTGCAATCGGTCGATACGACGAACGTACAGCCACCTGTAAAGGCGCGGCGCGAAGCCAATGACGGGAATCAATGTCGCGACGACCGGAATGATAAAGAACACGATGCGGTTGAGGAGTGAGGCAAGCCAGAAGGACGTGTATCGCTGCCAGAAAGTCGGGCCGGAGCGGTAAAATGCCTCTGCCGTTGGAGAGAGAGGCAAATCATTGGGTTGCTCAGCGGGAAACTCACCCAGACGATTGAAGGGGCCCGGCGTCGAGTGGACTTTGCGCATCGCTTCCAGCAACAGATACTGCAAGGCGGGGTGAAGATCCTTCCGTACGAGCAATCTGTTGCGGGAGGCAAGCAGGTCAAGGTCCGAATTGGGAATGTCGCGACCCAAGCTAATGAGGCCCCGCCACAGCACCACATGCTTCAGCCCGGGGATCGTTTTGGCGATGGCTTCCGCTTGCGCGACATTCATTAATCGGATTCCAGCGGCACCGAGCGCGCGCTGCAAGAGGCCGCCATCCAACTGACTTGGAAAGACCGCCACATCGATTTCGCCTGCGATCAATGCATCGACTGCCTCGGCGGTACCAAGATCCAGGAGATGCGTAGAAACATCCACTGCATCGGTCGCTTTTAAAACCTGTAAGATAAGCGATCGAAGCGCGGTTCCCGGCATGCCAATGGAAAGGCGCTTGCCACGGAATTGCGCAAACCGCGTGGTCGGTTCGGCATCCCTGTAAAAAATGAATATCGGTGCATCGAATATTCCACCGAGTGAATAGAGGGTATCTGCATCGTTCGGTTGCGCGATCCCGAACGTGGTTAGGGCCGCCTGCACCCCAGAGGCGGCGTCGCGCAGCAGATCCAAATCTTCTACCGCGCCAGCGGAGTTGCGGACCTCTAGCTCGATGCCATCGCGTGTCAGAATCCGTGCATAGTGCCTCGCAAAGTTGTCATATCCGGATCCCGCCGCCCCCGCAGCGATTACGAAGTGACGTGGCGGTAGCGGATCGATCCAGCGATATGCAATGAATAAGACAGCAAGGACAATGGCCGCCGAGGAAAGCACAATAACCAAAGGCTTCCATGACCTACGCCACATGTTGCAACCCCGATGCCGCTGGCAGTCCCCTGAACTCCTTCCGTTGCTTTCCCACTCACGCGTGCTGACGATGCGGCCAGACAGCGGTGATGACGCAGGATCAGCGCGCCCGGGCGAGAACGGCAACGTCCAGCTTTGAATAGTACTTCTTTACGTCGTTGGCCCCGTACTTGGCGCGGAATTTCTCGATGATGGACGACACCTGTTTCGAGTCGGTGATAGGAACAATGTTGAATTCGGCCTCTGCGCCCCGCGCGTTGATCCGAATCGACGGGGTTTTGAGCACGTTTTTGTACCACTGCGTATCCGACCCCTGCACCGGCAGAAGATACAGGTTCTCATGGTCCAATACGAACCAGACCGGGATTGAGATGGCGCGTCCTGAATTTCTACCGGTCACCGTGATCTTAATTCCGCGATACCGGGAAAGGCGGTCTTTCAGAGCATCGTTCCCGGCTGGCATGTGCACTCCTCCGC
>WNGJ01017580.1_pt1 | contig 11667 bp, 16 predicted proteins | sample 5400611 | NCBI WGS metagenome assembly WNGJ01 (sample SAMN13153375, study PRJNA577476) | soil metagenome | isolation source: 40 cm soil or saprolite under Garry oak tree replicate 1 | place: USA:California | collected 2016-06-15 | reverse complement strand
CAAGAGCTGCTCGCCGCTGCAAAGGGACCGAAGATTGAAGTATCGATCAGCCAGATCCGCAAGAAGGGGTTGATCTCGGCGCTACGTGAACGGGCTCGGCGCGCGTGAAAAAACCGCGGATTGCTTTCAGTGATGCAGCGATTGCAGATATTTTGGAGCAGTCTGATTGGTACGAAGCTCAAGCAGATTGGAGTCTGGCGCAACATTGGGAAGAGGCGGTCACTGCGACGCTGTTGCGGATTGCTCAACGTCCGAGAATTGGGCCACGCTGTAGCTTCACGGCAGACGAACTTCGTGGCACCCGCCGCATGCTGGTCGCAGGTTTCGCCATCTTCTATCAGTCCAGCGAGCGTAAGATTCTCGTTCTGCGTGTAGTTCACGGTGCTCGTGATCTCGAAAGCTTGTTTTATAAGTGATCAACTGATTTGTGGGGAAACCGTCCATCAAGTAGTTTTGGCGGATTCCACATCGACGGGAACGCTGTTACTCAGGAGCTTGCGTTCTAAAGCTGAGTTCCCAGCACTTGTTTGGCCTCCGATAGCAGCTCGGAATAATTGGACGAGAATATTTCAGGCAGAGTACTTTCCAAAGCGCCCTCTAAACGCCACAGCGCCTTGCGTTGTGCAAACTCACGGGCTTCAATAAATAGTGTCCCCGCCGAGCTATCGTTCGGATTGTTCTTGCGCCACGCTTCGTACGACTGCGTCAACAACTCAAAAAGCGCCAGGCAAACCGATTTCGGCAAATCGATGGGGACCTTGTCATCGAGACTCGTATCCATCTGTACCACCTCCCAGCAAGACTACCTTCACAGCGTAAACCTCCTAATGGACGTTTATGTTGTTTATCAGGACTTGACTCCGGCAACTGGGGGGAGTCTGTCCGCCCTCTCGACGAAGGCAAAAGGTATAAGAAGGGTTTTGACACAGACGAAATTCATCTGATCAGTTTGGCTTAATCAGAATAGGATGAAACGAGCGAACTCCAGCAATTTTGTTGCGGGGAGTCGATGGAAGGTTCTAATGCGAGTCCTGGCCACGGCGGACATTCACGGAGTGGTAAGTGTCTACGAGTGGTTGGTTGAACTGGTGGAGGAGCACGAGGTCGACTTGCTTTTGATAGCTGGAGACCTCTTTGCGGTTGACTGGGAAGATGGGCAACGTGAGCAGGCGCGGCAGATCATTCCGGTGTTGAAAAGGGTGGCAGCTCCATGTTTCTACATCATGGGTAACGACGATAATGTCGCCCTGGACTATGATGATGAACAGATAAGACCGCTTCATGGAAGGCGGCTCGAGCCACTGCTCGAAAAGCCAGCTATTTTAGTGACGCATGCACCGGCTTACGGGTTTTTGGACCGTTCATATGGAGGCGAACACTTTGGCAGCCGGGCACTTGGCGCCCTGCTTCACCGAAGGCCGGTCTTGGTTCACATCCACGGGCACATTCATGGTGACTTCGGGCGAGACGAGAATCATTTCAATGTTGCTGCAGCTGGACAAAGGCGTGCAGTCGTTATTGATCTGCCCTCACTAGACCACCAGGTGCTGCAAGCCGAGTGATTCCCTCGTCGGGTTCAAACTTCCATGACAGCTTCCGCCATGCAGCGGCGCGCTAACTCCTGTGTAGTCGGATATCCTGAGATTTGAAGTAACACTTCGCTTGTCCGGTTTGCGCTGCCAGATGGGATGAGAAGGCACTGAGTCCGTTTTAGCTGGCGTGAATGCCCTTGACTCCAATCCTTCTCGCACTTCGTCTCCTTCTAATCGGTCGGCCCAGTTCCTCTTGGAGAACTGTTACCTTTGACAGTTCCCAGCGGGGCTGGGCGGCTCTATGTTCCCGTCAGCAACAACCACGGAAGGGTCCGGAGCCCGACGCCTCCAGGAAGAATGGCGCTTCAAGGTGCGATTCTTTCGCTAAGTCGGGCCGGATCCTCTTCTCCCAACAACCTGAGGGAAGACGCAACCTAAGATGTGCGGCGAATGGCCGACTCAATTTTCACTTCCACGAATCGCGGTGGCGAGACGCACAATTCAAAAGCCAGGAGAAAGGCTATGAAAAGAACATTATGCGAGTCAGTGGGTAACTCAGCTGTGGACCGTCGCAGATTTCTCAACGCGGCTCTCGCTGCCTGCACCATCGGTCCTCCGCTTGGTTTTTTGTCTATGCAGCTTGCGGCAAGCAGGGCTGGGTCTCTGACAAAAGAGCAACGTGACAGCATGACGCCGTCGCGGGTCATTGACGAATTGAAGAAGGGGAATGAGCGATTTCGTACGGGGAAGATGGCTCCTCGGGATTATTTAGCCGAGAAACGCTCAAGTGCTGCCGGTCAGTATCCGGCGGCGGTAATCCTTGGATGCGTTGATTCACGAGTACCTGCGGAAATCATTTTCGACGCTGGGATCGGCGATACGTTTAATGGGCGCGTAGCCGGCAACGTGGTCAACGATGACCTGCTCGGCAGCATGGAGTTTGCATGCGCTGTTTCGGGAGCAAAACTGGTTTTAGTCCTGGGACACACAGCTTGTGGCGCGATAAAGGGCGCGATCGACGACGTGGTATTAGGCAATCTCACGGGATTGCTGGCGAGGATCAAACCGGCCATTCCGGAAACCAAGTTTGAAGGAGAAAAGTCCAGCAAGAATCCGGCTTACGTCGACGCTGTGGCCCGAACCAATGTCAAAGTGGCACTCCAAAACATTCGGCGGCGAAGCCCGGTATTGGCGGATATTGAAGAGAAGGGATCGATCCAGATCACCGGCGCAATGTACGATCTGACCACCGGCGTGGTGGACTTCGTTAGTTAGCAGGTTTTAGCTGCTCGAAACGAACCACAGATTGGGTTTCACCGGAAGCTGTGGGTCTGCTGATCCTCGATCGAGTGTCCCTACCATGCCATCCGTAAACTCAGTACGAACGCCGTGGTGGACGTGGACGTGGCCTGTCCTGGCGCTAGTCGTTCTAGGTGTGCACACAACCCTCAGCCCCGGCGTTCCATTTGCCGCAGCCGAAGCCTTCGCTCTGATTGCCACCGTTTTTGCGGCAGTCTACCATGCCGAGGTCGTCGCCCATCGTGTCGGTGAGCCATTCGGGACACTCGTACTTGCGCTGGCTGTCACCATTATTGAGGTGGCGCTTATCGTCTCCATGATGATTACCGGTGGGTCCGGCACCGCCGGACTGGCGCGCGATACAGTTTTTGCCGCAGTCATGATTGTTTGCAACGGCATCGTCGGCCTATGCCTTCTCGCAGGTGGCGTTCGCCATCGTGAGCAGGGCTTTCAGTTTCAGGGCGCGCAAGCCGCGCTCTCTGTACTAATCGCGCTGACGACGCTGACTCTGATCTTTCCGAATGTCACGAGCACTGCGGCCGGGCCGACATTCAGTTCATCACAGCTCGTCTTTGCCGCCATTGTTTCGCTGATCCTATATGGTTCATTCCTGTTTGTGCAGACGGTTCGCCATCGCGATTATTTTCTTCCTGCGGGGGATGACGAAGAAGCACATGCGCCGCCCCCACCGAACCGGATCGCGCTTGTCAGCGCGGGATTGCTCCTTGTCTCGTTAGTCGCGGTAGTGGCGTTGGCGAAGGCACTCACGCCAACGTTGGAGCGTGGCATTGAAGCAGTCGGCGCGCCCAGAAGTGTTGTGGGGATCGTAATCGCGGGACTGGTCCTTCTCCCCGAAGGGCTGGCCTCGTACCGTACGGCAACTGCCAACCGCCTGCAAACCAGCATGAACCTGGCCCTCGGATCGGTATTGGCCACCATTGGCCTGACAATCCCGGCGGTCGCCAGCGTCTCTATGTTTCTCAGCAGACCTCTCACGCTCGGGCTCGGCGCAAAAGAGGAATTGCTACTCGCCGTGACCCTCCTTGTTTGTCTTCTCACAATAGGGACGGGGCGCACCACCGTCCTCCAAGGGATTGTCCACCTCGTTCTATTTGCCGTTTTTCTCTTCTTTGCCGCTGTTCCCTAAATCTTGAGGAACGCCGGTTAGCTACGGGTAGCTTGGATTACCGGACGTGTGAAATCCACTTCTCCGGTTACGGCGTTAGGACTTGTCGCAGATTGGCGAGTAAGTTCAAAATGTGATGTGCACAAGCCCCGGGAAACCATCGTCGGTTTTACCCTGCTTGGGCTGACAATCGCGGCTCTATCTTATGCGTATGCGGCATTCGACGACTACACCAAGCCTATGAATGGACTCAGATTTGCAGTATGGACTGTTTCCATGATTCTTTGTCCGCCACAACTGCTCTTCACCTTTTGTATCGACTGTGAAGTCATTGGATGGGGCGGTTTCATCATGTTCTCGATAATCGGAGTTTTGAATACGGCTCTCTACGCACTGATTGGCTTCATAGTTGTCTCGTGGCGGAAAGATTCAAGCTCACAGAGCCGCGAACAGGAACCCTCGACAAAGATTCAAGGGGATTAACCACAAAACTCGCAAACATTGTGTGTTTGCGCGCTTTCGATACAACGACTTGAAGGAAGACGCTGGCGATCAAGTCGCCTATTTGGAAACTGTCGTTCGCTGGCACATATGGATTATTTCCGAACCGCCCTTTTAATCGGGGCTTGTGATAGTCAGGAACGCCACCAAGGCTTCTCTCTTAGCTAGCCGTTTTCGACGCGGGCCTTGATGTCCGAGTACGCCACATCGATGAGCCTGCTTAGCGCTGCGGCGTTTGTGGCCGTTCCCGGTCTCAGCTTCACATGGCGCATGAACTTGCCGGTGCCTTGCAACAAGCGGGCCGGATCCGGCAGCGCTGCGCCATGAAAGAACCCCACGTTTACGTGGGAAGTGAATACATTGACGTAGCCGAAGGGCGCATCCCCCAAACATGCTACCGGACAGCCGTCATGCAAAAGCTCGCGGACTTCGTCCCCGCATTTTCGCATCACCTCAAACCACTGATGGGCGATGGCTCCCAATTCACCGGCGTGCTCTTTCATCTACGCATCGATGGCGGGATCCCGCTCGACAGCGCCGTCGAATCGCAGCAATTCCGTTCTCATCGTCACTCCACTTTTTGCTTGAAGGCGTTCCGAAGAACTCGTTCGGCAGCCGTAGGCTGTCAAACCATCATCCGCATTAGCAAGCCTGTGCCGAAGCGGGTCTCTGACGTCCCAATCAGGTTGAAACCGCATGCGGCGTAAAACTCTCTTGCATGGGGGTTACCGACTACGTACAGGAAAGCTGATCCTCGTGTGCGAGCGACCTCGCCGCAATGTGCGACCAGCGATCGTGCAATCCCACGACGCCGCATGTTTGCGTCGACAAACAATGCATCGAGTTCGCTTTCTCCATCGGCTCTAGGTTCCACCGCGGCAAATCTGACAATCGTTCCCCTCCATTCGGCCACAAATACCCCACCTGCGGCGATCTGCGCGAACGGCAACTCGATGGCATCAGGGTGGGCGAGCAAGGCTTCACGATCACCGGCGTTGGTAAGAGATGCCCGCAGTTGCAAATCCTCAAGCTCCTTCTGCTCAGAGACAACCGCCCCGCGAATCAAAAGATCTTCCAACTCAGGCATACCCCGAGCGTAGACGATCGCTCGGACTGACGTCAAAGAATTGGTGTTCCGGCCGGCCCGCGTCTGAAGGCCTTTGCGTGATGGTGGCGGACGACGAAGCGCCAGGGAGGCAACGGATCATCGATCTGCTGCGCCGCGATTCTCAGGTGGGCGCAATCATAGAGGCGTCCGACGGACTCGCCGCGGTGGGGATCATTCAGAACCGAAGGCCCGATCTGGTGTTTCTCGACGTGCAGATGCCGGAACTGAATGGACTGGAGGTCATCGCCGAAGTGGGAGCCGAGCGTATGCCGCTAACCGTCTTTGTGACCGCCTACGATGAGCATGCAATCCGCGCTTTCGAAGCAAATGCGATTGACTATCTCCTGAAGCCGTTCAGCGACCAGCGCTTTGAGATGACCATGGCTCGCGTCAGCATTCGGATGGATGAACGCAGCGTGCGGGAGTTTGGGAGGCGCATTCTTCGCATGGTTTCCGCAGTGCCCAGCGGGGATCTGCCGCTGGACCGTCTGGTGGTGAAATCGGGAGGTTCCACCCGCTTCGTACGGGTGGCCGATATCGACTGGATCGAAGCTGCTGGCGTTTATGCGAACCTGCACATCGGAGGAAAGGAGCTTTTGTACCGGGCCGCGCTGAACGAGCTTGCCGAGAGGCTCGATCCCGTTCGTTTTGTCCGCGTCCATCGTTCGGCTATCGTCAATATCGAAAGCGTTCTGCGCCTGGAGCCCATCTCCCATGGCGAATTTGAAGTGATCCTGAAAGACGGTTCGAGATCGAGAATCAGCAGAACCTATCGCAGCCAGCTGGAAAAGAGATTGGGTCAATCGCTGTAGTCCGTTCCGCGTGCGGGACTGGGGAGACAGGTCATGACGCAGTGGGCTGCGATGGTGATGCGAAAGATCTACGTAAATGCGCGGAGACCGCAATCGAAGCGCAATGGGTCTGAGCCGTTCGACTGTAGATCAGCACGTTGGCTGGTTAGCGGCAGGATGTAGTCGCCAGCCAGAGATGGCGGTACTAAAGCCTTAGCTGAGGAATCTCAACTTCTGGATTGCCCGTTGGCCGGACACAATCAGGCGAGAGATCCACACTGATATACGATGGTCCATGTGGACAATGTTCTTATCAGGCCTGCTCAAGCATCCGACCTCGACCAACTGGCGCTTATGTGCGAAGCCCTATGGCCTAAGTCTTCTGCCGAGGAACACGCCCAGGAACTCCAACTGATACTCGGGGGCAAAGCAGCTTTAGTTTTAACGATGCCACACACCATCTTCGTGGCAGAAAAGACCGATGGGATATTGGCCGGTTTCCTGGACTTACGTTCGCATGCGGACGGCTGCAACCCATCACAGCCAGTGGGCTACATCATGTAGCCGAGGATCACCGGCACCGCGGAGTAGGCAGGAAGCTGCTTGCCAAGGCGGAGGACTGGGCACGCAGTCAGAGGTGCGTCGAGATGGGTTCCGATGCCATCATCGATAATGAGCTGTCCCGGCGTGCACACGAGGCCTTGGGTTACGAGGTTGCAGACCGCTGTGTGCATTACCGGAAGTGACTATGAGGAACAGGGGTTGGACGTGTGTCCCTAATCGTTAGTCACCCCAGCGTGGCAGATGAGCTCCAAAAGATTCTGCTCCGGGTCGTGGAAAAAGAGGGCCCGTGCGTTCATAGCTGGAAACGCGACCATGCGAGGACCGAGACTGAGGGCTTCGAGCCGTTCTTTGTGAGCCTCGTAGCTCTCGGGAGGGATTTCGAAGGCCAGGTGATTCAGTGTCGACCGAGTTGGTTCGTGGCCATCGAAAATTCCCTTCGCAAAGACATGTCGCTGAAAGTCTATTAGCGCTAACAGTTGCGGATGACCATGCCTGCCTAGAGGCGTATCGACGGGCTTGATGGTTAAGAACGCGATAGTAGGCTTGCCGCCGGCATCAGGTTCAGGGCCGGTTTCGTGGCAAGCCTCACTCAGCAGCTGGAAACCAAGGACATCGCGATAGAAATCGCGCATTTTCCTCAGATCGCGAACGTTGAGAACGATCTCGGCAACCCCGGTTATAGATGGCAAATCCTTCATCCTAGCCCTAAGAAATTGACGCCAAGACAGCGAGGCTATCACAAGTAAGAAGGCTTCAGCCCGGCAAAGCTCGCGCTGTGTCGTTGTTTTACACGTCCCAGCGGAAATCATAGAAGACGCGAATTAGGTTGCCATCAAGATCGGCGGCCATAAACTCGCGCAGCTTCCACGGTTTGTCCTCGGGTTCGGAAATGATCTTTGCCTGTGCGGCCTTCCACTCTGCGAAGAGTTCGTCTACCTCAGACTTGCTGTCGAGATTGAGCCAGAAAAGGCTAGGGCCTGTGTTGCCGTAGGACTCTCGGAAGGAGCGATTAGTAATAAACAGTCTGCAATTCCCTCTTGAGATGCCCGCAATACCGCCTTGGTCGTCCCCCCAATCGAAGGTGAAGCCTAGCATGTTGACGTAGTAGGCTGCGGCTTTGTCGACGTTGGCCGCGGGGATCTCCGGGACAGGAGTGGGGAACGTCATGGGCTTGCCTCCCTTGAACGCTCTAGCGCTGGCCATCGCGTCAGCGATCCGCTTCATGCCGTCGACAAGCGTCGGTCCGAAACTGTCGCGCACTTGAGGCCCATATGCAGTAGCGTTGTCGCCCGACAGGATAATGCGTTATTGGGACAGGGATTGTACTGGTCCTTCTTCAGATCCCAAACCGAGATCGTGTGTGAAGAGTGCTGGAAAGCGTGCATGTCGATTTTTGCAGTAAGAAATTGAACCTTGAATTCACGTCAGAAAAGCTCGAGACCACATGAGACAAGTCTCACCGGAGCCGTTATGAAAGTCATCGGTATCTCTGGAAGCCTTCAGCAGCGCTTCTGCCACATTTCAACCCCGAGCACCAAAAAGCAGCAATCGAAAGAGGGACTGTCACCAAATGCTGTTCTAAGTTACAATGTTGTACGGACTTAGCCGCGGAGAGGTGGCAGAGTGGCTGAATGCGGCGGTTTGCTAAACCAACCTGCCCGATTCGCACTGACCGATTTTCACGTGTTTTGTTTGCATTAGGCGCTGCTCGGTTGCAGCCGGATGCTCTCATTTGCAGCCTATAGTTCAGCAAGAGTTCAGCAGATTTCTCCTGCCTCAGCGCGGACAGATGTGCAACGCTTCCCCCTTTGCCGAAGACTTTTTCGACGGCGTGGCCGATCCCGTCATCACATCCAACCCAGCCGTTGCCCATGTCCGGGGCCGCAATCGCTTCCGAGCGGCCAGCCATTCGTCCAGAATCGGCGGATTCGCTGCGCGCCGAAACTTCTCAGATCGGTCATGTGAAAACAACAGAAGTTGCCCGCGAACCTTGCGACGCAGCGCTCCCTCTGCACCAATTATGGGATGTCGCTGTCAAGTGTTGATGGTAAACTCGGCCCTGACCGGAGGTTCCTATGGACACATCTCCTTCTTCGGTTCGCGTCAGCGAGGGGACCCAAGCACAGACCGAATCAGTGATGAGGCTAGTGGAAATCTCTGCAGGGTATTGGTTGCCGCGAGCTTTGCAGGTGGTAGCTGATCTCGCAATCGCAGACGCACTGGATCAAGAGCCACGGTCGGCAGCCGATCTTGCCAAATCGGTCGGAGTTGACGCTGATGCCTTGGACCGAGTATTGCGTTTGCTCGCTTCGCATGGCGTCTTCGATCGGCGCAAAGGCAAATACGTGCACAACGCGCTCTCTCGTTCACTGCGCAGCGACCATCCGCAATCAATGCGCGCCTATGTACGGCTTGTCGGGCTGCCCGTGTTCTGGAAGAGCTGGGGAGCGCTTGAGCAAGTAGTGCGCAGCGGCAAGCCCGCTGTGACCGACATCTTTGCGTATTTCAAAGGGCATCCGGAGGAGACGGAGATCTTCGACGCGGGCATGAAGTCGAAGGCGCAGAGCGTTATTTCGCCAGTTCTTGCAGCCTACGATTTCTCCATCTTCGGCACGCTTGGTGACATTGGCGGCGGCCTGGGACATTTGCTCCAGGCCGTACTCAAGTCGGTCCCTAAGTTGCGCGGTGTTCTGTTTGACCAGCCGCATGTCGTCGAGCGTGTGGGCGTCGACGAGACCATCGCCAATCGATTGGTCTTGCAAGGCGGCGACTTCTTTCGCGGACCGCTTCCACGCTGCGATGCCTACGTCCTTATGGAGGTGCTGCACGATTGGACCGATGAGCGATCGCGGCAGATTCTCCAGCAGATTCGGAAAGCCGCGCCCGACAAGGCCAAGCTGTTAGTGGTCGAGACCGTTTTGCCTAATGAAAGCGCGTGGGTAGCGGGCCACGGCGAGCACTTCGGCAACCATCTCGATATCAACATGTTGGTGCTTACCGGCGGACGCGAGCGCACCCCAGATGAGCTTGCGAAACTATTCGCGGACTGCGGATGGCAGCTCGCCCGCGTGATCCCAACCCCAAGTCCGTACTCGATCGTGGAGGCGGTGGCAGCCTAGCTGGCCTAATGAGTTGCGGGCGCGTTTACCAGATGTAGATACTTCCGAGTTGGTCGGTACTAACCCAACGGGCAAGCTGATGACTTCCGGGTTGCTAATCATCCGCCCACAAGGTGCGGACATGCACGCCTGCCAGGAGCAGTCCCATGATTCCCAATGTCCACATTTGCGCGTTGAAGGCTTTTTGGTAGTAAGACTCGTACTGCTTCTGCGTACGCGTGATGTAGTCCTTTTCCATCACTGCGCTGCTTGCGGCTTTTTCGGCGGCATCGGCGCGCTCCTCGAGCTTCTTGAGGCGGTCTTCCGGGGTGGTGCGCGAGGCTTTTTGCGGCTGCTCAGATCGAAGGGCGGGGCTGAAAAAAGCGAGAACCGCAGCCAGAAACAGGATGCGTTGGCGTATGGTAGTCACGGGTCCGACTCCTGGCTGGGCCTCCCAATCTAGGTGCCGGGGGGTGTGGTGTCACTGTTTGGAGCCGGTAGCGGTGTCCGAAGGGATACCGGCCGGAAGGGCAAGGCGTTTCGATTGGCGAAGGCGTCGAGTGTTCTCATCTGATTAACGTGGTATCTCGGAGACTTGGAATCCGTCGCGAAAGCTGGCCGGTCAAATGGACGAGAACGCCACTACTCAGGACTTGGTCGCCGACGCGATTGCCCGCCGATGAACCGGTCAAGTGCAACAAACGCGATAAGCAGCTCGATATTCCCCAGCGGCCCCATAAACAGCAAAGGCACTTTTTCCATTTGGGAAAGGAACGGAATTGTTATCGCCGTGAACAGGGCGAATAGTGCTGCAATGACCGCCCAGAGCCGCCAGTTCCTGCGGTAAATCCAGAACGCTTTAGCAGCGTAGCCCAATGCAACGCACGCACTCCCTAATCCAACAGACCAGTCGTTCTTAAGATTGCGATGTATCCCTCTATCGGTATCATGTATCGTCACAGCAAGAGCTACTGTGACCACCGCCATTGCGACTGCGAAATACAGAAGGTTGTCACTTAGGGGATGCTGTTGCACGACGTCGCCTTGTATTGCGCGAACATTTTTGTCAGGTTTGTTTCCAAGCAACGCCCATGCACCGAATGCGCTTGCGTACAAGCAAGTGATCGCGACGCAGACGCCAGCCCAACCAGCCCCAGAAGGGAATAATCGCGAGATTAGCAGCAGAACAAAGGCGAATATGGCCACCACCATTACCGCGGCAAGAGAGAGTCGCATAACTGAGGTTCCTTCCATCGTGTCAGAATGTACCTTCAATTTCTGTTGCAGTCGATGGCTGGCGAAACAGGCGATAGCACTCAACAACGAAATCGAGGTAGTCCGGATTTCGGCGTGTCGCGGGGTAGGCGGAAGTAATCCACATGCTTGGCAAACAGCGTTCGCGTCCACATGGAATCCGTCGCGAAAGTGAGCTCGTCAAATGGACGCGAACCCCACTTTACATCCATGTGGAAAAGGATTTTCAGAGTCATCATATGCAGATTTACAGCCCTACACTCATGGGTGGGCAGGAGAGGGAAAGAAAATGTGTGAGGAATGCCTAGAGAAGTGTTAGTTTTTCGATTTTTCCGCCTCCGGACAGGCTCTGCACTCATGGAGCATTGTATGCTGACGAGGGCGGGTGTACGTT
>WNGJ01007418.1_pt1 | contig 11667 bp, 11 predicted proteins | sample 5400611 | NCBI WGS metagenome assembly WNGJ01 (sample SAMN13153375, study PRJNA577476) | soil metagenome | isolation source: 40 cm soil or saprolite under Garry oak tree replicate 1 | place: USA:California | collected 2016-06-15 | reverse complement strand
AACTTCAGCCTGGTGAGGAAACACTTTTGTCAGCAGCACCCGCTGAACCTCTTCATCGCTGTCCACACAGCAATCAGACAAGACTGTCAGGCCATAATCCTTGTCGGCGGCCTCTCGCAGCGTTGATAAGACAACCCCACTGGTGGCGATGCCGCAGAGGACCAGATGCCTGATGTCCTGTGCCCGCAACAGCACCTCCAGATCGCTGCCCGCGAACGCACTGACACGCAGTTTTGTGACCACAATATCGGTCGGCAGTGGAGCAATGGCCGGATGAATCTCCATCGCCATCAGAGCACCTTGAAACGAAGATGACCGCTGCTTGATACCCGCAAACACTTTATTGCGCGGACTGACTTCCGGATAGCCCTGACGAAATTTCACCCTGACGTAGATAACGGGAATATTCGCCGCGCGAGCGGCAGCAATTGTTTTAGCCAGGCGCGGGAGCAGGTCGCTGTTATGAGCATAGCGCTCAACGGTACTCGGCTGAACGTCCATGACGAGAAGCGCGGTCTGAGCTGATGGGTTGGTGATAGACATTGTATCTCCTTTCGGGTCATTGTACATTATTGTACATCATTGAGAAGCAAACCTCGCCACGGAGGGTGGGGTCCTGCGGTTCAAGTCTCATGACAGACGCAAAACGACGACTCCCAATACCGGACGACGATGTCATACTCCAGTAATTCCATATTTCCATATAGCACTTCAGAAAAAACCAGGGGAGAGGTGTGATCCTCTCCCCTGGTTGATATACTATCTTAAGGCTTAACAAGTGAGAGCTCAGGCCAATGATCTAAGCTCTCATTTTTCGATTCATCTTCTTGTTTATGGCTTGATTGCCAGAAACGAGCTAATATCTGCTGTCACAGTGCTTTGTACTTGCAGATGTAAACCACAGCGGCCCGACAACAAAGAGCTATCCGCTACAGTAATCAACCAGCTCGCAGGCTCTGTGCCACCCGTCTTCCAAACTTTGGCGTAAAGGGTTGAGCCAACGACACGGAAGCGCAGAGTATAGGATGTGCCCGCCGTTGCAGCAAATGCCGTTTTGCTCAGCAAAGTGAGGGTGCCATTTACCTTCTTCTGTATCATCAAAGTGGTGCCATTAATGGATGCTTTATACCAGTTCTTGCTATCAGACCAGCGCAGTACAGCTCCCAGGTTGGATGTTGTAAAACTACTCAATGACCCGCTGAACAAGACTGCAGCATCGGTGGCCGTTGGGCCAAGTAACGCATTGTATTGACCGCTCCCATTTGAGACCTGCCCCATGTTATTATTGATGGAGAAGGCGCTTTGTGTATTAGCTGCCCCACCCCAGACCAGTCCATCTGAAGCCGTTCCCCAATGTGCCTGATTCGCACGTTGAAAGGTATCCTGCGCCAGGGTTGTAACCGGTGACGGTGAGGGAGTTACCGTTGGCGTGGGAACGCCTGATTGAATTGCTTCAGCCAGTTTATTGGCGAACTCTTCATCGAACCAGATCCGATTCTGCCCATCGACGTTTAACCCATCATGTGGGTGACCGTTTGCCGTTGGTGTATTGTAGGTGGTGAACGAACCGGTACCGCTATCTGGGAACGATCCGAAGATTTCTTGCTCTGAGTCATCAAACCAGATCAGCCCGTTACTATCGACACTCATACCGGAGGTATGTGTGCTACAACTACTACAGACCTTGTGATAGGCATATTCTGTCACACCGTTATTAGTTCCAGGTACAGCCTGGGAAACATGTAACTCACCAATCATGCCAACCCATCCCTCAGACCACCAGATATTGCCGTTTGGATCGACCGTAATCAGATGAGGCGTCAATCTACTCGTTGAGCTGGTGCGAATCTTATATTCCCGCAACTTTCCTCCGGATGTATATTCGCCAATCAGCGCAACCGACGAGTTATTTTCGGTGAACCAGAGGTTGTTGGAAGCATCGACCACGATGCCATAGGGCTGACTGTCCGACGCAGGAGTAGCCACCTCCATGAAGGAGTGCGTGACCGGATCGAAGCGACCAATTTTGTTCGTAAAATGTTCGGTGAACCAGACCTTTCCATTTTGGTCGATAGCCACATCCCACGGCCCTGCATTTGCCGTTGGAACGGCCCACTGCTGGAACGTCTTGTTGCTGGGATCAAACATGCCGATGGAGTTTCCCATCGGCAGAGGAAACCATAATTTCCCTTGTGAATCGAATGCCAGGAAGAGTGGTTGGGCATAGCCAGAGGGCAGTTTGTAGGTATTGATCCAGCTTGAAGAAGATGGGTTAAATTCAGCAATCACTCCAGGTGGCGTAGTAGAGTTACAGGTGGGAGAAGGGTCGCAGCCTGGGATAGCTAGCCAGACATTGCCTTTGCTATCGAAAGCAGTTCCCCAGGGGTCTAGACTACTGGGTATATAGAAATTCTTGGTAGTTATTCCATTTGCTTGCGCGTACGTCGAGTGTAAATCATACCCGGTCACACCAAAAGCCACACTGGCACTGCCAATAAGCATTGCCAGTGCTAAAAGACCCTGTATAATTTTTCTTCCATTCAACAAAGTATTTTCCCTATTGGTCACCAATTAAGACCGGTGAACTCCAGTGCACCTGAGTACTTGATTACCTGATGATGTCGATAATTAGGAACAAGTGTAACAAATGGAATATCATGTTCAAGTGGCGATTCAGTTAAGATACCATTACGAATGGATGATTTGGAGTTACTATTTCTTAACCATCTACACCGGTCACGCTGCCATCAGGGTGTTGGAATTTTTTTGACATAGGGAAGGTGTATGTAACTTGTAAGCTGCGCCTGTACCCAATACCGGCTTACTTCTGCCGCGCCTGAGGATAAATGGGCAGAGTTGCGAGATAGACTTTTCTTGACAAGGAAAGCATAGAAAGGCCGTAGATGACTATCAAGAATCATCCACGGCCTTTTCTCACTGGAAACGTAGACCCAGGCTTATGCGTCGTAGTAGAGCGCGAATTCGATCGGCGTTGGGCGCAAGCGTGCCTCGTCGGATTGTGAGCGTTTCAGGTCGACATAATGTTCGAGTATGTCTGTTGTGAAGACGCCACCTTCGAGCAAGAAGGCGTGGTCGTCCTCGAGTGCATCCAGCACTGCATCCAGGGAGCCGGGGACGGAGCGGATCTCGCGCAACTCTTCCTCCGACAAGTGGTACAGGTCGCGATCCACCGGGCCATAACCGTGGTCACTCGGCTCGATACCGCGACGAATACCATCGAGGCCGGCCATCAACATGGCGGCAAATGCCAGGTAGGGATTCGCTGTTGGATCGGGCGGGCGGAACTCGACGCGCTTTGCCGAGGGGCAATCGGTCAAGGGGATGCGCACGGCCGCACTGCGGTTACCTTTTGAGAAAACCAGGTTGACGGGAGCTTCAAAGCCCGGTACCAGGCGCTTGTAGCTATTGGTAGTAGAAGCAACGATGCCCAGTAACGCCGGTGCGTGTGTCAGCAGACCTCCGATGTAGTAACGAGCAAGCTGAGAGATACCAGCATAGCCTTCGCCATCATAGAATAGCGGCTTCTCATGTTTCCACAGGCTTTGATGGACATGCATACCGGAACCATTGTCGCCAAACACAGGTTTGGGCATGAACGTGACGGTCTTGCCGTGCTTGCGGGCTGTGTTCTTGACAACATATTTGTAGAACATCATATTGTCTGCAGTCTTGAGCAGCGTGTTGAAACGGATGTCGATCTCAGCTTGCCCTGGCCCGCCAACTTCGTGGTGCTGCGCCTCGACCAGCACGCCAAGCTCTTCGAGCACAAGCGCCATCTCGCTACGAATATCCTGTAATGTGTCATTGGGAGCAACCGGGAAGTACCCTTCTTTGACACGCATGCGGTGACCGAGGTTAGGTCTGCCGTTACGCGCGCTATTCCAGTGCGCTTCCTCGGAGTCAATTTCTGCATACTGGATATTTGCCGTGGAATTGTAGAGCACATTGTCAAAGATAAAGAATTCTGCCTCAGGGCCAAAGTAACTCGTATCGGCAATGCCAGTTGAGCGCAGATACTCCTCCGCTTTTCTGGCAATGTAGCGGGGATCACGGCTATAGGGTTTCTTACGGCCTGCTGGCCCTGGATGGGCGACGTTACAGATCAGGCTCAATGTTGGAATGCTCGTAAAAGGATCCATGATGGCGGTAGTTGGATCGGGGATAAGTAACATATCGCTTTCATTGATCGTTTGAAATCCGCGTATGCTAGAGCCATCGAATGCTTTTCCTTCGACAAATGTTTCTTCTTCGAGTTCGCGTATTGGCACGCTGAAATGCTGCCACATGCCCGGCAAGTCAACAAACTTGAGGTCAACCATCTTTGCGCCTTGCTCTTGAGCGTATCGCAGTACTTCTTCTGGGGTCATATCTTTTACTCTCCTTCGACATATGTCCCGTTACCATTGCTGGTAGAGGGACTTGCTTTGACAGAATATGTTTATACATTATGCACAAGATAAGAGGTTTTTTCTCTACCTGCTTACCTACTCTATCTCTTCTATAATGGTACTCTTGTTATGTGCAGGATACTACTGTTAGATTATCCGAAAGTTCTGGTTTGTTTTTTGTGCAATATGCACAATTCAACCTAGTAATATTCCTGTGATAGGCTGTGGGGAAATCTTTGAGGGCCATGTAAATCAGGAATTGCGGCTGAAACTGGGAGGTTTGCCCAGCGGCTTTCCGTATTGCACGACGGGGTGCGTACAAAGCCGTTGGGCATGTTTGTGACGTTTTCAGCAACACCTGATTAGTGAAGCAGTGGCGAAATGAGAATGGCGCTTATAGACTGAGACATCATACATTTTCCTTGCTAACTTGGCCGGTACATCGTTGTACTCACTACCATAAAAGACGCAAAGAAAGGCTGATTTTAAATTTCTATGGGTAGAAATTTGGAGATTTACAAGTCGGGAGATTCAGGTGAACGTGGTTTAGAGTCAGGTGGTTTTATACATACTCCCGCAAAATTGGCCTCGTCAAACACGTCGGTCCACCTTCAGCCTTGAGCGAGATCTCATTCCCTTTATATGTCATGACCTCACAACCTGCTTCTTCCAGCAGGCGTTTGGTGATTGGGTTCCCCTCCAACATCACGCATTTACGGGGAGCCAGCGCCAGGATATTGGTACCCATTGTTGGGAATTCTTCTTCAGGTATGACGATGAGTTGGAAATCTCGTCGTTGTAACTCCTGCCAGAAAGGCACCGCCATAAGTGGCGGGTATACGATAGCAATATTATCATCGACAATACTAATCAGCGAGAGCAGGTGCAGGCAGGCATCAGGGCCGGTATAGTAGGGCAATTCTACGGGGATGACCTTCACATCTATTCCTGATAAAGCCTCGCGAAGCTGGCGAGCTCCCTCGACATTAGTACGGAATCCAAGGCCTATTGCCAGCGTGTCATGGTCTACCCATAGAAGGTCACCTCCCTCGGCTCGTGCTTCGCCGTGCAAAGTGTAAAGTATGGGCACTTCCAATTGCTCGAAGCGGCGGGCCATTGCAGACTCTTCGCCTTGCCGTTGTGGCTTGCCCATGCTCAACATAATCGCTCCATGATCGGTTACTATAGCCGGATCAAAGGCGAAAATAGCATCGGCATGGTCTGGCTGTGGCTCGTCGTGGTAGACAACTTCTGCCCCTCCCTGGCGCAACAAGGCTACCAGGGCATCGTGCTCTTGCTGGGCTATCGCAAGCTCCGGTCGGCCTGTGTAGTGCCACGCTAGCGGGTCGCTAATCGCGAAGGCCTCCTCAGGGCGCTTCACCAGGACAGTGCGTAGAGGTGCAACCATACTCTGGCTCCCATAATGTCTCGTCATTGAGTGTGCTCCTTGTTGCTATTCAAAGTACTCAATAATATGTTCAGGTTGCAGACGCAGGGTCACGCGTTTTTCTTTCGAGAATTGCTCTCGCATTTGCCGCCTGGCTTTCTCTTCACCATGATAACGCGCTGACAGGCGATAGATATCATGCTGTGCTATCTCAGGGTCGTCGATCATTTCGACTGTGCCGTTGATAGTAAGAAAGTTGTAGTCATCCTCGACGCAGATCGATATGCGCGGGTCACGTCTCATGTTGCGTTCTTTTGCGCGACCAATCTTCGTATTCATGGTAATCGTACCATCGTTCTCAAGAAGGTACCACATAGTAGTAAGCTGAGGGGTGCCGTCCTGGTTGATTGTTGCCAGCACCGCAAATCGAAGCTCCTGCAAATACGCTTGCGCTTTGTCTGATAATTCAACAGCCATAGACAACCTCCTTTTTGCTTCTATTGAGAACGTCAAGTTCGCGTAGGTCATCAATTGTGTCAATATCAAAAGCCAGGCCAATGTTATGATACATTGTATAGCTCAGATACCGGTCTTTGGCCGCTTCTATGAAATGGTGCAGACTATTGAGGCCAAATACATAAGGTATAGCCAGGGGTGGTCGTACCAGAATGGCGTTCGTGCCTGTGCCATCCCTGGATGGAGCGAGTACGACTTCATGCCGCAGGGATTGCTCAAAGAAACACCGAATTTCCTCAGTAGTTAATAAAGGGAGGTCGGCAGAAATCGTTAGCAGGGCCATAACACCTTCAGACTTCTCTCTTAGAGCAGCGGCATGCAAAGCCTGGTTGTGACCATACTGCTCCTCGGTCATTCCTCGTGCTCCCCATATGTAAGCCTGTTCCAGTACCTTTTCATCCGAGCTGACCACCGAAACTTGCTCAAATAACTCGCTTGCTTGTAACACGCACAATACATGATGAAGCATGTCTAACACCAACGTTTCTCGTTGATGCTGGGATAAAGATGACGCAAGACGGCTTTTAGCTGTGGCGAGCGATTTAACCGGTATAAGTGCGCTGTACTTCATATAGCCATTCACTACATTAATGCTGCCGCTTCTAAGACTCTGCGAGCGAGGGCGGCTTTCGCCGCCTGATCACGCATAATCGTATTGGTTGCCACTGCGGGTATACCCAGGTCCTCAATTTCGCTTGCGAGGTGCTCATCCTGTTTGTCAATGACCATGACATCTAAAAAGTCGCGATAGCAACGAGCTACTCCCACAGGCGAGACTTCCAAACCTAAACCACTCATCAACTTATCAGCAGGCCCTTTAATTGGCGCTCCGCCGACAATAGGACTGACCGCAACTACCATACCACTGGCTTCGTGAAGCGCATCATGAATACCTGGGACAGCTAGAATGCTGCCGATGCTGACTATGGGATTACTTGGTGCAATCAAAATGGCCTCGGCCTCTTTGATGGCGTCGAGAACCCCAGGAGCTGGTCGTGACTCACTTGCGCCAACAAAAACAACATCCAGCACTTCATCGGCGCAGCGTCGCTTGACCATGTATTCCTGGAAGTGGAGGAGTCCAACGGGTGTCTGGATATGCGTTGCAACGGCCTGGTCAGTCATGGGAAATATACTCATGGGAAGACCAAAATAGTTGCGTAGCTCCTCTGTTACCTCGCTGAGCGGTTTGCCCTGTCGCAACAGGTCGGTGCGATGTATATGGGTGGCAAGGTCACGATCTCCCAGCATAAACCAGTCTTCGTTGCCGTAGCGCGTTAGTTGCTGCATAGTGTTGTACGTATCACCGCGGATACCCCAACCGTGTGTCTCGTCAACCACACCAGCAAGTGTATACATGACGATATCAAGGTCGGGTGATACGTGCAGCCCGTAAAAATCACGATCATCCCCGGTGTTGACAATCACAGTCAATCTTTCTTGAGGGATAACCTGCACCAAACCCTGGAGAAAACGCGCTGCGCCTACTCCGCCAGCTAGAACAACAATCATAAAAACCTCTACGTAACCTCTAGTCAAAGCGCACGATTAAACTACTCAACGGCAAACGCTCACGCCGTTGTGGATCGGCGGCGGCATATCCTACGGTAATGAGGGCCTGCGGGATGAGCCGTGGGTCTAATGCAAGGGCCTCACAGACGACTTCGGGACAGAAGAGTGGGGCGCACATCCAACCAGTATCGAGTCCCAGGTCATAGGCCATCAGCAGCATATTTTGGATTGCCGCGCCGATGCTCTGGATTGCCATTGTCTTTTCGTCAGCCTGCCTGCGCTCGTCGGGATAGTGATCCAGGTCTTCGAGATACAGGCAAGGAATAATGATTACAGGGGCATTAAGGATTCGTTGTCGCGACTTCTCCAGGCGTAGATGCACAATTTCAGCATCCTGCCCGTCCATTTGCAGATTTTGCCGCCAGGTATTGCCCATGTGATCTGCAAGTTGTAGCTTGGGCTCTTGCCTGGTCAAAACGACGAAGCGCCAGGGTTGCCTTCCATGTGGGGATGGCGCCCAGCGCGCTGCCTCTATGATTTGTTCCACCAGCTCGTGTGAGACAGGACGGTCTTGATATGTTCGCACACTGCGCCTGCTTTGCAGGAGCGTTGCCAGGGTATCCGTGCGAATTGGCAGAGTTACCGGTCGCTGCTTAAAATGTGTTGTCACGTCGATCTATCACCTTTATAGATTTGCTCTTTTGAGGGTCGATTAGTTAACAAAACAGAAAGGGATTCGCTTTTATTCCATATGATTGTATCATAAGGCCTACTTTCAGGTTCTTTTGAGGCTGTTTGTGTATCTCTGTTGCGCTTCCAAAGCCGTATTTTGTCTGGTGGTAACCAACTGAATCTACCGGCTCTGCTGTCAGTGGTGTCTACTATCTGAGTCAGCGCGGAGGGTCGATTAGTGTGGCTCTATACCTGCGAAGAGCTGCAAATGGCAAGGTATAGTAGCATAAGGGGTACGAAGGGGGACTCCTGCTCATTAATTATGAGAAAAGACCTTTGTATCAGCTTCCCGTCTTGGCGGTGTCCAGCAACTCTTGCACAAGCACTTCTGTCCGGCGAATCGCGTCCTCGATGCCAGCGATACCCTGACTCACAATTTCTGCCACGTCTGCACCCTCGAGCTTCTGCCAGAGCAACTGTGTCATTTCCTTGAGATGAGCGAGGGGAATGTTCAGTTCCTGCGAGACAACGCTGATGATCTTGTCTTTCGTCGCATTGGCCTGGGCAAGCTCGTGTGTTCGCCGCTGCACCAGGTGCTCGAGCGACTTGGTATGAAGCTCTAAGGAAAGCCGATGCTCTACTACCTGATGACGTAGTCGGCGTGTTTGCAAAGCACGATCCAACGCGGCAACAAAGTAGTCACGATCAATCGGCTTCAGGATGTAGTCATACGCTCCACCCCGCAGGGCCTGAATGGCGAGATCATGATCGCCGTGGCCGGTGATTAGCAGCGTGAGTGTCTCTGGCCGCAGTTCGTGAATCTTCGCCAGCAACTCCAGACCGTCCATGCCAGGCATCTTGATATCACTCACGATGGTATCGTAATCATGCGCTCGAATCAGCTCGAGCGCTCTTTGAGCCGAGTTGGAGGTATCCACCTTCGCTTCAGGTAAGCGTGGAGAGATGGTGTGGGGGAGGGCTTGAAGCAACGCCGGATCGTCGTCAACGATGACCAAGCCGGTAACCACACCGACTCCAATGAGGAGTCCTGTCACAACACGGTTCATACTTCAAGCTCCTTTCTTCTCTGAAGCACTCGAGTGCGACATATCCTCGTCGACCATGTGGCTGTTCCACTGTCGCTTGGGACATATCGTTCCTCATAAGTATGAACACGCAGCAACAAAGCTCCACGTTTAAAACTGGACTACCGACCAGGATAGACACCTGGACAAAGTGGCATGCAGTGATTACCGGCAATTTCGGCCAGCTGATAGAACTCCCCTCCATGTGGTGTTCGGAGTACTGCAAAAACTGCCCTACATCGGAAAACAACGTTCGGAGCGCGTGAGAGATTCCGTCCGAATCTCCCTTCTGACCTGTTCACCAACGGTGGAAGAGCTCCAGATCGTAGGCGCTATTGACACCCCTACAAGCGCGTCGCATGCGTATATCACCGATTGCTTGCGGTTGCTGTGCCTGGCAACCATGCTCTCGTTCCACGTACCTGGCGTGCTTCTGGGGTAAGCGGTACGTCCTTGAAACGCTTTGCCTGTCTCTCTCGTGTTAGAGAAGGAGCAAATTCGGTATCTGCCGAAAGAGTTGGAGCACGACTATGTCTCTAGATACAGAACAATTAGCGGGAGAAGCGCAGGCGACAACCAAAACGATCCTCCTCGTCGAGGATGATCCGTACATTAGCTCATTCCTCGTTGAGGCTATTGCACAGGAGACACCCTATCGAGTGATCGTGGCAAGTGATAGCACTGCCGCATTGAAGCTTGTGCGGCACTTCACACCCTGCCTCTTTATGCTGGACTACAGCTTGCCGGGTATGAACGGCATCGAACTCTTCGACCGCTTCAAACTCAATCAAGCGTTAGCAACGATCCCCACGATCTTGATCACAGCGAATCGCCATATACCTCAACAGCAGCTACAACAACGCCGGCTCATTGTTTTCATGAAACCATTTGAATTGGATTCATTCCTGGCTACGACTGAATCCCTCCTCACTGCATCGTGAGCGAGGGGTGGAAACAAACTCGTCATTTCGTAAGGGATGCATGCAATGCGAGCAGAAAGGATGAAGAGGAGTGCCATGACTATACCTGTGCAGCAGAAAGCAAACAATGAGGACACAGCAGTAACGAGAGCCGACGTCGTGCTTTTGCTTGAGGAAGCAGGGCGTCCCGAACAGTTGGATGTGAGCGGTCAGGATTTACGAGGAATCAACCTGATGAATTGCAACTTGGAGGGAGCCAACCTGAGTCAAGCCAGGTTATGCGAAGCGAACCTCTGTGGTATCAATCTCTCCAGGGCTGATTTACACGGAGCCGACCTGCGCGGAACCTACCTGTGTTGGGCTGACCTGCGCGGGGCCAATCTCTCTGAGGCCGACTTGCGCGAGGCTGACCTGGTCTGGGCCGACCTGCAAGAAGCCGACCTGCGCGGGGTCAAGCTGGATAGAGCCACCTTGTATGGTGCCTCCATGAGCAGGGCTGACCTGCGCGGGGCTTTTTTGGACAAGACTGACCTGCGCGGGGCTGATCTGAGCTGGGCTTCCCTCGGTGGAGCGAACGCCTGTGAACGTACCAGGAGCCATCTTCGGCGCAGAGGAGCTATCTTCACAGAACCGACCAACGTGATACTTGCGGAACGTTTCTCAGAGAAGGTAGGCAAATATGCCCGGGAATTTGCGCTCGGTCTCCTCTGCATGAGTGTGGTTGGCTTCCTGATGGTGTTAGGCATCAGGGTCATATACACACAGATGCGGCTGAATAGACTGGCCCATTGAAACGAAACAAGCAGATGAGGCATGTAGAAAATAAGATATCCATCGCTGCCGAACTGGAGGAGCCACGTTCACACCGCCACACTGACCTTGTAGCCCTTCGTCGTCAAGATGAAAGCGGCACCATCGTGCTGGGTGATCAGCGTGGTATAGTTCCCGACCAGCGGGAAGCAAGATGGCTCGTCGGCGTAGGCACGAAGATGAACGATGTGGCAGACTGGGGGGAAGCAGGTGGCTCATGACTACTGCAGTCCACCAGCAGACTTATCAAAGCGACGCTGCACTAGCAGGTAATTATGTCTCGGGCTGCTCGATTTCATACCGCTCGTCAAAAGACGATTATAACCCCCAGAGGATCAGCCGTATCACCGGAACAT
>WNGJ01007417.1_pt1 | contig 11667 bp, 13 predicted proteins | sample 5400611 | NCBI WGS metagenome assembly WNGJ01 (sample SAMN13153375, study PRJNA577476) | soil metagenome | isolation source: 40 cm soil or saprolite under Garry oak tree replicate 1 | place: USA:California | collected 2016-06-15 | reverse complement strand
GAGGTCGAGGCTGCGCCACTTCTGGGGCACGTCGGGATACGAGAGCAGCTCGTCGAGCAGGCGGCGCGTCTCGTCGTCGCCGACGCCGCGGGCCAGGTCGTGGTGCAGCCACTGGATGAGGGCCGCCGCGGTGGCCTCCCAGTTCACGATGTAGGGCCGCATCCCGCGCGGGTGATAGAAGAGCCGCATCGCGTTCGGACGGCCGCCCACCGCGGCCATGTCCTCGGGGGAGACGAAGCGCGCCGTCAGCCGCTGGGCGCCCTGGTTGCTCATCAGGAGGTTCCAGTGCCCGTCGACGACCAGGGCCGGGAAGGGCTCCTGCTGGCGCAAGGTGAAGTCGAGCGCGCGGCGGACGTCGCTCATCTGCGGGGCGTCGAGCGCGGTCTCCCGGTAGACCGGCGCGTAGCCCGCCGCGGCGAGCAGGTCGTTGCGCCCTCGCGGCGGGACCTCGAGGGCGCGCGCCAGGAGCAGGACCATGTCGCGGCTCGGCTGGGAGCGGCCGGTCTCGATGAAGCTCAGGTGGCGGGTGGAGATCTCGGCGTCGACGGCCAGGCTCAGCTGGCTCAGCCGGCGGCGCTCGCGCCACTGCTTGATGAGCTGACCCACCGGGCTCGCCCGGGGCTTCCTGACCGTGGGGCCGGCGTGCCTCATGGCGGGCACGGTACACCGGGGCCCGCCGCTCCGCCATTACCTTCGAGGTAATTGAACTGGCGCGCCCGCCGGGCCAGGATAGCCGGGGCCCGAGGCCCGGGGAGGAACATCCATGGCGATCGATCCCAGTCACTTCAACGACCGCATGCAGGGCACGCTCAGCACCCTGCTGGGCCTGCGCATCGTGGAGGCGAGCCCGGACCGGGTGGTGGCGGAGCTCACCGTCCGCGACGAGCTGCGCACCGTCGGCGGAGCGCTGCACGGGGGCACCCTGATGGCGCTGGCCGACACGGTGGGCGCGGCGGCCACCATCGTCAACCTGCCGGCGGGCGCGTCCACGACCACGCTCGAGTCCAAGACCAACTTCTTCGCGGCCGGGCGGAGCGGCGTGGTGCGCGCGGAGGCCACCCCGCTCCACCGGGGCAAGCGCACCCAGGTGTGGCAGACGCGGGTCACCGACGAGTCGGGCCGGCTGCTCTCGCTGACCATCCAGACGCAGATGGTGCTCGTGTGACCGAGGCCGCCCTCGGCCGCCCGCTCCGGGTCGCCTTCGCCGGCGTCTTCGCGGGACAGATCGCGGACCGGGTGCGCGCGCGGGTGCAGGTCCCGTGCGACGTCGTGCACGGCGGCGAGCACGAGGTCCTCGCCCGGCTCGGCGACGTGGACGTGCTGGTGAGCATGGCCTTCACCCGCGAGATGGCCACCGCGGCCCCGCGCCTGCGGCTGGTGCAGGTGCCGGGCGCCGGCCTCGACCGCGTGGACCGTGGCGCGCTCGGGCCCGGGACCGCGCTCGCCAATGCCTACGGTCACGACGTCGGCATCGCGGAGTACGTCGTGGGCGCCATGCTCGCGCTCGCCCGGAGCTTCTGCCGGCTCGACGCGAGCCTCCGCCAGGGCCGGTGGGAGAGCGTCTGGTCGGGTACGCCGGTTCCGCTCTGGTCCGAGCTGGCCGGCAAGACGCTCGGTATCGTGGGCTACGGGCGGATCGGCCAGGCGGTGGCGCGTCGCGCGCTGGCCTTCGACATGGAGGTCATGGCCATCCGCCGCGACGCGAGCCGGCCCGATCCGCATCGCCTGGCGTACCTGCGCGGGCCGAAGGCGCTCGACGACGTGCTCGCGCGCGCCGACGTCCTGGTCCTCACGCTGACCCTCACGCCGGACACGCGGGGCCTGATCGACGCCCGGGCGCTCGCCCTCATGAAACCCACCGCGGTACTCATCAACGTGGCGCGCGGCGAGGTGGTGGACGAGGACGCGCTCTACGAGGCGCTGTCGCGGGGCGGCCTCGCGGGCGCCGCGCTCGACGTCTGGTATCGCTATCCTCAGGGAAGCGCGCCGACGCTGCCCGGCCATCGCCCGTTCCACACGCTGCCGAACGTCCTGATGACCCCGCACGTGTCGGGCTGGACCGAGGGCATGATGGAGGCGCGCGCCACGGTCATCGCGGAGAACATCCAGCGCGTGGCCCGGGGCGAGGCGCCGGTCAACCTCGTCCGCTGAAGCGCGCGTGTGCCTAGGTGCGGCAGCCGCGTTGCCGTGGTGGGGTAGGTGAGCGGCCGGAGCGCCACGTAAGTGCGCGTCAGCCTTAAGGGGTGCCCTTGGCATTCCACTTGCCCTCTTCCCCGGTCATGGCCAGACGCCCGGCGTCGCAGCAGATCCGCGGAGCGTGCCGGTGCGGGCACATGATGAGCATGCACTGTCACGACGACGGCTCCGGGCCGTGCGCCGAGCCGGGATGCTCCTGCGACGGTGCTACCATGATGACCGGTGACGCCCACGATCGACCGGGAGAGGATCGAGCGGACTCATAGCCTGATCCGTTCCCACATCCGCCTCACGCCGGTGATGGAGCTGACCGGCGCCGACTTCGGCCTCCCCGCCTTCCCCCTCACGCTCAAGCTCGAGCTGTTCCAGCACGCAGGCTCCTTCAAGACGCGGGGCGCCTTCGCCAATCTGCTGACGCGGCCCATCCCGGCCGCGGGCGTGGTCGCGGCGTCGGGCGGCAATCACGGGGCGGCGGTCGCCTACGCCGCGATGCGGCTCGGCGTCCCCGCCCACATCTTCGTGCCGACCGTGTCTTCGCCGGCCAAGATCAGCCGCATCCGCGCCTACGGAGCCGACCTCGTCGTGGGTGGCGACCGCTACGCCGACGCGCTGGCCGCGAGCCAGGAGTTCGCGGCGCGCTCGGGCGCCCTGCCGGTGCACGCCTTCGACCAGGAGGAGACCCTGCTCGGCCAAGGGACGATCGGGCTCGAGCTGGCGCGCCAGGCCCCGGACCTCGACACCCTGCTGGTCTCGGTGGGCGGCGGCGGCCTCGTCGGCGGCATCGCGGCGTGGTGCGCGGGGAGACCGCGCGTGATCGGGGTCGAGCCCGAGACCGCGCCCACGCTGACGCGGGCGCTCGCGGCCGGCAAGCCGGTGGACGCGGAGGCGGGCGGGATCGCGGCGGACTCGCTCGCCCCGCGGCGGGTGGGCGAGCTGATGTTCCCGATCGCGCGGGCGCACGTCGCGCGGGTCGTGCTCGTGGCGGACGCGGCCATCCGGCGCGCCCAGGAGGCGCTGTGGGACGGCCTGCGCCTGGTCGCCGAGCCCGGCGGGGTGGCGGCCTTCTCCGCGCTGGTCGGCTCCGCCTACGTGCCGGCTCCCGGCGAGCGGGTCGGCGTCGTGGTGAGCGGAGGCAACACGACTGCGGTAGACTTCGGCCGATGAGCAAGGGCGACCTCGCGACGGCTCTCGAGCACCTGGCGGCAGGCGAGTGGCAGCGCGCCCACGAGATCGTGCAGGAGGACAAGTCCGCGCTCGCGGCCTGGATGCACGGCATCGTGCACACGATCGAAGGCGATCTCGACAACGCGCAGTACTGGTACCGGAAGGCCAAGCGCGAGTTCCCCGGCCCGGGCGCGGTGAAGCAGGAGATCGACGCCGCGCGGGAGCGGCTGGGCGCCCGCGACTAGGTCGGGGCCCCTTCGGCGAGGAACATCTCCCGCAGCCGCGCCTTCTGCACCTTGTCGCCGTGCGGGCCCGGAGTGCGCGGCACGTCGGCCACCACCCGCACGTATCGCGGCACCTTGAACGAGGCGATGCGCCCCCGGCAGTGGGCGATCACCTCGTCCTCGGTGAGATCCGCGCAGCCGGGGTGGGGGATCACGTAGGCCACCGCGGCCTCGTTGGTGCGCGGGTCGGGCACCCCGATCACGAAGGCCTGCAGCACCTTCGGATGGGTCTGTAGATACGCCTCGATCTCCCCGGGGCCGACCATGAAGTGGCTGATGCGCAGCACCTCGCGCAGGCGGCCCCGGAACACGACGCGGCCGTCCGCGTGGCGCACCGCCAGGTCGCCGGTCTTGAACCACCCGTCGGCGCTGAAGGCGCGGGCGGTCTCCTCCGGCTTCCGGTAGTAGCCCGCGGTGACCAGGCGCCCGCGCAGCCATAGCTCGCCTTCGCGGTCGATGGACTGATCCCGGCCGGTCTCCGGATCGACCACGCGCGCCTCGAGACCGTCGGCGGGCCAGACCCCCGCGACCGCGAGGCTCTCGGGCGGCTCGTCGAGGTCGTGCACGAGCGCCATCGCGTTCACCTCGGTCATGCCGTAGGGCTGGAAGGCCAGGCGCACCCCGAGACGCTCCACCACCGCCCCGAAGAGACCCTGCACGCCGCCGCCGGTGGCCGCGAAGCCGCCGGTGCGCAGGCGCGAGCGGTCGCGTCGCGCCAGATCGGGATGCTCGAGCATCGGCACCGCCATCGCGTCCACCCCGTTCCACACCGTGATCCGCTCGTCCTCCATCAGGCGCAGGGCCACCGCGGGCTCGAAGGTCTCCATCAGGACGAGGGTGGCCCCGTGGGTGAAGGTCGCCAGGGGGATGCAGAGCCCGCCCCAGGTGCCGGAGAGTGGTAGCGCGTGCAGCACGCGGTCGGCCTCGGTCACGCGCATGACCGCGCCGCACCACCAGCCGTGGGGCACACAGTTGCGATGGCTGATGATCGCGCCCTTCGGGAAGGATGTGGTGCCGGACGTGTAGAGGATGGTGAGCGGATCGTCGGGCGTGACCGCGGCGCGCGCCGCGGCGAGCGCGTCGGCGCCCTCGGGCGCGTCCCCGATCTCGGCGACGTCCCGCCAGGCCAGGCAGCCGGGATACGGATCGTCGGCGTGCACGATCACCCGCCGGAGCGCCGGGAGCTCCGCGACCTCCAGCTCGCCGGGCACGGAGCCCGCCAGATCGGGCAGCACCTCGGCCAGGGTCTCGAGGTAGTCCACCGGCCCCGCATGATCGGCGCAGACGAGGGTGGTCGCGTCCGACTGCCCCAGGATGTACCGCAGCTCGTGGGCCTTGTAGCGGGTGTTGAGCGCCACCACCACCGCGCCGATGAGCGCGCAGCCGTACTGGACCGCGAACCACTCCGGGCGGCTGGGCATCCAGAGCGCGACCTTGTCGCCCTTCCGGACGCCGCAGGCGAGCAGTCCGCGCGCGAGCCGCCGGGCGTCCCGGAAGAGCTCGGCGTAGCTGATGCGGCGGTCGGTCGCGACGATCGCTTCGCGGTCTCCCACGCGCGCGGCCTGGGTCGCGAGCACGTCGCCCACCGTCGCGTGCAGGAACGGGTTGCCCTCGCCGGGAGGCAGCATGGGCCACATGCTAACGCAGGGCTTTACAGCGGGTGCGAGATGTGGAAGATGGAGGCAGGATGAAGTGCCAGGAGGTGCGCCGGGCTCTTCCGCTCCTCGTCGCGGGAGAGATGCCCCTGACGGAGTGGGCCCTGCTCGAGACGCACCTGGTCGAATGCGCCGAGTGCCGGGCGGAGCTGGATCGCCAGCGGGTCCGGGCCGCGCAACGCGCGCGCATCCGCCGGCGCAACTCCACCGCGGCGGCCCTGGTGGCGACCGCGGTGGTCCTGGTCGTGGCCGGAGCCAGCTTCTACATCTACGAGTCCAGCTTTCCCGATCCGTTCCGCCCCGGCACGGTCCGCACGCCGCCGCGTCCGCCGGCCCCGCCGATGACCGTCACGCCGGTGGTCCCGTCGCCCGCGGCTCCGAGCCCGCCCGCGCCTCCGGTCCCCCGCCCGACCCCGGTTCCGCCCACGCCCGTTCAGGCGGTACCGACGACCCGGACGGTCGAGACCGCCATTCCGCCGCCGGCGCGAATTCCGGCCGCGGCATCGGAGATCGTGCCGCGCCCGGTGCGAGTTCCCGCCGCAGTGGCCCGGCCCGCAGAGCCGCCGGCCGAGGAGCGGATGCCGACGCAGGCGCGCCCACCCGCCGCTGCGGTGACCGCGGGGCCGGGCGCGGAGGCCATGCCGACGCAGGGGGCCTCGCGCCCCGCCCGTTGAGTCGCCCGCGCCCGGCGCGGGCCACGTTGCGCCCGCCGCGCGGCCCCCGGCGGGTCCTGATCACCGGCGCCGGCCGGGGCCTCGGGCTCGAGTTCACGCGCCGCTACCTCGAGCGCGGCGACCGGGTGTTCGCGACGTGTCGCCGGCCCGCCGCGGCCCGCCCGCTCGCCGCCCTCGCCTCCGCGTCCGGCCATCGGCTCACGGTCGTGCCCATGGACGTGACCGACGCGGGCTCCATCCGGGCGGCCCACGCGGTCGTGCGCCGGCATGGCGACGGGCTCGACCTGTTGATCAACAACGCGGGCATGTACTCGACGCGGGGCAGCGACGACCCGACCGAGCGCCTCGGGACCCTCCGCTTCGAGGACGCGCTGCTCCTGCTGCGGGCCAACGCGGTGGGGCCGCTGATGGTGGCCCAGCAGTACCTCGACCTGCTCGCGGCCGGGCGCGCCCCGCGGGTGATCGCCATCTCCTCGGAGTACGGCTCGGTGTCGGAGAACAGGGACGGCTTTCCCTACTACTACGCGGCCAGCAATGCGGCGCTCAACATGCTGATGCGCTCGCTGGCCGCGGACGCGCGTCGCCTCGGGATCATCACCGCGCTGCTCGACCCGGGCTGGGTCAGCACCGACATGGGCGGGCCGCAGGCGCCGGTGACCCCTGCCCGATCCGTGGCCGGGATGATGCGGGTGATCGACGGGCTGACCGCCCGGGATAGCGGGCGCTTCCTCACCTGGGAGGGCGTCGAGGCGCCCTGGTAGGCTCGCTCAGGCGCGCCCGGGCTGACTCCTCTCGGGCTGGCTCTTGAGGTACTTGGCGACCGCGTCGAGGAGCAGCCCGAGCGCTTCCTTCTCGGTGCGGCCGGTCACGCTCACGTCGGGGTAGAGCACCGCGGTGGCCCGGTAGAGCCCACCGTCCTCCTCCACGAGCTCGACTTCGAGTCTCATGGCAGTCTCACGGCCGGTTCGGGCGGGTGCGCTCGGCCAGGAACAGATAGCGCGAGAGGCTGAAGAAGTACTCGCCGCGCCCCGCCTGAGCGCGGACGTCCTCGGCCCAGCGCGCGGCCTCGTCCTCGGTGACCCCGCCGCGGTTGGCCACGAAGCGGGCCACCACGTCGATCATGCCCGGGCTGTAGGTCTGCTCGCTCGCCTCGACGTTGACCACCGGGATCAAGGTCACGCTCCGGAGCGCGAACCCGGTGCGCCGCAGCAGCTCGGGCAGGCGAGCGGGCAGGTGGGGATGGGCGAAGCGCTGCTCCCACGCCTGGAGCACCCGGGCGGTCCGCTCCCGGTCGCCGGAGTGCCACACGCAGGATTCCCAGTCCGTGTCGAGCACGGCGAGCCGGCCGCGCGCCTTCAGCACGCGCGCCGCCTCCGCCAGGCCCCGCTCGACGTCCGGCATGTACTCGTAGACTTGCATCGCGGTGACGAAGTCGAACGTACCGGGCGCGAACGGCAACGCCTCGGCGTCCGCCTGGCGGAACTCGGTGCGGCCGGTGACCGCGTCGTGGCGGGCGCGCTCCTCGCAGGCCACGATCATGGCCGGGACCGAGTCCACGCCCATGACCCGCCCGGTCGGGCCCACGTCGCGGGCCAGCTCGCAGGAGAGCAGCCCGAAGCCGCAGCCGATGTCCAGGCCGCGCTCGCCGCTGCGCGGGGCCACGATGGCGCGGACGCGCGCCCGCTGCTCGGCCACGTCGGGGGTGGAGCGTGACGGATCGACCAGAGCCGGGCCGGCGGTTGCCACCCGGGCACGCTATCAGCGGAAGCCGACCACGTCAACCGCCCTCGCGAGTCCGCGTGTCCGCGGGAGGCCCCGCCGCGCCCGCCGCGGCTCCCGCTCCCGCCCGGCGCCTACTCGGTACCGGCCGCGCGCCGAACCTGCGTGAGGACCTGCAGGACGACCTGCCGAATGTCGGTCAGGTTGAACGGCTTCTCGAGCGCGGGCTCCCCGGTCTCGGCGAGGAAGGTCGCGTACTCGTCGATGCCGGTGTTGGCGCTCATGAAGATGACGCGGGGCGGACGATCCGGGTAGCGCTCCCGCAGGGCCCGGTACAGCTCCGGGCCCTCGAGCCCGGGCATGCGCAGGTCGGTGACCACGAGGTCGTAGCGGCGCTCCTCGGCCCGGCGGAGCCCCTCGGTGCCGTCGACCGCGCTGTCCACCTCGTGCCCTTCGCGCTTCAGCACCTCCACCAGGACGTCGCGGAGGTTGTCCTCGTCGTCCACCACGAGGATCAGGTGGCGGGCCATCTCAGGCGCGGGCGTCGACGATGGCCCGGGCGATCAGGCGAGCGCCCTCGTAGCAGCGCTCGGGGGACTCGAAGCTGAAGGCCAGGCGGATGAAGCGCTCGCCGCCCCCGTTGGGGAAGAACGACGGCCCCGCGGTGTACTGCACGCGCGCCTTCACCGCTCCGTCGTAGAGCTTGCCGGTGTCGGTGCCGGTGGGGAGCTTGATCCAGATGAAGAAGCCGCCCTCCGGCTTGCTGATCAGGACGTCGGTGTCCTTCAGGACCTCCCACAGCCCGCGCAGCATCGCGTCCCGCTTGGCGCGGTAGACGTTGACCAGGAGGGCCACGTGAGGCGCGAGGTTGTCGCGCAGGAAGTAGGTGGCCACGCGCGAAGCGAAGGGATTGACGCCGCCGCCGAAGAGGAACCCCTGGAAGGCGGGGATCATCTCCCGGGGCGCGCACAGCCAGCCGAGGCGGAAGCCCGCGCCGAGGATCTTCGACACGGTGCCCGCGCGCATCACCCGGCCCCCGCCGTCGAGGGCGTAGAGCGACGGCAGGTGCTCGCCCTCGAAGCGCAGCTCGCCGTAGGCGTCGTCCTCGAGGATCAGGGTGTCGTACTCGTGGGCCAGGTCGATCAGCTCCCGCCGCCGGCGCAGGGTCAGCGAGGGCCCGGAAGGGTTCTGGAAGTTCACGATCGTGTAGATGAGCTTGCAGCGCCGGCCCTGCTTCCTGAGGGCGGCGAGGTGCTCCCGCGCGACCTCGACCACCAGCCCGTCCTTGTCCACCGGCACGTCGAGCACCTGGGGACCGTGGCGGCGGATGGTCTGGAGCGTGCCCGAGAAGGTGGGCGCCTCCGACAGGATCACGTCGCCCGGGTCCACGAAGGCGCTGAACGCGAGCGAGAGCGCGTGCCCGGAGCCGTTGGAGATGATCAGGTTCTCGGGGCCCACCTTGAGCCCCTCGAAGAGCCCGTACTTGTGGCACACCAGCTCGCGCAAGCCGCGGTACCCTTGCGGCTCGCCGTAGGTGAGGGCCTCCGCGCCCTCGGCCTTGATCATTCGCGCGGTCGCGTCGACCAGCCCGTCGTACGGAAAGGACCCCGGGTCCGGGAAGCCCCCGCCGAACTCGAACAGCGCGTTGGTGACCGGGCGCCCGGTCGGCGGGGCGCCCCAGCCGATGCGGGCGCGGGTGGACAGGAGCTCGACGAAGGAGTCGGGGGCGGTGGTCATCGAATGGCTCTCAGCGCTTCTTGGGCGGTGGCGAGTAGGTGGCGAGCACGTTGACGAAGGGGCGCGCGCTGGCCGGGATCGCGTGGCGGCCGCCCAGCAGCACCTCGCGGGAGTCGGCGCTCGCGCCGTAGAGCGTCCGGATCGCGGAGCCGCCCGGCTGCACGGTGGCGCCCTCGAACGAGGCGCCCGCGAAGAAGCTGGTGGACCGGGCGTAGGAGAAGATCTCGGCCTTGAACGAGCCGTCGGTGTTGGCCGCGTCGTGCAGGCTCTTGGGGCCGGCGGTGAGCGAGACGTCGGCGCCGAGGGTCTCGCTCCTGAGCAGGCTCTCGATGCCCTTCTCGCGCGGGATGTCGGTGTCCTGCTTGCCGCTGGCCATCTCGGAGAGCACCGCGGTGGCCTTGCGCAACCGCTCGGCGAGCTCGCCGGGGCTGTCGGCCCGCGTCTCGGCCGCCGTCGCCAGCAGACCCAGCACGGCCAAGACGATGCCCCGGCGGATCGTCGTCATCTAGCCACGATATTAGCCCATTTCCTACGCGACGATCTTCTTCTCGCGCAGGCTCCGGATCTCCGCTGCGGGCAGGCCGAGCTCGCCCAGCACCTGATCGGTGTGCTCGCCCGAGTAAGGCGCCGCGCTCCGCATGGTCCCCGGGGTGTCGGAGAGCTTGATCGGCTGGCCGAACTGCTTCACCGTCCCGTGCACCGGGTGCCGCATCTCCACGATCATGTCGCGGGCCAGCACCTGCGGGTCGGTCACCACCTCCTCCGGCTCGTAGACCTTGCCCACGCAGACGTCGGCCTTGACCAGGAAGTCGTACCACTCGTCGCGGGTGCGCGTCCGGATGATGGCTTCGATCTCCTCGCGCGCCTTCACCTCTTCCGCGTTGGCCGCCCGCACGAACTGGTCGGGCTTGCGGGCGAACTGGACCATGTCCGGCCGGTTGATCGCCTTGCAGAAGTTCTCCCAGAGCCAGGGCTCGGTGCACCCGATGGTCAGGTGCTTGCGATCCTTGGTCTCGTAGACCGCGTAGTAGGGATAGGAGCCGCCCAGGAAGCCCTCGCCGCGCCTGGGGGCCATGCCGTCGCTCCAGAAGAACCGCATGTTGGGCGTGGCGGCGAGCAGGGCCAGCGAGGTGTCGAGGTAGGAGACGTCCACGTGCTGGCCGCGACCGGTCCGCTCGCGGGCGAAGAGGGCCATCATGATGCCAAGCGCGCCGTGCATGCTGGCCCCGCCGTAGTCGGCCACCAGGTTGAGCGGGAAGATCGGCTTGCGGTCCGGCTCGCCGATCAGGTTCAGCACCCCGGCCAGCGAGAGGTAGTTGCCGTCGTGGGCCGGGTAGTCCTTGTAGGGGCCGTTGTGGCCGAAGCCGGAGAGCGAGCAGTATACGAGCCGCGGGTTCGCGGCGGAGAGCGTCGCGTAGTCGGCCCCCAGCCGCTTCATCACGCCGGGTCGGAAGCCCTCCACGATGACGTCGGCGGTGGCGGCCAGCTTGCCGAAGATCGTCCGGGCCTCCGGCGCCTTCATGTTGAGCGCGAGCGACCGCTTGTTGCGGTTCACGTAGGCGAAGGCGGCGCGCCGCTTCGTGGCCGCGTCCTCGGTGGTCTCGGGCGGGGTCTCGATCTTCAGCACGTCGGCCCCCATGTCGGCCAGGAACATCCCGGGCAGCTCGGCGGGCGGCACCCGCGCCATCTCCAGCACCTTGATTCCGTCCAGCACGCCCATGGCGATCTCCGCTTTCCCTCTCCCCTCAGGGGAGAGGGCAGGGTGAGGGGTGGTTGAGGGTGAGGGGTGGTTACTTGTACGCCTCGGGCGCCTTGATCGCCCGCTCCCAGAAGACCGGGTCGTGGCTCGGGAAGATGCGTCCCCCGGTGAGCCGCGCGAGCGTCTTGAGGCGCTGGATCGAGTGCATCGCCCGCGTCGGGTCCCACACGACGCCGGGCGGGATCTCCTCGTCGATCGACCGCTGCCAGTAGCAGCTGTCCCCGGCCAGGATGACCGGGCCGGTCACCGGCAGCTGCACCAGCAGCGACTGGTGCCCGGGGGTGTGGCCGTCGCTGCGCAGCGCGGTCACCCCTGGCACCAGCTCCGCGTCTCCGTCGAGCAGGCGCCAGCGGTAGCCGGGCAGGTCGAAGTTCTTGCGATAGTAGAAGGAGGCGAAGAACGCGGCCGGGTACTGGGCGTAGGCGTACTCGTCCTTCTGCACGATCAGCTCGGAGGTGTCGAAGATCGCGGCGCCGCCC
>WNGJ01018705.1_pt1 | contig 11668 bp, 13 predicted proteins | sample 5400611 | NCBI WGS metagenome assembly WNGJ01 (sample SAMN13153375, study PRJNA577476) | soil metagenome | isolation source: 40 cm soil or saprolite under Garry oak tree replicate 1 | place: USA:California | collected 2016-06-15 | reverse complement strand
ACTTGATGCTCTCCCCGAAATACATAACTGAAAGGGCCGGTACAGATTTTAGCGGCTATGCGATATTCCCCAATAAGCTTGCCGATATAGGCATTTACACCTATCATTCAAATGCACCCCAGGATTTAAGAAAGTTGTAGGCATATTTGTGGCCTTGCAGGCCAGTATAGGTGAACCCAATATGGCAAGTCAATGAAGGGTACTATCGGTTTCATGTGCATATCAGGAATGACATTAGAAGTCTCTCATATGTTTCCAATGGAAAGCCAATTGACATGCTTTATGCTTGAGGACAGGATATGAAAATATCTGCATTATGAGAGGTCTCCGCTCACATACAACAGGGACAAATAACTCTCTTCGATACAATTTTGATTATTAAGATTGGAGCGTATGATGGAAACTAATCCATACGAGTACAGTACAAAAGTTCCATGGATACCACAACAGAATCAACTCTATGAAAGCACCTATGTCACCACAAGTAGCGGCTCGCAGCGGCCTTCGGTTTCACAGAATCAGGGGCTTGCGCAAAGAGGTGTGGGCCAGAAATCCAAACTACCGGAGCGTATGCCGAAGGCGCGGGCACTGGCCCTCGTCCGCACATTCAAGAAATGGTTGGTCGTTGCGTCTGTCATCAGCTTCGGCACATTCAGCGGCCTGGCCGCCTTTCACCAGGTCAGTACCACCACCAGCCAGGCTACGAATACATCGTCCGGGAATTCTCAGAAGACATCGACGACAACTACATCTTCTCAAAGTAGTAATAGCTTCTTAAATCAACAAGGGAGTAATAACTTTGGATCAAGCAACTCTTCGCAAACCACCGTCAGCGGGTCCAGTGTCTCCTGACTATACGACCCCTCCCGGCATGCGCCGGGAGGATTTCCGGGCGATGGCCACGACGATTTCCCTCCTCCTGCCTGAAAACCAGGCAGGACTGGGAATACAGATCGTTCGCACGCTCTTCGCCGAGTGGGAACAGACCTTGAGCCGTTTTTTACCAGATAGTGAGCTGTCGCAGCTCAATCAGCACGCAGGCACACCCACTGCCGTCAGCGATCTGCTCTATGCCGTCCTGACGACTGCTTTGACAGCAGCTCAAGCTACTCAGGGAGTCTATGATCCCGCCATGCTGGACCAGTTAGTCCAACTGGGCTATGACCGCACCTTCGAAGACCTTCCGGCCGTCCGTTCCGCCTTCCTCTTCCCTGGGGAGCCAGGTGGAGGATGGCGTGGCATTCGGGTGAATCCCCTCTCTCGCTACGTGACCCTTCCCGCCGGCATCAAGCTCGACTTCGGAGGCATTGCCAAAGGCATGGCGGTCGATGCCGCCCTGGAGCAACTGCGCCTGAGCGGGGTCAGCCCGGCTTTGGTCAACGCCGGAGGCGACCTGGCCGTCCTGGGTTTCCCTCCTGATGCGGAGCACTGGCAGCTTGCAGTGCCCGGACGAGAGGGGTTCTGGACGATTCCGCTGCGTCATGGTGCCGTCGCCACTTCGGGCATCGCCCATCGCCAGTGGTGGCAGGGCAATACGCTGCGGCATCACCTGCTTGATCCGCGCACGGGCCTGTCAGCTCAGAGTGATCTCTGGTCAGTTACCGTTGTGGCAGACCGGTGTGAACAGGCCGAGGTAGCGGCAAAAGTCGCCTTCATTCTTGGTTCGAGGCAAGGTGCCGATTTTCTGCGCAAGCACCGCATCGCGGGCCTGCTCGTGCAAGAGGATGGTGCCTGGGCTACCGTGGAACCCTGGCCGGTGCATCTAATGGAGGAAGTACGAATATGAACACCATCTGGCAAACCGTAACCTGGGATGTTGCGCGGGCGGGCGGGTTTACCGCCTACGTGTTACTCACCCTGGCCGTGGCCGTGGGTCTGGCGCTTTCGACGCAGCTACAATCGCCCAGCCGCTGGCCGCGCTTGCTCAATAGCGAACTGCATAACTTTCTGACGCTGCTGAGCACAATCTTTCTCGCGGTACATGTCCTGGCAGTCTGGGTGGACCCGTTCACCAAATTTGGCTGGAAAGAAATCTTCATCCCGCTTGCAAGTCATTATCGTCCTGAATGGATGGCACTCGGCATAGTAGGATTGTACCTCGGGATCGCCATTGGCATCAGCACATGGCTGCGGCCACGTATTGGCTACACCTGGTGGAGACGGCTGCATGTGCTGACACTGGGCATCTTTGCGCTCGCAACTCTGCATGGGGTTGGGACCGGCAGCGATACACAGACCTGGTGGGGACTGGGCATCTACCTCGGAAGCCTTGTCCTGGTAGGCTCGCTCCTCTGCCGGAGAGTGCTCTCTTCGACAGGCAAGCGTAAGCACGCTCCCGCGCATCCTGCCACTCCAGCTCGCAATGTGAGCGCTGCTCCGCAGAGCAACCCTCGTGCGCTGCACAGTGCGAGGGTTGTAGCAACACACATCAGGGAACAGAATCGGGCTGAAGTTGCTCGTGTGAAATAAAAGTAGGTTCCTTAATAAACCCACTCAGGCCTACATTGGCTCATCAGCCAGCGGCAGCATAAACCAGAAGGTCGCCCCTTGACCAGGGCGACTCTCGACGCCTACCTGTCCCTGGTGCTGCGCTATAATGGTTCGCACGATATAGAGCCCCAATCCCAGTCCTCCATCGGAGCCCTGATGCCTGGCGGTCTCTGCCTGGTAAAAACGGTCCCAGACGCGTTGCTGCTGTTCTAAGGTCAACCCACACCCCTTATCACGGACAGACACCCGCGCCATGACACCCTCCACGGACAGTTGTACCCGGACCACCTGGTCGGCTAGGGAATGCCTGAAAGCATTCGTCAGGTAGTTGGTGAGCACCTGTTCAATGCGATCCGCATCTGCCTCCACCGGTACCAGTGCTTGAGGCGGCAATGCCAGCTCAATACGACGAGTGGGAGCCACCTGTTGCTGATTGGCAACCACCTGTTGGACAATGGTGGTCAGATTACACTGTTGTAGAGACATCTCGAACTTCTGCATCTCCATACGCGACACGTCCAGTAGTTCTGCTACCAGGCGGGTTTCTATCTCTGCTTGCCGCTGCGCCTGCTGCAGCATGGCCTCAAGTTTGCTCAGCAAATCACCCGTCCCTATTGATGAGGCCTCCGAGAGGCGCTCGATACACAAGAGCGCCAGTTCCAGGAAACCCTGGATAGCCGTGAGTGGCGTTCTGAGTTCATGACTCACCATCCCTAGGAATTCCTGTTTGCGCCGCTCTGCTTCCCTACGATCGGAAATGTCAAGCAGCATCACCAAAGCACGAGTGCGCTCCTGATTAATCGTGGCCGCAGCGACCAGGGCTGGAAAGATGCTCCCATCTTTGCGCACGTATTCCTTCTCCTCGGGGAGTGAAGCCCCATGAGAGATCAGCGTCTTCCAGGCCCGTGCGCGTGCAGATTGATATTCCGGTACAAGCAAGCCCTTTACACCTATGTTCCCGCTGAGGAGTTCCTCCCGGCTGTAGCCCAGTAGCTGCACTAATTGGTCATTGACTTCGTACATTCTCCCCTCTTGGTCAGTTACCATCACCCCAACAATGTTGGACTCGACGAGCGAGCGGAACTTGCGTTCGGCGTATTTGTGCTTCGTGATGTCACGAGAGTTGCACATAATCGCGCCGACCTGCGGGTTATCCAGTAAATTGGTGGCAGTGCCTTCAATCCACCGCCAGGTACCGTCTTTGCAGCGCACGCGATACTCCAGGCAAAGCACTTCCTCCGCATGCCCAAGCAGGTTGGTCAGTTGCTCTCTCAGGTTCCCCCGATCGTCTGGGTGGACAAGGGCAAAACTATTCATCCTCACCAACTCCTCGGGAGCATAGCCTGTGACATGTGCGATTGAAGGACTGGCGTAGGTGATGGTGCCGTCTGGAGTGATCAAGGTGATGGCGTCAGTACTGTGTTCGATAAGGGCGCGGAATAACTGTTCACTTCGCATGAGTGCTTCTTTTGCCATGGTTCCGCTTCCTTCTGAAGGCCTACACACAAGTGGGGCATGCCCACAAAGCCATCTTGTTCAACCTCGTTGAAGACATCCATTGATAACCTTCCAGTAGTATACACTAGAGGTTGAAGAAAAGGAATGAATATTAGGAAGCGCCAGCCAAAAGAGGGCATGCGATCACGCTGTGCCAAAGGCTTGCTTCACCCCAGGAAGCAGGCAATAAATCAGGATGATGCCATTGATGATGAAAGATACGCTGACATCCTGCCAGGTGCTCCTGCCGAGCATCACTACGAAGTCGAGTATGAGATTGAAGATGGTGATGATCACCAGGAAGAGCCATGCTTCAGGCCGGACCCGCCAGAGCATCTGAGCAAGCCAGGCGTACACCCAGACCATCAAGCCCCACATGAGGGCATAAAAGAAGTTGAAAGTCCGCAGGGCAACAGGGCCAATAAAGAACGGGATGATCCCCAAGAACTGCAGCGCATTGATAGCAGCCAGGACGGCCAGGACAGCAGCCAGGATAGCGAGAATGGTGACTCCTATGGGACGTTGGTTCATGGTAGAACTCCTCTCAATAATCGTTCAGTGGAGATCTCAAGCTCCTAAATTCAGTATACACATGGTATATGTGGCCCTCCTCTTAGCCGAATATTGAAGTAGAGCTTTATTGTGATTGTTATGGAGCGTAACCTGCCGTTCTGTGACCTCTCCGTGACGCGATCCGTGTATAGAAGTAACTAGTTCTAATCGCTTTTCGAAAAATTAGCAACAGAAGAGGTAGCACGATGCAGTGCAAAGAGCGACTGGAGGCCTACCTGCGTGAGCATCAGGTGCCTTTCCAGGTACAGCAGGGGGTAAGCAGCTATGAAGCTACAACGTTTTCGCGACCGCACGCAAGCAGGACAAATACTGGCAGCGCAGCTGGCAGCCTATGCCAATCGTCCAGATGTGCTGGTGCTGGCGTTCCCTCGGGGCGGGGTGCCGGTCGCCTTTGAAGTCGCCAGAGTCTTACATGCCCCGCTTGATGTCATCATCGTACGCAAGTTGGGTGTCCCCAGAGAAGAAGAACTCGCGATGGGGGCCATCGCCTCGGGTGGAGTGCGTGTGCTCAATGACGACGTCGTGCAACTACTGGGTATCTCGGAGGAGGAGATCAATAGAGTTGCAGCACACGAGCAGCGAGAAGTGGAGCGGCGCGAACGCCTCTACCGCGGGGACCGCCCGGCCTATGAGGTACACGGTCGTACGGTCATCCTCGTCGATGATGGCATCGCGACCGGGGCCACCATGCGTGCGGCTGTCGCCGCGGTGAGACGGCAACAGCCTGCCCGCATCGTCATTGCTATCCCGGTTGCTGCATCCTCCACGTGCGAGGAGTTTGTAGGAGAGGTGGACGAACTGGTGTGTGTCCTCAGGCCAGAGGCGTTCTTTGCCGTTGGCTTCTGGTACGAGCACTTCTGGCAAACAACCGACGAGGAGGTACGTGATCTGCTCCAACAGGCCACGCACGAACAGGTGGTCACGAAGCCGGGGCAACCAAGGGCACCTGGAGCTGAGGGCCATGGAATAGGAGCCAGGGTCACGTCACCAACCCGGCACAAGAAGTGCCACATCCGTCAACGTAGAGATCGCTTACCAGTTCCCTCTCCCTTCAACTGCGGTCGCGCACCCCTTGTGCCCCTTCTTTGACCGCACAATTGGCGCAGCAGTAGAAGGCCCCATTGACTTCTACTCCATGGCCAATAATGCGGCAGCCACAGTGACGACAGGTAGGAGCCAGGGTAGCAACCGCGCATTCAAAGCTGTCGAAGACATGTGCCTTCCCAGCTATGACCACCTCAAAGGTCTTATCGTATTCATTGCCACACAGTTCACATTGTGCCATACTCGTTCCTCCTTGTACTAGAAAATACTTGTAATACGTTGCAGGATGTGTTCTGACTCGCTCGTTGTCAAGAGTGAATCTGACCCATCCATGGAAAGTAATAAGAGCGTACCTGCTTCTCATAGCAGCGAACAGGAAGTTTCGAACCGCCTAATATCAGTATAAGACCTTGACATTACGATCGCATCACTGGGGTTCAGTCACATAAAGGGTATTAAGAAATGACTCACACTAACCCAAGTTCTTTCGCCTTGAGAGCTGCCTGGGTGCGATCGCGCACACCTAGCTTACCGAGGATGTTGCTCATGTGGTTCTTGACCGTGCCCTCGGTAAGGTAGAGGTTCTCTGCGATCTGGCGATTAGAAGCGCCTCTGGCAACCAGCGTAAGTATTTCGCGCTCACGTTCGGTGAGTTGTTCAATGGAGGCTGTAGGGTCGATGTAGCTGGGAGCAGTCGAAATCGAGGGCGCAGTATTTATGGAGGAAGCGAGTGATCTGGCTGGGTTTGAGGATGTAAAGGCAGAGAAGACTTTACTGGCAATGTCGGGCTGTAACAACACCTGCCCGCGCGCGGCAGTACGCACCGTCATCGCCAGTTGTTCGGCAGTGATATCCTTGAGTGAGTACCCTAATGCGCCTGCACGCAGACCGGCGTGAATGAGTTCCGTGTCATCGAACGTCGTCAGGATGACAACGTGGGCTTCGGGCCAACGTTCCTTGATTGCTTTGGTAGCGGCGATTCCATCCATATTGGGCATACGAATATCCATGAGGATCACATCCGGGGGTGTGTTCTGGGCACGAAGGCGTTCTACGGCAGCGAGCGCGGATTCACCGTTGCTGGCCATGTCCACGATCTCAATATCTGGCTCTAACTCAAGCAGCTTGCGAAAGCCTTCCCGTATAAGTGTCTGATCGTCAACGATCAAGACGCGAATGCGAGCTATCATGCCTCGTTCTCCTGGGTGCTCTATTCCCATATAGTGAAAAGCTGGCGAAATGGTTCATACTTTGCGCAGTTCACCAGGAATGTGAGAAACTTCCGGTACAGGCACGCGTACCACTACACGATAGCCGCCCTGCTGGGCCGGACCATATGACACACACCCGCCCAGCAATTCAGTACGCTCACGCAAGCCAATCATTCCAAAACCGTCTCGCTGCTCGGAGTCGATGTTAGAGGTTCCGCGACCATTGTCAAGCACCAGCAGTTCTACTATCTCGTCCTCGTAACGCAGCCGTAGCAGGACTTTGCTCGCCTGTGTGTGTTTGCGAATATTCGTAAATGCTTCTTGCGCCGCCCGGTAGAGCGCGACTGAAATATCCGGAGGGAGCGGAGGTAACTCCGTTTCAAGATCAAGCGTTAAGATTGTTTCTGGCGCATTGCGCTCAAACTCTTTGCCTAGCTGCCTTATTGCTTCGGTCAGGCCCAAAGCCGCGATGCTCATTGGGCGCAGGGCCACAACCGCATTGCGCACTTCCTGCATCGATTGTGCCGCCACTCCGCACTTCCTGCATCGATTGTGCCGCCACTCGACGCGCCTCTGCAGTTTCGACGACGGCACGGGCAGGATCACGCTCCTGCAATTTGCTAATCGTCTCAAGTTGAATGTTCAAAATCGACAGGTAATGGCCCAGCGTGTCGTGTATCTCGCGTGCCAGGCGCGCTCGTTCGCGTACAATTGTGAGTTCTTCTACCTCCATTGCGTAGCTGCGCAGTTGCTCGTGTGCCTGCTTTAATTCAGCATTGGACTCCTCGAGCTGGTGCAATAGCTCCTCGGCACGCTCCTTCTGAACTCCCAGTAGGCGCAGCACTAGTGAAAAGGCCGCAATAAAGCCGAAGGCAGCAAGTAGGGTGAATGAGGACGGATAGAGAGAAGGCCAGTTCAAGTTGTAGATAAGGCCAAGGTTTACCATCGATGCCAGGTAAAGAAGCACACCGGCGATGATAGCCGTACGTAAGGAGAGGACTCCGAAATAGACCGCAGCCGTGACCAGGTAAGGAAGCCAATCCCAGTAAACGCCTGCCAGGCTCAACAGCCCAATTACTATGGCACTTCCCGTCAGCATCCCTAGATTCAATGCCAGTCGCCAGCCGGATACATTGTCCTTGCTCAGCCATCTGAAAATTACGACGTAGAATACCTGAATCGCAGTAAACGCCAGGAAGTTGACCACCGTCAGGTGAGGAGCAGCAAGAACTCCCATCAGGTAACCCAGCGCGACCGCGAAGTAAGCTGCTTTCACTCCAGCGGTGGAGAGAACTTGTTCACTCCCATCCAGAGGAACCGCAATCTTGGTTTTTCGCTGGCTGGACATGAGGAGTACTCCTTCGCACACAAGGATAGACATCCGCTTCTTCGCCATTATAGCACAGGCGTATGAGCACGGGATGTGCAGAAAGTAATAGAGCAGGTCATAGCTAAGACTGTACGAACCATTATCCTTGTCATGGTAAGCCACAAAGACAAAGATATGTCTCCAAAGATGACCAGGGGCACATCCATCGCAAGTAGCAGTATGGCTATACTTAAGGCAGCCAACGACGAAAACACACTGCTCTTGCAACGCTGCAAGAGCCGGTGCGGCTACTCAGTTCAGAGAACAGATAGGAAGATCATGTCTCAATCGAATGTAACTACGAGCGGAGACGGCTCTGCGTCTTGGTGTCCGGCTCATCAGTCTCGATCTGTCAGGCAGAGGACGTTGAACACAGATAACAAGCAGGAAACGATATGGAGGCACGGTATGTTTGATAGAAAGAGCTCCTCACCCCGCAAACGGCAGGACTTAGTGTGCACACCAGCCGCGCTGTGGCTCTGGTGTCTGCCCATCGGATTAGTCATTTTCGCCACAAGTGGGTGGCATGGGTATCAGCTTCCAGCCACGATGACCGGGATAATCGTGACGATTGTCACTGCATGGATGGGCGTGGCATGCTATGTGAATGGTCGCCGCTGTGGACGAACGCACTGCAAGATCGATGGCATCCTGCTCCCACTCCTGAGCCTGGTGGGCGTATTGAACCTCCTGGGAGTCACAGCATTTGGCTGGAATGCGTACTCGGAGGCCGTTTGGATCATTCTCATGATCAGCTTCGTGCCAGAGTTCTTCGGGCTCATCCAACAGCTGCGGCGAGACCGTGAAGTGCGGTAACACCTGCTGTAGCACGTCTTCAGGCTTGAAGCGTTCATAGATGGCCCTCAGGCGATCAATATCCTCGCTGGGCATGGCCCACTGTGTCCGCGAGAATCTACGATGTCTTGCAATTTGTTCGCGGAGTTCCGCACAGATAGCCTCGCGACCTCGTTGCGCAACTCGTGGGTCGCGATGATACCTCTGCTCAAGTAGTTACGAAAGGATGAACGAACGATGATCTCGCAAGAACAGTTAGCAAACACAGCTGCTACTCACTCCGGAGCCGATGTGACGGTAGATGTGTGCAACCTTGTCAAAAGCTATCACCATAAAACCGTTGTGAGGAATGTTTCTTTCGCTGCGCGCAAGGCCGAAATCTACGGAGTACTGGGGCCGAACGGCGCAGGCAAGACGACTACCCTGGAAATGATCGAGGGCATTCGCACGCCCGATTCGGGCACAGCTATTGTGGCAGGATTGGATGTGCGGCGGCAGAAAAGCGCGGTACAGCGCGTCATAGGCGTGCAACTCCAGGCAACTACACTCTTCCCCGAGTTAACGCTGCTGGAAACGCTGCAGTTCTTTGCATCGCTCTATCCAAAAGCGCTTGACCCTCGACAGTTGCTGAGTGATGTGGCATTGGAAGAGAAAGCCAGGGCGCATCCACAGGACCTCTCCGGCGGGCAGCGCCAACGCCTGGCGCTGGCCATCGCGCTGGTCAATGGTCCACAAGTGCTATTTCTCGACGAGCCGACTGCCGGATTAGACCCGCAGAGCCGCCGTATGTTGTGGGATATTGTGCTCAGGCTGCGCGAGCAGGGAAAGACCATTCTGCTGACTACACACTTCATGGACGAAGCCCAGTTGTTGTGTGATCGCATTGCCATTATGGATAATGGACAGATCATTGCGCTGGATACAGCCGCCGGGCTGATTGGCAGGTTGGGCGCGCAGGCCACTATTGATTGTCGGCTGGATGGCAAGGCAACAAAGAGTGACATCGAAGGGCTTGATGGCGTCACCGGAGTGCGTCAGGCCAATGAGCGCTACATCATCTATACCAACGCAATGCAATCCACTCTTGTCGCCCTGCTGGCCTATACCGGTGCAAACGGTATCACGCTTGCCGACCTGCAGGTGCGTGCACCAACTCTCGAAGATGTCTTTCTTGAACTGACCGGGCGCGAATTACGAAGCGAATAGCGCACAACCAGACATTGCATGAACGAAAGGATGTACAACCATGAAGAAAATTCTCACACTCCTATACACCAACTTCATTATGCTGACCCGGCAGCGCGGACTCATCATTTCCAGCCTGGGCCTGGCCATCATCTCTATGCTAGTCTTTGGCTTCCTCTTTGGCGGCAGCGGCTCGCCCAAAACGTTGCTCGGTGTGGTCGATCAAGATCACTCAACCATCTCAGCCAAGATTGTCAGCCAGTTACAGAAATCGGACGCGCTGCAAGTCTATATAGGCAGCAACGACGAAGAACAGCAGGCGCTCAAGGAAGGACACCGCAATGCCATTATCGTCATTCCCCCCGGTTTCGGGCAACAGATGGTACAGGGCGGAGCGCACCTGCAAGTCTTCTATGACCAGGGCAATCCCGTTACGACTGCATCCACCCAGCTAACTGTGAAAGCCATTGTCGATGGTATTAATCGCGCAGTTACCCACCAGCCTGGGCCGGTCACATTGGACCAGCAGGCAGTCGCGGCGAAAGACATACGGCAAATCGATATTATCACCCCTGGCATGCTGGGTATGCTGCTGATGTGGGCCAATCTCGCAGTTGGCATCGAACTGGTTAACTGGCGTGAGATGGGCATCACGAAACGCCTGGCAGCCACGCCACTGCAGCCGCTTGCGATGATCAGCGCGCAGGTCGTGGCCCGGCTGGCACTTTCTCTGATACAGGGAATCATCCTCCTGGCGCTGGCTGCCTTGATTTTCAACGTCCACATCTACGGGAACATCGGCCTGCTGGCGCTTGTGGTCATATTTGGCGCGCTCACGCTGCTGGCTATCGGCTTCGCCATCGCCAGTTTTGTGAAGAAATCCGAGGCAGCCAACTCCGTCCTCCTGCTGGTCAGCTTCCCCATGATGTTTCTGGGCGGTTTCTTACAACCGCTCATCCATGCCATGCCGCTCTACTACTTGAATGAGGCCTTACGCCAGGTGATTAATAATGGCGCGGGTTGGGGCTCTATTCAAACAGGAGTACTGGTGATGCTCGCCTGGATCGTTGCTTCGATGTTGGTGGTATGGCGGGCGTTCAAGTGGTTGTAGGATACTCTCTATCTCCTCGCGCCAAGAGAGAGCGCGGAGGCAAGCAAGGCAAACAGGGTACCAGGGAGAAGTAACACACCTATGCTTAGGAGGCTAAGGAAAGTCAAGACGACCAGGACAGCGGTTGATACCCAGAGCACTACTCGCCACCAACTGCCTCCAGTGCGGCTATGCACCACTGCGCCGGCAGCTACACAGATGAGTCCGAGCACAAGGATACCCAGGATGATAAGAGTGACGGGTTGTATGCCGACCTGCACCAAATTCGCCGTTCCACTCTGCCCAGAACTGTTTGCAAAACTGTAGGTTGGACCAAAGAGAGCATAGGCTAGACCAAGGAGGCCAAAAAGTGCTGCTAGCAGTCCACAAGCAGCTTCCAATCGTTGGAGATTG
>WNGJ01014599.1_pt1 | contig 11668 bp, 9 predicted proteins | sample 5400611 | NCBI WGS metagenome assembly WNGJ01 (sample SAMN13153375, study PRJNA577476) | soil metagenome | isolation source: 40 cm soil or saprolite under Garry oak tree replicate 1 | place: USA:California | collected 2016-06-15 | reverse complement strand
TCAGATACAACTGCAGTGCATACATCAGCAGCCGCACCGCCCGCTGGTGCGCAAGCGCCGGTGCCGGGGTCACGACGTGCTCCCCGTCCAACAGCTCGTGCCGCAGCCCGTCGTCCGGCAGGGCGAGCAGCGCTTCCACGGTCGTGATCGGCTGGCTGACAGTCGGCATGGCCATAACGTGCTCGGCGCTCGGCGTCGAAAGCAAGGGCGCACCTACGCACGGTAGGGCGGTACGCCCGAGGAACCGCCATCAAACGCACGCCGTTAGGCGCGGAAGAACGCGCCCGAACCCATTAAGATTGAACTGAGACAACGAAAGGACCCTGTCTGTGGCTGCCACACCGCAGCGCGAAGTCGCCACCCTGGCCGGGGGCTGCTTCTGGTGCCTCGAGGCCGCCTTCCAGCAGCTCAAGGGTGTCGAAAAGGTCGAGTCAGGCTATGCGGGCGGGCACGTCGTCAACCCGTCGTACGAGCAAGTCTGCACGGGGACGACCGGCCACGCCGAAGTCTTGCAGATCACTTTCGATCCCGCGATCATCTCGTTCGACGACCTGTTGCACGTCTTTTTCACGATCCACGACCCCACGACCCTGAACCGCCAGGGGGCGGACGTCGGCACGCAGTATCGCTCGGCGATCTTCTACCACAGCCCCGAGCAGAAAGCCGTGGCGGAGCGGGTCATCGCGGAATTGCAGGCCGAGGGCGTGTGGGATGATTCGATCGTGACCGAGGTGAAGCCGCTCGACGCGTTCTATCCCGCGGAGGAGTACCACCGCGACTACTATCGCCGCAACCCGAATCAAGGCTACTGCCGCGCCGTGATCGCGCCCAAGGTGGCCAAGGTGCGCAAGCTCTACCTGGACAAGTTGAAGCAGCCGGCCTGATGGCCGTCGCGGCCCACACGTCCGACACGGCGCGCCTCGAGGCGTTCAGCGACGGCGTATTCGCCATCGCCATCACCCTGCTCGTGCTCGAGATCCACGTGCCCGCTCCTGACGCGACGCAGCACGGCCGGACGCTGCTCACCGCGCTGCGGCAGCTGTGGCCATCCTACCTGGGGTACGCGCTGAGCTTCGTGACCATCGGCATCATGTGGGCGAATCACCACAGCATCTTCCGCTACGTGCGGCGGGCGGACCGGTATTTCCTCCTGATCAACGTGCTGTTTCTCATGTGGATCTCGTTCCTGCCGTTCCCCACGGCTTTGCTCGCCGCCTACCTCCCCGAGCCCGAGGGCCGCACCCTCGCGGTCGCCGGCTACAGCGCGACCCTGGTCATGATCGCTCTCGCCTACAACGCCGTCTGGTGGTATGCCGTCGGAAGGGAGCGGTTGCTCGACCCCAACGCCGATCGTGGCGCCGTGCGCACGATCAGCCGTCGCTACCTGGCGGGTCCGATCTCTTATGGCGTGTCGTTCGGGCTGGCCTTCGTGAACGTGTGGGCGAGCCTCGGGGTGCACGCCCTGCTCGCCGCTTTCTACCTGCTGCCCGAGCACACTCACTTGGGGCGGCGGGCCGCGACTTGACTCGCGATTACGCGCCGGCGCGGCTCTTCCCCAGATACGTCCGCACGAGCGGCGCCACGCGACCCCGCACGAGCGCCGCCTTGAGCGTAGGCTCCTCGTCGGGCGTGACTTCCACCAGGAACCGCTCCCCTTTCCCCTCTCCCTGTCTCACCGCTACCGGGATCCCGTCCCGGTAGAGGACGCGGTTCGTCGCGAGGCCGGTGACGACGTCGCCCGGCGTGATGATCCCGACGAGGTTGAGGGGATCGGCACCGCTCACGGTCACGAGCTCGCCCTTCGCTTCCTCACGCCGCACCGCGCGCAGCAGGCCCACCGCCTCGGCAAGCGCGTACTGCTCGCCCGAGAAGCCGCCGACGAAGCGGCCGCCGCGGATCTCGCCGCGCGCTTCGAGCCGGCGGTACACGCGCAGGACGTCGCGCCAGGGGGCGAGCAGCGTCTCGCGCGCCACGAGCCGGCGGAACACGACGCCGTAGCGGCGCAACAGCTGCCACGCGATCGCCACGGCGATCTGGTCTTCCGGCAGCGGCGAGGCGGGACGCACGCGGGACCAGCGACCCGCCGTCTCGACGCCGAACGGCGCGATCCGGCCGCGGCGGCGGAATCCCCCGATCGGCCGCCGCCGATCGGACGGCACGAGCAGTGCCCGCAGCCCCGCGAAGCTATCCGACGTGACGAGCCCCCACGCCACGAGCTCTCCCAACCCCTTCTCGACCTCGGTACGGAGCAGTCCGGTCGCGTTCACCAGGTCTCCGAAGAACGAGGCGCCGCGGGCGTCGAGCACATCGAGGATCGCGCGCGCCGAGTGCGACAGCGGCAGGGCCGCGGCATCAAGCTGGGCCGTTAGGGACCTCCAGACCTCTCCCCTCTCCCTTCTGAACAGGGCGACCGGAGTCGTTCGAATTGGTCCGGACTTGTGGCCGTTCGAGGGACCGGCCGGCGACAGCCTGCCCCAGGCGATCTCGCCGGAGAGACACAGCCCGTCGAGCCACAGCGGATCGTACTCCCCGAGCCGCGTGGGCAGCACGTCCGACTCCCACGCTCCTGCCGGAACCTCGTAGCCGTCGAGCAGCTCGAGCACCGCGGCGAGCCCCTCCGGTCCCTCCGCCCGAGCCTCCGGCGCGGCGCGCTGCCAGCGGCACAGGAACCGCATGAAGTCGGCGGCGCTGACGGGCTCGATCTCCCGCCGCAGCCGGTCGAGCGTGTAGCGATGGATCCGAGCCAGCAGCCGCCGCTCGCACCACTCGAGCTCCGCCTCGTGCGGGGTGAACCGGCCGCGCAGCACGAACCCCTCGTGCTCGAGCGCGCCGAGCGCGAAGTCGACGTCCGAGACCGGAACGCCGAGGGCGCGGGCCAGCTCCGCCGCCGTGGTGGGACCGACCACTTCGAGCCGTCCCCGCACCAGCTCGCGCAGCGCGTCCTCTCGGGTCCACACCTTGGCGCGCTCACGCTCGGGCGGCACCAAGGGGGGCTCGCACGCGACCCCGGGAAATACCGCTTGCACCAGGGGCAGCCGCTCCGCGGCGATCCAGAGCCGCGGTTCGTGCAACAGCGTCCCCGCCCGTCCGGCTCGGACCAGCTCCTCGAAATACTCCTGTTGTTCCGCGTTCCGCGTTCCGCCTTCCGCGTTCGGAATGGCCCCCATGACGAGCAACGCATCGTGCAGCTCGTCGGCGGAGCCGACGTCCGGCCAGGGCCTGGTCGAGCTTGCCGAATTCTTCGGCGGTCTTCACGTCGAGCCCGCGCCGCGTGATCACGGCCTGAGTGCGGCGCTCCTCGAGGGGCGCGTCGTCCAGGAACGCGTACGGCTTCGCGTTGATCACTTCGTGCGACAGCGGCGACGGCTCCGTCGTGTCGCGCGCGACGAGCGTGAACCGGCCCGCCGCCATCTCCTCGAGCACGCGCTTCAGGCCCGGGAAGTCCATCGCCTCGAGCAGGCAGTCGGCGATCGTCTGGTTCACGAGCGGGTGATCGGGGATCTCGCGGTCGCCGACCAGGTTCTCGGGGCAGGCGAGCTGGTCGGGGAAGACCGCGGCGATCAGGTCCTCGGCCTCCATGCGTTGCAGCGGCGTCGGCACCTTCTTGCCGCCGCGGGCCCGCAGCACCGCCAGGGCCCGGGTCGCGTTCCAGCGCCACCGCGAGCCGAACATCGGTGCGTCGAGCATCGCCTGCACGAGCAGGTGCTCGGCCGTCTCGGGCTTCAGGTACTGGAACACGTCCTCGAGCGGGAAACTGTGCTGCGGTCCGAGCGAGAGGACGATCGCGTCCTCGGTGGCGGCGGCCTGGAGCTCGAAGTTGAAGCTGCGGCAGAACCGCTTGCGGAGCGCCAAGCCCCAGGCGCGGTTGAGGCGGCTGCCGAAAGGCGCGTGCAGCACGAGCTGCATGCCGCCGGCTTCGTCGAAGAAGCGCTCCAGCACGAGCGTCTGCTGCGTGGGGATGACGCCGAGGATCTTCTTGGAGGCGTCCAGATAGTCGACCAGTTGCCGCGCGGCGGCCTCGGGGAGCCCGGGGATCGCGCTCGCGAGCCACGCGACCGCGCTGCCCGGGTCGGCCAGTCGGTCGCCGATGTCCTGGCGCAGCCGCGATACCTCCTCCGACAGCTCCGGCGTGCGTCCCGGCGCTTCCCCCAACCAGAACGGGATCGAGGGCGGCTGCCCGTGGGCGTCCACGACACGCACCTGCCCCGCCTCGATCTTCTGGATCAGGTACGAGGTGTTGCCGAGCTGGAAGATGTCGCCTGGCATGCTCTCGATCGCGAAGTCTTCGTTGAGCGTGCCGACGAACGTTTCGGTCGGCTCGAGGACCACGCGGTAGTCGCCGATGTCCGGAATCGCGCCGCCCGAGGTGAGCGCGGCGAGCCGCGCCCCGCGTCGCGCGCGCACCCGGCGGTTCACGCCGTCGTGGTGGAGGTACGCGCCGCGCCGCCCGCGCCGGGTCGTGAAGCCCTCGGCGAGCATCCGCACCACGTCGTCGAAATCCTTGCGGGACAGCTCGCGATAGGGATAGGCGCCACGCACCAGCTCGTACAGCCGGTCTTCCTCCCACTCGTCGCCCGCCGCGGCCGCGACGATCTGCTGGGCGAGGATGTCGAGCGGGTGCTCGGGGATGACCAGCCGGTCGAGCTTCCGCTCGTGCGTCGCGCGCACCAGCGCGGCGCACTCGAGCAACTCGTCGCGCGACAGCGGGAACAGCCGCCCCCTGGGGACGGCGGCAAGGTGGTGCCCCGACCGGCCGACGCGCTGCAGCAACGTCGCGATCGAGCGGGTCGAGCCGATCTGACAGACGAGATCGACCGCGCCGATGTCGATCCCCAGCTCGAGCGACGCCGTCGCCACGAGCGCCTTGAGCTTCCCCTCCTTGAGCCGCGTCTCGGCGTCGAGCCGCTTCTCCTTCGAGAGGCTGCCGTGGTGCGACGTGACCTGATCCGCGCCGAGGCGCTCGGACAGATGCAGCGTGAGGCGCTCGGCGAGGCGCCGGGTGTTCACGAATACCAGCGTGGTGCGGTGCTCGCCGATGAGCTGCACCAGCCGCTCGTAGATCTCGTCCCACACCTCGGCCGCCATCACCGCTTCGAGCGGCGACGAGGGGATCTCGATCGCGAGATCGAGCGAGCGTGCATGCCCCGCATCGATGATGCAGGTGTCGGGTGTCGGGTGTCGGGTGCCGGCGAGGAACGCCGCGATGTCTTCGATGGGCTTCTGCGTTGCCGAGAGTCCGACGCGCTGTAGGCGCCGGCCGGCGAGATGCTCGAGCCGCTCGAGCGAGAGCGCGAGGTGGCTGCCCCGCTTGTCCCGCGCCACGGCGTGGATCTCGTCCACGATCACCGTACGCACCGTCCGCAGCATGTCGCGCGCCCGCTCGGACGTGAGGATGAGGTACAGCGATTCCGGCGTGGTGACGAGGACGTGGGGCGGCCGCTTCACCATCTGCTGGCGCTCGGGCGCCGGCGTGTCGCCGGTGCGGACCAGGGTGCGGATGTCCACGTCGGGGAGGCACAGGGCTTCGAGCGTGCGGCGGATCTCGGCGAGCGGCTCGGCCAGGTTCTTTTGGACGTCGTTCGAGAGCGCCTTCAGGGGCGAGACGTAGACCACCTGCGTCTCGTCGCCCAGCGTCCCGTCGAGCCCCTGCCGCAGCAGGGAGTCGATCGCGGCGAGGAAGGCGGCGAACGTCTTCCCCGAGCCGGTGGGCGCGGCGATGAGGGCGTTCCGGCCCTCCTGGATCAGCGGCCAGGCGCGGCGCTGCGGCTCGGTCGGCTCGGTGAACCGGTCGGTGAACCAGCGGGCGATGGCGGGATGGAAACCCGACAGCGGCATGGGACCAAATATACCCCGAAGCCCCGGGGCTCGGCAGATCGCTCGGGCGCTAGGCCCCGCCGACCGGCTCGAGCGCCAGCCCGCGCATCGCGGCAATCCGCTCGATCGTCTCGCCGATCTTGTTGTTCGGCGTCGAGGCGCCGGCCGTGACGCCGATCGTGACCGGCCCCGCCGGCAGCCACGCCGCGCGGCGCTGCTCCTCCTTCGTCCCGACGGGGCGAAACCGGATCGTCCCCTCCTCGGGAGCGATGCAGGCCGCGTCCTCGATGTGGTAGGTGGGCACCTTCTCCTGGCAGATCGCGGCGAGGTGCGTCGTGTTGCTCGAGTTGTACCCGCCGATCACGACCATCAGGTCGAGCGGCTCGGCGATCAGCCGCAGGACCGCGTCCTGCCGGTCCTGGGTCGCCGAGCAGATGGTGTCGAACGTGCGGAAGTGCTCGGGCAGGGCGGCCTCCCCGTAGCGTCGCGTCATACTCTTCCGCAGCTCGGCGGCGATGGCGAGCGACTCCCCCGAGAGCATCGTCGTCTGGTTCGCCACGCCGACGCGCACGAGATCGCGGGCGGGATCGAAACCGGGAGACATCTTCCCGGCGAACTGTTGTAGCAACTGCTCCCTGCTCCCTGCTCCCTCGATGAAGTCGCAGACCTCCCGCGCCTCGGACATGTCGCGCACCACGAGGTACCGCCCGCCGGGATACTTCGTCACCTGACTCGACGTCGCCTTCGTCTCCTCGTGGTATGACTTGCCGTGGATGATCGCGGTGAAGCCGTCCTTCGCGTACGACTCGACCCGCTTCCACACGTTCAGCACCGAGCCGCAGGTCGTGTCGACGAGCACGCAGCCCACGGCCCGCAGCCGCTCGAAGTCCTGTACCGTGACGCCGAAGGCGGGCAGGAGGACGACGTCGCTGGGCGTGACCGCGCTGAAATCGAAGTCCCCGGCTTCCGGCCGGTGGAGGAACTCCACCCCCATGCCGTGCAGCTTCCGGTTGACGTGAGGATTGTGGATGATCTCGCCGACCAGGAAGATCCGCTTGTCGGGGAACTTGGTGCGGGTCTCGTAGGCGTACTCGACGGCGCGATCCACCCCATAGCAGAACCCGAACTCGCGGGCCAGCTTGAAGGTGAGGTCGCCCAGCGACAGCGTGTATCCGTGCCCGCGGATCCGGTCGACCACGCGGCTGTGGTAGTCGGCCGCGAGCGCACCCTCGATGTGGTCTTTGAGGCCGAAGCCCCGCCGGAAGTAGGTCTGCTCCACGAGACCAATCTACACGGTCACGGCTGCGTCCCGCACGGCACCGGGTCCGCCCCGAGCGGCACCGCAGCGAACGCGGCGTCGACGGTGACGCGCCCGGCGGCGGCCAGCTCGAGTCCCGAGCCCCGCGCGTGCGCCGAGATCACACCGCCGCCTTCCCGCGTCACCGTCACGGTTCCGCTGTCGAGCGGCACGCCGTGCGCGACCTCGCCGATCATGAAGCGCGCGGCGACGATCGCGCCGCGCGCCGCCGCGGTATCGCCGCGCTGCAGCACCGGCCAGTCGCCGTTCGGAAACGAGTCGCGCTGGCGCAGCCACACGATCACCCCGTTCCCGTCGCTCGCGCCGTGCAACACGACGCCTCCCATTCCCGCGGCGTCGCAGCGGTCGGCGCTCGCGGGAACCTCGAACCGTACCGTGTCCCTGGGCGGCCGAATGACGACGGCGCGGACCCCGCCGGAGGCGGCGGGTGCGCGCCCGCATGCGGCGCCGGCCGCGCCGAGCGCGAGGAGAGCGAGGAGTCGGGGGTCGGGGAAGCGCTTCAGGAGGACTGGGGCGAGCGTGCCGCGGTTGGAGACGCCACCCCGAGCGAGGCACGCGCCGCGTCGGAGGACAGGGTGTGCGGGGCGAGCGCGGCCACGAGCCCCGCGGGCAACGGCCGCGGCTTGAGCCGTTTGCGGTCCACGCACACCAGCACCATCCACCCTGCGGCACCGAGCGACGTGGGGTCGTCGCGCAGCACGTCGAAATTCAGCGTCATCGAGCTGGTGCCCACGCGTCCCACGTACGTCGCGACGCGCAGCCGGTCGTCGAGTCGCGCCGGCCAGTAGAACTCGCTGTGGACGGCCTTGCGCGGCAGGAAAATGTCGTAGCGGTCGAACACCTGCGCGTAGGCGAGCCCGCACGCGCGGAACAGCTCGGTCTCCGCGATCTCGAAGAAGCGGACGTAGGAGCCGTAGAAGATGATCCCCGCGAAGTCCACGTCGGACCAGCGGACGTAATCCTCGATGATGAACGGCTTGGCGGGCATGGCTTCCCGGGGCGTGACCGGACCGGGAAGCTGAGGCGGCCCGAGCCTGGGCGCTAGGTGCGCGGAGCGGTGCCGCGCCCTCCGTGCCCGTTCGGTCGCAACCCGTAGGCCCGCAGCCGGCGCCACAGCGTGGTGCGGCTGATCCCGAGGCGGCGCGCCGTCTCGGCCAGCTTCCCGTGGGTGCTCTCGAGGGTGTCGAGAATCGCCTGGCGCTCGCGCTCCGCCAGCGTGCGGACGTGGTCGCCGTCCGGGAGGAACACCGCCTCGCCGAGCTCCAGCGATCCCTGTTTCAGCGACCGGCCGCGGCCGCCGAACGCGATGAGCCGCTCGCGCAGACCTTCGCCGCGACGCCCGCCGCCGTTCCCGTCGAGCGCGTCGATGACGCGACGGGCCCGTTGGTTGGCGTACAGCATCCGACCATACGCGTCGAAGACGACGACGCCCTCGCTGAAGCTTTCCAGCACGGCCTGACCGAGCGGTGCGAACGAGGAGGAGGGTGCAGGGGTGGACGTCTTATCTCTGGCTGTCGTGCGTGCTTGCATGGCTCGAGTTCCTCAGTCGGAGTTTCAGACAGCACCGCCATCTTACAAGAGGACCCACGCCACACGGCAAGGTCACACCACGCGGCCGGCGGGCTGTGCCTAGCTGGAATTTCTCGCGGTTCTGTTTACTTCAACAGGGTGCAACCACAAAGATTCCACAAAGTTCCCCGCTAGCGCCGCCCCCGGCCCCCCCGCCCCCTCCGACTGCGCCGGCCGCCCGCGTGGGCGAGGGCGACCCGCTCCCCGCGCGCGAGGCCGCTGAGCTGGCGGCGCAGGTCCTCCACCGTGTCCGACCGCACGGCCTCCCGCTTCCCGCGCAGCACGGTGAACCGCACCGGCCGGTCGAACGGCGGCAGGTCCCGGGCCTGAAGCCGGCGGGCCTGGCCTTCCTTGAGGCGCAACCGCACCACGCCGCCGCCCTGTTCCACCTCGTAGTCCACCGGCACGCGATCGCCGTACAGGTGCACCGAGGCGGGCAGCGCGTCGAGCACCCGCCGCTCGGCTTCGGGAATCGCGGCGTCGGGATCGAGCGCCAGGCGGGCGCCGAGGAACTCGTCCCACGAGCCGACGCGCTCGAGCTGCGCCGCGAGTCTCGCCGCCACGGACTCGGTGGACGCCTGCGAGAGCCGTCCCCCGGAGCGGCGCCAGTACACGCCGAAGCGCTCCAGCGCGCGGCGGATCCGCGCCTGGTCGGGGTGGGGCGTCCCGCCGCCAAGCAACGCTTCGACCAGCGCCGCCCTCGCCGCTCCGGCAAGCTCCGTCGGGAACGGGTTTGGGAGCGGCTCGACGTCGCGATCGAGCACGAAGCCGCAGTACGTGACCGTGCGCACCAGCATCAACCCCTCGCGCCGCCGCTGTCGCTCGAAGGTGACGCTGGGCTTGCCGCGCTGGGCGTGGCGGCGGATGGCGCGCTCGGAGAGCTCGGTGCCCTCGATGCTCGCCCGTGGCACGCCGAAGCGGTCCGCGAAGTAGCGCAGCGTGCCGGCGACCGCCCCCCAGCTTCCCGCTACCGACCCGCGGCTCACCCGCGCTTCCCGACCGTCCGCCGTCTCCTCGTCGATGACGAGGTCGAACGGCATGATCTTCGCGACGAGATCGGCGAACGCGGCCAACGCCTTCTCGCCGGCGTGGGACAGCCGCGCAGGAAGCGGTAGCTCGAGCTGGCGGTACACGGAGGCCGTGCCGAGCGCGACGTCCTCGATCGCCTTCACGAGCACGCCGCGGCCCTCCGCCCAGCGATCGATCGTCTCGTGGAAGAGATGCCGCGGGAGCCCGTACACCTCGCCCAGGTAGCCGTGGTTGTTCACGGCCTCGGCGTACACGTTGTACGCGGTGAGGTGATCGCTTCCGGAGACGATCAGCCCCCGGAGATCCCGTTCTTCGCGGGTCATGCGGTGCAACGACTCGATGTTCGCGGCCACGGCCACCATCGGGACGAGCTCCGGATCCGCGTGGTACAGCAGTTCGCCCCAGGGCCGCTCTACCGGCATCGCTTCGACTTCGCGTCCGTAGCGCGTGAGCCGCCCCTGCTCGACGAGACCACGCTCGCTGAGGAGCCGAACCGCCTCGCGATAGGCCCGGCGGTCAAGCGGCACGGGCAGCTCCAGATCGGCCGCGTCGACTCCCAGGGCCGCGCACGTGATCGCCACCCGTTCGGCGTCTCCCGCGAGCTGGAACTCCGGGCCCGTCGGCCGGAGCTCGTCGAAGGCGAGGTCGCGGTCGCTCAGGATGAAGACCTCGCCGCCCTCCACGCGCCCGTGCACGCGCCCCGCCATCTGCAGCAGCTCGTTCGCCCCCAGGTACAGCCGGGTCAGCACGTTACGCCCGCGCTCCACCACGTTGGCGTACCGGGCGTCGTAGATCACGACCGTGTCGAGGCCGCGGATGTTCAACGCCGATTGGCCGGCGGCCGTCATGGCGAGGAGAAAGGGTCGCTTCACGAGCCCGTCCAGGAACGGACGGATCACGCGGATCGGCTCGCCGCCGTGGTAGAACGCCGTGGGCAGCGCCTGCCAGCGGTCGCCCAGCTCGCCCGCGATCAGCTCCACCTCGGCACGCGTGGGGACGAATACCGCGACGCCGCGCCGCTCCCGCATCGCCCGCCGGATGAAGCGGTCGTCCAGGAACCCGAGCGGCTGCTGCGGCAGGACCCGCACGGCGGCCGCCTTCGCGGGATCGAAGGCCCTGGTCTCGAGCACTTCGACCGATCCGAGGTAGCGCGCGTAGAAGGTGGGGTCGACGGTCGCCGACAGCCAGATGAAGCGGCAGCGCGCCCGCTTGCCCAGCGCGAGGCACAGTTCCAGCTCCGCCGACGTCTGGTGGATCTCGTCGACCACGAGCGTGTCGCGCGCGGTGATGAGGTCGTCCTCGAACCAGCGGCGCGCGATGCCAGTCGTCACGATCACGACGTTCCAGGTGGGCGTCTCGGGCGTCGCCTCGCGCTCGCGATTCACGACGCCGACCTTGAGCGGCGCCGCGAGGATCGTCTCGGCGATGGATCGGATCGCGAGCGTCTTTCCGGTCCCCGTCCCCGCCACGATCCCGAACCCGCGCCCGGAGGCCGCGAGCCGCCGGATGTCCGCTCCGTGCTCCCGCGCGAGCAGGGTGTCGATGTGGAGGCCCATCGCGAGCTCGATCGTCTCGCAGGCCGCGCGCGTGGGGGCGATCACGAGGACGCGCCCCGTGGCGGGCTCGGCGGCGAGAAAGGCGGTCGGATCGGGGGGAAGAAAGTGGTCGCGGGACATTCGCACGGTCGCAATATACCGGCGCAACCCGGCGCCGTTCCCAGCGAGCATGAAGAAAGCGGGAGGCGTGCGTGCCCGCCTCCCGCTTCGCTACCGTACCTGCGGCCCTGCCTAGGGCGTCAGGCGCCGCATCCGGAAGATCCCTGGCACGCCACAATCCGGCGGAACGGCGGCATCTCGATCATTCGTCGTCGTCATCCCAGTGGTAGCGGCGGTGATAACGACCCGCGTACACGCGCCGCACCACGACGAAGGGGCGGAA
>WNGJ01023173.1_pt1 | contig 11669 bp, 7 predicted proteins | sample 5400611 | NCBI WGS metagenome assembly WNGJ01 (sample SAMN13153375, study PRJNA577476) | soil metagenome | isolation source: 40 cm soil or saprolite under Garry oak tree replicate 1 | place: USA:California | collected 2016-06-15 | reverse complement strand
CATTGACTTGCCACCTATCTTGAACCCGGTCGCTACTGCTTCAGGTTCCGAATTTATGCAGTGCTTCTTTCGCTATACCGAAGCGAAGCCAATACTGTCTACGGAAAATTAAAGCATGGCACGTAACATTATCGCCGCGGTTGATGACATGTTCTTCGCTTCGAAGATTCGCGCGACGGCGGAGGCGCTGGGCGTCAATATCAAATTTCATCGGCGGTTGGATAGTCTGGTCGCTGCAGCCGCTGAGCAAGCGCCCGATTTGATCCTCGTCGACCTCCACAATGAAAAACTGAACGCAATTGACTTGGCGCGACTGTTGAAAGCGAACGAGGATTTGAGCAAGATTCGGTTGTTGGGCTTTTTCTCTCATGTGCAGACAGACTTGCAGCGAGCGGCGCTGGCGGCAGGATTCGATGACGTGATCCCGCGCTCGGTCTTCTCAAGGGATTTGGCACAAATTCTTAAGCCGGAGAATTAGACCGGAGCAGTCGGCAGGGCAGCCGGCCGGAGCAGCCAGAAAAAAAGGCAGCGAGTTTATATCGCCGCCATACTCTCTATTGGGCCAAACTCTGATGCGCAATCTCCTGCCGCCTGCCCCTGCAGTCTGCCACTCCTAGGTCACAGTCGCTGGCGCGATCACTTCATGGATCGCCCGCACTTCGCTTACCAGTTGTTCATACTGTTCAAGCGTCAGCGCCTGGGCCCCGTCGCAAAGTGCATGATCCGGTTGATCGTGGACCTCGATGATCAAACCATCCGCGCCAACCGCGACTCCAGCACGAGCTAGCGGAGTGACCATGTAGTTCTTCCCGGTTCCGTGCGAGGGATCGACGATAACCGGAAGGTGCGAGATGCGACGGACTGCTGGTATCGCTGAGAGATCTAATGTGTTTCTGGTGTGCTGGGCAAAGGTGCGAATGCCGCGTTCGCATAGAACGACCTGATAATTACCTTCCGACATGATGTATTCGGCGGCCAGCAACCATTCGTCAAGCGTTGCCGATAGACCACGCTTCAACAGCACGGGCAAGCGCGATTTACCAACGCGACGGAGCAGAGTGAAGTTTTGCATGCTGCGCGCGCCAATCTGGATTACATCAGCATAGCGTTCGACAAGATCGACGCCAGCTTCGTCCAATGCTTCGGTAACTATCTTCAAACCGTACCTCTCGCGGATATCCTCGAGAATCTTCAACCCGTCTTCGCCAAGGCCTTGAAATGCGTAGGGAGAAGTCCTTGGTTTGAAGGCCCCGCCACGGAAAAACTTAGCCCCGCTCCGGCGAACGGATTCCGCCACCGCAAAGGCCTGATCGTGGCTTTCGATGGCGCAAGGACCAGCGATGATGGCCAGTTCCTCGCCGCCGATGGTTGCATCGCCCACTTCGATGACGGTCTTATCGGAGCGAAGGTCAAGCGTCACCAGTTTGTAAGGTTTACTGACGCGGACCGCTTCAGAAACTCCGGGAAGGTTCTCGAAGTGAGATGCATCGACAGCACCCTGATTTCCGGTAATACCAATTGCCGTGCGCGACGTGCCCGGCATAGGGTGGGCCCGATAGCCTAGTTCTTCAATAACGCGCAGCACGGCTTCAACCTGGGCGTGCGTCGCATCTGCTTTCATTACGATTAACATAGCGTCTCTCTTATACTCTCAAGCTTAATGAAAAGTATACTCAGCTCAATTCACGGTTGGCTAGCTTGCCTTCGGATTTGTTCGCTTCAGCCTCGTCACGTCATGGGACGAAAGCACACTTCTTGCTCTGTCAGCGAAATGTTTGTAGAAAAAAGTGTTGTGGGAAATGTCCTTGCTCCATTAAGAGCAAAATGTTTATAGAAGCCGCCCTTCTTCAGGTCTCCTCGCTCCGATAGGAGCGAAATGTGTGAATCCCTATGGCTTTCGCTCCTACCGGAGCGAAGAGTAGCTTTAGTCAGGCCATGCTATAAACATATCACTCCTAACGGAGCGAAAACAGCCCCCGCACTTCGGGGCTAGTGTTTAGAAAATCTCCTTCACTTCCGGGAGCGTTTCAAACCCATCACGGCGAAGCCGAAACCTACATCCTCGCTGGCACTGCGATTCCCAAAGCCCCAAGCGCTGAAGTCAACTGTCGCCGTGCGATATTCGCAACTACGATCAATACGGCTCGCCTGATTTCATCTTCTTCGGCGATTATTCGGTGACGATGATAGAAAAAGTTGAAAGATCGTGCCAGCGTAAACGTGTACTTGGCAAGGTTAGCCGGCTCGGCTGAATTCGTGCATTGAGAGATTGTCTCCTCGAGCCGTTCGGCAAGCATCACCAGCGACCAGATCTCTGTTCCAGCCTCATCGGCCAGCACTTCAGCAACTCCTGGCGTCTCTGATTCCGAACCTTGTGCCGTGTTCGCGATCAGTTGCTCGGCCTGGGCGATTGCCTGTTCATCGAGCTTGCGGAAGATCGAGTTTGCTCGTACCGCTGCATACTGGCAGTAGGGACCAGTCTCGCCTTCAAACGAAAGTGCCTCCTTGAAATCGAAGGCGATAACCGAATTGCGGGTAAACTTCAAAAGAAAATAGCGCAACGCGCCGACGGCTATTTGATGGGCCGTGATACTTTGTTCGATGGATGAAAGCTCGGGATGGCGTGTCGAGACTTCCCGCAAGGCATCGGTCTCGAGGCGGTCAATGAGATCGTCAGCCTTCACGCCCAGACCTTTGCGTCCACTCATCTCGATGAAAGGACGCGCGCGATCTTCTTCGCTCAACTCAATGCCCAATTCTTCGCAGGCAGCAGGCGACAGCGCGACCATTTCATAACCGAAATGGACGCTCGCTTCAGCACCCACCTCCGGCACAACAGCCGCCACGCCACGCGCGACAATCTCCTGGGGGTACGCTTGTCGCGAATCGATAACGTTATAAACCTTAACGCCACCGCCGAAATTGGGTCGTGGAACTTCCGGAAGAATCTCAGCATTTGGCTCGGTGGTGGTTATCCAGACAACGTGTCCATCGTCATAGGAGCGAAACGGTTCGTAGTTGAAATCAAGACCAAGACGCCCAAGTTTCCACAGTTGATAGGCGATGTCCTTGCCGGTGTATGTCACTGTTCCATTAGAGCGCACAATGATCTTGTCCGACTCATGTTCGTCAGTGCCGGTGTGTGATTCAAACGGCATCACCCAGCAGCCGGCGTGCTTTCCCTCGGTCTCAAATCTGATGACGCCGGCTTTCTTCATTAACTCGAAAGCGCGATTCCAAAAATGCAAGTGCAAAATATCTGACTCGCGTGCCAGCAGATCGTAACGAATGCCGAGTCGCTCCATCGTGTCGAGAATACATTGCACGTTTCGCGTAGCCACGTAATCGGCGAGCGCAGCAACCGTATTGTTTCCTTCCTCGAGCGCATGCAAGACCTCGTTGCGTAGTTTTAGCTTTTCGGGATTGGGCTCGCCGGCCGGATCACCATCGCGATAGAAAACTCCCACCTTCGTGTAGAGATCCCAACAGTAGTAATCAAAAGGCCGATCGTCGGGCAGGGAATGATCCAGCGCCTTGATCTGATCGAGGTCCAGCTTCTCGATCTGCATAAAGCCTACGACCACGTCAGCGACCTGTACACCGGTGTTGTCAATGTAATTCTGAACCTCAACGCGTTCGCCGGCTGATTGCAGGATTCGCACGAACGTGTCGCCCAGGACGGCGTTTCGCACGTGTCCGATGTGTGCAGCCTTGTTTGGATTTATGCTGGTATGTTCGACCATTTTCTTTGGTCGATCAGGTAGTGACAACGACTCGGCGAGCAGCGGTGATTTTTCCGGAGCGAACAAAGACAACAGCCTGGCGCGGCCAAAGAAAACATTGAGATAGCCCGCGCCGGCCACCTCCACGCGGGCCACCTCTGCTGAGTTCTCCAGTTTTGTCTTGAGTTGCTCTGCAATTGTGCGCGGCGGCATCTTCACGCCAGAGCCTAGTTTAACCAGCTTCGCCAACTCGAAAGCCACGGGGAACGCGACGTCGCCGAGCTCAGGGCGCGGCGGCGTTTCGGCGTTAAGCTGATCCAGCTCAACGCCAAAAAGCTCAAGCGCCGCGGCGCGCACCTGTTGCTTCAATCGATCCTGAATCTCAATGAGGGTCACCTGATTGTTGGTCCTCGCTTATCGACGGGAGATGGTTCTGCAAAAGCGCAAAGTATATCGTAGCCGATTAGGTTACAGCGAATGGTCTTGTTTAGAGTACAAGCTCTAGCTTGCCACTTTGGAGTCGAGCAACCTAAAGGTTGTACTCTAAACATAAATACCCTCCTTGACACTTTCCGCGCGCGTTCTGTTACCATCAATCTTCAACCGGTCAAAGCTTTGCATTATTGGAAAGAGGCAGACAGGAATGTCTGTCCTACTCATGAGAACTCTATATTTCGACTGTTTCGCCGGCGCAAGTGGCGACATGATTCTCGGGGCTTTGATTGCTGCGGGCGTTGAGCCTCAGGCCTTCATGCAACAGCTATCGCTGCTCGGGTTGGCCGGTTACACAATCAAGTTTGAAACTGTAGATCGCGCGGGCATTAGCGCAACTTATGCGCGCGTGCAGGTCCCTCATGAACATGCGCACCGCCATCTTGCCGATATTCTCAAGGTCATTTGCGACTCGCGGTTGTCGGATACCATTAAGGACCGCGCCGCGAGAATCTTCACGCGCCTGGCCGAAGCTGAGGCTCGCGTGCACAATGAGGCCGTTGCGCAGGTGCATTTCCATGAGGTGGGCGCTATGGATGCAATCATCGACGTGGTTGGAGCGTCGATTGGTTTCGAGTTGCTTGGTATTAAACGTTACGCGGCTTCGGCTCTTCACGTTGGCAGCGGCACGATTGAGATGGATCATGGCCGTTATCCGGTGCCGCCTCCGGCAGTTGCCGAGTTATTGAAAGGAGTACCGTTTTATTCGACAGATGTTAAGGGAGAGTTGGTAACACCGACCGGCGCCGCAATAATTACGACTCAGAACTTTCCTAACGCTTTGCGTATTCTGATAGGCGAGGAGCAGGTGGACACAGCCACGAAGTCAGTTAGTCCAACAGCGCCGCTGGAAGAGCATCTCTGGATGATCGAGACTAACCTGGACGATATATCGCCGCAGATACTCGGTCATGTGATGGAGCGCGCCTTCGAGCTTGGCGCTCTGGATTGTTATTTCACGTCTGTGCAGATGAAGAAAAACCGTCCGGGAGTGTTGCTCTCCATTCTTTGTCGCGGTGAGCAACGAACGTCTTTGCGCGAATTGCTTTTTTCCGAGACCACGACGCTTGGAGTTCGCTCTTACAAAGTAGAACGCCGCGCCCTGGAGCGCACCATCGTGACCGTACAGACGGACTATGGGCCAATAGATGTTAAAGTAGCGCAGCTCAACGGCCACATAATCAAGGGGATGCCGGAATATGAACAGTGCCGGCAGGCAGCGCTCGAAGCTAACGTGCCCCTGTGCATTGTGGAAGAGACGGTACGATCTGCTTTTGCCAAACGGGTCAAGTAATTATTGGAAGAGCGGGGGCAAGCCCACCTTCCCAACCAAGAGCTGATTAAACTTGATTTGGAATTGATAATGGAAGGGCTCTCCCAGCACGATTGTCGAGCGACTCGCAAAGCCCCTGAGTTGAGAAGGTGGGCTTGCTCCCGCCCATATAGTATTTTCAAGCATCATAGAAATTAAGGTTTACCGGACAAGAGTATTTATGGCCACCAAGTTTTCTGAAGAGAATCAAAACACCAAATCACTGGAGAACGATCTGCCTCCGGTTGACCTGGAGCTAATTGCACAAGGTGTGCGGATGATTCTCGAAGGCCTGGGCGAGAATCCTGAGCGTCCGGGTTTGCAGGAAACGCCGAGACGGGTAGCCGAAATGTATGCCGAGTTGACCTCGGGAATGCGTGAAGACCCAAAGCAGCATGTTGTGCCTTTGCCCGGCGACAAACACGACGAGATGGTGATCGTGAAAGACATTAGCATTGCTTCAATGTGTGAACACCATCTGGCGCCATTTGTCGGCAAGTGTCACATTGCCTACATTCCCAAAGAAGGCCGCATTCTCGGAATTTCAAAACTCGCGCGCCTGGCTGAGACGTTTTCACGCCGGCTGCAATTGCAGGAACGTTTGACTACTGACATTGCCAATACGCTTTTTGAAGGCCTCAAACCGATCGGCGTGATGGTGGTGATTGAGGCGGCACATACCTGCATGACGTTACGGGGTGTTAGAAAGGCCGACGCGAAGACGATTACCTCCGCAGTCCTCGGCGGCTTTCGTACGGATCCGCGCACCCGAGCGGAAGCAATGGCTTTAATTACTGGTAAGGAGTGAGAGAGAAGAATGCTATCAGGGACAAGAATTAAGTTGCGAGCGCCACTGGTCTTCACCGTTATCATCGTTCTTAGCGTGACGGGAATTTCACAGCGGGAAAAACCTGCCGGATCCCAGCTCAATGAAAAAGCGATTCGCGCGCATATCAAATTTCTTTCCGACGATCTTCTTGAGGGCCGCGGCACCGGCGCGCGCGGCGGCGAGATCGCCGCTCATTACATTGCCGCACAGCTGGAAGGGCTTGGCCTTAAGGGTGCAGGCGCAAATGGCAGTTTCTTTCAACCGGTATCGCTTGTCGGAGTCAAAGCCGATCCAAATACGAAACTAGTCGTCTCTGGGCGCACCGGCAAAGAGAGTTTTAAGTTTGCCGATGACTACGTCGCTTTCACGGGCGCGCAAACTGATGAAGTCGATGTCGACGCCGACCTGGTTTTTGTTGGCTATGGCATAACCGCGCCCGAGCAGCGCTGGAACGATTACAAAGGCGGACCTGCTGACTATCGCGGGAAGATTTTAGTGATGTTGGTAAACGATCCGCCGGCCACTGCTGACGAGCCAAATTTGTTTGCCGGCAAGACGCTTACGTATTACGGCCGCTGGACATACAAGTATGAAGAGGCCGCGCGACGCGGTGCGGCGGGCGTGATACTGCTGCACACGGACCAGTCTGCTGGCTATCCGTGGAGTGTCGTGCGCACCTCGAATGGATCGTGGCGATTTGACATAGCTCGCAACGCGGGTGATGACACACCGTACTTGAAGTTTCGATCGTGGGTAACGGACGCGGCGGCGCGAAAGATCATGAAGTTGGCCGGTCAGGACCTTGATGACTTGAGAGCGAAAGCTGCATCGCGTGACTTTCAACCGGTGGCATTGAATCTAAAGGGAAAGCTCAATCTCAAAAGCGAAGTGAAACGCGTTCAGGCGCCTAACGTTGTCGGTATACTTCCCGGCCGCGATTCGAGGTTGCGCGATGAGTATGTAGTCTATTCGGCGCATTGGGATCACTTTGGCATTGGCGCGCCGGACAAAACCGGCGACACCATTTATAACGGGGCGGTGGACAACGCTTCCGGTGTTGCGTCAGTGCTCGGCATTGCCGAAGCGCTGGCGAAGTTACCGCCGGCGCAACGGCCGCGTCGTTCGAGCTTATTCTTGTTTACGACTGCTGAAGAACAGGGGCTGCTGGGCTCAGAGTGGTATTCAAAACATCCCCTGGTGCCGATCGAAAAAACTGCTGCAAATGTAAACCTCGATTCGATGAACGTGCTGGGCGTGACGCGCGACTTCATCCCACTCGGAGCCGAACGATCTACGTTGAGGGCGGTGGTTGAAGCAGTGGCGCGAGAGCGTGGGATGCGCGTCTCACCTGATGCGCGACCGGAGCAGGGGTCGTTTTATCGTTCGGATCACTTTCCCTTCGCACGCGTGGGAGTTCCGTCGATCAGCTTGAAGGAAGGTGACGACTATGTAGGTCGACCCAAAGGCTGGGGAGCAGAACAATTCAAAGCATTCAACACCGCGCACTATCATCAACCGTCGGACGAATACAGCGACTCATGGGATTTTCGCGGAATGCTGCAGGAGGCCGAGATTGCCATGGATATTGGCCGTCACATCGCCGACATGGAGGCCATGCCGAGATTCAATCCCGGAGATGAATTTGCCAGGAAAAGATAAATCGTAAAACGTTCAAAATTAGCAAATTGACTCTAAAACATTGACAAATGAAAAATGGAAAATGATAAATGGAAAATGATCCGTGTCATTAGCCTACGTTAATTACCATTTACCATTTACCAGCGATGACTTTCTACATAACCACTCCCATTTACTACGCCAATAGTTTGCCGCATCTCGGTCATCTCTACACGATGATCGTGGCCGACACGATTGCCCGTCACAAGCGACAACAGGGCATCGAAACCTTTTTTCTGACTGGCACTGACGAGCACGGGATAAACATCGAACGCGCCGCGGAGCGCGCCGGCCGCACCCCGAAAGAACAAGCTGACTACGTGGTTAGTTACTTCAAGAAGATGACTGCCGCGTTTTCACTTGATACCGATCACGGCGGCTATGACATGTTCATGCGAACGAGTGAGCCTTTTCATTATCAGGGTGTCAGCGAACTCTGGCGGCGCGCAGCGCAGGCAAAAACTCCCAAGGGAAACGATGCGATTTACAAGGGACACTATGAAGGCTGGTTCTGTGCTGCCTGTGCGGCTTACAAGACGGAAGATGAATATGCTAAGGCTGCTGTAGAGGGTGCACCACCTACCTGTCTAATTCATGAAACGCCCCTCGATCGCATTGCGGAAGAAAGCTACTTCTTTCGGCTTTCTGATTACGGCGATGCGCTGCTTGCGCTCTATGAATCGCGACCGGATTTTGTCCAACCTGAAACAAGGAACAATGAGGTCACAGCCTTTGTGCGAGGCGGGCTTCAGGATCTTTCCGTGAGTCGCTTGAAGTCTTCGGTCAGTTGGGGCGTGCCCGTGCCTGACGATCCTAATCACACGATGTATGTCTGGTTTGACGCCCTGACTAATTACATCACCGCGATCGGTTTCGGAAACGAAGAACGCGAACGTGCGGTAGGGTTCGAAAAATTCTGGCCGGCACTTCACCTGGTAGGCAAAGATATCCTGCGCTTTCACGCTGTCTATTGGCCGGCGTTTCTAATGGCCGCCGGACTGGAGCAACCCCGCGCGATTGTCGCACACGGAATGTGGCTCGATCCTACCGGGCGCAAAATGTCGAAGACGCTTGGGAACACAGTCGATCTTGATGTGCTGAACCGTCACTTCTCGATCGACGCGATTCGATATTTTTGTTTACGCGAAATGGTTTTCGGCCAGGATGGACGCTTTGGCTACGAAGCCTTGATTGATCGAACGAACAGCGATCTGGCCAGCGGTCTTGGAAATCTATCGAGTCGCACGCTAACTATGATTTTCCGCTATGCCGGAGGCCGCGTCCCGTCAGGTGTCATTGCCGAGGACAAGTTACTCCTGGCAAAACGCACGGGAGTAGACACTGATGAAACGACAGTCTCCGGCTTTGTCGAACATGCTCGCGATCAGTTTCTGCAATACATCCAGGCGTTTGCCTTTAGCAAAGCTCTGGAGACCGCCTGGTCTGTGGTAGCCCGCGTCGACAAAATGATTTCGGACGCGAAGCCCTGGGAACTGGCCAAGGACGAAAACCAGAAACAAACTCTGAACGCTGTCCTCTATCGTGCAGCGGAAACTTTACGATGGCTGTGTGTCTTGCTTTATCCCGTAATGCCTAATGCAACGGTGGAGATTTGGACCCAACTCGGTCTGGGAACTCTACCTGGCGCCTCCGCAACGCCTGCCGCTATCGACCCGGCAAAACTGAAGTGGGGCGAGCTTGCTGAAGGCACAAAGATTGGCGAAGTGAAGCCGCTTTTCCCAAGAATCGACAAGACAAGGACGATGGCAGAGATAAGCGGAACCGCCGAGGTCAATAGTTCTGTTTCTAAAGTTGAACCAGCCACGATTTCCGGTAGTGTGGGCGTTTTGTCCGCAATGAGAGCGCAGCAAAAACATTCCGGCATGCATGCGACGGAGGCGGACGCAGTCTCCGGCGCGCCTCGGATCTCGGATACCCGGCCCAGGCCGCCAATGCAACATGCGAGCGAAGCCGACGTCGTTACCAGGCCCGACGGACTCGCTAATTTCATCGACATTACCGATTTCACAAAAGTGGATCTACGCGTTGGCGAAGTGCTGACTGCCGAACGCATTCCAAAAGCAGACAAGCTGCTCCGGTTGACGGTGGATATCGGTGAAGAGAAGCCACGACAGATTCTCGCGGGTATTGCGCAGTACTACGAGCCGGAACAATTGCCAGGACGTAAGATCGCAGTTGTTGCCAATCTGAAACCACGTAAATTGCGCGGCTATGAATCACAGGGCATGTTGCTCGCGGCTTCTGTTGGCGACGAAGGTAAGCCGGTTATTGCAACATTCACCGAGGAAGTTCCCAACGGCGCCCGACTGAAATGAATCTTAATCGCGCTCCAGGAGCGCACTCACACCGCGAGAAATCATGGTGGGTCAGTTTAATGTCCGATAAGCTTTAGCTTGTCGTATCGCCGCGACAAACTAAAGTTTATCGGACACTGGCAGCGAAATTGACCCACTACCCGAGAAATTAAATACTTGAATCTCACTTGGTCTCGCGTGTAATCTGTTAAGCAAGGTCAAACTTGTTCAATTTCAGCTTGCCCATTCCTCCGACAATAAACCCAAAGGCTTAGCAAGGCCTCGATAGAGCCAACCGACAATGGGGATCCAGGGCAATCTTTCAACGATGAATGTCTCCGATCTGCTGCAGTTTCTGGCAGCCGGGAGAAAGACTGGAATGCTGAAGTTTGACCGCGCCAAGATTGTCAAGCAGGTCTATTTTGACAAAGGCCTCATCGTCGGGTCGAATTCCAACGACCCCAGGGATTATCTGGGACAACTCCTCATTCACTACGGCAAGCTAGACGAGTCGCAGCTCAAAGCAGCGTTGCAAACTCAAAGAAAATCCGGCGGCAGGCTCGGTGAAATTCTTGTTTCCACAAAGGTCCTGCCTCAAGCAGATGTGCTGGAAGTTCTGCGCATTCGTACGTTGGACATAATCTACGATCTGTTCCTTTGGGAAGACGCACATTTCGAACTCCATGACAATGTGCGACCGCCCGACTATTTCATCCGGATAGAGATTCAACCCACGAAAGTCATCCTCGATGGCGTTTACCGCATCGATGAATGGAAACGTTATCGCACCCTGATTCCTTCCGATCGCGCCACGCTGGAATTGGGCGCCGGCTGGACATCCTCACTCAACGTAAGCAAAGAGGTGCGCCAGATACTCTATTTCGTGGAGAAGAAAATGTCGGTGGCTGAAATCTGCTACAACATGCACGCCTCTCCTTTTCATGTTTATGGACAGCTTTACGATTTGGTAGCCAAAGGCATCGCGCGCATCGCCGGCGAAGTGCCCGAGCCCGCTGCTGTCGCGGTCGCGGAAGATTCACTAACTTCCGCGCAAACTATGCCAGAGCTATTGGCCGCAGTTCGCTTACAGCTTGGCAAAGGCGACGCCGAGCCCGCGGTAGCAACGATTCAAAAAATCCTCGAGAAGGATCCCAGAAATTCTGAAGCTCGAACTCTCTTATCCCTGGCAGAAGATAAACTGACCAGACAATGGTACTCAGATCCATTGCTGCCGGACGCGGTGCCGAGGATCATTATTTCTGAAGATGGTTTTACCGATCACAAACTGGCGCCGGAAGAAGCCTTCCTGCTTTCGCGGATTA
>WNGJ01008068.1_pt1 | contig 11670 bp, 12 predicted proteins | sample 5400611 | NCBI WGS metagenome assembly WNGJ01 (sample SAMN13153375, study PRJNA577476) | soil metagenome | isolation source: 40 cm soil or saprolite under Garry oak tree replicate 1 | place: USA:California | collected 2016-06-15 | reverse complement strand
CGGCTGGCCGACTGGTGGCGAGAACATCCCGAGCATGACTACGCCGGCAAGATGCTCACCATGGCCTGCTACAGGCGTCCGTGGCTAGGCATGGTGCCATGGGCCAGCGAGGCGGTCGCCAGCGTGCTGCGCCAGTTCGCGAAGACCCAGGAACCGGGCGAGCTGCATGCCGGCAAGGTGGAACGTCTCGCCTTGTCGGCGCTTGAGGTGCCAAGCGCCCTATCCGTGCTGCGATCAGTGGGACCGGGGGTCCTTGTCACGGGAATCGAACCAGGCGAGGATCCGCCCACACCAGATCCGGATATCCGTGTGCCGCTCGCCGGTGGGCGCTACCGGCTGTGGGCCTACGCCGGGGTCGAGGCGCGACCGGTTCCGGCCGCGCCCTCTGACGCGGCGGTCGCCGCAGTCCGGTCCCTCGCGGCCGAGGGCTATCCGCCGCATCCCAGCGTTGCCTACGACCTTGCCGTTGCGCTGGCCGGGGCCAGCCTGGACGACCTGCTCGGCCTGATGGCCCACGCCATCCCGGCACCGGACACGCCGGCATGGCAGCAAATACAGCAGGACGATCCGACGTACTGGCCTCGCTCGGCGCAGGCATGGGCCTGCCTCGGCCTGCTGCATCACAAGGCTGACGAACCGTGGCCGTCCTCGGCTCGCCGCCAGGTTCTGGTGGACCTGCTGCGCGGCGTCGAGGACTGGGCGACCGACGCGGCGATGAACGCGCTCGTAGTCGCGGCATGGGCAGATCCGGCGATCCGCAGTGACGTGGCGGACCTCGTGGCCACCCGGTTCCTCGACGGCCTGGCGGCATACCGGAAACGCGCAGTCTCCATCATCGTGCCCATGGCTCACCTGATCCTGGCCACACCGGGCATGAAACCGGACGTGTCGGAGCTTGCCAGGGCAACCCTCAAGCGTGAAGCAGCGCTCGACGAGCCCGCAGAACGCACCCTTTCCTCAGCGGACAAGCGCAAGGCCAGCCAAGCGACACGCGCCGGCCACAGATTCTTCCGCGTTAATCAATGTCCACGGAACTGACCGCAGGCCCAGCTTCCTCCAGATCAGCATGACCGGGGCGCTCGCAGCCGACTGCGGGCACGCCCAGATTGGCCAGCTCTGCGCAGACATCAGGCAGCTCAGTCATGCGTCTGCTGCCGCGCAGAACGGCGGTTATCTGAAGCCGTTAGCGAATCGTGCCTGGTAGATGGGCATTTCTGCGGCGTTGACATGTCGCCGCCGCAGTTTCGGGACAGGCCGTGGCCGGTGTCATCGCGGTTCGGCGGGCGCGTCTTTGGCGTGTTGTGTCCGCTGGAGGCCGAGCTGGCGGGCGAGCTGGTCGCGGAGGGTGCGGTTCTCGGCTCGCAGGCGGGTGATCTCGGCCCGGGCGGTGTCGAGCCGCTGGCGGAGTGAGTCGGTGTTTGCGCGCTGCGCGGTGCGCGCGGCGGCCGGCGGCTGGTCACGCAGCTGGCCGATGAGGTCCCGGATCTGGTCCTGGCGGTAGAGCCAGGTCCGGGAGACGCCGGCTGCGTGTGCGACTGCGGCGTAGCTCACGGCTCTTCCCTCACGTCGCAGCTGGTCTATGGCGTGGCGTGCGGCGGCGGGGCACCTCAGGCGCCGGGTGTTGGCCTGGGTGAGGAACGCGGAGTTGTCAGCGCGGGTCATCGCCGGGACTGCCGTGCTGGAGTGCTTCGAGGGCGGGGATGATCCGTTCGAGGTTGGCCTGGACGCGGCGCAGGTTCTGGGCGAGGCGGAGCTGGCCGTTGGCGTCGGCCTGGGCGATCAGGCGGCTGTTGGTCGCGGCCTGCCGCCGGTGGATCTGCAGGAACTGGGGAGTTGTCTGGAAGTCCGGGCAGGTCAGGCAGGCGTTGGGGTGCGGGCAGTCCTGCTGGGCGGGGCGGCCGCAGTAGCCGTTCGGGAGGCTGTCGCGGATGCGGTTGAGGTTGTGCTTGACCCACTCGGCCGAGGCGGTCGGGGCGTCGGGGTCGTAGCCGATCCGCTGGCCGGAGATGTTGATCCGCTGGGCCTGGTAGCGGTCGAACGCCTCCCGGATGGTGGCGTCGTGGACCTTGGCGTAGTGGCTGGTCATGTGCGGGCTGGCATGGCCGAGGAGCCTTTGCACCACGTGCTGCGGGACGCCTGAGTTGATCAGCCGCGTCCCGAGCGTGTGACGGAACTGGTGACCGGTCACGATGACCGGCTGCCCGGCCTCGTCGCGCAGGTCGATGACGCGCTGCCAGCGCCTGAGCTGCTGGGTGAGGGCACTGTGCGAGTACGGCTTGGAGCCGTCCTTGTTGCCGGCCATCCCGGGAAACAGCCACGGGCTGCCCGCTGGCCAGCGCTGGCGCACGTAGTCTTGCTGGGCGCCGATCGCCGCCGCGGCCTTGGCGCTCAGCGGGATCAGCTGTTCGGAGCGGATCTTGACGGCCTCGAACCGCAGGCAGGACCAGCCGCTGCTGTCGGTGAGCACCGGGTTGAACGGAAGGTTGCACGCGTCCCCGCCGCGCAGCCCGGTCTCGATCAGGACCACGATGAGGTGGCGGGTCGTCGGGTGCGGGATCTTCGCCAGTGCCTGGCCTGATTCCAGCTGGGCCATCACGAACTCGGGGATGAACCGGGCGATCTGGTCGTGGTGGAAGGGGAGTTCTTCGACGTAGATGGTGGCGTTGGCGGCCAGCCCGGGGAGCCAGCCGTGGCGGTGGCAGGCGTCGAAGAACACCCGGATCATCGACAGCGACAGGGCCCGGGTGGACGCCGAGTATCCCTGGGTGACCAACCAGGACAGGTAGTCCTCCAGGACCGGCCGGGTGATGGCGCTCGCGTCACCCGCGTCCGGATGATGGGTGGCAAGAAACCGGGAGAACCGGGTGAGCGCCAGCGCTCCGGCATCGATGGTCGCGAACGCGCACCCGGTCGCCAGCCGGAACCGGGACCAGCGCTTGACCGGGCCGCGCAGCCAAGGCTGGCTGATCCCGCCGAAGCGCGCCGTGCCACGCCCGCGCCGGGCGGGGATGCCCAGCCGCCCGGCATCCCAGTGGTCCGAAGCCCACTGGCCATCAAGGACGACCCCTTCGCCGCTGACTACCTGAAGCCGCGGCCTGTGCTGCCCGGCAGGCACGGCGCTGGTCACCGGGCCTCCTCCGGCCAGACCCCGGCCCTGCACAGCGCCTCGCGGATGTCGGCCGCGTCCAGATGGACGTAAGTCTGGCTCGTGGTGGTCGAGGAGCGGTGGGTGAGCAGCCGCGCGACCACCTCGATCGGCACGCCCCGGCGGACCATCTCGGTGGCGTGGCTGTGGCGCAGCATGTGGGCGGTGAAGCCGGTCCCGGTGCGAGCGGCGATGCGGCCGATCAGCTGGTGCACCGCCGGGTAGGTCATCGCCGCGCCGACCTGGCCGGCGAACAGGTTCACGAATACGTAGTCGGAGTCGATGCCGCCGTACTCGGCGTGCATGTACTCCGAATACAGGCGCACCAGCGGCGTGGAGACCGGCACGACCACGGCCGAGCGTACCTTCGCCCGCGCCCCGTTGGCGTTGCCGGGCCGGGGCACGATGTGCACCTCGCGCTTGCGGGAGACGAAGTCGGCATGCCGCAACCCGAGCGCCTGGCCTACCCGCATCCCGGTCTCGGCCAGCAGCGACAGCAAGAACCGGTCCCGCAGGTGCTCACACGCCGCCAGGATCGCCACGATCTGCCCTGGCTCCAAGGTGCGCGGCGCGCGCCGCGGCACGGGCAGCTTCACCGGCCGCACCGGGATCGGCCGCCCCCTGGTCACGTGATGCAGGAACGGCTTATACGAGCCGCGGCTGATCCGCCGCCACGAGACCAGCTCGGCAGCCACCCGCAGGCCAGTGCGCGCATGGTGGTCATAGAAGCCGAAGACCCCAGCCAGGTACCTATTCACCGTTGCCGGCTCCCGGACCCCGCTCCCGTCTGCGAGCACGATCACGTTGCCCGCCGGGGCGCGCAGCCAGGCCACGAACCGGGTCACGTCCTCCGCCCCTGCCTCGTCCCAGCTCACCGCGGCGTGCTGGAGGAACTCAAACCACAGCTTCAAGCTGATCGCGTAGGCGCGCACCGTGTTGGGCGAGCGCTCGACGGCGGTCAGGTAGGCCAGGTAGCGCTCGGCCGGCTCGACCACCGCGCCGTCGTCGCCGAGCAACGTCCAGGACTCCCGGCCGCTGCCGGGCATCAGCACCCGCTGAACCAGCACGCCTCCTCCTCCCGCTCGGCCAGCCTGCCCCGGATGCCTTGAAAGCTTTCAAGGCATCCGGTGGTGGAGCCTCGCCGAGGAACGCGCAAAGATGCGGTAGCAACAAGGCATGCCCCCCACGCCAGCCAGCGCCGAACTCCGCCAGCGCCAGATCGCCGACGAGATCGCCGGGCTCGGCCTGTGCCTGCCCGGCAGCCTGGTCGAGCGCACTACCCGCTGCGGTTCTGCCCGGTGCCGGTGCCACACCGACCCCAGCTACCTGCACGGCCCCTACCCATCGTGGATCCGCAAGGTCGGAGCCAAGACCGTCACCCGCACCCTTAGCCCCGCCCAGCTCGAGCGATACCGCCCCCTGTTCGACAACACCAGGCGCCTCCGCGAGCTGATCAGCGAACTCGAGACGCTCTCGGCCGAAGCCGTCGAGCAAGCCGAAGGATGGCCAACGCCATGAGACAACTACGGCCGCCACAGCAGCTACAGCGAGGACACCGCTATAGATAACGTGTCCTCGCCGAAGCCCAGGACCTGCCGCGTTTACAGCGAAGACACCCAAATCCCGGCTTGAGATAACGGCGGGTACGCGCGCGTTCTTCATGACCTTCCGCGTCACTCAGCGTGACATTGGAACAGTGATGTCGGCGCTCTGGGCAGCCTTCCCTTGATCTCGTCCCAGCTTCCGTCATCGCAGAGCGCAGCGACCGACTCAGCGAGCGCCGACACGTCCGCGGCGTAAATGTGCATGGCGTGGATCGTAGCCCGGTGTCACGGGAGGATGTGGTGGGCGACGCTGGAGGAGATGGCTTATGACTGCTCAGGCGCGAACGCGGCGACTCAACCGATAGTGAGCGCTAGCTGCCTGTCAACTGGCGGATCCGTCGAATGTGGTCGGAGCCCCTGGCGTACCGGTGGGCTCTTGCGTGAGCGCGGAGAGCCCGCCTGATCTGTTCTGGCGCGGCTAGCCAGCGGGGACTGCCTTATGTGCGATTACCTGCTCGGCGGCAAGGACAATTTCGCCGCCGACCGGGCGGCGGCCGAGCGGCTAATCGAGGCGATTCCCGACGTCGCGGCGATAGCGCGCGACAACCGGTCGTTCGTGGCCCGGGTGGTGCGGTACCTGGCCACTGCGGCAGGCATCCGGCAGTTCCTCGACCTGGGCAGCGGCCTGCCCACCCAGGCCAACGTGCACGAGCTGGCCCGGGCGGCGGCACCGGACGCGCGGGTGGTCTATGTCGACAACGACCCGGTGGTGGCGTTGCACGGCCAGGTGCTGCTCGCCTCCAGCGGGCAGGCCGGCATGGTGCTCGGCGACCTGCAGCACCCGGCCGCCATCCTGCAGCACCCGGCTGTCACCGGCCGGCTCGACCTGACCCTGCCGGTAGCGGTGCTGTGCACCAGCACCCTGCACTTCATCGCCGGCCGGGCCTGCCCGCACACGATCATCGCGGCCTACCGGGACCGCATGGCCCCGGGCAGCTACCTCGCCATCACCCACGGCACCTACGAGGGAGACCCCTGGGGAGAAGGCGGCAAGGCCGCGGACGTCTACCGCCGGGCGTCGTCCCAGCTGCACATCCGGCCGCTGCCCGAGGTGCTGCAGTTCTTCGACGGTTTCGAGCTCGTCGAGCCCGGACTGACCTGGATCACCGAATGGCGGCCCGACCCGGGGACTGCGCCCACCGGGCGGTCGCAGTCCCTGTGCGGTGGTCTCGGCCGCAAGCCCTGATGTCGGCGGGGCCAGCCGCTGGGGACCGTGATGAGCAGGACCGGCACCGCGTACTTCCGGTACGTTGCCACCGCGCCGGCCCGGCGTGCCCTGCCGGAATCCCGCGTGCGGGTCGCGGCGGCCCATGTCGGCGGGGGGCGGCGGCAGGTGTTCGGCGGCTTGCGCCTGGCCGGCTTACCGCGCTGCCCGGGCTGGGCTCCCGTGTGCTGGCCCGCCGGGGCTGCACCGGGGCCGCGCGGTGGTGGGCGGCGGAGCTGAGCGCCCGGACCGTTCGGGGCAATAGTTCCGAACGGGCCGGATGTCGCCTGCTCCCCGCCCGCCGCGGGCCGCCCGGCGGGACGCTTGGCTCCCGCCCTTGCCCGGCGGAATCCGTGCCCGGCTGGGGTAAAGAACTGCACGGGGCGGCACCCGGAACCGCCGCCTTGCGGCGGGCGGCGAGCACGGCAAGCCGGTGCCGCGCGGCGGTCCCGCGAACATCCCCGCAGTAATAGGACGAAGCCCTCGAGGTGCCTGTTCTTTCAGAAGCAGTTGAGGTAGGGACGCCCTCTTGGTGCGATAGTCCGGGCTTGGTGTCCCAGGCGCAACACAGGAGGGCGTCCTATGAGCAAGGGTAGTGGCACGACGCGGGGTGACCGGAGGCGGAACGAGAGACGGGAGCGGCTTCGCCGGGTGCTTCCGCGCGATGGGGCGGTGATCGGGATCAACCTGGCGGAGGAGAAGCAATCGCGGTGATCGATCATGACGTGCGGGTGCTGGCCCGTAAGACGGTGCGGGTGAAGGCGCTCCGGCTGGGTGAGGCGCTGGACTGGGCTGTGGCGCAGGCGCGGGCGAAGGGGTTCGCGTCGGTGACGGTGGCGTGCGAGCCGACCGGGCCGCGGTGGCTGCAGGTCCAGCAGCTGTGCGCCGAGCGGGGCCTGCCCTGGTATGCATCCAGCCGCTGGTCTCCCATATCGCCCGTGAGCAGCAGGATTACACGGCGCATAAGACCGATGAGGCGGACTGCGTGATGATCGCCCGGCTGGCGGTCGAGCTGCACTGCTACCTTCCCGGGCAGCTGGACGAGACGTGGGCGCACCTGCGGCATCTGGGCCGGCGCCGCAACCAGCTGATCACGACGGCGACGGCGTCGGTGCAGCGGATCCGGGATTTCCTGTCGGTGGCCTGGCCGGTGGCGACCGAGACGTGCGTCCGGCCGTTTGAGTCGGTGACCTGGCTGGCGGCCCTGCAGGCGGTGACGTCGCGCTGCGGCGCGGACCCGGGCAAGCTGGCGGCCAGCGGCGCGGAGGCGTTCACCGCGCTGGTCCGCCAGGCCATGCCCGGCTGGGGCGGCGCCCGGCCCAGCGGCCGGATGTACCCGGCCGTGTTCGCCGCGCTGACCGACACCGAGGGGGTGGTCGCCTCTCACCGGCGGGGACTGCTGCGGCGGTGCGCCGACGAGCGGGGCGACCTGCAGCGGACCCGCGCCCAGCTGCGGGAGGTGGAGGCGGACATGGTCGCTGTGCTGGCCGAGCTCGGCCTGGCCAGGCTGGCGGACATCCCCGGGCTGACCGGCGTCGGCGCGGCGGCGATCTTGGCCGAGACCGGCGATCCTCCCCCGGCCACGCAGGACTCCCTATCGGGAGACTCGGCCCTGCGGCTGCTCCCCTAAGGCCCATACCGTCAAGTAACAATACGATTGCGTGCAGTTCAAAGCTCAAAAGTTCAAGATACGACAGCGCCCGCAGGGGCAAACGGTTTCCCGTGACTCTGGGCAACTGACAATCAGCTGCGGCGATCATTTCTGCCGATTGCGTTGCGCATTTCTATCGCCTTAGCGGCAGGCCCTAGGATAGCTTACCCGCTGGCCTGACATGCGTGACCGTAAACGGAATGTGTCAGGAGCAGGCGTCGAAGACGGCAGGCGGCCCAGGGAGGGCTGGCCAGAGCGTGAGCAGGCAACATGCGTCAGCAACAGCAGCAGCCGGCGGTCCGGTCCGGTCGTACTGCCGGCGAGCGACGCGGATATGACATTCGGCGCGCAAGGGGACGAGCCGATTGCCACGTAATGCTCTAATACTTCGACTATGGCCTGGCCGCGTGCCCGGCCGCCCGTAACGAATGGGCGCACGTCCACGGTATACGGGTATCCGCCTATCGCGGGTGTATATAGTCCAGGCGCCGCTCACTCGCGCCCGATCGGAGGCGACGTGCGCACCCACCGCTATCGGATCACCATCTCTGGCCGCCTGGGTGACATCGACCGGGAGGCGTTCGCGGATTTCGATAGCGAGCCCAGCGGCCCGGACACCACGCTCATTGCCGACCTGGACCAGGCGGCCCTGTACGGCGCGCTCAACCGCATCCAGTCGCTGGGCCTGGAGCTTGTCGAGGTGCGCCGCCTGTAGAGCGGGCAAGAGTCCGGGCGCCTCGGCACCAAGGCCGGCTGCCAGGAAGCGGAAGCTTTCGACATGCTGCCAGGAGGCGATCCTGACGTGACGGTCCCGCGAGCGAAGGCTCTGGCCCGCTGCTGAGCCGACGCCGATACCGCAACCCGGACTGGACCGCGATGCCCGTTAGCCGCAGCCCGGGCCTATCCCGAAGCGCTCGACCTCGCATCCCGGTAGCCGGTCGCGGAGACCCCGGCACTAACCCCGCAGTTACCGTCGCCCGTGGGAGAGACAGAAATGGCACGGGCGCTGGTGAAGATCCTGCTCGATCCGATCGCCCGTGATGATCAACGCGGCGGGATGGGTGGTGGTGAGGTCTACGAGAGCAGGATCATGATCTGCGCAGACTAACACGTCGTCGACTACGCTGACCGTTCCCGCCTTCCCAGAGAGCGTGAAACTTGACCTAATCATGAAGAACCCAGCGACCGAACATCGTTAGTCCGGGTATGAGCCAAGGCATTCGAAAAACCACGCGGCGATGGCCTGACCTATGCCGTCGGGATTGTCTTCTTGGATGAAATGGATGCCGGGTCCGACGCTTACGGAAGTGAGGTTTTTAAAGGTGTCCTCGCACCAGCGCCGTATCGGCTCGGTGATGATCGCTCCGGGGTCGGCGTGAAGCAGCAGCTTAGGCAGCGTGCTGCGTTGAAGCCAGGTGCTGTAGGTATCAACGATCGCGAAGACGTCTGCGGGCTCGCCTGCGATGGGCAGCTCATTGGGCCAGCGCCACAACGGTAGGCGGTGCTCGGGCAGGAAATAAGGTTCGCGGTAATAGTCCATTTCAGTCTCAGTCAGTGGACGCAGGACCGCCCCGGGCAGGACACGCTCGATCATCATGTTTTGCTCGATTAGCAGGTCCCATCCGATGCCGGGCGTGCGGAACTGCCGGAAGAGCTCGCCAGCTGGGCCCTCGAATTCTTCCCACGAGTAGCGTGGCCGCACGTTGGCCTCCATGAACGCGATGGCCCGAATCCGGGCCTCGTGTTCCATCGCATAACGGAACCCGAGAACCGATCCCCAGTCGTGCAGGACCAAAGTAACGCCCTCCAGCCCCAGAGCTTCGATGAACCCTTCCAGGTAGGCGTAGTGATCACCGTATCGGTACCCGATCGCGGGCTTGTCCGAACGGCCCATGCCAATCAGATCAACGGCGATAACCCGTCCCAGTGGCTCAAGGTGGGGAATCACATTCCGCCACAGATACGACCATGTCGGATTACCGTGCAGCAAAAGGAACGGCCGACCTTCACCTTCATCGATGTAATGCATGCGCGAGCCGCGCACCTGAATGTAGTGGGAAGCGAAAGGAAGGTCAGCGGACAGCACGTTAACAACTATGTCACACCCGCACGGCACCAAACTCTGGGCCAGGTCAGGCCTGTGCGTGTTCTGCGGCCCGCCCGATGGCCGCCTCGCAGGGATGAGAGACCCGAGATGGCCAGGTCGGCACGCCTATGGCTCGTTATGTACTGATCACCAGCGCCAGTTGCTGACGGTCCATTAGGTGCAGAACCGCCGTTCGGGGCGCGCCTGACCTCAACGATTCAGGGGTAGGGCGAGGCTAGTTACCGATCGTGTTGTGCCGGTTTCGGCAGTGGTATCTGGTTCGCATGTTCCCGGCGGTGGCGGTGCTGCCCGGTGTGCCCGGGGCGGCACCGGCTCCGACTGCGCCGGGGCGGGCTCCTTTCCGGGTCGCGGGACGGGGATGGCTGATCAGGCGGGTGCGGGCAGGGCGCACAGCCGCTGCCAGCAGGCCAGGAACGCCTCCGTCCAGGGCCAGGTCCGGCTGATCTTCAGCACCCGGGCCCGGGCGTGGCGGACCAGCCGGGCGGGCAGGCTCAAGAGCCGCAGCGTGTCCGGCTCGGTGTCCTTGAGGTCGCCGCAGTCGTACAGGCCGAGCAGCCGGCACCAGGCGGCCAGGTCGGCGGCGTTGTTGGCGGCCACCACCCACCCGCAGTTCACTACCCAGGTCTTCGACGGCAGGTTGCGCAGGCCCATCGACTTTGCGGCGCGTACAGTCCACGCCCCAGATCCGGGAACGTCATGGCCGGCTTTCGCGCGGGAACATCTGGGCGTACAGCCTCCCGAAGGGCTCAGGCCGGACGCAGCCGATCCGATGCGCCCCGCAACCGGGTATCAGGTGCCGGTCCAATGCGTCGTGCCCGCCCTAACCGTCCGCCCGGCGCGGCCGGGTCCTGGTCAGCCTGACCGGTACGCTGACCCCGGAAAGCCTGCTCGGCGCGGTGATCTCCGCCATCCGCCGCGGGCAGCAGCCCCTCCGCGTCGTTATCGGACACCTGGCTAGTTCGTCCGTGGTCGTTGGCCATGCAGCGCCGATCGGCTCCGCTTGGCCGCCTTCAGCTTGGCATCGTGGCCCTTGCCCTTGCGGGCACTATGCGCTGCCCGGTGATGCCGCCTTGAACCATGCGGCGTATTACCGCCATGTCGTGGCACCGTGACCACCTCCGGGGCGTCGCGCCGTCAATGCACTTCTACGGCATGCGAGAGGCCCCGGCCATACCACTTCGGGACCGGGGCCTTTCTGGTTATGGCCGCCTAACCGTACGTGAGCAGCTCGTCAAGGCGGTCGAGCAGCTGGCACAGGCCGAATTTGACCACCAGGATCGTGCCGCCCTGGTAAGCCGACCACATGCCCGTACGCGAGCCGGCGGGGCTGGCGATCTCGATGCCGGGGCACCTGGTCCTCGCCGGGCGGCGGCACGATGTCCATAACGGCCCAGTATCTAGCCACTGCCGTGATCGGGGTCAAGGGGACCAACGTCACTTCTTGACCGGAGTCCAGCAGGGTCCCCGGCTACCCGCGAGCGAACACGCTGCAGGAGGACTCGCTTGCCGGTTCCCTGGAGCGAGACGCCACCGGGGCCTGGAAAGCGCTCAGCCGCGGGCACCGCCGGGAGACGGCCGCAGGCGTGGGACGGATGTGCCGGTCATTGCCGACCCTGCGCGGCCCGGGCATCCCGCCCGAGTATCTGCCGCACGTCTTGGAGCGCTTCTGCAAGGCCGACTCCGCGCGGGCCGGCGCGGGCAGCGGTCTGGCCTGGCTATCGGGCTGGAGAACGCCAGGTTCCTGGGCGGGAACATCCGCGTATCGAGTGACGCGCAGCGCGGTTCTGTGTTCTGGCTGGTCCTGCCGCTCGGGTCGGCCGGTGAGGTGAGCGGACTGTGATGTCGCGGTGAGCTGCCGGTTGGCCAGCCGCAGCATCGTGGGCGCGTCACGGCGATATGAAGGAGGAGATCATCATGTTCAGGTTCCGTGTTGCGGCCATGGCGTTTGCGCTGGCCGGG
>WNGJ01007410.1_pt1 | contig 11671 bp, 10 predicted proteins | sample 5400611 | NCBI WGS metagenome assembly WNGJ01 (sample SAMN13153375, study PRJNA577476) | soil metagenome | isolation source: 40 cm soil or saprolite under Garry oak tree replicate 1 | place: USA:California | collected 2016-06-15 | reverse complement strand
TCCTTGACGATGCGCTCGAATTGCGCGAACTCCTTGCTTGCGAAGCGCTGCTTGAAGACGGGCGTGAGCGTGCCGCGTTTTTCCGAAAAGAGCGCCAGATTACACTTCGTCCCGCCAACATCCCCTGCAAGGATCAACTGTTCCCCCTAACCCGGCTTGTATCCAAATTTTACGTCAGGTGCTGCAACTACGGGTTGTACCACTGTCTGCCGTCACGTTCGAGCAGAAGATCGGATTCTTTCGGTCCCCAGTTCCCGGCTGGATATTGTGGCACGGTGGCGCTCTTGGCGGCACTCCAGACATCGATGATGGGATCCACAAGCGACCAAGCAGCCTCGACGCTGTCGCCGCGATCGAAAAGTGTGGCGTCGCCGCGCACGCAGTCGTTCAAGAGCGTGGAGTAGGCGCTGCGAGAGGCGTCTCCAAAAGCTTCGCGATAGCAGAAATTCATGGTGACGTTGCCGATGCTCATTTCGGTTCCGGGACGCTTTGCGCCGAAGGAAACGGAAATGCCTTCGTCCGGCTGAATATTCAAGATCAGACGGTTGGGCTCAATTTCTTTTTCGCGGAAAACGATGTGCGGGGCACGGCGGAATTGGATCACGATCTCGGTGGTGCGCTTGGCGAGGCGCTTGCCGGTTCGAAGATAAAACGGAACGCCGGCCCAGCGCCAATTGTCGATCAATAATTTGGCAGCAACAAAGGTTTCGCTCTTGGAAGCAGGATTTACGTTGGGCTCTTGGCGGTAGCCGGGCACGGGCTGATCCCCGATTTTCCCAGGTGCATATTGTCCGCGAACGACCGATTGCGCGACCATTTCCAAATCGAAGGGGCGGATGGATTGCAGCACCTTCAGTTTTTCGTTGCGCACCGCGGTGGCATCAAACGACGCAGGAGGTTCAACCGCTACAAGCGATGTTAATTGGAGAACGTGACTCTGAATCATGTCGCGGAGCGCACCCGTCGTTTCATAAAAACCGCCACGACGCTCGACGCCAAGCGTCTCCGCGGCGGTGATTTGAACCTGATCGACATAATTGCGGTTCCAAAGAGGCTCGAAAATCCCGTTGCCAAAGCGCAGCACGAGCAGGTTCTGCACCGTGTCCTTGCCCAGGTAATGATCGATGCGATAGACCTGCTTCTCGTCAAAAACGTTGAGGACAATCTGATTCAAGGCCTTGGCGGACGCCAGATCCCGCCCGAAGGGTTTCTCAATGATGATGCGCACCCAGGAGTTCGGCGAGGAGGGGCGAGCGAGTCCGGCGCGGCCAAGCTGCTCGACAATGTCGGGATAAACTTCAGGCGGCGTGGAAAGGTAGAAAAGACGGTTGCCGCCAATGTTCTTTGAAGAATCCAGTTCCGCGAGGCGCTTGGCAAGCTGCGTGTATGCTTCGGGGTTGGCGTAATCCCCCGGACTGTAATAGAGGTTGGATGCAAACTCGTTCCACCGTTTGGGGTCAATAGGGCCGACTTCCGAGATGCTCTTGGCCGCTTCGGCCAGGGTGGTGCGAAAGGCGTCTTCGGACATGGGCGTGCGCGCAAAGCCCACGATGACGTAACGTGTTCCCAGCGCATTGTGAATGGCCAGGTCGTACATGGCGGGAATGACTTTGCGCTTAGCGAGGTCTCCCGAGGCGCCAAAGAGAACCACCGTGCAAGGCTCAACCGCGCCACCGAACGCTGAAGCAGAACCACCCATATCGCCAGCCATGGTCTCTTCCTCCGCCAAGTTGCGCCCCGTTCAGGTATCGGATGCAGCGTCCGCCCAAAACTATACCTCAACCCCATACTTTCCAAGCTCCGAACGCAATTGCCCCGCATTCTGATGATGAATCGTGTTCATCCCCAGGCGCCGCGGGCTTTCCAGGTTCAACGGCCGGTCATCGATGAAAATACACTCTTCCGGCTGGCGCTGTGTGACTTGCAGCGCCACGCGAAAAATCATTTCCTCGGGCTTCCGGGATCGAAGGTAACAGGAGCTGAAGAAAACGAGAAAATCTTTGCGAAGGTGGAAGGCTTCAATGCGGTACTGGTTGAGCTCCAGCGGCTCGTTATTGATGGCGCCGACAAGGTATTTCCCAGAACTCGCTACCTTATCGAGAACTGCGCGCGTCTCCGAGTATTCCTTTGACTGAGCGAACATGAAGGCGGCGAATTCCTCGCGCGTGAAGCCGCGCTGGCGATAAAACACTGTCCGGTCGAGATATTCATTCAGGGTGATCTGTCCGGAGTCAAAAGCCGGGAAAGAAAAATCGTGGCGGTCCTGAAATTCTTCCCAATCCAGGTGAAAAGCGCTGGCTGCTTCTTTTCGCGATACGCGGTCCCAGCCATTTGTGAGGATGACCCCTCCGATGTCCCAGAATAACGTGGTGATCTCAGCCAATGGTGCAACACCTCCGGTCTTTGCATTTCTCTTCCGGGCATACTACGCGTTAGCGAGCACGTGAAGGGGCCCAAAATCTGCGGCGCAGCGAAATGCCTCTTCCTGAGCGCGTTGTTGAGGATGGTTTCCAACTGTATCAGGCCTTGTTCGGCCCCGCACGACAGATGCAATCGTATTACGGGTCTTCGCCGGCGGCCAAGAGATTCGAAGTCACCCGGTGCGAGCGCGAGTTGCAACTGCCCGAAGGAGTAGTCCACGCCTGGAATGGAGAGGTCCTTCGCTGGGGACGCGGTCAGCAACAGGAAGAGTCCCTTCGCGGGGCCGCCCTGCTAGACTTGCCCGATGGTATGAAGACAAGAAGGACCAGGAGTCACCAGCACCGGCGGCCCAAGTGTGGATTCGAGCCCCTCACGAATCCGGCGGAACACTATTTTGGGGGCCTCCCCAGAGCTCAGAAAGGGCAGCAACGCGATATAGCCTTGCGGATGCCGCAAGCCAAAAAAGGTACGCAGTGCCTCGGTCATATTCAGTGCCGAGGTCTGCTGACGTGTTTCGCCGCCGGCATACAGCTCGATTTCTCCTTCTCGCACGCGAGTGGCGGGTGCAGGAGATTGGCTTGCTCCAATATTTGCACGGTCCTTGTCCTGCTCTCCCGGATGTCTGGATCGTGGAAAGGATCGAGCCCGAGCTGCGAACAAGCCAGCGCGGTCGCAATCTCCTATTTGAACAGCTGGACCGCTAATTCCTCGGGGCCGTTCAATTCGATCGTGACCATCGGAACGCCGGCTCCGCGCAACTCGTCGTGCCTCCTGCCGAGTTCCCGGTCTTCTTCCCCAGCCATCTTGAGAATGGCGGCGAAGCAGCCCTGCTGAAGCATCTCGAGCCCGTACGACGGGCGTCCGAAAATCGGGACGATTCCGCGCCCGTTCTTGCCGGTGCTCGCTATTTCAATATGTTCCTTGCGTTCTGTGCACGGCCCGGTCCCGGGGACGATGAGAGTTGCGCGGACCGACATGGAAAAGCGGCACGCAACTAGAAATTTCCACGAAGTTGCAGTAAGGTGAGTAGAAAGAACGCGCGTGAGGAGAAGAGCATGGCTAACGAGACTTGCGGTCCAACACCGGCATCCAGCGAAGAGGTGAAACCCGGCACGCGCATGGTGCACTGCGTGAAATTTGACAAAGAATTGCCAGGCCTGGATCGTATCCCGTGGCGAGGAGAGATTGGCAAACGCGTCTTCGAGAGCGTTTCGAAAGACGCCTGGAAGCTCTGGCTGGAGCACTCGAAAATGGTCATGAACGAGTACCGGCTGAATCCACTCGATCCCAACTCGCAGAAAATCATGGAAGAGCAGATGGAGCAGTTTTTCTTCGGCGAAGGCGCTAAATTGCCCGAGGGATACGTTGCGCCCAAGGCAAAAGGTTAGTTCCCCTGGTTCGTCATTCGGCGCGTCGCGGGATGCTCGACCGGCAGGCCCGGCGTAATCGTGAACGATAATTTTTCGTGGGCCGCGCGCAGGGCCTGCTCGACTCTCTCTGGTGTGTCCCCGCGCGCAAAGAGAAATCCCAGATAGCTCGAGCCCTCCGGCCAGGCAGCGATGGCATCGTGCAACCGGGCGGTGATCGACAATTCGGCGATCCCCGGAATCGAACGGGCGGCATCTTCTCCCGAGACGCCTTCCAGAATCCCGCTTTGGGGGACGGGAAGCATCATGACGCCGGAGGCAATTCGTTCGCGCGGCGAATTCCATCCGGGGAGTTCCAGGGCGTGACGAACTAGCAGCTCTTCGAGCCCGATCGGTTCATTTGCCCCATCAAGAGAAAATCGCAGGGCTCGGGCGCAGAGCCCGCCGATCGGCCGGGGAGCGACTTCCAATGGCCACACTCCATCGTCGTTGACGCGAAACTCCGCGTGGATTGGTCCATGCGACAGACCCAAAGCTCGCGCCGCATCTCTCGCGCATTTCTCGATGGCGCGCTGCACGGATTCGGGAAGCCGTGAAGGTGTGACGTAGATCGTCTCTTCGAAGTACGGGCCTTCGAGCGGATCGGGCTTATCGAAGATCGCCAATATGCGGAGAGCACCCTCCGTGAGAAGTCCCTCGATGGCTACTTCCCTCCCCGGTAGGTAACCTTCCACAAGCATCCGATCGAGATTCGCCTCGCGCGTGGCAAGAATCTCCGGGGATTTCAGCAATCGCCGGACACGTGCTGCGGCCGCGAGAAACTCATCGCGATTGTTCGCGCGCACCACGCCCTGGCTCGCCGAAAGCGAAAGCGGCTTCAGCACGCAGGGATAGGAGATACCCAGCAGCACAGGTTCGGACGCCGGATCGATTGGAAGATCTCGAAACCATGGGACAGACAGCCCGGCATCTCGAAAGACTTCTTTCATGCGCAGCTTGCTCCGGCAAGCCTCCACGACCGCAGGATGGTTGTATCGGACTCCCAGACCGCGCGCGGCATAAGCAGCAGCGGCAGCTGGGCGGTCACCGAGAGCAAGAATTCCGCTGACATCCTGGCCGCGAAGGGCTTCCCTCACGGTGTAGGCGGCCACCTCCGGCATTTCGAAATGCACGGCAATGGCCTGATCGCCCCACGGATCTTCCAACTGGTGGCATCGATCGGTGACGTAAACAAGCTGCACGCCCAGCTTGCGCGCGGCATCATCAAAACTACGCGTTTGATAGCCGAGTTTCGCGGTGAAGAGCAGCAATCGTTTGGACGGATTCGTCATGCGTGACGCTTTTTTTTGCCGGGATCAAACAAAGCCATCGGCGCTTGCGACGGCATTTTTCGCCAGGGGCTTCTGGGCGCCAATGGAGACCAACTGGTCCCGGGTCGGCTCGGCACAGCAGTACCAGGGTTCGCTGAGAAACGGAACGCCAGCCTGGGATCGTGTGGGTGGGCTGATCTTTGGAGAGGACAATCCGGCTGCGGCGTGGGCTGCCCTCCAGATGCGTTCGAATGTAGCCGGCCGCGATTCTTTTTGCCGCTCCGCTGCGGCCGCGATCTCCTGCACGGTTTCGCTGAGAGCGTCCATGCGCGGGTCGGCGTTTTTCCAGGGGTACGCCAGCGACTGTGGATCGAACGGTCCAACCAGGCGACGCACTTCTTCCAATTCCAGCATTCGCGAGCCTGCCGGGATGAGCAAACGAATACCAAGCTGAATGGGCGCGACATTTTCGATCACGCCCTGTTGCTCGATCACTCGCAGCAGATCCAGGTAGCCATCCACTGTGGTCCAGGGCGTGAACGGCACGAATGTCGGGTGAAGCGTCATGCCAAGTTCGCGGAACGTCTTTGCGACGCGGAGAAAATCTTCGCGCGTGTGTCCCTTGTCGAGGAAGCCCAGCACGGCATCGTCCACGGATTCGACCGCGCTGATCACAAAGAGACAGCCGGTATCGCGAAGCGCGGGCAAGTGCTTCTCGTATTTCAGCAAGTGCTCGATCTTGATGGTCACGTCGTACGTCACGGCCGGAAATTCCCGATGAAACACCTCCGCGAGTTCCATTGCGCGACGAATGCCATTAAAGAAATCGGGATCACCGAAGGTGATGTGTTGCGCCCCGGCGGCCACCTGGCGGCGGACATCTTCCATCACCACGTCGCGACTGACGATTCGAAAGACTCCCTTGTAAACCGGCACGATCGGGCAATGCCGGCAAAGATGCTTGCAGCCGCGGCTCGCTTCCGTCGAACCAACGATGCGGTAGCCGTCACCGGGAACGATGAGGTGCGCATACTTCTCCATCGCCGGCATTCCCGTTCGATCTGGCACTTCGAACTGCAACCGGGCCATGGAGATCAGGGACTCCGCGGGCTGCGCGCTTGCCCGCGCTCCATCCATCGCCAGGCGCTCCGCCAATTGCACGAGAGCTTCTTCGAATTCGCCGCCGAGAATCGTGGATACGCCGAGCGCGCGAAGATAGTCAACATTCATGGGGGCGTACAGGCCGTAACAACAGAGATGCGCGCGTGGATTCTGCTTCCGAAGCTGAGGGATGAGTTGCGCCGCCAGCCGCGTGGCCGTATGCATGGGCAAATAAATCGCGATGAGCCCGGCATCGCCAATGGCAGCCTCGTCCAGGGACTGCCGGGCAAGGTCGAGCGCTACGACTCGCTGGCCGCGCTTGCGCAGCCATGCCGCAGGCGACGCCAGCCCGAAGGGCTGCCTCCCCAACTCGTAGGTCGAGATGAGAACGATGTTCACGGCCATACCAGTATAGCTGCGCGGCGCTCGGATTCAATTTCGGTTATGATGGAAGCCTACGCATCACAGTGAAAGGACTGTCAGGATGGCTATTAACGCGGGCAATTCTTTCCGCACACGCGACAAACTCAACGTCGGCGCTCAGACCTTCGATATTCACCGGCTTGAGTTCCTTGAAAAGCAGGGCGTCGCCGACCTGGCAAAACTTCCCTTTTCACTGCGCGTCCTCCTGGAGAATCTCCTGCGCTGCGAGGATGGCCGCTTCGTCCATGCCGAGGACATCCGCGCACTTGCCAACTGGCGGCCCGGTGCTCCAGAAAAAGAGATCGCATTCATGCCTGCACGGGTCCTCTTGCAAGACTTCACCGGCGTACCCGCGATCGTCGATCTCGCCACCATGCGTGAAGCCGTGCGGCGCATGGGCGGCAATCCGAAACGAATCAATCCGCTCTTCCCTGCCGAACTGGTCATCGACCATTCCGTGCAGGTTGATAATTTTGGCAACGTCAACGCGTTCGGCCTGAATGCGGAGTTGGAGTTTCAGCGTAACGTCGAGCGCTACGCGTTCCTGCGCTGGGGGCAGACGGCGTTTCAGAATTTCAAAGTCGTTCCACCGGACACGGGCATCTGCCACCAAGTGAACCTGGAATACCTCGCGCGGGTCGTTTGTGCGATGCCTTACGGCAACAGGTTTGAGGCCTATCCCGATTCAGTGGTGGGCACGGACTCCCATACCACCATGGTCAATGCCCTGGGCGTCTTCGGCTGGGGAGTCGGCGGGATTGAAGCAGAAGCGGCGATGCTGGGCCAGCCCTCTTCGATGCTCATTCCGGATGTAGTTGGTTTCCGTCTGCACGGGCGCTTGAGCGAAGGCGCGACGGCCACGGATCTCGTTTTGACCGTTACAGAAATGCTGCGCAAGAAAGGCGTTGTCGGAAAATTCGTGGAGTTCTATGGTTCGGGTCTGTCCACCCTGAGCGTTCCGGACCGCGCCACTATTGCCAACATGGCCCCCGAGTATGGCGCGACCATGGGCTTCTTCCCCGTTGATGCGGAAACACTCGCTTATCTGCAATTCACCGCGCGTTCGGCGGAACAGATCGCTCTTGTCGAAGCCTACTGCAAAGAGCAAATGCTCTTTCGAACAGATAAGACGTCCCCTCCGCTCTTCAACGACACGCTGGAGTTGGATCTGGGAACCGTTGAGGCCACGGTCGCTGGTCCCAAGCGTCCGCAGGATCGCGTCGCGCTGCGCCAGGCCAAGGCCTCTTTCACGAAAGTCGTGGAAGGAACGCCGGCCAAGAAAATTGCCGTCCGAAACAACGGCGACTCGTTTGACCTTTCGAGCGGCGCCGTGGTCATCGCCGCCATCACCAGCTGCACCAACACTTCAAATCCCTCACTCATGCTGGGCGCTGGCCTGCTTGCGAAGAAAGCTGTCGAGCGCGGCTTGCACGTCAAGCCCTGGGTCAAGACCAGCCTGGCGCCCGGTTCGAAAGTGGTGACCGATTACCTGCTCGCCGCAGGGTTGACACCTTATCTCGAGAAACTGAACTTTCACCTGGTCGGCTATGGGTGCACCACGTGCATTGGAAACAGCGGTCCGCTGCCGGAGGCCATCGGCGCCGCCATCAAGGATAACAATCTGATCGCCGTTGCCGTGCTCAGCGGAAATCGCAACTTTGAGGGCCGCATTCATCCGCTGGTTCGCGCCAATTATCTGGCCTCGCCTCCGCTCGTCGTCGCTTACGCCCTTGCTGGGCGCATGGACCTTGACCTCACCAGCGAACCGCTCGGCAACGATCCGGCGGGCAAACCCGTCTATCTGAAAGATATCTGGCCGACGCCGCAAGAAATCGAATCAGCCGTTCGTTCTTCCGTTACTACGGCGCAATACAGCAAGCAATACAGCGAAGTGTTCGAAGGCGATGCGCACTGGAAGTCCATGCCGATTCCCAAAGGCGATATCTACAAGTGGGATCCGAAATCGACGTACATCAAGCTGCCGCCGTTTTTCGAAAACATGCCGAAGGTGCCTCCGGCGCTTGCGGACATTCACGGTGCCAAGGTGCTGGCCATTCTTGGCGACAGTGTCACCACCGATCACATTTCGCCGGCCGGCTCGATTCCGGTCGAATCGCCAGCCGGTAAATACCTCATCGCCAACGGCGTGAAGCCGCATGAATTCAATTCCTACGGCGCGCGCCGCGGCAACCACGAAGTCATGATGCGCGGCACGTTTGGAAATATTCGTCTGCGCAACCAGCTCGCACCGGGCACCGAAGGCGGCTGGACGCTTTTTCTTCCGGACGGCGAGAAGATGCCGATTTACGACGCTGCGGTGAAATATCGCGAGGCCGGTGTGCCCCTGATGGTTATCGCCGGAAAAGAATATGGCTCCGGCTCTTCGCGCGATTGGGCGGCAAAAGGCACGCGGCTGCTGGGCGTGCGCGCGGTCATCGCTGAAAGCTACGAACGCATCCACCGCAGCAACCTCGTCGGCATGGGTGTGCTCCCGCTCGAATTCAAGCCGGGAGAAAACCGTGAATCGCTTGGCCTGACAGGCCACGAAATATTCCAGATCGAGGGTGTCGCGGCACTTGCGCCGAAAAAACCAATCACAGTGCATGCTAAATCGGGAGACGGAAAGTTAATGACCTTCTCAGCGATCGCGCGCGCGGATACGCCGGAGGAAGTTTCCTACTATCATCACGGCGGCATTCTGCAATACGTGCTGCGGCAGATGCTGTAGCGCCCGGCTAGACGCGCGGGACACTCTGCCGATTAAGAAGACTTCGATTGCAGAGCCGAACTGCGCTTGATCCACGAGATCAGAATGACACCTATGACAATCGACACCAGACTGGCCGCCTGCGCATTCGAGAGACCGAAAAACGATCGCGGGTTGATGCGGATGAATTCAATCAGGAATCGAGCCACACCCGTCAGAATGAGGTAGCCGCAGAAGATTTCTCCCTTGCGGCGTGCGCCACTTATTGATTTCTTCCCCATGTGCCACAGGAACGCCGCGATCGCCAACCACATAAAAAACTCATAGAGCGGCGTCGGATGCACGCGCTCCGTCGTGGGCACGACGCCGTTGGGAAAACTCATTCCCCAGGGCAGCGTGGTCGGCACGCCGTAATCGCCATCGCCCGACAACAAGCAGCCAATGCGCCCGATGGCGTATCCAACCGCCGCTGCCGGCGAGCATAAATCCATGAATTCAAGCGCTGGAATCCCGTAGTGCCGCGCCAGATACACTAGCGCCACAAAACCGCCAAGGAATCCGCCGAACCAGGCGAACCCAAACCGGCTGATCAATACCGAAGGATCGGCAATCAACTCTCTGGGGCTCTCCAAGACGTGATACAGACGTGCCCCCACCAAGCCGGCGAGGCCGGCGATGCCAATAATAAGAAACCCTTCGTCGTGATGGCTCGGCTTGCCGTCGCTCTTCAGATAGCCGCTCTTCACGAGTTGCGCGCGACGGCGGTCAAAATCTGCTTGCAAGAGATACGCGGCGGCCAACAGTCCGGTGGCAACCATGAGGCCGAAAGTCGGAATTGTAAGCGGCCCAAGATGGAGAAAAGGAATCATCAATGGAAAGGGTAAGGCTCCCTCGTGAGTATACATTACGGCAGAGCGGCGCTCGCGGGCCGCTGATATCACACTCCTATTGGTGGGAAGATCGCGGCATGCCTTCGTCCCCCGGATAGGATGTGAGGATGGATTTCATCAAATGGTCTGGTCCGGCTCGAACGCCCCAGCTGACCGGTCTTCAGGACCGGATCGCCTGCCGAAAAACTCAGCCATCTCTTGCTGTGCGGTATGCTTTTCCGCCGGCTTCAACCGCACTAGCTACCTTGACTTTCACGTCGTCCACCGTCTCTCGCGCAAGGCGAGTCCAGCGCTTTCCTGTCGATGCCGCACCATCTAAACCGTGTTTCAAGGTGCCGGTGAGATATTCACGCGTTTCCTCTCCCGAAGCCGGGGCAAAAAGCATTGCAAGAAGAGCGCCTGCCCCAACACCCACGGCAAATGCAGTGAACTTGCTTGTCCATTTCATCTGACTCATCGCGTCTGTCCTCCATTGCTGGTTTCTTAACCGCCGCGTCCTCGATAGATTTCTAAATGCTGCTTCGGCAAGCCCCATCAACTACCAAACCGCCGCCCATCCCGAGGCATGGAAATGATTCTATTTTCCGAGGACTTTCTGCACCTGGCCGATTTTCTTCTGGACCTTCCCGTCTATCTTTTCGTCAGTGCCTTCGCCTTCCAAGTCGGGATCGTTCGTCAGTTGGCCCACCTTTTCCTTAATCGCGCCCTTCACTTCGTGAACCTTAGCCTGCGATCTCATTCTCAGTACTTGGCTTCATCTTGTTGCCTCCGGTGACGAAATTTGAATCCCGGTACCCATAGCCCGCCAGTCCCCCGCGGGCACCATGTTAAGAAAGTGGAAGGCGGATATCTGTTCACATCGAGACACATTTGGAGGTTGTAGGCTTTTTCGTTGGGGCGAGGGTTGTCCCGAGCGGGGATGCAAACCGCGCCCGAGCATTCGAGTCGGAAGAGGCCAGGCAGGAGTTCGATTCTACACCTGAGCCAGGCAGGGGCGGCGATGGAGTATGGTGCCGAGAGCAAGCCAGATGCCCAGGGCAATCCATTCTGCGAGCGAAAAATGGCCAGGAATTACGGGTAAGACCTTCATCAGGAAAAGTAACAGCGATACGACGATCCCAAGTCCCGTAACGGCGCGCAGAGAAATCCTCTTCTCTACGAGCCACAACGACAAACACGCTGCCAGCCAGCCGAGGGCGGACGCCATGGAACCAACTTCCGTGACAGGAACCAGGAGCGCGTCGCCGAGCAGCAGCCCAGCGAGTGTTCCAGTCGTAATTCCGAGAATGGCGACCGAAGGCGTCAGAAATTTCTGGTGAACTTCGCCGAAGCGCGGAGGAATGGTCCCGCGGCGGCCGTAGGCGAACAGCAAACGGCTCGCGGCTACGAAGTTGCCGTTGAAACATTGAAACAGTCCGAAGAGGGCCATGATCAGAATCAATCGGACGGGCC
>WNGJ01007407.1_pt1 | contig 11672 bp, 9 predicted proteins | sample 5400611 | NCBI WGS metagenome assembly WNGJ01 (sample SAMN13153375, study PRJNA577476) | soil metagenome | isolation source: 40 cm soil or saprolite under Garry oak tree replicate 1 | place: USA:California | collected 2016-06-15 | reverse complement strand
GGCCTCCGGCGGCCTGGCCTTCTTCCCGGAAAACGTCGATGACGTGCACAACATCTGCGAGCAGGTTGCACACGACATTCGCAACCAGTACATTCTGGCCTACTATCCCACCAACATCCGCCGCGACGGCTCCTTCCGAGCCGTCCAAGTGGAAGTCGTTCCCCCGCGCGGCCGCGGCAAACTCGTCGCCCGCACCCGCAACGGCTACTACGCCCCTACAGAAATGCCTTCCGCCGCCGGCAACTGACGATTCTCCCCGCACCGTTTGTTATTGTAGGGGCGCAGCCCGCTGCGCCCTGGCTCGCCACGCCGTAAATTGCGCCGCGCCCTTCGATGGAAGGTTTGCTCAGGGCCACCTTGGAGAACAACGACAAACGATAACGCATTATCCTTTTCTGACGGACAGCTGAGAACTGACAACTGAAAATCGCTGACCATCGAATTTGTAGGGGCGCGGCACTGCTGCGCCCTGCTCTTGTGCTGCGTCCCATTTCAGCAAGGTCCCACCCGGTAGTAGCAAGTTTTGCAACCTATTGTGGCTTAGGCAGTTGCAGGGTCATCCCGCCACCTTGCCCTGTCTGCACCGTTGGTAGCTGGCCGTTCCACTTGTCGATGAGTGCTCCCTTGTTTTCGATCCGACGCAATTCCAGCAACTGCGGCGTCAGCGAGTTCTGCCGGATGCGGTTGGCATCCGCTTCTCCCTGTGCTCGTGTCACCAGCGACTTGGCATCGCCTTCCGCCTCCGCGATTTTCTTCGCCGCTTCCGCCTGCGTCGTCGCCAATTCATTCCGGGCCCGCTCCGCCTGTTGGATCGCCTGGGCCTCTGTCGTGATGGCCGTCGCGATCACCGTCGGTACGCGCGGCGCCCCGATGAAACCGACCTGCTGCACGCTCACACCCAGCGGCGACATTTTCTGCTCGATTTTCGCCTGCACCTTGCTCAGAAACTCCGCCTTTTTCTCGCCGTAGATATCTTCTACCACGTACGTCGACGCCACTTCGTTCAGCGCGTTGCGCACCACGTCGCGCAGAATCCCGTGCGTGAACGACTCCATGTCCGCGAGGCGATACTTCACGTAGAAGTCCGGCGCCTTCGCCGCTTCAATGGCATACGACAGCGACACCTCCATACCTTCCTTCGAATTAAACCCCAGCTCTTCATTTACCGGATGTCCTTCGTTTGTATCTTTGGTCCATCTCACCGTCTGCACGAACGTCGGGAATTCAATGATCTGCGTGCTCAATGGCGAATACACCACCCAGCCCGTGCGCACCGGAATTTCCGATGCACCGCGCTGCTTGCCCGCCAGGTTGATCTCCACGCCCACGTGTCCCGCCTCGATGCGCGTCACCCGCAGAAGGAAAACACCCAGCAAGCGCGAGCACAAGGATCACACCGATGACGATGGCCCCAAGCTTTATGAGCGGGCCGTCTCTGCTCATTTCAAATGCCGCGTCGTCGCGGCCTCCACCTTTATTGAACATACCCATGCGATCGCTCCCTCCGCCAGAGCCGACACCTACTCTGAGCTTTCAGCCTACCGTGCAACACATTAGGAAGTCGTGATGAACCGGACCTGTCTCTGTAGAGGACGGGCTTAAGTCCGGCTCTTGTACTGGCGGGTCTTTAGACCCGTTCGTTCTTTTCTATTGGCAAATTGCCGATCAGGACCAGAGCGCTCCCAAACATAGCCAGCACCTCGAATCCGCTGGTCCACGGGTTCGGATTGTGAAGTTGCCCAATGATCCGAGGAACGTAAAGCAGCAGAAAAAATACGAAAAGGACCGCCGCCAGAACGTCAGCCGCCATTCGCGTCTTTTCTCCAGAAATGATCGCCCCGCCTGCGGCGGCAAAAATTACTCCAAAAAAAAACGCCCAGAGGGGCCGCCCCAGATACCAAGGTGGGCCCAGTCCCCATGCGAAACGCGCGTAAACAAAATGTTGAATCCCAAACGCCACAAAAGCCATGGCAAAAATGTGTCGCCCGAACTTGAGGAACGGATCAGCGATCTCGCGCTCATATAGGGGAGAAGCGCTGGCGAGAATCCAGGCGCCGCCACACATCGCCAGCGCCACGAATCCGCTGGTCCATTCATTTCCATCGCGCGAATTCGTGACGATCCTCGGAATGTGCAGGAGCACCACGAAAAGAAAAAACATCACTCCCAGCATGGTTGCCGCCGGCCGGGCCATTTCTTCGTAGAGAATACCGGCAGCGGCTGCAAAGAACGCTAAGCCCACAAAGTACGCCCAAAACAGCCGCCCCGGCATGAACGCGGGCACCAGTCCTGCGACGAAGCCGCCATACAGGAAATGTTGCACCCCGAAAACAACCAGGGAAACCGCAACGAAAACTCGTCCAACCGTTTGGCGCTTGTCCATGATGGCGAGACCTAATGTCGTTTTCATTCTGCAGCCAGAACGTTAAGCAGTCTACATGAGTTAGCCCGCTGTGTGGCGCCCCATCGGGCGCCGCATGCTGGCGTGCTTCGCGAAGGCGAAATCGTTGTCAGCCCGCCGCTCAACCTCGAAGAAACTCCGCCGCCGTCTTCAAAAACTCCGGCCACCGCTGGCCGAGTACCGGCCCGTGCCCCGCGTTGGGAATGACCCACAGGCTTGATCGTGGAATAGCACTTGCCATCTCCACCGAAATCTCCAGCGGGTAAAGCGGGTCGCGATCGCCCTGCACGATCAGCGTGCGCGCCGTAATCCTCCCCAGATACGGTGGCGTGAAGTTCATGTCGTCATAGCTGTCCGCGAACGCCTTGGTGCTCGCCAAGAGCGCTTCGATCTGCCCGTCACCGCCGGGGTGGCGCCGCCGCAGATTTTCTCTCTCCTCCGCGGGCAGACTGTCCGGGTACGCCCGCATGATCGGCCGTGCCTGAGCGGGGAAGTAGCTCGTCGCGCTCACCAGCACCATCGCTTTCACGCGTTCCGGCTGCTTCGTCGCCATGTGCAGCAGCACGTTTCCTCCTCCGCTCACCCCCATGCCCTTAAGTGTCTCAATCCCCAAATGGTCGAGCAGCGCAAACATGTCCGCTGCCGCTTCGTCATGCCGCCACGCAGAAAACCCAGGCGGCACAGTCAATCCAGGCTGTGCGCTTTTCGTGCCAGCAAGGCCACCATCCCGTGGTACAAACGACCGCCCGTGTCCCCGCAGGTCCGGAATGATCCGCTGAAATTCCTCTCCCGTGGAGTGGCTCTGCGACCCGATGAACGCGGACCAGTCCTGGCTGCAACCGGAAAACCCATGCAGCAGAAGCAGGGGATCACCGTTTCCGTGCACCTCAAAGTAGATCGGCACTCCATTCAGCATTTCGATTCGCCCGGGCGAAGTTGCAGGGGTCATAGCGCAGCTCCTCTCGCAAAAAGTGTCCCACAAACAAAAAACCGCCCACGCCATTGGCGTGAGCGGTCCATTTCTTTTTACTTTATCAGTCATGCTCGCGGTCGGTCAACCGTGTGCTCAAGGCGGTCAAGGCGGGTGATGCTCCAATTTCGCATTGAGCGTCACCCGGTAACACTCTAGTTCCGTGTTGTCGATCCGGGCCGCGTGGCTCTTTTAGCTACCCTTTCACGACAGACTCGGATTACGGCCTTCCAACCCATCACCTACCTCTGCGCTTCCATAAGGTTCCAGCTTGCCACACGGCCAGGTTTCTATAGAATACGTGCAGTGACTCCAGGACCGGACCCAAATGCGCATCGTCAATATCGACTCGCTCTCTGAAGAAGAACTCGTCGAGCTAAATCACAAAATCGTGGCGCGCCTCAGGTTTCTCGGCGAAATGCGCTCCCACGGCGCCATGCTGGATTTCCGCATCGGCGAAAAAGTGAAATTCCGCCCCACGGGGCGGCCTGAGTTGATTGGAACTCTCACGCGCTACAATAAGAAGACCGTGACTGTTATCACGGAAAGTGGCGAGCACTGGAATGTTGCCCCGGGGCTGCTCTCCCGGCTGGATTCCCACGCAAGCGGAAATGCGGACATTTCAAGTACCACGGTCGTCCAGTTTTCGGATCGCGCACCCAAGAAATGAATTCGTTAAGGATCGAAGTGCCCCACCTGCGGTTTTTTTGGGGTGAGGAGCTTTGACTTTTCCTTCATCATTTTGTCCGGGCATGTGTTTTTTCTCGAAACCCGCACCTTGACCGGCGGCCGCAGCGCGCCTGCGCGCGCTAGAATGAAGGAATGCAACGCAAGGTCTTCTGGGCTACCTTCATTGCGCTGGGACTGATAGCAGATGTCACCTTGCCCATCGTTTGGTCGCTGCTGGCCACGATTCCCATCGGCATCCTTAGCTGGTGGGTGGCCTACCGCAGCGACTGGTTCTGACGCAGGAATTCTGATGGCTAACCAGGAATCCGACGAGGATTCCTGTCCTGAGCGACCGGGGGAGCCGAAGGACCTCTTTGCATTCCCTGGAAGGAATCTGCCCTGAGGAGCATCGCGACCAAGGTTCTCTCCTCCTATCCGGCAAGGCAGGTTGTCCTGCGGAGCGTAGCGACAAAGGAATTCTCTTCCACCAGTCACGAGTCAGCAGTCACGGCTATTGCTTCACCTTACCTCGCGACTTCATTGCTTCGCTGCTTCCTCATTTCACTCAAGAAGCTCTTTCCATGCGGAATCGTCCCATCGAAATTCTCCGCAATCGTTTGCCCCATATCCGCCAGCGTGTCCCGCACTCCCAGGTTCACGCCCGCCCCGCCTGCGGGCGAATACGCTAAAATCGGCACGTACTCCCGCGAATGGTCCGTCGTCGCGCAGCGCGGATCGGGGTCGCATCCATGGTCCGCGGTGATCATCAGCATGTCGGAGAGACTCAGCAGCGGCAAGAACTCCGCAAGCAGGCGGTCAAATTCTTCCAGCGATCTTGCAAATCCCTCAACATCTTTCCGGTGGCCGTACAGCATGTCGAAATCCACCAGGTTGCAAAAAATGAGCCCGCCTTTGCGCTCGCTGATTGCTACCGTCAATTTTTCCATGCCGTCGGCGTTGCCCTTCGTGGTCACGTATTCTTCGACTCCGCGGCCGTTGTAAATGTCATGAATCTTGCCGATACCAAACACGCGAACTTTACGCTCCGCGAGAACATCCATCAGCATCGGCTTCGGCGGGTCCACCGCATAATCATGCCGCCGCGTCGTCCGAACATAGTGTCCCGGCATTCCCGTGAAGGGCCGCGCGATCACGCGTCCCACGCGGTGCGGCCCATCCAGCAATTTGCGGGCGACCTCGCACATATGGTAGAGCTCGGCAACTGGAATCACCTCTTCATGCGTGGCGATTTGAAACACGCTGTCGCCCGACGTGTACACAATCGGCTTACCCGTTCGCACATGTTCTTCGCCCAGTTCCTTGATGATCTCCGTACCGGAAGCCGGCTTGTTTCCGATCGTTTTCCTTCCGATCTGTTTCTCAAACTCCTCGATCAACTCCCGTGGGAATCCGTTTCTGTAAACCGGAAACGCCTGGTCCAGCCACACCCCACTCATTTCCCAATGTCCAGTCGTCGTATCTTTTCCAGGAGAGATTGTAGCTCCCTTGCCATACGCTCCAAGCGGAGCGGCGGCCGGCGTCTGATGTTTCAGCGGCGCGATGTTCGCCAGTCCGAGGCGCACCAGATTCGGGATTTCCAGCGGCCGCGATTCCGCGATATGTCCAAGCGTGTTCCTGCTCACGTCGCCGTACTCCGCCGCATCGGGGAGCTCGCCAATCCCCACGCTATCCAGCACGATCCAGAAAATTCTCTCGAATTCCCGCATAACCCCGCTCCTCAAGTGCCTTTCGCCCGCACTGTACCACACTGTCTGTCCAGGCCATCCTCCGCGACAATTCCGGTCTTATGCAAAGGCCGGGCTTCCAGCTGGCACTCCGAGTTCTTGTCCGCATCATTGTTTGTTGTACAGTGGTACCAGCCGCTCGCTGAACTATTTACCTTTCGCGTGCGTAGTACAAGATAGCGGAGGTGTGCCATGGCCCCGGACGGCGATCCCAGGCGAGTTTCGCTTGTCTTCCCGATCATCCTCATTGCGATCGGTGCTCTCTTTCTCTTCCGCAATTGGCATCCCGGATTCGATCCCGTGCCTATTCTCTGGACCTACTGGCCGCTCATTCTCGTCTTTATTGGTGTGGGAAAGATATGGGATAACGTACAAAGAAGCCGCAATCCCAACGCACCTCCGGGAGTTTCCATCGGCGCTACTTTTGGCACGATCGCATTTGTCGTGGTGCTGGTCATTCTTCTGTGGCACGGACGCGGCTATTCCCGCAGCCACGGCTTCTATTCGGGGTCAAAGCACAACACGCAAACTGTGGATCTGCAGGGAGCAAAGTCGGCACACGCCAGGGTGGAGATGGGTGCGGGGCAGCTCATTATCAACGGCGGCGCGAGCCATATTCTCGACGCAGATTTTACCTACAGCGATTCCTACGACCAGCCTCGCGTCGATTACCACGTGGACGGCGGCGTCGGCCAACTCAGCATTTCTCAAGAATCGCACTCCGTCCATTTCGGCCGTTCTCAAAATGATTGGAACCTGCACTTCAGCAAGGACATCCCGCTGGAGTTGAAAGTGGATATGGGGGCGGGGCAGGGAAATCTGCATTTTCGCGACGTTCCGCTCACCCGGTTGGATCTGAATCTCGGAGCGGGACAAATGGATGTCGATTTCACCGGCGACCGCAAGACCGATTTGACGGCCGACATTGAAGGGGGTGTGGGACAAGCCAACATTCGTCTTCCGAAAAACGTCGGTGTGATTGCTCACGCTTCCGGCGGCATCGGCTCCATCGACGTGCATGGCCTGAAGCACGACGGGGACTCCTACACCAACGACGCTTACGGAAAATCTGCCGCGACGATTCATCTGAAAGTGGAAGGCGGAATCGGCCAGATCACCCTCACCCAGGAGCCGTGAGTTTGCCGGGACAAATTCCTAACCGCCTCCGGCCACGCCGGTTCGCCGTTTGCCCCGCTTTGACAGCAGACGTATAATTTGAAGTTTAGGCAGGGCGCTAAAAACGCGCTGTCTAGGCTTTCCCTTGGCGACCAAAGAGATTACCCACGCAACTACGGATGTCCGGCCGGAGCAGGAGTCCATCCGCGTCCGCGGCGCCCGCGTCCACAACCTCAAAAATATCAGCGTCGAAATTCCGCACAACGCCATTACCGTCGTCACGGGGGTCAGCGGCTCCGGAAAATCCTCGCTCGCCTTCGACACCATTTACGCGGAGGGCCAACGCCGCTACGTCGAATCGTTGTCCGCGTACGCGCGCCAATTTCTCGAGCGCATGGAAAAACCGGATGTGGACGAAATTTCGGGGATCGCGCCGGCGGTGGCGATTCGGCAGAAAAATTCAACGCGCAATCCGCGCTCGAACGTGGCGACGGCGACGGAAATTTACGATTATCTGCGGCTGCTTTTCGCGCGCTGCGGGCAGACTTTTTGCACTAAATGCGGCGCGGAAGTTCGCCGGGACAATCCGGACGAAATTGCGACGCGCATTTTGTCGCTTGCAGCGGGGCGGCGATTTTACGTTTTGCACCAGTTTCGAATTGCGACGTCGGCGGGGGCGGTGGTTTCGAAACGAGGCGCCAAGAAGACCGTCAACGCTCCGCCTCCGGAAATCCTTCGTCAGGCTTTGCTCGATCTTCGGAAGCGCGGTTTCAACCGGCTTTACCAGGGGGGCCGAATCCACGAATTCTCCTCGCCGGAAACGCTGCTGGATGTGGATTTTTCGAAACCTGTCTACGTCCTGGTCGACCGTCTGGCCGTCAACCCAGAGTCGCGGGCGCGACTCGTTGACTCCATCGAAATTTGTTACCGCGAAGGGCAGGGCGAGGCCCTTCTCGAATTCGTCGCGGACGATGCCGGGAAGCCGGCCGAGCGGCTCACGTTCAACGAGCGGTTCGAATGCAAGAATGACGGCACACTTTACCAGGAACCTGAACCCCGGCTTTTCTCCTTCAACAATCCGTACGGAGCGTGTCCGCGCTGCCAGGGATTCGGCAATACCATCGACTTCGATTTGAATCTGGTCGTGCCCGATCAGAGCAAGTCTCTCGACGACGGCGCCATCGAGCCGTGGACGAAACCTCGCTACCGTGTGCTTTTCCAGGAAGCAAAAAAGTGGGCGCGCGGTCGCGGGATTCCGACGAACGTGCCGTGGCGACAACTGATTGCCGAACAGCGCCGCTTGATTCTGGAAGGCGACCCCGAGAACGAGTACGAAGGGGTCAAAGGTTTTTTCAGCTTGCTGGAGCGCAAGAAATACAAGCTGCATGTCCGCGTTTTCCTGAGCCGCTTCCGCGGTTATGCGAGGTGTTCAGAATGTGGCGGGACACGTTTGCGCGCCGAGGCCCGCGCCGTTCGCGTGGCGGGAAAAGCCATCACGGAGGTTTGCAAGCTCAGCGTTAAAGAAGCGCGTGTTTTCTTTTCCACTTTGCAACTCTCCGAAGAGCAGCTGAAAATCGCGGACAGAATTCTGGAAGAGATTCGAACGCGCTTACAGTTTCTGGATGAAGTCGGTCTCGATTACCTCACGCTCGACCGACTGACCTCCACGCTCTCCGGCGGAGAATCGCAGCGGATTCAGCTTGCGACGTCGCTCGGTTCGCATCTGGTTGGCGCACTCTACGTGCTTGACGAACCTTCCATCGGCTTGCATCCGCGCGACACAGAACGGCTGATCGATATTCTCAAGTCGCTCCGCAATCTGGGGAACACGGTGCTGGTCGTGGAGCACGATCCGGACACCATCCAGGCGGCGGATTGCGTCATTGATCTCGGTCCCGGCGCGGGCGAACTTGGCGGCAAGCTTCTGTTTGCGGGATCATATGCGGCCATGCTCGAGGAGCATAAATCCCTAACGGGCCGGTACCTCAGCGGAGAGCTGCGGATTCCCGTGCCCAACGTGCGCCACAAACCCGCGGGCAAATTCCTCCGCCTCTACGGCGCAAGTTTGCACAACCTGCAGGATCTGGATTTGATGATCCCGCTCGGAACGCTCACGGTGGTCACCGGCGTCAGCGGCTCCGGCAAATCCACGCTCGTCCATGACGTGTTGTACAAGGCGCTTGGCGCCAAGCGCGTGGGCGGCAGCGTCAAGGAATTCTGCGAGCGGCTGGAAGGCGATGCGAGTGTCCGGGAAGTAGTGATTGTGGATCAATCGCCCATCGGGCGCACACCGCGTTCGAATCCGGCCACGTATCTCAAAGCGTTCGACGCGATTCGAGAAGTTTTTGCGGATACTCCCGATTCGAAACGGCGCGGCTACGGCCCCGGTCATTTTTCCTTCAACGTGCCCGGAGGCCGCTGCGAAACTTGCCAGGGCGACGGCACGGTCACCGTGGAGATGCAGTTTCTGGCGGACGTCGAGCTGATCTGCGAAGAGTGCCGGGGCACGCGCTTCAAGAGCGGAGTTCTGGAAGCCCGGTATCACGGGAAGAATATTCACGAGGTATTGCAGTTGACGGTTCGCGAAGCGCTGGCGTTCTTCGTCAACGTTCCCAAGATTGTTTCCAAACTCAGGGTCTTGAATGAAATTGGCCTCGGCTACCTGCGTCTCGGGCAGTCTGCGACAACGCTCTCCGGCGGAGAAGCGCAGCGCCTGAAGCTGGCCGCACATCTCAGCCAGACGGACAACGAGGGCATTCTCTATATCCTTGACGAACCGACCACGGGTTTGCATTTCGATGACATCGCCAAGCTGCTCAGCGCGTTCCGAAAGCTGCTGGAGGGCGGTGCTTCGCTGCTGGTCATCGAACATAATCTTGACGTCATCAAGTCCGCGGACTGGCTGATCGATCTGGGACCCGAGGGAGGCGACCAGGGCGGCAAGATCGTCGCGACGGGAACTCCCGAGCAGGTGGCACGCAATACGCAATCGCATACGGGGCGCTTTCTTGCGCGGGTGCTGAACGGAAATGGCCAGGCAAAGCGCCCTGCGAACGGCGCATCCAAAACGGCAGGCCCTTCGGCTGCAATTTCCATCGGAGCCAAGATTCCTCCGGCCGAACCATGAAGCTCGCTGATTTCCGTTCGATTGCAATACGGACTCTCCTGTGCGGCTTATACGTTGCTGGAGCGCAGCATGCTGCGCCACTACAAGGCAACCAACTGACGGCTCGAGCACAGTCAGCTTCGAAACCCAAACCTGCCGCGCAGTCAAAGTCTCAAAGAGTCGCGAATCCTCTCAACGACTTGCTGGAGGAAGCGCAGCGCGACATCGACAAAAGCAATTTTGAGGCGGCGATCGCTCCGCTGCAAAAAGTTGTCGCTGACCAACCTGAATTCGCTTACGCGCACTTTCAACTCGCTTATGTCTACACTGCGCTCAAGAGAACGGACGAAGCTCGCGCCGAATACGCACGCACTCTCGCCATCGACCCAAAAATGTCCGAGGCATATCTGAATCTCGGAATGCTGCTTCTCGACAAGCAGGAAGACGCCGCTGCTATAGCGCCGCTTCGTAAAGCGGTCGAACTGCTGCCGGCACAAAGCCGTCCCAGATATCTCCTGGCAGTCGCGCTGGATCGCGCGGGCGATCGGGCCGGCGCTGCTGAATCCTTCGAGGCGTTAATCCGTCTGGATCCCGACGACATCATGGCCCTTGATTACCTGGGTTGGGCGGCACTTCGAGAGGGCAAGCCTGAAGAAGCCGAAGCTCGATTCCGGCGCGCGCAGGAAGTTCAACCGAAAGGGCCTGAAGCGCTCAAAGGACTGGCGCACAGCCTTGACGCCCAGAAAAAGCCCGAAGCCGCAGGCGCGTACCGCGATTATCTCGAACTCACGCCCAGTGATTCCGAGTCCCGCGGCCGACTGATCCATCTTCTCGTCGAACTGCAGCAGAACGACGCGGCCCTCGCGGAACTCGACCGCCTGGACGCCGGCAAACAGCCTACGCTCGAGTCGCTCAGGCTCCGCGCGGACATCCAGATTGCCGGGAAGAAGTGGGATGATTCGATCGCCACCCTTCAGCAAGCTCTCGCTCTGGCACCGAATGACGCGCAACTGCACGGGGGTTTGGGGCGCATCTTGCTCCAGAAACGCGACTTTGCCGCCGCGGAGAAGGAGCTGCGTATCGCGCTGCGTCTGGATGGCAAGAAGCTGGCGTATTGGAAGGACCTCGGCTCCACGTTTTTTCTGGGAGGAAATTATCCGGCGGCGCTGGCGACGCTCGACGAGATAGCCAAAATGGAACAACCGGGGGCGGGCGTCTGGTTTATCCGCGCGATTTGCTACGATAAGCTGAACCAGCCGAAGCTTGCTTTGGAGGCTTACCAGAAGTTTCTCGAACTCGATCAGGACAAAAATCCCGATCAGGTCTGGCAGGCCAAGGAGCGGAGCAAGGTGCTACAACGCATGCTAGAACGGAAAAGGTAAGCGGATGAGGGCCGGCGGGACCTCCCTGGGTGCAGTGTGCGGTGTGCTTGTTTTTCTTGCGATCCTGCCTCCGGGCGGCACAGAGAGCCCGGCCGACCTTCAGGCGCGCTTCGATCGCGAAACAAACGGGGTTCGCAAGGCAAAATTAATTGAAAAACTTGGGGACGCACAACTTGGAGAAGCACGCCGGGCCGGAAAAGCCGGCGACTATAACGCGGTGGGCATGACGCTCGAAAAATACCGGGACAATGTTCGCGCCGCGATCGAGGCGTTGAAGAAGCAA
>WNGJ01013286.1_pt1 | contig 11673 bp, 9 predicted proteins | sample 5400611 | NCBI WGS metagenome assembly WNGJ01 (sample SAMN13153375, study PRJNA577476) | soil metagenome | isolation source: 40 cm soil or saprolite under Garry oak tree replicate 1 | place: USA:California | collected 2016-06-15 | reverse complement strand
GACCAGATCTTCGTACTCGCCGGTCAGGGCGTTGTAGCCGAAGTTGTTGTCCTTCGAATCGTTGATCTTGCCCAGAACGATTGCGCCTTCTTCGCCGGCATTCTCGGCGATCTGACGCAGCGGCTCTTGCAGGGCACGCTTCACGATATTGACTCCGATCTGCTCATCTCCCTCGACCTTCAACTTATCGAGAGCGCTGACGCAGCGAGTCAGAGCCACGCCGCCGCCGGGGACAATGCCTTCTTCCACGGCTGCGCGGGTTGCGTGCATGGCATCCTCGACGCGAGCTTTCTTCTCTTTCATTTCGGTCTCGGTCGCGGCGCCAACTTTGATCACAGCCACACCACCCACCAACTTCGCCAACCGCTCCTGCAATTTCTCGCGGTCATAGTCGCTGGTTGTCTTGTCGATCTGGCTGCGAATTTCTTTCACCCGGCCTTCGATCTCACTGTGCTTGCCCTTGCCTTCGACGATCGTGGTGTTGTCCTTGTCCACGGTAATCTTCTTGGCTTGGCCGAGATCGCTCATCTGGACGTTCTCCAGCTTGATGCCCAGGTCTTCGGTAATCGCCTTGCCGCCCGTGAGGGTAGCAATGTCCTGCAACATGGCCTTGCGACGGTCGCCGAAGCCAGGCGCCTTGACAGCGCAGACTTGGAGCGTGCCCCGCAGTTTGTTGACCACGAGCGTAGCCAGGGCCTCGCCCTCAACGTCTTCAGCCACGATGAGCAACGGCTTGCTGCTCTTGGCAATCTGCTCCAGCAAGGGCAGCAGGTCTTTCATCGAGCTGATTTTCTTTTCGTGAATCAGGATGTAAGCATTTTCCAAAGTCGCTTCCATCCGCTCCGGATCGGTCACGAAGTAAGGAGAGAGATATCCGCGATCGAACTGCATTCCCTCGACAACTTCCAGCTGGGTTTCCAGGGTCTTCGACTCTTCGACGGTGATGACTCCGTCCTTGCCAACTTTCTTCATCGCTTCGGCAATGATCTTGCCTATGGTCTCGTCGTTATTCGCCGAGATCGTTCCCACCTGCGCGATCATTTCGCCGGTGACGGGCTTGGAGAGCCGATCAAGCTCGCCTTTGCCGCGTTCGCCAGTCTTGGGATCCGCAGTGCCGCAGACCAGGGCTACGGCCTTTTCAATGCCGCGCTTCATGGCCATCGGGTTCGCGCCGGCGGCAACCGTCTTGACGCCTTCGCGATAGATAGCTTGAGCGAGAACGGTGGCAGTGGTAGTACCGTCGCCGGCGACGTCGGACGTCTTGCTGGCGACTTCGCGCACCATCTGCGCGCCCATGTTCTCGAGGCCATCTCTGAGTTCGATTTCTTTAGCTACGGTAACGCCGTCCTTGGTGATGGTCGGCGAACCGAATTTCTTTTCAATCACAACATTGCGGCCCTTGGGGCCCAGGGTTACCTTCACAGCATCAGCCAAGAGGTTGACGCCGCGGAGAATTGCTTGACGCGACTCTTCTCCGTGTACGATTTGCTTTGCCATAGATGTCTTCTCCTAAAAAGTTTTTAAATTTCTGCAGGGCTGGCCTGCTCAACGATCGGTGTCAGGGCGCAGGTTTAAGGCCGACGGCCCAGGACGAACGACCAACGACTACCTGCGTGATCCGGCGGTCTCTCGCTTAGCCGCGCCGGAGAGAATTCCCAGAACTTCATCTTCTTTCATGATCAGGAAATCTTCGCCATCGAGCTTGATTTCAGTGCCGGCATACTTGCCGAACAGGACTCGGTCGCCCTCTTTTACTGCCAGGGGGAACACCTTGCCTTCATCGTTAGAGCGGCCCTTGCCGACGGAGATGACTTCGCCCTCCTGCGGCTTGTCTTTGGCGCTATCAGGAATGATGATGCCGCCACGAGTCGTTTCAGCTTCTTCCACGCGACGCACCAGGATGCGGTCATGGAGTGGGGTGAACTTAGCCATAGTTGCAAACTCCTTTCATTGGTCTTTCGTTGAATTTTGGGTTAGATTGCGGACATCGGAGAACGCTAAAACGGAGTGTTAGCACTCTGATATAGCGAGTGCTAATTGTAAGAATCTATCGGCGGGATGTCAAGAGGGACTATCAGGATGTTCAGCAAGTGTATTACTAACAGTGGAGTACGAGCGGATATTAGATTCCGAGATGAAGCCTCAGCCCCGGCCGGCCAGGGCTTGCGCCGAGGGATGACACCGACCTTGAGGGCGCTTAAAATCACGGAATACATGACTACGACTTCACTAGCCTGTACGCTGCTAACGCTGGCAATGCTGGTTTCTGGTGCTGCCGCCGAGGATAAAAGCGCGCTGCTGAATTTCTTGGTCGTCAGAGATTACAACGGCAAGCCGATTCGCAATGCCAGCGTGGTCATGCATCCGGTGAAGAAAGACGGCAAGCAATCGCGAGGCGGCCTGCAGCTTAAGACCGATCCTGACGGGAAAGCCAGCTTCGAGGGCGTCCCCTATGGCAAGCTGCGAGTGCAAGTCCTGGCTACAGGCTTCCAGACCTTTGGCGATGATTACGATATCGATCAACCCGTCGAAGAAATTACGGTAAAAATGAAGCGCCCCCAGGGGCAGTATTCAATTTACGAAGACCACCCAACCGAAAAGAAAGACGAGAAGCCACAGAATTAGCAGTCTGAAATCAACAATTTCTTCCTATGGACTATCTGCTCAAAACCGAGCCTTCCGAATATTCATTCGCCGACTTGATGCGGGACAAAACCACTGTCTGGGATGGCGTCTCCAATCCTGTCGCCTTGAAGAATTTGCGCGCCATGAAGCCGGGAGATCGGCTCGTGATCTATGAAACGGGAGATCACAAGAGCGCGGTCGGCACGGCAACGGTGGTCTCAGTGGACACTTCCGATGCTCGGAATCCTCAAGTAAAGATCAAAGCTGGAAACGCGTTGCAGCCGGTGACTCTGGCCCAGGTCAAAGCCAACCAACTCTTCGCAGATTCACCGCTAGTCCGCCAGGGAAGGCTCTCCGTGGTACCTCTCACCACAGTTCAATACAAGTTTCTTACCGGCGAATAACCCAGTAGTCTCGGGCGAGCAGCTCGTCTGACTTCTGCAATCTGAGAACTCACATCTGAGGTCTGTAGTCTTTACGTCCTCTCTTGCGTGAAAACTCCCTTAAGCGTCCGCGGCTGGATAAGCGGCTTCGGAGCCGCTTCAGCCCCTGGGACTATTTCGGCTCCTGCCACTCCGGCAACCGCCCCGGCGTCCAAGGAGCTCCCGCCGCCTCCATATCCTTCTCGAGCTTCGCCCGATCCACTTGAATCAAGTTTCGTAGCTTCGCCAGCTGCTGAGCAAATTCATCCGACGCAATGGCATAAGCCTGCAGATGAGTTTGCGTTGGCCGCGTAATCACAAAGCGTTCCCCTTCCATGATGCCGTTGAGCCGGTCACTTATGGACGAGGGCACATTTTCGTACCGGGCCGCCAACGCCGCGTCTCCGCGCAAAGCGCGCAATATTTCGTTGTCTTGTTTCTCGATGGAGTCCGCCGCAGCTACGAGGGGTTCCGCAGCCGGCGTATTTTGCAAAGCCTTGCGAATAGCTTTCAACCGCGTTTGTAGGTCATTAGCAGAATTAATCGCGCCCGACACTGCGCGGTAGAGACGCGAAACCTTGCGTTGGAAGTCCTGCTGCGCGGCCCGATCCTCCGCATTCATCGCCGCCGTACCATCCGCGATTACGGTGAATGCCTGCGCTCCCGCCAGCTCTGTAACCACACCGTCAAGTTTTCTGAACAGCCGCGCAGAGTACTTGCCCGGCATCACCAGCGGCCCTTGCGACCCGACCGGGGGGAAGTCATCTTCGGGCTTTTCCTCTTCACTGACCGAGGGAGCGAAGTAGCGCAAGTCCCAGGCCACACGATGAAAGCCTTCTCCGACCGCCGCATCGACCCGGCGGACAGGAGCTCCTGATTCGTCATGGACGACGAGGTACACCTCGGGCTTAGGCTCCTCCGCTTCGGCGCGCAGTGCGTCGTTGGAAGGGTAAGGAAGCGGCTGGTTTTTCTTGGCAGCGTCTTTCTCTGCCTCCTGTCGTCTTTCTTTTTTGGTCTTAACTTTGTCCTTCAAGTAATAGGTGAAGTTTGCCCCAAACGGCGGATTGTCAGCCGCGTAGAATGCGTCTCCCTGGAAACCTTTCTTGCTGCCCCCGAGCGGCCGGCGCTCGATGTACATGAGAGCATTCTTCACGGGAAAGAAAATCGTCTGCTGCTGTAGCGAGTCGGGCTTGAGCTGGCGCAGAGGCGTGATGTCATCAAGAATGTAGAAGCCGCGCCCGAACGTCGCCATCACCAGATCGTTTTCTCTTTGCTGGATGACCATGTCTCGCACCGAGATGGTGGGCAGCCCGCCTTTGAGCTGTGTCCATTTCTTACCGCCATCTACGGTAAAGAACGCGCCAAACTCTGTGCCAGCGAACAGCAGGTTGGGATTGACAGGATCCTCGGCAAACGCCAGCACTGGGCCATTCTCCGGCAAATTACCCGCAATAGACCTCCAGGTCTTTCCCAGATCACCAGACTTCAGCAGATAGGGTTTGAAATCTTCGTTCTTGTGATTTTCGAACGCGGCATAGACCGTGTTGACGTCATGATGTGAAGCCGCCAGCCGGCTGACGTAGGTATTTTCCGGCACGCCGGGAAATTTGTCGTACTTGGTCCAACTGGCGCCGCTATCGGAGGTCACCTGAATCAAGCCATCATCCGTGCCCACGTAAATCAGATTTTCCTTCTTCGGTGACTCCGCCAACGCCACCAGGTTTCCATAAAACGACGTCGATTGATTCTTTGCCACCGCGTCCGGTCCCCAGACTTTCCCCATCACCGGCAACTTATTGCGATCAATCTGGCGAGTCAGATCGCCGCTGATCGGTTTCCATGTGTTGCCGCGATCGTCGCTGCGAAACAGTTTGTTGGCGCCGAAGTACAGCCGCGTATGGGAGTGAGGACTGATAATCAGCGGCGAATCCCAATTCCAGCGCAGCGGCGGCTCGCCTTTTCCTTCCTGCGGCTGAATCAGAATCTCCTCGCCGGTGCGCTTGTCATATCGCACCACGACGCCATATTGCGATTCCGAATAAATCGTGTTGGGATCTTCCGGATCGACCTGCGAGCGAAATCCGTCTCCACCGGTCGTCACATACCAATCGGAGTTCACCATCCCGTTCACGTTTTTCGTGCGCGAAGGCCCGCACCAGGAATAGTTGTCTTGAGTGCCACCACAAACGTTGTAGAAGGGAAGCGCGTTGTCGACCGCGACGTCATAGAACTGGACCGTGGGAAGGTTCGCCTTGAACTGCCACGCTGTGAAACCATCGAAGCTCTCGTACACTCCGCCATCGCTGCCCAGGAGTGTGTGTTTAGTGTTATCGGGATCGATCCACAAGGCATGATTGTCGCCATGATGGTTGGCTTCGTTAATCTTGTGCAGCGTCTTGCCGCCATCGTTGGACTCCCGCATATAAACCGCCATTACAAATATGCGGTCAGAGTTTTTGGGATCAGCAATGATCTGCCCGTAGTACATCGCGCCTTCGTTAAATTCGTTGCGCCGTTCCCAGGTTGCGCCTTTGTCGGTAGAGCGGAAGACACCGCCCTTTCCATTGGCAGCTTCAATGGTGGCGTAGACCATGTTTGGGTCCGCTGGTGAAACTGCCAATCCAATGCGTCCCATGTCTTCGGTGGGCAATCCGGATTTCAGCTTGTTCCAATGTTCGCCCGCGTCCGTGGATTTGTAGATCGCGCTCTCGGGACCGCCATCGATCAAAGTGAAGACGTGACGGCGCCGCTGATAGGCGGCAGCGTAGAGAATGTCAGGATCGGCCGGATCTATCGCCACATCCACCACGCCGGTGTTTTCGCTAATGGTAAGAACGGCTTTCCAGGTGTTCCCGCCATCGGTAGTTTTGTAGAGCCCACGATCGCCGCCGGGTCCCCACAGCGGTCCTTCCGCGGCGACAAATACAACTTTGCTGTCCCGCGGATCGATAACGATGCGGCCAATGTGCTCCGACTTTTTCAGCCCAAGGTTTTTCCAGTTCTTGCCGCCGTCGTCGGAGCGATAAACGCCATCGCCGTATCCCACGCTGCGCTGGCTGTTACTTTCACCCGCGCCCACCCACACTACCGATGGATCGTTGGGATCGAGCGTCACCCAGCCGATGGAATACGAACCTTCTTTGTCGAAGACGGGCGTCCACGTTGTGCCGTCGTTGGTAGTCTTCCAGACTCCGCCGGACGCAACTCCGACGTAGTACTCCACCTTGTTTTTATGATTCACCGCAAAAGCGATCACGCGCCCGGAAGCTGCGGCAGGACCAATCAGCCGGAACTGAAGTCCACTGAGCGTGTCGGCGGTGAGAGTGCCTTTCTTTTCTTCTTCAGCAGACTTAGGCGGCTGAGGCGTCGCCTCACCCTTCTTATCTTTCTGAGCCGGCGGCGGCTCCTGTTTCTTGCTTTCGGGAGGCTTGTTCTGCGAAAACAAAGTAAACGAGATAAAGAGCAGAACCAGAGTTGCAGCGGCATGGCGAAGTGAATTCAAAGAGAGCTCCAGTAATACCGGGCAATCAACCAGTCGTTTCGTTCTTTCGAAACCGATATGTATACAGGATTGAAAGAATCTGTAGCAAGCTGCGAGGCTGGACTCCCGTTAATTGTTGAGCGTCAGTGAATGAACGTTACGGGATTCGACATCCGGTTAATGATCAGCGGCTGCCCGACCATCTCGACGTAGATGTTCCAGGTTCCAGGAGGCACGATGGAAGAAAGATCCAAGGAATTCGCTGTCACTTGCAGATTCGAAGCAGCCAAATAAAGATTGCCGCTGGCGTCCGCGTAATAAACCGTGAAGTGGTGGACAGTCGAAGGTGAAGCATAGATGGGATCCGAGGCCACCAGCGACCACGTCAACGAACTGCTGGTGAGCGAGGCGTTCATCGTGTAACAGTTGTCAATTCCAGATTCGACCGCGGTCCCTTCTTCGTAATCGTTCCAGGTCACGACCTGCACGTAGGGAATTTGGGGACGAGTACCGCCGAAATATTTTGAAATCTCATTGGCGGTCTTCAGTAGAACTTGGCCGCATTGTTGTGCAATAACGCGATTGGACCCCCAGGATGCAGGATTATCGTCGAAGCCCTTCCAGAGCGCGCCGATTGTGAGTTGAGAGGGATGGTTCAGACCGGCAGTGTAGAGCGTGTCCAAGTATGTAGGAGATGCGCTGGTGACCGAACCCCACCAGTATTGCTGGGTCGAACTAAAGATGGGGGGCTGCACCCAGCCGAAGCGTCCGTTGTCATAGGACGCGGTCGTGAAAGCTCCGAACTGAAAAATGTACTTGAACGGAGCGGCATATGTATCCGTGTGTGCCTTCACCGCAGACCAAATTGTGTCCCAGTCGGCGGAAGTAAGAATTGGCCAGTCCGATTTGGTCACAAACGACACCACCACCGGCTGACCGGCGTCGGTCCAGTAGACGGGACTGTTTGCGTAGTGAGTGTTGATGTAATCCATGTCTTTAATCAATGCGGCTTGCAGGCAGGAGACCGTGCTGCTTTCAGTTTGTCCCGAAGTGTGGCAGGTGGACTTCAGTGCCCCCTTATCTTCCATGATGCCGAATTTGAGCGGATATCCCGGGCGGCCGCTCAGGTCTGAAAATACCGTGTTGGCGGTAGTGAGGTTGAAGCTCTGGTTGGGATCAAGGGATCCGTACCAATCAATCACGTTGATGTCGCAACCTTCGGTGATCATGAATGAACCCTGGGCGCTGACCGTGGCAGCCGAGTTCTCGTTGTAGCCCACGCTCTTATGACTGCTGAGTCCAAACCAGGGCTGGTATTCGCAGATCATGCGGCCCGTCCACCCGGGGTACATGAGTTGCCTGAGACTGATATTTGAAACGTGCCCGGCGGGGGGGGCCGGCAATAGAGTTTCCGCGGAAGTGTTATTCAAATTCGTGCCAAAGCCGTTGAAGAAAGAAGAGCAGTAAGAGAGATTCCCTCCTGGATCGTTCGCAGAGGAGCAAAGGCTCGTGTTGTTGGACATCTGCTGGATCACCGTTCCCACCGCAACCGGACCTCCGGTTCCGCCCGTTAGGAATGGGCCCGACGCGGTGGCAGAGAACGATGCACGCGTAAACACCGAACTGTAGGTGACGAAAGTGGACAGCGGATAATTCGACAGAGTACCGGCTAATTTGCTGGTTAGAGTTATTTTCGTTCTCGCTACAACCGCGTTCACCGGAGACGTGGCCGTATTCAGTTTGGCCGCCAGCGCGTTTGCGAGCTGCTGAGATGTTTTCTGCCCACCGTTACGGCTATAGTTCGTTACCGCGTTGAATCCGTTCACCGTGATCGTGATCTGTCCGGAATCGAAAGTTGGACACGATGTATTACCGCAGGGATAGATCGGGCCCTGTTCCGCGCCGCTGATGGTGACCGCGCCCGTGCCAGGCGTTTGCGCCTGAGCAACACCGACCGCAACTAGCAGAAAGAAGAAGAAAACCAGGGATAGCCGCAACTGCATACAAAAATCCCCCCAAATCATCAGGCTTGAAACAGGCCGGAATGCGGCGCGAGGGAGTAACAGCAGAAACAAGTCCTGAGTGAATGGCTGCTAGTGTACTTATTTGTTAAGGGTACGAAAAGAGTTTTGTTTAAAAAGTTAAAAAAACTTTCTCACTCGAGGACCCTGGCTCTCACGCGCCTTTTCGCCGGTCTGCCCTATGGCTAGGCCGCTTCGGACGCGACGGTGCCTTCGTTTTGAAGCATGGAGCGGATCTGCTCGCGCAATTCAGGGGTATCTTGGTGGCCATGTACAGTCTGCGCGTGCAGCACAGCCAGATCCAGAACGTCGTCTTCTGTTCCGGAAATCACGATGGAACAAGGGTTCTCGGCAGGGAAACGACGACAATCGATTAATTTGCGATTTTCAGCCATTGTGCCTCCTGTGGAAACGCCCGGATTATAGGCCAGCCGGGAGACATCTTTCAATCGCGATCTCCCTACACACCGATGCAACGTAGTCACAGGATAGAATTCTGGCTATGCCGAAGAAGCCGCACGGCCAGGGTCACGATACCCGTTACGTCCAATTGCAGAAGAATTACTGCTTTGCTTGCGGCCGAAACAATGCTGACGGCATGCGTCTGAAGTTTGTCTACGATCGCAAGCAAAATCGCTTCGCATGCCGTTTTCGCTTGGGCAAAAAATTTACCGGTCCGCCAGGCCATTGTCACGGCGGGATCATCGCGACCGTCCTCGATGAAGCTATGGGCAAAGTAAACAAGCTGCGCCACGTAGTCGCGCTGACGACGCAGATTACGGTGGATTATCTGAAGCCGGTGCCGTTGAACCAGCCTCTGCGGGTGGAATCACAGGAAGTTCATGTCCGGGGAAGGCGACACGTCAACAGTGCGGAGATTCTGAATCAGAAAGGTGAAGTGCTGGCCCGCAGCCGCGGCACTTTCCTGGCCATCGATCCCAAACGAATGTTTGCCAAGTTTGTCGAACCGTAGCGCCGGCATTAAACCCTCTCCGCCAGAGCCTGACCGCGTTGTAGAATAAGGGCAGTTTACAAGCGGATTCCGAGGCGCCAGCAGGCGCTTCTCTTGATATCCAGAAAAGAGTTCTTCATGTCACAAAACAATGGAAGCTCGACCAGTTTTCGCCTGAAGACCGGCCTTGCCGAAATGCTAAAGGGCGGCGTGATCATGGACGTCACCAATGCGGAGCAGGCCACCATCGCTGAGAAGGCGGGCGCGGTGGCCGTGATGGCGTTGGAACGTGTGCCGGCGCAGATTCGCGCTGAAGGCGGCGTGGCGCGCATGGCATCGCCCAAAAAGATTCGTGAGATCATGGCGGCGGTTTCCATTCCGGTGATGGCCAAGTGCCGTATCGGCCATTTTGCCGAGGCCCAGATTCTGCAGGAGCTCGGCGTCGATTACATCGACGAGTCTGAAGTACTGACTCCGGCGGACGAGGCACATCACGTGGACAAGCATCAGTTCACTGTTCCGTTCGTGTGCGGCGCGCGCAACCTGGGCGAAGCCCTGCGGCGGATTGCCGAGGGCGCGGCCATGATCCGAACCAAGGGTGAAGCCGGTACCGGCGACGTGGTTCATGCGGTCAAGCACATCCGTCAGATTGTTCAAGAGATGAAAATCCTCACCGTGCTCGGTGAAGAGGAATTGTTCGCCAAGGCGAAAGAACATCAAGCGCCCTATGAGCTGATACAGATCGTCGCCAGAGAAGGGAAGTTGCCGGTCCCGAATTTTTCTGCCGGCGGAATTGCCACTCCAGCCGATGCTTCATTGGTGATGCAACTCGGAGCCGAAGCCGTGTTCGTAGGTTCCGGAATTTTCATGAAGGACTCCACCACCTTCGCCGACCCGCCGGAAGCGGAGAAGCGAGCCCGGGCGATTGTGCGCGCCACCACGCATTACCAAGACCATAAAGTGTTACTTGAAGTCAGCGAAAACCTCACTGGGGCAATGAAGGGACTGGCCGTATCCGCGCTGGATGAAGCCCACATGCTCCAAACAAGAGGATGGTAGAAAAGCGGCAATTGGCACTTAACATTTAGCACTTTGCCAGACCCTCCACTGCCCGCTGTTTGGCTAAATGCCGAGTGCTAAATGCCAAGTGCTGTCACTATTATGAAAATCGGCGTTCTCGCTCTCCAAGGCGATTTCGACGCGCACCGCAAACGGCTCGAGGAGCTGGGCGCGCAAGTCGTGTTGGTCAAGAAGCCTGAGCAGCTGGACGAAATCGACGGACTGGTCATCCCTGGCGGAGAGAGTGGTACTTTCTTAAACTTGCTGGGGGAAGCCGGATTTGAAAAGCTGAAGCAGTTTGTTCGAGTCAAGCCGACGTTTGGCACGTGCGCGGGCGCAATCCTTTTGGCCAATGAAGTGGAGAATCCTCGGCAAGAGGGCTTGGGCGCGCTCGACATCCGCATTCGGCGCAACGCCTACGGCCGCCAGATCGACAGCTCCATCCGCACCGGCAAACTGGGAGACTCTCCCCTAGAGATGGTTTTTATCCGTGCACCAAAAATTGAGCGCGTGGGACAGGACGTCGAAGTGGTTGCCACCGAGGGAAGCGATCCCGTAGCTGTGCGGCAGGGACGAGTCATGGCTTCCACCTTCCATCCTGAACTTTCCGACGACACGCGCGTGCATCGCGCCTTCCTCGATTTGGTTCGCAATGGCCGTTAATCGCTTTGGAATTTATGACAAAGAGGTCGACGAACTCAAAGCCACTTCCCAATATCCTGTCTACTCTTCAACAAATTGATAGCGGACATGCTCCAGGCGAAGGCGCCAGAGATACCTAGAGAAGAAGGCTATGACCGCTCGCGGTAAACGGAACACAGGCATGCGGCGTCTGGCTCTGTTCGCCGCTGTATTCGCTCTCGTCGCGGCGCTGTTCGCCTTCTTGCGGCGAGGCCAACGAGAAGCTAAATGGCCGCTAGCTCAGGGAACCATTCAGGAGACAAGAATCGTTCCTGACCACGGACTGGAGACGAAATGGGGTGGCGAGTTAACCTGGAAGGCACAATACCGGGTGGCATACTCCGTCGCGGGTCGCAAATATGCTGTGTGGGCCGACTCGGGCATCCGACACGAAAGCGAAGCTGGCGTTCGAGTGACCTTGCCCCAATCGCG
>WNGJ01007404.1_pt1 | contig 11674 bp, 11 predicted proteins | sample 5400611 | NCBI WGS metagenome assembly WNGJ01 (sample SAMN13153375, study PRJNA577476) | soil metagenome | isolation source: 40 cm soil or saprolite under Garry oak tree replicate 1 | place: USA:California | collected 2016-06-15 | reverse complement strand
GTTGAACCCGAGTTCCTCGCATTGCAGGCGGCATCATGAACGAACCAGAATTTTACAAGGGACGACACTTTACCGCATCCAGGGAAGACTTTGCTGGCGAATGAAAGAAATTGTGCAATTGACCAGGATGCTCCTCAGAAGCGCTCGGTCTCCGGAGGAAACGATATCAAGGGACCGGACCCTACAATGATACGAACCCCTGCGCAAGCTAGTTGGTCCACAGTAGGGGCGATCCCTTGTGGTCGCCCGGTCCACTTGACCAAAGCGTAAAGCTGTGGAGAAAGGAAAGATACGTCGCATGAAGACGTACGATTATATCGTGATTGGTGCCGGATCGGCGGGGTGCGTGCTCGCACCCCGCCTTACTGAGACTGTAAATTACTAAATTAAACTGGTCGAATATTGCTCATTGTGCTGTGGGTGAGATGTCTCAGAACCCATAAAAATCGTCAATGGTGAGACGTTGCTGATGAAAAGAGAAAAACATTCGCCCCATTGAATGGTACAATTTCCGGGTTGCAGAAAGAAATTCTTGACAGAATGGTCTCGTTCTGGAGAGACATTGAGGTATTCCAATGGTGAAGTATCAAGAATTCATCCCTCATCCCGTGCTCCAAGACTGTGTGAAGCGCTTCTGGATCATGGAAAGAGCCTACACGGCACAGGCGTGCATCGAGGAGGTGGTCCCTGACGCCTGTGTCGAACTCATCCTGAATTTTGGCAGCCCCTATGTGCAGCTTGGCAGCACACCTCGGCGTGAGTTGCCGAAGGTTTGCCTCGTTGGGTTGCAACGCCAGCCATTCCTTGTGCAGGCCAACGGTGTTGTCAAAATCGTCGCAGTCCGCTTCTTCGCCTGGGGGGTGCTTCCCTTTCTCAAGCCTCTCGCAGAGCCAAATAGCACGACGAACGTTGAACTTGATGAGGCGTGGCACCAGGTGGTCACCAAGGTGGCAGCCAAGGTTGAGACCGAGAAGTATCAGCAAGCGGTCGAGGATCTTGAAGCGTTTCTGATTGGCAAGCGTCTGACCACCTGGTTGGACCCTGGGCAGGTGCAGACGGCAGCCAAACGGCTCTACGAGACGAAAGGCCAGGTGCGGGTGGCGCACCTGGCCGATTCCTGCTATCTGTCCGTGCGCCAACTGCAACGGCAGTTTGCCGATACAACCGGCGTCTCCCCCAAGACGCTTGCCCGAACCATCCGCTTTGAAACCATCCGCAACCGCCTGATGTTTGAGCCAGACGCCAACCTGACGGATCTGGCTTACGAATGTGGATATACCGATCAGGCTCATTTCATCCATGACTTTCAGGCGTTCGCCAACAAGACCCCCGGAGCGTTTGCTCAGCAGATGCACAAGTTCCAGGCAATGCTGCGCTCTAACGAGCATGTCGTCTTTTTACAATCGCCGTCGTCCATGCTGGATTATACTGAGAACAACTCACCGAGCAGCAAAGGAGGAAAACGAGATGAAGAAGCGCACAATGACCTGCGGCCTTCTGGTGAAGGACTACGACGAAGCACTTGACTTCTATACGAAGAAGCTGGGGTTTGTGGTGGTTGAGGATGTGCCAATAGGTGAGGACAGATGGGTGACCATCACCCTGCCGGGCAATCAAGACGTTGTCCTGGCGCTGCATGAAGCTCACAGCCAGGACGACCTGGCGCTCATCGGCAAGCAATTCGGGAGCTTTCCCCTGCTGGGGATAGACACCGACGATTGCATGGGCGAGTACCAACGCATGAAAGCACTCGGCATCACCTTTCATGGAGAACCTGCAGTTTCGCCCTACGGCACGGGCGTGATGTTTGAAGACCTCTACGGCAACAAGCTCTTCCTGAACCAGGAGCCGGGGGATTAAACAGGCAAAGAAGGAATATCCGTTGAAGAGCATGGATCGCGAGGTCGTGCCGCCCTGCCAGCTTGTCTCCACCGTGGCCTTCGATGGAGAGGGGTTGCGGGACCGTGAAGCGAGCGTTCCGCTGAGTCGTGCGGTTCTCAGATGAGTTGTTCTGGACAGGCGGATCGAGCAGGCGTAGGAAGAGGCAGGAGAAAGGAGCTGAAGCGGGGTCCCGCTTCCGGTTTGAGAGCTCGTAAAGAGTGGATGGGTATCAGGTATGTTGTAACTCTGTAGCTCCAACATAGGCCAGCTTCCTCTGATGATGAACGTTCTTTTGATCCCCGGCGCCTGGATGGGTGCCTGGGACCGGTGACCCGCGGGCTACGCGCGCTGGGTCATCACGTCGAGGAGGTCACGCTGTCCGGACTGTCCAAGGAGGCTGATGTTTCGGAGGTCGGACTGGCGACCCATGTCGCTGATGTGCTCCGGGTCCTCTCCGCCGGCGATCTGCGAGATGTCGTTGTCGTGGGGCACCTCTATTCGGGCATAGTGGCTGGTCAGGTTGCTGATCGCGTGGCGCACACCGTCTTTGTGCAAGCGTTCCTGCCGCACGACGGCAAGTCGATGCTCAACGCCTTCGGCGAGCAAAAGCTGGAGGACGAGCTCCACCAGATCGCCGAACATCAGGGTCGCTGGCCAGCTCCGGTCCTTACGGCCAATGACAGGTATGACCTGTCCACTTGTAAATGCAAAATTTAAACAGATGAAATTTGTATAATTCTCCTGGCGAACACATGAGACGCTGTTTCGGAAAGGAATATGGCTTTCTTGGCTTGTGAAAGGTGTAAACAGCAAAGAAAAAAACAGAGAGAACTAGTATTCGCCAGAAGAATTAGACAGTTTCCGCCATTGGAATGAATTCAACCATTTCCACCCACTCGAGAAAAACGTGAGAGAGGCCGGTCGACCCGTCACAAGATGGCCTGGGTCTCTCTCAAGAGATGCGGGTGGTAAGCAGCTCATCAGCGCATGACCTGACTCGAACAACCCATCTCGCGCCTGCTTGCTACCTTCTCTTACTCTCTCTGACCGTAGATGTACACAAGAAACTGACGCAAGCACACATTGATAGAACTATTGGAGGATTCTCATGTCTACCATATCCCAACAATCAGCAACATCACCTACACCGTCCAAACGCCGCTGGACCACGCTTAAAGTGAGCGCACTCATAGGCGGCCTCATTCTCCTGATCGTGCTGGGGAGCATGGTCTGGTGGCTGTTCTCACCACTGTTCTTCCATAACACCAGCCACGATGCGAATCCGTTCGCTCGCACTCCATCGACTGCCAGTACGCCAGGCCCAGTTATACTGGCAACGGGGGTATTTATCGATAAACTGAACTCGGGCACCGGCCTAGCCAATGATCATGGTTCTGGCAATGTGACCCTTGGCAAGACTGTCGATGGACACTACCTCATCCACTTCGATCATTTGAATATCACCAACGGTCCAGATCTGCATGTCTACCTGGCACCGACAAGCAATTCAACCGATGCCGGGAAAGTAAAGCAGGAAGGGATGGACCTTGGGCGGCTGACGGCGACGGAAGGTTCGTTGAACGTGGCGATACCGACAGATAGTGCCACGAACCTGAAGAGATACCACTCTGTGGTCATCGTCTGTAAAACCTTTTCGGTGATCTTTACGACGGCTCCACTCACCTTCTCCTCGGGATCCTAAGAGACAGCCACCCAGCGTGTGTAAGGTTCCCATCGGCACGCCAGTGGTCGGCGAGAACAGCACCGTGATGGGATGCCGAGGCCTATCACTGGCAGAGGGCGGCAACGCATTTGCCGCTCTTATCGCCTGCTCGTGGCTTATGGCCTATTAGGGGTCAGCGCATCTAAACCTTCGCGTACAGTTTTCAGGTTTGGATGCGGCTCTCCCCTCAAAAGGAAAGAAGAACTTTTATGACTGCTAGGAACACACAGATCATCGCCAACGCGACCGAGGCTTTCCCCCGCGCTTCTCGCCGCCAGTGGATCGGGCTGGCCGTCATCGCCCTGGCCTGTCTGCTCTACTCCCTGGACGCGACCGTGCTGTATCTGGCGGTCCCACAGATCAGCGCGGCCCTGAAGCCGACCAGCTCGCAGTTACTCTGGATTGTCGACATTTACGGCTTCCTGCTGGCCGGATCGCTGATTCCCATGGGGGTGCTGGGTGACCGCATCGGTCGCCGCCGGCTCCTCTTGCTCGGTGCCGCCGCGTTCGGCCTTTGCTCCATCCTCGCCGCCTTCTCCGCCAGCGCCCAAATGCTGATCGCGGCTCGCGCACTGCTCGGGATCGCCGCGGCCACCCTGGCGCCCTCCACCCTGTCCCTGATCCGCAACATGTTCCTCAACCCGCAGCAGCGCACCTTGGCCATCGGGATGTGGGCTGCCAGCTTCTCGGCCGGTGCCGCGATCGGCCCGCTGGTCGGCGGCGCACTGCTCGCCCACTTCTGGTGGGGCTCCGTGTTCCTGGTGGCCGTCCCGGTAATGCTGCTGCTCCTCGCGCTGGGGCCACGGCTCTTGCCGGAATACCGCGATCCCGGTGCGGGTCGGCTGGACCTGCTCAGCGCGGCCTTGTCGCTGGTCGCCGTGCTGGCGGTCATTTACGGCATCAAGCAGCTCGCCCAGGACGGCGCGGGATGGGGGCCTTCGATGGCCATCCTGGTAGGCCTGGCTCTGGGCGCCGTGTTCATCGGCCGCCAGCACAAGCTGACCCACCCCCTTCTTGACCTCCGGCTCTTCCGCTCGCGGGACTTCAGCGCCTCGTTGGCCATCAACACGCTCGGCTTTTTCGTGGCCTTCACAGGCTTTCTCTTCATTGCGCAGTACCTGCAACTCGTGCTCGGGATGGGACCTCTGGATGCTGGCCTGTGGACGCTGCCGTCGAGCGTCGGCCTCGTCGTCGGTTCCCTGCTTGCGCCGCTGTTCGTGCTTTGGGTTCGTCCGGCTTATGCAATGGCAGTCGGCTTGGGAGTCATGGCAGTCGGCTTCGGCGTGCTGACCCAGATCGGTGGAGCCCACGCCCTCTGGGTCGTGGTGACCGGATCCGTTCTCCTGGCTCTGGGCATCGCACCGGTAGGCACCCTGGCGACCGACCTGATCGTTGGGGCGGTCCCACCCGAGCGGGCCGGCGTGGCGTCGGGACTTGGGGAGACGAGTTCCGAGTTGGGTGGGGCGCTTGGCATCGCGCTTCTCGGGAGCCTGGCGACCGCACTGTATCGCCACGAACTGTCCGGCACCATCGCGCACGAGGTCCCCCATCACGTTGCCAGGGTGGCGCAAGACACGCTCGGCGGCGCGCTCTCGGTGGCCTCCCAGTTGCCTCACGCACTTGGCCTGGCGCTCATCGCCTCGGCTTGTGCCGCCTTCGCTGATGCGTCCGTGCTCATGTTCAGCCTGTGTGTCGGCATCGCGCTCTTGGCGGCCCTAGCTGCAGTCGTGCTGCTGCGCGGGCGAAAGGGTGCAGCCTCGCCCGACCAGCAACCGGAACCGGTGCCCCATGACACAGTGAAAGAAAGCGTTGCCTAGTGCATACTCAAGAACTCCTTGTAACGACTACTGGCTCGGAAGCGAACGTAACCGAAAAGAACCTGCTTGCCCGCTGGGGCTTTACGACTGAGGAGATCACCTCGTTGCTCTGGCTGCAACAGTGGTACAAAACTGGCGGTAGCGACCGCGCTGTCATTGTACGCTACCTGGAGTTCCTCCGGCTCCTGGTTCGCAGCGGCGAACTTGAACTGTAACCATGAGCGAAAGAGAACGCCGCACGGAGGAGAATGATGGCTGTGCCAGGTTGATTGGAATCAGTCCACCTTACTTATTGACGTCAAGGGTATTGAGGACACAGAGATGAGTATGAACAAATTGACCGCCTTTACCATTGCAGCGCAGTACACCGCAGCCATAGCCGCGCAGAATGAAGAACGCATGCAGGTTCTGCGTGCTGGCAGTTATAAGCTAGACGCTGTTTACCTGGACGCCTACGGGGTTGCCCCTCTTGCAGAGCCTGAGGGCAAGGGCACGTATCGTTCCCTCTTCAGCGCCTTCCCCGATGGCGACCTTGCGGTGACGCGTACCATCGCGGGCGCCGAGGTAGTTGTTCAGGAATGGACGTTCAGCGGCACCCATACCAGACGGACTGAGCGCGGGGCCTTTCGCGGTCACATGCACGAGCAGCCGACCGGCAGAGAGGTGCGCTTGCGGGGCGTCTCCATCTATGACATCATCCGTGGACTGATCCAACGCGAAACCATCTATATCGATAACGCCACACTACTCGTCGAGTTGGGAGGCCTCCCATAAAGATGCAGCACACTCCTCGCAGTCTCGGGACGCTGGTGATAGCAACGCGTGTAGTCGCAGCGTACCCAGGACCATGGCGGACGCGCTCCATCATCATGTGCCTCGCCGCAAGCTGTGCTTTGATGATGATCGGCTTTGGCATCTCCACACCAGTCTTTGCCAAACGCCTGGGCGAACTTGGTTCCGGGGTGGAATCGCTCGGCTTCATGACGATGGCGTCGGCCCTCGCGCAATTCCTGCTGGCCCCCTGCACGGGAACATGGGCCGACCGCTTCGGGCGCCGCCCCTTCGTCCTCCTCGCCCTGGCAGGACTCACCATCACCAATCTCGCCTTTCTGTCGGCACAGTCCGTCAGCCTCTTTATTGCCCTGCTGCTGCTCGACTTCGTCGCCGTTTTTGGCATGGAGTTTCTCGAGCCACAGATGGTGTTCTATCTCTACAAGACGCTGGCGTTGACTCCGGCCCAATACGGGTTCATCATGGGTAGTTATGGGCTGGCCCTGTTGTTTGGACAGGCGGGACTGGGGCGACTGGGTGAGCGCCTCGGCAAGAAGCCGATGATTGCGCTTGGCTTTCTGCTCACCTCGGCCCTGCCTCTCGGTCTGCTGCTCTTCCACCGGCTCGCTCTACTCATCCTGGTAACCTTGCTCGCCGGGTTGGGAAGTGCCTTGATCACGCCTGCATTGGAGAGTTCCTACCTGGATATGACGCCAGAGCAGCACCGCTCACTTATCATGGGGGTGAGAGAGTCGGCGGTCTCGCTGGGTGCGGTGGTAGGCCCCTTGCTGCTCGCTTTCAGCAGCCGCTGGCTGTCGCCGCAGAGCGTCTTTACGGTGGCGCTCCTGGCCGCGCTTGCTGCCGTGATCCTGACTCTGGCGGTGCTCAAGCTGCAAGGTGGCCGCGGGGCACGCAGTACCGAAAGAGACACGTCCGAACGGGCCGTGCTCGTGTTCTCGACGCTGTACAGCATACTCGAGGAAGTGCAGGTGATGCGCCAACCAACGTCGCTCCTGGCTGAAGCTGAGAACACCGCCGACCTGACTCTGCGCTCTACTACGGCCCTGTCAGAATGGCACTGACAGGCCCTTTACGGGGATTGCATGGATCTGAGCAATAACGCTCACCTGCATGCTGCTCTTGCTTACACGGTTTTTCAGGAGTTTTTAACTTCGAAGTCCAAGATAGTTACTCATGGTTTATCTCATTGATCTGAGAAGGAGGGAAGGCAATGCCCAGCAGATACCGCTCAGGGGAAAGTATCCCTAGATGTAATGGTGTTATCCGTGGTGGGACAACGATAGTGATTGATGAGCTTGTCGAGATTGGAGAGTTGAAACTGATTTCAGAAAATAGTCCCTGTTAGGGACTTTCATGGACATCTCTACCTTTGCTTTTGTAGTACAAATGGACTAAAATAGCTTCGTGAGTGAGACGAAAACCACGTCTCATTCACTTGAGTACCGCCAGTTCGGCGGGAATTGACGCCTGACTGAGATTGTGTAAGACGTGGTATCAAGACCATGCAACAGTCGGTGATGCAGGAACACGACATCATGTAGGCGTGTCCTACATGTCTACATTCGTGAGAATGGTGTACGAGAGGAGTGATCATGAGCATTTCGTTTCCAGGAGAGTCACCTGAGTACCGGGCGGCGCGCGACCGGCTGCTCAAGCAGGAGGTCGAGCTGCGCCGCGCTACCGAGGCGGTGGCCGCCGCCAGACGCGAGCTGCCGCCCGGCGGGGCCGTCCCGGAGGACTACGTCTTCCAGGAGGCAGAACCCGGCGGCACCCCGACCGACGTGAGGCTGTCGGAGCTGTTCGTGCCCGGCAAGGACACGCTCGCGATCTACAGCTTCATGTTCCCGCGCGCGCTCGACGACGAGCGGCCGTGCCCGTCGTGCACATCCTTTCTCGATGCGTTCGACGGTGCCGCGGAGCACATCACGCAGCGCATCAATCTCGCGGTCGTCGCGAAAGCCCCGCTGCCGCGCATCCTTGCCCATGCACAAGAGCGCGGCTGGCTGCGGCTGCGGTTGTTGTCCTCGGCCGGCAACACCTACAACCGCGACTACTTCGGCGAGACCGCGGAGGGAACCCAAATGCCGATGCTGAACGTGTTCCGGCGCGACGGCGAAGCGATCCGCCACTTCTGGGGCTCGGAGCTCCTCTACGCGCCGACCGAGCCTGGGCAGGATCCCCGCCACACCGATTCCATCGACCCGCAGTGGAATCTGTTCGACTTCACGCCCGAGGGGCGCGGGACCGACTGGTATCCGGAGCTGAGCTACTCCTGACTGCCGTCGTCTGGCCAGGACTCGACACTACGACGTCACCACCGAGCGCTGCCGAATCGTCATCACGCAGACGTGCCGTTTCGTGTGCCAACAGCTCTGCTGATGGAAGTTTGAACAAAAAGGATAAACTTTCTTAGCCTCAGGTTGTAAATGTTTAAATTCTGTGAGCGGTTTCTACACAATTATGTGGGCAAACCTAGAGATGCTTTTTCTGAAATGTCTATGGCTTTCCTCGCTCGTGAGGCCCTTCAAGCAGCATATGGAAGAGAGAATGCCAACCACTATTCGCCCGAACAATTGTGTAGAAACCGCTCACGGAATTTAAACATTTACACTGAGGCATCTGCCGCACAAGTATTGTTGCTAGAGGCCGGTGGGGTGGATGAGAATCCGAACATCCACGATCCTGCTGGTCTGTTTGCACTCCGAGAGGGCGAAGAGGACTGGGCCTATTCTACTGCTCCACAGAAGTATGCCGCCGACCGGGCGCTGCACTGGCCGCGAGGAAAAGTGCTCGGCGGGAGCAGTTCACTCAACGGCATGATCTACGTTCGTGGGCATCGCACTGACTATGACAATTGGGCCTATCTGGGAAATGCCGGGTGGGATTACGAAAGTCTCCTGCCATACTTTAAGCGCTCCGAGGACTTCGACCGAGGCGAATCCCGGTATCATGGACAGGGTGGTCCCTTGCACGTGCTTTCACAGTTTGAGCCGCATCCCGTCAACAAGGCTATTATCGCGGCTGCTGTTGAAAAGGGCTATCCCCACCGGGACGACTTCAATGCTGACGCCGACGAGATCTACGGTGTCGGTGCCTGCCACTTGACAATCAAGGACGGCAAGCGCCATAGCACAGCCAGCGCGTTTCTGAAGCCAGCGCTAGCACGTCCCAATCTCACAGTACTTACTCGTGTATTGGCGCGGCGACTTCTGTTCGATGGGACGCGCTGCATTGGCGTGGAGTACACCCACGATGGTGATCTCAAGCAGGCGCATGCTACGACAGAAGTCATCGTCAGCGGTGGAACATTGGTATCCCCGAAGCTTTTGCTGCTCTCAGGCATCGGACCGACAGACCAGCTTCGTCACCTCGGGATTGATGTCCTCGTCGATCTGCCAGGAGTCGGCCAGAATCTGCATGATCACACGCTTTCGCCTAGCATCTACGCAGCGAAGCAGAGGGTGCCACCACCTGTGCCCGGTCTCCAATTAAATTAATACACAGCCAATTGTTCTGGTCTAGCGACAACAGGCTACCCGGTCCCGATCTCCAGCCGCTGTTCTTCCATGTTCCCGTCTATGTGCCTGGCATGTCTGGACCGGCAGATGGGTATACCCTTATGGCAGGGCACATTCGCCCGGCAAGCCGGGGCTTCCTGCGGCTTACCTCGGCTGATCCATCGGTTCCGCTGGAGATTAATCCCAACTACCTCTCGGTGCAGTCCGACGTGAATGCCCTTGTGCAGGCACTGGAAATGTGCCGTGAGATAGGTGCGGCGAAGGCTCTGGATGAATGGAACGGTGGTGAACTCTATCCTGGCCCAGACGCTGTCAGTAAAACAGAGCTCGAACGCTATGTCAGGCAGTCCGTTATCACGTACCATCACCAGGTAGGTACCTGCAAGATGGGCGTGGACGCGATGTCCGTAGTTGACCCCACCTTGCGTGTCTATGGTGTGGAGCGACTCCGTGTGGTCGATGCATCGATCATGCCGAGTGTGACATCGGGGAATACAAATGCGCCAGCCATCATGATCGGCGAAAAAGCGGCTGATATGATCAAGGCGACAAGTAGGGCATAAAAGTTCAGCCAGAGAGCATGATGGACTAAACTCCATTTTCTATCTCATGTATCTCGGTTTCTATCTCTTTCCCTATGGGCAGTTCGTGCCCCGTTGGACACGCTGGATCATGTTTATGGGGATAGGAGTAAGTATCTTCCTCATCATCTTCCCTCGCTATTCATCTGCATTACTGAATGCAAATCCTGGCTCTAAAATTTCTAGGCTTCTCTTTGGAAGAAATCAAGCACTGCTTGCAGATCGGCCCAACCGTTCTGCAAGAATCTCTCTCCTTCCAGCAAGCCATGATGCAAGAAAAAAGGACCCAGCTCGATAACATCATCCAGGCCATCGAGGAAACAGAACAACTGCTGCAACCTCACTCCCACTGCTCTCCGGTAATATGTTTTCACTCAATTGATCTGGATCTACCACTGCACGCAGCGTCGCTTTGAATGGTGCCAGAACTTGTTCAGCGTCATATGTACGAGGGTAGAAACGCTGATCGATGAAGGTCTGAAGAAAGGTGCGTAGAGGCAAGAACAGTACAACCGTCCTTCACACAAAAATCGTACGCACACTCCTTCGTCCCAAGAGCATTGTGTCCTCTATGGTATAATATCTATATGAAAAGCCCTTCTGCCACTAACGTGTATAGTAGGGTTGACCCTTGCGGTCAACCAATAAGCATCAACCTAAGAAAAGCCCATCAAATGCTGTGGGGTGAGAGCAAGTGGAACGCTTTCAGATGGCGATGGCGCGGCAGGAGGACAACCCTGTCATGCTGAGCACATTCGCTCCGCTCAGTGTAAACTCCACGAAGCATCTCAAGGCCCAGCGAGACAGACCCTTCGCTGCGCTCAGGGTGACAGGGTGCCCTCGCCCTCTGGAATCCGAACCTGAGTCTTAGGTTGATGCCTATTGGTTGACCCTTGCGGTCAACCTCCACGCGGGGCGGTCAACCTCCACGCGCGGCGCTCAACCTCGCTCTGGCGGTCTGGCCCACCCACCTCATACACCCAAAACTTTACCGAGCAATTTCCTCCTTATCTACCCAAAATACCGAGCGCACCCCAATTCTCACCTACCTACCACACACCATATCTCGAACATACCATGGCCCTCCTGCCACAAACGTATATAGTAGGGTTGATCCTTGCGGTCAACCTGGGGGGGGTCTTGGGGGGGGTCGCGCCCCCAAATTTTCAAATTTTGTTGACATTTCACAAATCAACTGGTATGCTTAACACAGACAAAATTACATACACTGACCCGCGTTGAACGAACAAAGTATGAGGATGGGCACCGACAGCGATCCGATAAAGAGTGGAAGTTCGGAATGGGAAAGCCCTCTCAGAACGCCTTCGTGAGCGGCTGACCGAAGAAAGCCTGCTGCAAGCA
>WNGJ01051843.1_pt1 | contig 11675 bp, 6 predicted proteins | sample 5400611 | NCBI WGS metagenome assembly WNGJ01 (sample SAMN13153375, study PRJNA577476) | soil metagenome | isolation source: 40 cm soil or saprolite under Garry oak tree replicate 1 | place: USA:California | collected 2016-06-15 | reverse complement strand
TCGCCCAGAACACGGACGACGAATTCGGTTGCAGCAACGCGACCGACAGTGGGACGCTCAGCACCGCGATGATCGAGCTGAGCGAGACGTAGCCGGTCAGCCAGAGGCAAATCCCCCAGATCGCGATGGCGAGGAGCACAGCAACTGGCGCGAGCGCCAGAAACATCCCCGCCGCTGTCGCGACTCCCTTACCGCCTTTGAAGCTGACGTAGGGCGAAAACATGTGGCCGAGAACCGCTGCTGCCCCAACAGCGACTGAAAGCCAGACTGGATGCGAAAACACAAGCACCGGCACAGCGCCCTTGGCGATGTCGATCAGCGCGACCGGAATCGCATACTTCCAGCCGAGGATCCGGTAGACGTTGGTGGCGCCCAGGTTCTTGGAGCCATGCTCGCGCAGGTCGATCCCCCGCCCTACCCTGCCGGCGATGTAGCTCGTCGGTGTGGCGCCGAGCACGTAGGACGCCAGAATCGCGAGAATGGCGTTCAGCGCCGGCCTCGTTTGCGCCGGAACTTGATGGTGAGCGGCGCACCGGTGAACTCCCAGGCCTCGCGGAACCCGTTGTGGAGATAGCGCGCGTAGGACTCGGGGATTGCTTCAGGCCGGTTCGCCACGACGGCAAAGCGCGGCGGCGCGGTGCCGACCTGTGTTGCAAAAAACAGCCGCACCGACTCGCCCACCGGCTGGGGCGGCTGCTGCCGCGCCAGGAGCGCCTCCAGGACGCGATTCACCTCGGCGGTGGGGACGCGCTTCTGCCGCTCCTCCGCGACCGCGACGATCGCCTCCAGCAGCCGCGTGACGCGCTGACCGGTCTTCGCCGACACGTAGAAAAACGGAATGAATTCGAGAAATGGCGCGCGCGCCTTGATGTCCCGCTCGCCATCTCGCGCCGTGTTGGTCTCTTTCTCTTCGATCAGGTCCCACTTGTTCACCGCGATGATCACCGCGGCGCCGCGGTCCCAGGCCTCGTTGGCGATCTTCAGGTCCTGGGCGTGCATCCCATCCTTCGCGTCGACGACGAGCAGGCAGACGTGTGCCCGCTCCATGGCGCGCGAAGTACGCAGCGTCGAGTAGAACTCGAGATCTTCCTCCACCTTGCTGCGCTTGCGCAGCCCGGCCGTGTCGATGAACACGAGCTTGTGGCCTTCGTAGTCGAACGGCGTATCGATGGCGTCGCGCGTCGTCCCCGGCTCAGCGGAGACGACCAGTCGGTCCTGGCCCAACAGCTTGTTCACCAGGCTCGACTTGCCGACGTTCGGCCGGCCGACGACGGCAACCTGGATTGCCTCCTCGTCTTCGGCCTCCGGCGCGTCCGGCAGCAACGCCACGACCTTGTCGAGCAGGTCGCCGCTGCTCTTCCCGACCGCCGCGGAAACGGCAAACGGGTCACCGAGGCCCAGCTCGTAGAATGCCAACTGGCGCGTTTCGTCCGGCAGCTCGTCGGCCTTGTTCACCACCAGCAGAAGCGGCCGCTTGGCCTTGCGCAGATACTGAGCGATTTCGAGGTCCATCGGGTGGATGCCGGACTCGATATCCACGACAAAGAGCAGCACGTCGCTATCGGCAATCGCCTGCTCCACCTGCCCGCGGATCGCGCGGTTCATGGGATCGTCCGACCCCGGCACCAGGCCGCCGGTATCGACCAGCCAGAACCGCCGCCCGTTCCACTCTGCGGGCGCGAAGTGACGGTCGCGGGTCACCCCTGGCTGCGCGTCCACGATCGCCTGGCGCCGCCCGATGATGCGGTTGAAGAGGGTCGACTTGCCGACGTTGGGGCGGCCGATGATCGCTACTGTAGGAGTGCTCATCAGGATTCACACCCTGAAGGGTGTGCTCGGCAGACATTGTCCTTAAGGACAATGCTTCGCCGAGCACAGGCTTTAGCCTGTGAAATAATCACGCAGCCACCGCTTCCCCAACCAACGCATCCGCAAAGTCGTAGGAGAGCTTCACCGGCATCGGCAGCTGTGCCGCGAGGTCGTGAGCCTCCATGTCATCCATGAACAACAGGTCGTCGTTGACGGACTCGGCGGGCAGCAGCGCGAGATCGAGATCGCGGCGATCCTTCAGCGCCGCGAGCACTGCCTTCCCTGGCAACAGGCCCGCCGTGGTCACGGACGGGCCGAACAACGTGTTCTCGAGTGCCAGGATCTCGAAATGCGCCCCGGTGCTCGCCGTCAGGTCGCCGACGACTTGCGGCATCAGCGGCCCCATGGTGGTGCCGGTGACGATGCCGATGCGCTTGCCGCGCCACGCATCGGGCTCGATGTGCGCCGCCTGAATCCGCGTCTGGAGATAGCGGACGGACCCCACGCCGTTCTCGCGCTGCTCGAACTCGCCGTACCATTCCGCCGGCGGCAGCGGCATGTCGGCCTGCAGATACAGATCGTCCGCCCCGTAGCACCACGGCGCTCCGCGGTCGGCAACCGCGCGGGCGGCGAAATCGCCTACGGTGTCGAGGGCGGCTCGGCATTCCTTTCGGGTGGGCTGGCGCACGAGCGCGTGCTTGCTGAATTCGGTCAATGCGACTGGGACCACCGAGACTGACAGGACCGCCGGACCAATGCCGTACAGGTCGGTCAGCGTACGCACGAGCTGCGCGCCGTCGTTGATGCCGGGGACCAGGACCACCTGGGTGTGGAACGAGATCCCCCGCTCCCCGAACCAGCGCAGCTGCGGGATGACATCGGGAGCCTCGGGATTGCGGAGCAGCCAGCGGCGCACCACAGGATCGGTCGCATGCACCGAGACGTAGAGTGGCGAGAGCCGGTACTCCACGATGCGCTCGAGGTCCCACGGCTTCAGGTTGGTCAACGTCGCGAAGTTGCCGTAGCGGAACGACAGGCGGTAATCGTCATCCCTGATGTACAGGGCCTGGCGCATGCCCTGGGGGTTGCCGTCGACGAAGCAGAAGTCGCAGTGGTTGGCGCAGCGCCGAATCCGGGGCGGCTCCAGCATGACGCCCATGGGCAGCCCTTCAGGCCGCTCGACGTCGTACTCGATCTCCTCCCCCGACCGACGGCAGGCGCGCCCGGAGCACGAATTCATCGTCGGCGGTCAGGAATTCCCAGTCGAGAAAGTCCTCGAGGCCCTTGCCGTTGACCTCGAGCAGCTCGGTTCCTGGGACGATTTCGAGGGCGGCACCCAACGATTCAGGTGCCACCGCCTGTACACGAATCACGTCTGCCCGCCTAGAGGTTCAAGGAGTTTCTGAAGCTAACGACGCAACTTCAACGGATAATGTAGCTTAGGCGAGGTCGTGCGGCAAGAACGTCGATTCTCGTCTGATCGGTTGCTCCAGAAGCGGCAACCGCCCGGATCACGTGGGTCCCCGGCGTAAGGACATATCGAGAATTGTGGATTTGTCGACCATCCACGAACCAGCGGACGGCGCCGTCTCCCGGTGTCGCGGTGGCGCGCAAGGCGATCGTGGCGTAACGGGGGTCGACCCCGGGAGGGATCTCGTACCGGTCGCCGGAGCGGGGCGAGACGATCTGAAACTGGGCGCCGCCGCCCCTCGCCGCCGTCTTACCTGCCGCCGCCTTACCATTCTGCTCCGCCCATTCACCTGCCGCCGCCTTACCATTCTGCTCCGCCCATTCCACGTACTCCGCGGGCCACACGATCGCTCCGCCCTGGTGCCAGTCGCAGTCCTTGGCCGGCGCGGTGCCGGGCAGGAACCATTCGTCGAGGTCCGGACACCCCCCGCTCGCCCGCAGCCCCGAGAGCGCGCAGACACGCACGCGCGTGGCTCCGGCGGCGCGCGGGCTCCGCAGCTCGCCCGGCACGAAACGGCGTGCCGTGACCAGCATCGCCCGATGCAGTAGCGGACCGGCGCCGGTTATGCCACTCACACTGCGCATCGGCTGGCCATCGAAATTCCCGACCCAGACCGCGACGGTGAACCCGCCGGTGACGCCGACCGCCCAGTTGTCGGTAAAGTGGTGACTCGTGCCGGTCTTGACCGCGGCCTGGAACGGGAAGTCGAACGGCGTTTCGATCCCGAAGCCGGGAATCCGCGCCGTGGGATCCGCGAGGATGTCGAGGACCAGGGCCGCGGACCCCTCCGATACGAACCGGCGATCCTCCGTGGACTGTTGCTTGGGACCGACGGCGCGCCACTCGGTCTCGCGCCACACGCCACCCGCCGCCAGGCCCCGATAGCCATTGGCGAGCTCGAGCAGCGTCACGTCGCCATTGCCCAGCGCCAAACCCAGCCCATAGAACTCGGCACTGCGCGTCAGCGAGCCGAACCCTGCCCCATGGAGGATACGCAGGAGACTCGCCGCCCCGAGCCGATCGGCCAGCTCCACCGCCGGCACGTTGTACGAGCTCGCGAGCGCTTCGCGTACGCGGACCGGCCCGTGGAAGCGCCGGTCGTAGTTGCGCGGCTGGTAGGGACCGGTCGACGTCGCGTAGGCACGAGCGACATCCGGTAATACCGACGCCGGCGTGTAGCCCCGCTCGAACGCCAGGCCGTACAAGAACGGCTTCAGGGCCGAGCCCGGTTGCCGCGGGGAGACGACCATGTCCACCTGGCCCGACGAATCGGCCCAGAAATCGGGCGATCCCACCCAGGCGAGCAGCTCGCCGGTGCGGTTGTCGAGCACCACCAATGCGGCCTCGCGCACACCGCGATCGGATAGACTGTTCACGGTGTGCCTGATCTCTGCCTCGAGCGCGGTCTGCAGCGGCAGGTCGAGCGATGTGCGCCACACGCCGCTCGTGGCGCTGGTGTCGAGCCGCTGCAGTATTCGGCTCGTGAAATGCGGCGCGAGAAATGGCGGGCTGGAGCGCAGCGTGACCAGCGGCTCGCGGCTGGCGCGTTCGAGCGCGTCGGCGGTCGCGTAGCCGTACCGGCCGATCCGGCCGAGTACCAGCGTACGCCGAGTGCGCGCGCGATCGGGTGCGACGAACGGGTTATCGGCCGATGGTGCGCTCGCCAAACCCGCCAGCAGCGCCGCCTGCCCCAGCGACACCTGCGCGGCGGTGGCATTGAAGTAGAGGGCGGCGGCCGCGTCGACACCGACGGTGCCCTGCCCCAACGGAACACGGTTCAGGTACTGCTCCAGGATCTGCTGCTTTGTGAGATGTGCTTCGAGACGGAGCGCCCAGACAGCCTGCAGCACCTTGCCGCCCCACGTGCGGCTGGTGCCCGGGCGCAGGAGCCGTGCGAGCTGCATCGTGATTGTGGAAGCACCGGACCGCACCCGGCCGGCGTGCAGGTTCTCCTTGATCGCGCGGCCGACGGCACGCAGATCGACACCGTGATGATCGTAGAAGCGATGATCTTCGCCCGCGACGAATGCTTCGAGCACATCCGGATCGATCTCGCCAAGCGCGAGCCAGCGCTGTAACGAGCCATCGCCCGCACGCGTGCTCCGCAACACCAAGCCGTTGCGGTCTTCCAGGGTGATACTTCCTACGCTGGGTGGTGCAATGAATGCGTGTGGCAGCGGCAGTGCCACCCAAACGGCAGCCGCGATCGCACCGGCGGCCAGCGAGGCCCCCACGAGAACAACTATCCGCTTGCGCCGGCTCATGGCACGCGCGGGGTCACGGTGAACACACCGCCATCGCTCCGTCCCTGCACCGCCGGGTTGTACATCTCTTCCGCGTGCGCGGGAGGCCGCATGAACGTGCCCGGCGTCGTCGCGCGCGCGACATAGGTCGCGCTATAGCGGCCGGTCCAGAGCACCGTGGCGACGTAGACCACGCGGTCGTCGCGTAACTCTTTATGATCGAACGGCGACCACCAGCCGGCGTCCCAGCTGCCGTAGTACCAGCCCCATGGGTAATAGCCTTCGTCCGCCTCGCGCTCTTCTGTGGGTTCACGCTCGGGCGCTGCGGCTCCTGGACCGGGCAGCTGACCGGTCGTGCGCAGGCTCAAATCCACCGCCTCGAGCCCCGCCGGCAGCGGATCGGTCAGCGCCACGAACTGCCGGTCGGCCGGCACCGTGATGCGGAGCCGCACCCGCACCAGCGAGCCCTCGGTCACGCTGACAATCGGCTTCCCGGTCTCGTAGTCCTCGTACCACCGTTCGACCTGAATCCCCTGCTGATCGGGTGTAACCGGACGTTGGCGCGGCGCCTCGTGCACCGTGGCGTAGAAAAACAGCGGCGGGGCGCCGGTGCGGGCCCCTCCTCGATCAGTCGTTCGGACGCTGATAGTGACGCGCTGGCCGCCTCCGCCACCGGGGGCGTTGGCGACCGCTCCGGTCAGTGGCAGGGTCAGTTCACGCAGCGGTTCGCCGTTGGAGCGATAGATGACCTGATTCCCCGCCCGCACTTCGTAGCCGCGCTGCGAGGCGCGCGCCTGCCGCGCGGTGAAGTCGGCGAGCGCCGCGGCCGCGGTCCCGTAGTCCTGCGTATTCCAGTAACCCCAACCGGTGGCGCTGCGACCCTGCTCGACCAGTGTTTCGACGAGCGGCGCAATCAGCGCATTCGTGGAATCGACGACAAGCGTCGCGGACAGCAGACGAGCGATCGGCCGCTGCCGCGACCAGAAATAGAACCAGTGTCCGACCAGCGCCGAATCGGGCAGTGCCGCCCGGCGGCCTTCGATCTTCACAGACGCCCAGATCGGTGCAATGAGCTGGCGTGCGGCGTTGCCGGCGCCGCGGCGGGCCATCATCTGCGACAGCCGGAGCCGGTCTTCCCAGGAGAGCTGCGCGGCCTGGCGGAACAGCTCGTTCTCGGTCGGCAAATCCGGCCGGCCCAGCCGGCTCAGGAAGTCCGCCGCGGCCACCTGCTCCGCCAGGACGACCTTGAGGTCGGAATACCAGGTGGCGACGGGAGCCATGATCGTGCCGCGCTCGTGCGCGCTGCGATACAGGTAATTGCCGAGCCGCGCCAGGACGGAATCGCGTATCGGAATCCCGGCATCGCGGGCCGCCAGCAGCGCCTCGCCCGCGTACGAGCTCAGCCACGGCGTCGTCCAATCCTCTGCCGACCAGAGGCCGATGCCGCCATCGGGCCGCTGGCGCCCGCTCAGCACCGCCACACCCTTCTCGATATCGGCACGGGCCCGCTCTGGGGGGAGCCCAGGCAGCTGTACACCGCCCACGGTGCCCGCGCGGTAGAGCGCGATCAGGGGAAGCATTTCGCTCGAGATCTGCTCGGAGCAATCGAACGGATAGACCGACAACCACCGGTAACTGCCCGCCAGCACCGCGAGCGGTGTGGTGCCGATGCCGAGCTCCAGGCGCGAGCGATCGGGGTCGACCGGCTCCGGGAGATCGATAACGACGGTTGCCGTGTCGACGACGCTGCCCGTCGCCGTAAACGCCCGCGGCGTGAAGACCGGCCGGCCGGCGAGGCGCACGAGCACCGCGTCGGAATCATTCTGCGACGCGACGTCGAAGCGGAACGACGTCGAGTCGGCGGTCGTGTCACGGAACGAGAAACGGACCTCGCTCCCTCGGCCCGGCGCGAGCGTGACCGTGCGCGTCGCCGCGCCGGCGCGAACCACTCCCTGGGCGTTGGAGCGCACGGTGACGGTCGGTGTGCCGCCGGCGCGCTGGTTTACCACGACGCCGGCGGTGAACTGATCGCCAGAGCGCAGGAAGCGCGGCAGCGCGGGACGCGCGAGCAGGGGCCGGGTGACGAGCAGCGGCGATTCCCCGTGCCCGTAGCGGTCGCCTGCCGTGACGGCGACGGCCATGACGCGGAACGTCGTCAGATTGTCGGGCAGCTTCGCCGCGGCGACGGCGGCGCCGCTCGAGTCTGTGGTGACTTCACCGAGGAAGAACGCGGTGGCGGCAAAGCGGGAGCGCAGGATGTCCCCGCCGCCGAGCCCGCCTCCCCCACCGATACTCCCTCGAGCTCCAGCACCTGGGGCGCGATCGCGATGAGGTTGCTCGCGAGCCGCAGACTGACGCCTCGTGGCTGGTACAGCAGGTCCAGCGGATCCGGTGTCTTGTAGCCTGTCAGCGACAAGACGCCTTCGTCCACGGCCCACAGCGTCACCTCACTGCGGCGGCCGCGGCCGCCGCCATCGCGCACACGGATCTGGACGCGCGCGCTGTCTCCGGGACGGTACTCGGCTGCCAGCGGCTTCACGTCGACAGCGAGTCGCTTCACTTCCGGCGTGACGCGCAGCTCGGTATAGCCGACGCGGAGCGTCGGGCGGCCCGGATCGGCGATCCCGCCCGGCGGCGCGCTGCGGCCCCGCACCAGCACCATCGAGACGAAGACGTTGGGCGCGTACGCCTCGGTGATTTTGAACTTGAGCGATGTAGCGCCGGCGGTGAGGCGCATGCGCCGCTGCTCGATCAAGCCCTCGCGCTCGACCGTGATCCACGCCTCAGCGTCGGTAAACGGCGACGCGACCAGGATCGTGGCGGTGTCCCCGACGGCGTAACGCGTCTTGTCGGGGATCAGGTCCATCTTGAACTGGCTCTCGTCGTTCCAGGGAATCCAGTCTTTGCCCGTCGCCCAGCGATAGAAACTCGTCGACGCCGCGCGGCCGGCTTCGTCCGTCGCGCGGAACGACACGATGTACGTCCCGCCGGCGCTGGGCGTGAAGCCGCAATTCACCGGATCTTCGGCGCTCACGAGATCGCAATGGCCCACCGTGTCGGCCACCCATTCGCCGATCTGTTCTTCGACCCCCTCGCGCGCTCGCTGCACCCGATGCCACTCTCGACGCACGACCGTGCCGCGGATTTTTACTCCGGTGGCATGACGCCCGTCGGGTCGCGCCGCGAGCACGGCGACCTGTTGTGGCGTGCCGGCTTTCCAGAAGTAGTCGTTCCCGAGCGGCCGGGCGGCGATGTAAAAGGACGCCGGATGGACCAGCACGCTCGCCGAGGCCGACACCGTCTGGCGGTTGACGTCGGTGACGGTCGCCTGCAGCCGGGTGTCGGCCGGACGGCCCTCGAACGCGCTGAGTGGAACACGCAACGTGAGCCGGCCCGCGGCGTCGAGTGTATCGACGCCACTCGATGTCGAGCGCGTCTGGGTGCGCGTGGCGCTCCCCTCCCCCTCCCACTCTTCCCACCACCAGCCGTTCTCGCCGAGGTAGTAGCGGCCGAGGCCCGGGATGTTCAGCCCCCCGGCCCATCCGGGCGTGACGTTCAGCGTCCAGGTGACGGCAGCATGCGCCATCGGCGCGCCGAAGAGATAGCGCGCTTCGACGTTGCCGTGCAGCGAGTCGCCCGTGAAGCGTGGCACCGAGTCCGCAGTCACCGTCACAAGGAATTCCGGCGGCCGGTACTCGGCGACTCGGTAGGTAGTACTCCCCACGTCCTGCCACGCGCCTCGCTTGACTTGGAGCGTGACATTGTATGTGCCGAGCGGCAGGTCGGACCCGAGCTTCAGCGTCTGCGCCGCCGTGCCGAATGAGGAGAGGCGCACGATCGAGTCGCGCAACACGCCACCTTCACGATCGTGGAACAGCCAGCGCAGCGAGTCGCCTGCGGCAGGCACGCGCAGCGCGCCGAGGGCGCCGCTGCGGACGATCGCCTTGACGTAGACCGGCTCGCCGGGCCGATAAATACCACGCTCGGTGAACACGGCGGCAGCGACCGGCAGCCGGTCGCTGCCCCAGGCCGAGCCCACATTGAACTGCCAGGGCGAGAGCTCGCCCGACCAGGTGTTGATCGCGACGACCGCCCGATCGAGCGCCAGGCGGGCCGACACGTAGCCCATGAACCCGCGCCCGGTCTCTTCATCGGTCGAGCTGGTGTCGCGCCGGCCCGCCAGCCGGACGAGGCCTTGTGCGTCGGTCGTCCCGCGCGCCCGCACGCGCCCGTCGGGATCGCGCAGCTCGACTGCGACACTGGACTTCGGCACGCCGTCCTGCACGCCGGTCACCCAGATGACCGCTTCCTCATCTCCGACGCGCGCCGTGATGCCGAGGTCTGTCGTCTGTAGCAGCGCAACGGGGGCGGACCGGCCAGACCGGGATTTCAGGCTGCTGTCTTTGGGGTAGGTGATTCGCACCGCGCTAAGCGTCGGCTCGCCCGGACGGGCCGCGTACACGGGGGCGCGAACCACGCTCACGAGCGGCACATCGCGCCGCGATTCGACGGCCAGCGACCGCGTGGTCGCCAGCGGCGCCAGCCGTGTCCAGACGTCGCCCAGGTTCCAGGGCGGCGCACGCAGCACCAGCGCTTCCAGGCTGTCGGGAACAGGCGCGGTGGTGACGATGACGGTGTCCACGTTGACATGCCGGATGGGGAAGGTGCGGTAGCCGTTCCGCTCGACCAGCATCATACCGTAGTCGTAGGTCACCGCGGGGTCGTACCCGGTCGTCCCGAACGCCTTTACGGGATTGCCGACCAGCCGCTGCCCGAAGATGTCGTGCAGGATCAGCGTGTCGACGATGACGGCGTAGCCGGTCCGCGGCTTGAGGGACGCATCGAGCGACCAGACGGCCGATTCCTCGTTCGTGTCCGAAACCGCGATCGGAATGCGCGGCAGGAGGTGGATCCCGCGCAGCAGCTCGGCGCCGCGCACCGGCGTCGAGAACTCGATCCGCGGTGGGCCGGTGGGGCACGTCGGCCAGTTCCAGCCACAGCTTGCCGACATCAGCTGAAACGGTCCGTACGTCGCGAAGCGCCAGCGCTGGTAGGGGCTCGTGCCTTCGGGATCGAGCTCGGAGGGGACGACCAGGGCGCCACGGCATCCCCTGGGCAACGGGACGATGGGCGTGAGCTTCACGACCCGCCGGAGCGCGTCCCCGGCCTTGTCGCGCTGCCAGCCGCCGGCCTCCTTGTAGCGCCACGAATCGGTATCAGTGATCGGCCGCTGCGATATGGCTCGCACGCGCACGAGCAGCACGGGGCAATCGGTGTCGAACTGGAGATAGACCCGTTTCGTCACATCGCCGAGCTCGACCGGCGTGCTCCAGACGACCTCGAACTGTGCATCCGGTTTGAGGAACTGCACTGCCTCGTTGGGACCGGTGGGGGCGCCCGCGAGGGGGACGGTGCCGTGGACGCGGAAGGTGAAGCTGTACGGCTTCTCGAGCCGGCTCCCGTCCATCGCGGCAAATTCGTTGCTCACCGTCACGGTGTAGGTCGTGGCCGGGTTGAGCGGGGCGGCCGGAGTGAGCCGCAGGGTGATCGGATCGCGCCACTCCACGCGGCCGGTGACCGCGGGCGTAATGCTGAAGATGCGTTTCGGATCGACCGTGGCATCGAGCGATCCGGCGACCGGCCGGTCGAATGTCACGGAGACTACCGTGGTGGCGGCTGCCTGGTCGGCCGGTGTGACCCGGAGGACACGCAGCGGTGTCGGGGAGGACACGACGAAACTGCTGATGGCGAGCGTAACGACGGCGGAGAGCGCGCGCATACAGTCCTTATCGAGGGGTTCATAATAGCAAAAAGCAAAAAGGGGACCAACCGGTGTCGGTGGTCCCCTTGTGTCATTTGTCGGATCAGAGCGGGCGACGGGATTCGAACCCGTGACGTCCAGCTTGGGAAGCTGGCATTCTACCCCTGAATTACGCCCGCAGACTGGGCGGAATGTGTTCGAACATCCCGCCCACTGTCAACGTCACTCCTTGCGATACCGCCATGCCGCGATCGTCGCGCCCGCCGGCTTGAGCGCAAATTGCTGGCTCTGCCCCGGCTTGATCGGGTCCACCTTCACCGTGTCGGTCGCGACCACGTGCCCCTGCAGGTCGACGAACTCGAATATCAACTTGTAGGGTGCATTCGGGGCT